>Ga0073905_10000055_pt1 | contig 42390 bp, 40 predicted proteins | sample KloWWTupernatant_FD_65482 | JGI IMG/M metagenome (GOLD analysis project Ga0073905, IMG submission 65482) | Active sludge microbial communities from Klosterneuburg, Austria, studying microevolution and ecology of nitrifiers - Klosterneuburg... | ecosystem: Engineered > WWTP > Aerobic digester >... | reverse complement strand
GTCCCACGCGAGGATCGACGGGATCTTCGCGAGCGAGTACGGGGTCGTGTCCCAGTGGGCGTGCAAATCGAGCGTTGCGCCGAACGCCGAGAGCCACAGGCGGTGCGCTGCGACGGGGTACGGCTCGATGAGATCCCGCCCGGCGACACCGATCGTCTCCGACGACTGGCGCACGAGCCGATGCCGGTCGGAGCGGTTGAGACTCGAAGGGAAGGGATGCTTGTCTCTATCGGGTGACGCGGGTGGCGCCAGCGGACCAACGTATGCGCCCGTCGAACCCTCATCGCCCCAATCCGAGTCGGGCGACTGCCACTGCGCCGCCGTGAGGTGGTCGCGATCGCGCGTCCAGATCGCGCGCACGATGCGTTCGGGGGTCGGCGCGTCGGTCGGCGGGGTGCTGTCCTCCGCGTTCGCGTTCGCGCTCGCTGGAAGCCGACCGAGCCTGCTGTGCCAGAGCTCGACGTTTCGGGCATCTCCCGACGCCCGAACAGGAGCCGTCGCGTGTACCCACCGGGCGCCGAGGTCGGGTGAGAGCACGAGGCGAAACGGTGCCTCGATCGCCGTGCGGTCGGCCTCGGGCGGAGTGCTGAACACCGCGCCGCGCGCGGCACGCCGTGGTTTGACGTCCGGGATGAGCCACTTGGGCAACGTCGCGATCTCGACGGCATTCCTGTATTGCACTCGCAACCCTGGCAACTTCGAGCGGAGCTCCTGGATCGACGTTTCGGCACTTGCCTGGGCCGCGGCATCCGTCGCAAGTGGGTACTGCGCCCGCTGCTTCGCTGTCGGGACCGAGATCGTGACCTGGTCGCCCGAAACCTGCGCCAAGAGCTCTTCAGACAGGCGGATGATGCGCGAATTCAGGCGCGGGGGCTGAGCGGGCGCCGGATACGACGACGCGACGTACGGGGTCGCGAGCGCGTGGACACGCATCGTGAGCGTCGGGAGCAGCGCGAGGATCGGCTCGCTCGCAACCTGGACAGTCGTGCCCTCGGGCAGATCGAACACGAGCCGTGTGCCGCGCGCCGCGCGAAAATCTGCGGGCCCGCGCCGAAACGCGGCGGTCGTTGGCGGATCGGCGGCCGGCTTCGGGCCACTCTGCGGGCTCACGGGGTCGGGAGCGTATGCCTTTGTCTCTTTCTCGTACCAAGCGCGCTCTTGGGCGTGCTGGAACGGCAGATGCACGGAGAGCGTCGCCCCCGCGCGAGCCGAAATGACTGCAGCCCCACCGTTCGTTGCAGGCAACAGGTCGACGGCATGCCAGACCGTGAGGAGCGCGACCAGATCGCGCGGGCGAGTGATCCACAGAGCGACGTCGCCGTCGGGCACGGGCAGGTCGGCGAACCTCTGCCACGACGGAGCACTCGACGGGCGACGGGCCGCGTACTCGACCTCATTGCGAACCCAGTCATCGATTGTGACGATGGCCGGCGCCTCGACGCGTTCGGGATGGTCATTGCCAGGCATGTCGGCTCCGCACTACGCAGATGGACAACGAGGTGTGCCGGAAATCGTGGCTCGCGGATGGTCGAAAGCTCACCTACCGTGACGATGATGATGCGGCTCCCCAGAGCCAGCGGCAACATTGTATTCCTTACGTCGGCGAGGCGACAGCCCTCATTCTTGTCGGCCGCGCGTGCGTTTCTGTCGGCCGGGCCGGGCGCGCGACGGACGCGCGCTCAGCCGGCGAGGCGGGTCTGTCGAACAGTCGCCAACAACGAGCCGTCGGGCAGGTAGATCCAGCCATCCTCAACGGCGAACCCGTCGTTGGAGTGGAACGCGTGCATCCGGACGGCGAGATATTCGTCGTCGCCCAGTGTCCATTGCCCACGTGCGTCGTGGATCTGCAACGAATACTCGATCGTCACCGCGCGTTGGGGGCCCGTCGCGCGGGCGAAGACTGCCGGCGGAAAATAGTCGCCGAACATCGCGAGCCACGCGCTGTCGAAGCTTGAGCCCTGCTTCGGCCTACTCCACGCGAGCCACTCGGCACGCTCTTGCCCCGCGAAGATTGTCGTGTCTGGATGCAGGTACGTCTCGACGTTATTGATGTGCGTCGGTTCGCCGGGCCGCGCGAGGCGCACCGTGCCCTCCGGGCGGACCGGCATGGGTGGAGCCGCACTGTAGACGGGACCTTCCCACGGCGTCGAATGGTGGAACCGTGCAACCGTGGTCGTCTTGCCACCCTGGCTCGTCGTGGCGTGCGAGGTGATCATCGCTCGGCCCCGCCGGACGACCTCGACGTCGATCTCAAGGTCGCCCTGTACGTTGCCGCTCACGTAGCCGAACGTTGCCGCGCGCAGCGTCGTGGCCGGGTCAACGCCCAAGTCGGCCAAGACCCGCTCGGTTGCCGTCAGGGCGAGGGCTGCAACGACGCCGCCATGCACACCCTGGAGCGACTTCCACTGCTCGCCGACCCGAGCGCGAAAGCGGTCATCGCCTATGGGTTCGATCGCCACGGACTCATTCCAGCTCAACTCGGTGCTCGCAGGCGCTTGTTCACTCATGACGCCGACTCTATCGCCGGGCCTACTTCTCGGGGCGAACGCTCACGGTGAACTCGAGGGGCTGGATTCCGCCCTGCTCGTTCGTCAGGGTTACCGCGGTCGAGCCTGCGGCGAGCGCCTCGACGCCAGGATTGAACGTTGCGCTGGCGTCTTCACGGCCCGCAACGAACTTCGCGATGGATGGGTCGGCTACCTTTCCGCTGTAGCTGTCGACCGCGAGCGAGCCGGTATCAATGTTCAGCACCTGGCCGACGATCAGGTCAACGGTCGTGCCCTGCAGCTCGCTCGCCTCCATCGTGACCGGTGCGATCACAGGCTTGTCCCCCGCGGGCGAGGAGCAAGCGGTGAGCGTAAATGCCGCGGCAATTGCGGCGATGGCCAGGTACGAAATCTTCTTCATAAGGTCAGCTTGGCAGTGACGGATGCTTCTTGCGAGCAGGAATCCCTGATCAACGCGTCGACATTCGCCTGATCGACTCCGCATACGCATCGAGCACCTCGAAGATGCCGCGATGTTGCCAGATGCGACTGCGAGCCTTGCCAGTTGACTCAGAGAGGACACCGCGGTCAACGAGTGCGTCGAGCGCGCGAAGGGCCGCCATGTCACCGAGACCGAGCACCTGCTGGAGGTATCTCGAGTTCACGGCGGGCTGACCGACAAGAGTTGGGAGCACTTTCCACGCGGTCGCGTCTGCGCGCAGCCCAGTCAGCTTGGCGCGGGATTCATCCAGCTGCGCTGCGAGGTCATCAACGAGCTTGGTCCCGGATGCCGCGGCGATGCGGCTGGCGGCGGCGAACGACCTGATGATGGGGCCGGCGTCACCATCACGAAACGCGCCGAGTGCTGCGAAGTAGCGATTCGTGTTCACGAGCAGCCCTGCCGAAATCGGTACCGCTGCCGATCCGACAAGACCCTTGTTGCGAAGGATCGACTGCGCGAGTGCGCGCCCGGTTCTTCCGTTGCCGTCGACGAACGGGTGGATGGTCTCGAACTGGGCATGTGCGACAGCGACTTGGACGAGGACTGAGAGATCTTGCCGGGCGATGAAGTCGACCAGATCAGAGATTGCACCGTGAATGCGGGCATGGTGGGGCGCAACGAACTGAGCCAAGAGCGGCCCAGCGTTCCCACTGCCGATCCAGACCTGCTGCTCGCGGTAGCGGCCGGCTTCATGCTCGAGACCAGGTTGGTGCAGCAGGAGCGCACGGTGCATCTGAAGGATGGCATCCTCCGTGATGTCATCCGAAAGCTGGAGCGCGGCCTCCATCGCGCGGACGTTGCCGATGACAGTGAGCGCGTTCTGCTTGTCGCCCTCGTCGATCTCGGCGAGGGCGAGCTGCTTCGCTGATGTCGTCAGCTGCTCGATCTGCGAGCTCGATGCAGACTCTGTGCGCAGCAGGATCGCCGACATCGGGCCGAGAGCGGCGTTCTCCGTACCGAGCGTGCGCTGGGCATGCTCATCGAAGAGCACGAGCTGTCGGGTGGCGTCTTCGATGTCAGCGGCATCTTCACCGGATATACGGGGATCCCAGCCAGCAAGAGAAGCAGTGATCGTTGCCTCGTAGGTCCCGGTCTGACGCAGCACTTCAGCTCGCGAATACATCTCGGGCGCGCGCGGGGACCAGTCGAGCGTCTCGTGCGAGACGGCCTCGACAGCAATTCGAGGGCTAGCCGTACCGTTGCTCATCACATCATCTTACTAACAGTTATATGCCTAAGTGTTGGTAACGCCGCCAAAACGGACAAAGCAAAAACCCCCGCAATCCCAATGTTTCCAAGGGACCTGCGGGGGTTTTCGGTGGCGGTGACGGTGGGATTTGAACCCACGGTAGGGGTGAACCTACACAACATTTCGAGTGTTGCACCTTCGGCCGCTCGGACACGTCACCGCGGATGAGTTTACGTGAATCAGCGGATGCGCGCCAATCGGCGCGTTGCGGCGGGTCGCGGCATCCGAAATGCACCTTCGCTCGCGACAGCGCACCCCCTCGCCAAGCGCCCACTCCCCCTGGCAAACTGGCGCCATGAGTGCCATCGAGAACTCCAAACTTGCGGTCATCGGCGCCGGCAGTGTGGGCACGAGCCTGGCCTACGCCGCCCTGATTCGCGGCTCTGCGCGGCACGTCGCGCTCTACGACATTGCGAAAGAGAAGGTGGATGCCGAAGTCTTAGACCTCGCACACGGCACCCAGTTCACCGGCTCGAGCGACATTGTCGGGGGCGACGACATCTCGGTGGTGCAAGATGCGAACGTCGTGGTCATCACCGCGGGAGCGAAACAGCGGCCAGGACAAACGCGGCTCGAGTTGGCAGGCACGAACGTGCGCATTCTCGAGGGCATGCTGCCCGCGCTTCTCGAGCACGCCCCGAACGCGGTCTACGTGCTCGTGACCAACCCGTGCGATGTGCTCACGGTGGCCGCGCAACAGATCACCGGGCTGCCGAGCACCCGCATCATGTCGTCGGGCACCGTGCTCGACACGAGCCGCCTGCGCTGGTTGCTCGCCAAGCGCGCCGGGGTCGCGACGTCGAGCGTGCACGCCTCGATCGTGGGCGAACACGGCGACACCGAGTTCGCTTTGTGGTCAACCGCCACAATCGGCTCGGTGCCGATCCTCGACTGGCAGGGCCCCGGTTCGCACCGCTTCGAGCCGCATGAGCTCGACCACATCGCCGATGACGTGAAGAACGCCGCCTACAAGGTCATCGCCGGCAAGGGCGCGACGAACTATGCGATCGGCCTGTCGGGCGCACGCATCGCCGAGGCGATTCTGCGCGACGAGCACGCGGTGCTGCCCGTGAGCACGGTGCTCGGCGGCGAGTATGGCGTCGACGGGATCGCCCTCTCGATGCCGAGCATCGTGGGCGCCCACGGGGCCACCCCGGTGCACGGCACGCCGCTGTCGGCCGACGAGTCAAACAAGCTCATCGCATCGGCCGACGCCCTCCGCGCCTCGCTCGCGACCCTGGGGCTCTAAACGCGGGCAGCCTCACGCTCGTCGATGCTCTTCATGGCGCGCTCCACAACACTGACATCGCGCACGGCACCCTTGTCGGCAGACTGGGCCATGACGGCGTATGCACGAAGCGCCGGCGAGACAACACGCTGACGGTCGCGCGGGCGGTAGCCACCGGCATCCATGAGCGCCTGACGGCGCGTCTCGAGCACGTCGTCAGCGACCTCAAGGTTCATTGCTCGCGTGGTGATGTCGATCGAGATGATGTCGCCGTCTTCGACGAGCGCGATCAGTCCACCGGATGCCGCTTCGGGCGACACGTGCCCGATCGACAGACCCGAGGTGCCGCCCGAGAAGCGGCCATCGGTGATGAGCGCGCACTTCTTGCCGAGGCCGCGACCCTTGAGGAACGAGGTCGGGTACAGCATTTCTTGCATGCCCGGCCCGCCCTTGGGGCCCTCGTAGCGGATGACCACGACGTCGCCCTCAACAACCTGCTTGTTCAGAATCTTCGAGACGGCCTCGTCCTGCGACTCGCAGACCACCGCAGGGCCCGAGAAGATGAAGATCGAGGGATCAACGCCGGCGGTCTTGACCACGGCGCCGTCGACGGCGATGTTGCCGCGCAGCACGGCGAGGCCGCCATCCTTCGTGTAGGCGTGCTCGACGTCGCGGATGCAGCCACCCTCGGCGTCATCGTCGAGGGCCAGCCAGCGCTCCGACTGCGAACCGCCGACCGAGGTGCGCTTGCCACCGGGCGCGGCGTGCCACAGGTCGAGGGCCTCTTCGGTGGTCTTGCCCGAGCGAATGTCCCAGTCATCGAGCCACTCGCTCATCGATGCCGAGTGGATGGTGTTGACGTTCTCGTCGAGGAGGCCGCCGCGGCGGAGCGCGCCGAGGATCGCGGGGATGCCACCGGCACGGTGCACATCCTCCATGTAATAGGTGCGGTCGCCGGCGATGTTCGGCGCGACCTTCGAGAGGCAAGGAACGCGGCGCGAAACCTCATCGATGTCGTCGAGACCGAAGTCGACGCCAGCCTCGTGGGCCGCGGCCAGCAGGTGGAGGATCGTGTTCGTCGAACCGCCCATGGCGATGTCGAGGGCCATTGCGTTGCCGAATGCGGCAGGCGTGACAACGTTGCGGGGCAAGACCGATGCGTCTTCGTCGTCGTAGTACCGCTTGGCGATGTCGACGACGAGCTTGCCGGCGTTCCTGTAGAGCGCGTCGCGCGCGGTGTGGGTCGCGAGGGTCGAGCCGTTGCCGGGCAGCGAGAGGCCGATCGCCTCGGTGAGGCAGTTCATCGAGTTGGCGGTGAACATGCCCGAGCACGAACCGCACGTGGGGCAGGCGGCCTCTTCGATGCGCTTCATGTCGACGTCAGAGACGGCATCGTTGACGGCCTCCGAGATCGCGTCGACGAGGTCAAGTGTGCGTACGGTGCCGTCGACCAGGGTCGCGCGGCCAGACTCCATCGGTCCACCCGACACAAACACGGTCGGGATGTTCAGGCGCAGCGCGGCCATCAGCATGCCGGGCGTGATCTTGTCGCAGTTCGAGATGCAGATGAGCGCATCGGCGCAGTGCGCCTCCACCATGTACTCGACCGAGTCGGCGATCAGCTCGCGCGAGGGCAGCGAGTAGAGCATGCCGGCGTGGCCCATGGCAATACCGTCATCTACCGCGATCGTGTTGAATTCGCGCGGGATGCCACCGGCCGCCGTAATCGCCTCAGAAACAATGCGTCCAACCGGCTGAAGGTGCGTGTGGCCGGGCACGAACTCGGTGAAGCTGTTTGCCACCGCGATGATCGGCTTGCCAAAGTCAGACTTGTCGACGCCGGCGGCCATCAGCAGCGCGCGGGCTCCCGCCATGTTGCGACCATGAGTGACTGTACGAGAACGCATAGGAATTGCCATTCTTCAACAATCGTGGGTGGATGCCGCAACAGCAAGTCTGTGTCACTCCTAGTAGTGGCACTACTAGTCTTGGAGCATGAACCAGCCAGCCGGTCGCCGCGAGGAACTCGGCGCGTTTCTGCGCGCGCGGCGCGAGCAGGTCGTGCGCAGCGACCACGGCTTGCCGCCGGTGGGCCGCGGCCGCACACTCGGCCTACGCCGAGAAGAGGTGTCATACCTGTCGGGCGTCAGCGTCACCTGGTACACGTGGCTCGAGCAGGGGCGCAACATCAACCCCTCGCAGCAGGTGATCGATGCCATCGCCCGCGTGCTTGGACTCGACGACGCGGGCCGGCGGTACGTCCGCTCGCTCGCCGGACTCGCCCCGGGTGCCAACCTCGATGCCCCCGTCACCGATGTGCTGCCCGCCCACGTGCAGCACCTGCTCGATGCCCTCGGCGAGAACCCCGCCTTCGCGCTGACGCCCAACTGGCGGATCGCCGGATGGAACGCGGCCTACGAACAGCTCTACCCCAACGTCGCCCGCACTCCCGTCGACGAGCGCAACTTGTTGCGGCTGGTGTTCACCGACCCCGCCGTGCGCACCCTGCTTGCCGACTGGCCCGAGACGAGCCGCCGCTTCCTCGGCGAGTTTCGCTCCGAGGCCGCGGCCCGCCTCTCCGACCCCGAGGTGCGTTCGTTCGTCGAGCGGCTACGCGACGACAGCCCCGAGTTTCGGGCGGGCTGGGACCGCCACGATGTGCGAGGGTTCACGACGCGCGAACGGGTGTTCCATCATCCCGATGCGGGGCTCGTTCGGTATGAGCACCACCAGCTTCGGCCCTCGGATGCGCCGGGCGTGCAGATTGTTGCCTACACGCCCGTGGCGTGAGTCGCGCGTGGCATGATTCGCGCGGCGAACGCCGATGTCAGAGGCGCCAACTAGCCTGGGAACATGTCGACTCGCAAGACCACCAAAGCACCGCCCTACAAATGCACCGAGTGCGGGTGGACGGCGATCAAGTGGGCCGGGCGCTGCGGTGAATGCCAGCAGTGGGGCACGGTCGTTGAGGTGGCCACGCAGACCGGAGTGCTTCGCGGCTTTACGCCCGTTGCGCCGGCCAACGATCGCGCGGCCAAACCGATCACCGCGCTCAGCACGGCCGACGCCCCGCGCCGCCCGAGCGGCATGGGCGAGTTCGACCGCGTCCTCGGCGGCGGCATCGTGCCCGGCGCGGCGATCCTCCTCAGCGGCGAGCCCGGCGTCGGCAAGTCCACGCTCCTGCTCGAGGTTGCCGCGAAGGCCGCGCAGAGCGGTCGCCGCGTGCTCTACGTCAGCGCCGAAGAGTCCCCCGGGCAGGTGCGCCTGCGTGCCGAGCGCACGGGCGCGCTGCACGACGAGCTCTACCTGGCAAGCGAGACCGACCTCGCAACGATCATCGGCCATGTCGACCAGGTCGAGCCCGAGCTCCTCATCGTCGACTCGGTGCAGACGGTCTCGTCGTCATTGAGCGACGGCATGGCCGGGCACCCTAGCCAGGTCCGCGAGGTCGCGGCCACGCTCATCCGCATCGCAAAAGAGCGCGATCTGCCGGTGCTCATCGTCGGCCATGTCACCAAAGACGGCTCGATCGCGGGCCCGCGCCTGCTCGAGCACCTGGTTGACGTGGTCTGCCATTTCGAGGGCGACCGGCAAACCTCGCTTCGCTTCATTCGCTCGCTGAAGAATCGTTTCGGCCCGACCGACGAAGTTGGATGCTTCGAAATGACCGGCGACGGCATCGCCGAGGTGCCCGACCCGAGCGGGCTGTTCCTCAGCCGCGGCGCCGCGGTTGCGGGCACGTGCGTGACGATCGCGCTCGAGGGCCGGCGCGCCATGCCCGTCGAGGTGCAGGCCCTCGTCAACGTGACCTCGGCACCCAACCCGCGCCGCGTGACGAACGGTGTCGAGGCGTCGCGCGTCGCGATGATCCTGGCGATTCTCGAACGCCGTGCCGGGGTGAAGCTCAGCGATAAAGACGTCTACGTGTCGACGGTCGGTGGGGTGCGCCTTGCCGAGCCCGCCGCCGACCTCGCGATCGCGATCGCCGTCGCGAGCGCGCTGCACGATTTCGCGGTGCCGCATGAGGTCGCGGCGGTGGGCGAGCTCAGCCTCGCCGGCGAGATCCGCCCGGTGACCATGGCCGCCCAGCGCCGAGGCGAGGCCACGCGGCTCGGCTACAAGACGATCGTCGACGCCGAAGCCGGCACCCTCGACCCCGCGATCAAGCAGGTCAAGGCGCTGGCCGCGCGTGCCGTGGGGCACGCGAAGCTCCGCGATATTCCGGAGTTCTAGGGGCGGCGGGCCGCGGGCCGCGGGGCGCGTGGTGTGCTGCGGCGGGCGGCGCGCTGCGGCGTGCTGCGGTTACGCTTCGAGTGCGGCGAGGAGTTCGCTCGGCGATGCCTGCATCGGGTGCGGCCCGGCGATGTCGAGAAAGACGGTCGTGATCTCGTCTTCGTAGCGCTTCAGGAAGCTGAGCAGCCAGTACGGGCTGTGAAGACCAACGGCGGGTGGCAGGTTGTCGGGCTTGTTGGCCGCGTCGCTGAAGAGCAACAGGGCGACGTCGCCGGTTGCGGCATCCTTGTACGTCCACACCTCGCCGCCGTCGAGGGGGCTATCGCGCGGACCCGGCTTGATCAGCGGCACAACCGTGGGGCCGTTGCGCAGCGCGAAGGCGACCGCGGCCATGTCTTGCCGTTCGAGCGCGTCAGCCAGCACCTGCGAGCGAAACTCGAGCGGCGCTTTGGACGCTTTGCGCTTTTTTCCCTTGGATGCTCCAGCCATGCCTCCAGCCTATCCGCCCGCCTCTCCCCGCCCGGGCCGCCGCCCGCCCGCCCCGCGCCCCGCGCCCCGCGCCCCGCGCCCCGCGCGCTGATCGCCCCCCCCTGATCGCTCCGCAGTCGCAAATTGTCGGTATCGCGCCCAAAAGCGACAAAACGCGACGGGGGAGCGAAAGACACCGCACCGGAGGGTCGGACACGAAAGGCACCGCACCGGAAGGCCGAGCGTGAAAGGCACCGCGCCCGGAGGGCCGAACACGAACGGCACCGCACCGGAGGCGCCGAAGCGACCACACCACGCGCCACCTCACCACCTCTCAAAGCGCGAGGCGCATCACCACGCGGCGCTTCGTCGGCCGGCTCACCTCTTCGAAACCCGCAGCGACGAACGGCCCGACGGGCCCAACGTGCAATTCGTCCCACGTGATCTTCGCGCCGCCGGTAAGCATCGGATACCCCTCGATCACGCGTGCGCCCTGCGCTCGGGCATGCTCAACGGCGCCCGCAACGAGCGGATACGTCAGTCCTTCGTGCCGAAAACCCGGCCGCACGATCACGCATGCGATCGCCCACACATCGGGATCATCGGGGTCTTCAGCGCGGCCGTTCCAAGGCACGGGCGAGCCCCGAAGTCGCCCATAGACACCGCGACGATCGACCGCGCACCAGCCCACGGGCTCGTCCCCGAGGTACGCGACGACCCCGATCGTGCTCTCAGCGCGGGGGTCACCGCACTGCGTTTCGGCGGCGAGAATCGACGCACGTGCCTCCTGCGGCATGTGCCACCAGTCGTGATCGCCCAGCCGAACGCGCTGGCACTGGCATCGATGCGCAGCGCCGGTGAGTACGGTCTGCAACTCATCCCACGTCGCTTCGTTCGCGGGCACGACCCGAATCGCACCGCGCTCACCCCGCGCATCACCAGCGACGTCGGGGCTGGCTGCGTTCATCGAAGTACTCCGCTCGGGCGCTATCCGTAGAGCAATATCTGCTGCGTCGACTGCGACGGGATGCCGCCAATCTCAACGCTCACATGGTACGAGGCACCCCCACCGGCCGCAACCGGTCGATTCGGGTTGTCGCACGAGGACGGCGTCGAACGGGTCCGATCCCACACAACGGGTGCCCCACTCTTCACGGTCTGCCCGGCTTCGATCAACACCACCATGTCGCTCGGTTCGGACTGGCAGTCAGTCGAACGCCACCAGGTATCGCCGCCGCTCATCACCGTCAGCTTTTGCTGGGTCGTACCAACGTTCAGCGTGCAGTCCTTGCCCCGGTTCGTGAGCTGAATCGCCAACTGCGGCTGTTCGCCCGCCGCATACGTCACCTTGTCGGTCACCGCTTCAACGAGCACATCGGCGGCAACACACTCGGCGGGGCCGGTGGGGGTCACCTCGGGGGCATCGGGGTCGGGCTCCGCCTCGGCGTCACCTTCGGCGGGAGGTGTGGCTGCGGCATCCGGATCTGAAGGTGCGTCGCTGGGCGCGTCACTTGCGGCGGGCTTCTCAGCGGATGCCCCTGCCCCACCACTCGCGCCCGCCCAGGGTTGCGCGACGAAGAGCCACACGATGAGTGCGGCGACAACGACGATGCCGACGAGTAGCACGAGACGCCGCCGGCGGTATACCGCGCGGGAGGGCCGCTTGCCGACGGAGCTCATCGCGCTTCGGCTTCGCCGTCGATGGGAGTCAGGATCTTCAGCATGCGGGTGTTGCCGAGCGTGTTGGGCTTCACTCGCGCGAGGTCGAGAAACTCTGCGACGCCCTCATCGGGCGAGCGGACGAGCTGCACATACACATCGTCGGCGACGACGCCCTCGGCGATGGGCGCAAAGCCGCGTCGCGTGAAAAAGTCAACCTCGAAGGTCAGGCAGAAAAGCTTGCTGAGGCCGAGCTCCAACGCGTTGCGCTCGAGCTCAAGCACGATGGCGCGGCCAACGCCGCGGTGCAGCCAGGTCTCGGCGACGGCAAGCGTGCGCACTTCGCCGAGGTTTTCCCAAATCACGTGCAGGGCTCCGCAGCCGATGAGTGTGCCGTCGCTCGCCTCGGCGACCACGAATTCCTGCACCGCTTCGTAGAGCACAACGAGTTCTTTGCCAAGCAGAATGCGGCGGTCAACCAGCGGAGCCACAAGCTGCTGGATCCCGACCACATCGCTCGTGCGGGCACGCCGCAGGGTGAACTCGTCCATACGTTTCAGCATACGGTCGCCCACGCCTCATCCCTTGCAGGCGCACCCCGCCCGCCGCCGCTCTCGCGGTCGCCCCGCTCGCGCACCGGCCGGCGCCGTTCGCGCCCGCCCCCGCGTCCCTCCGTCCCCGCGCCCCCGCAACCCCGCAACCCCGCAACCCCGCTCAGCAGTCGCGATTTGTCGCTTTAGCCCCCAAACCCGACAAATCGCGACTGCTGAGCAAAGGGGGCGGCGCCGAACGCGACTGCTGAGCAGGGAGCGGAGGTGCGGCGCCCGTGAGGGAGCGGAGCGGCGCACACACCACCGCAACAACGAAGAAGAGCGGATGCCGCAGCATCCGCTCTTCTCTCACACCAATCGTTAGCCGTTGCTAACCGGCCAGGATCTCGGGCGTTGCGCTGATGGCCCCGCCGCCAACCTGCCCCACGGCGACCTTCTCGCCGCGCGGGCCGTTCGTGAACACGAAGTCGGTGCCCGCGAAGTCGACATGAATGTGGTCGCCGGAGTGCAGCTCGCCGTGGAGGATGCGCTCGGAGAGCCGGTCCTCGACCTCGCGCTGCATCGCGCGGCGGAGCGGACGCGCACCAAGTGTCGGGTCGAACCCGATCTCGATGAGACGCTCCTTTGCCGCGTCGGTGAGCTCGATCGTCATATCGCGGTCGAGCAGACGCTCACCGAGACGCTTCGTGAACAGGCCCACGATCTGCAGCAGTTCGGGCTTCGACAGCTGCGGGAACACGATGACGTCGTCGAGGCGGTTGAGGAACTCAGGCTTGAAGTGACGCTTGAGCTCTTCGTCAACCTTGCCCTTCATCCGCTCGTACGACGTGGTCGCGTCGCCCTCGACCTGGAACCCAACCGGGCCGCCGGCGATTGCCGAAGAACCGAGGTTCGTGGTCATGATGATGACCGTGTTCTTGAAGTCGATCACGCGACCCTGGCCGTCGGTGAGGCGACCCTCTTCGAGGATCTGCAACAGCGAGTTGAAGATGTCGGGGTGTGCCTTCTCGATCTCGTCGAAGAGCACGACGCTAAACGGCTTGCGGCGTACCTTCTCGGTGAGCTGGCCGCCTTCTTCGAAGCCGACGAACCCTGGAGGGGCACCAAACAGGCGCGAAACGGTGTGCTTCTCGCCGTACTCCGACATGTCGAGCGAGATGAGCGCGTCTTCGTCGTCGAACAAGAACTCGGCGAGCGCCTTGGCAAGCTCGGTCTTTCCGACACCGGTCGGGCCGGCGAAGATGAACGAGCCCGAGGGACGCTTCGGGTCCTTGAGGCCCGCGCGCTGACGACGGATCGTCTTCGACAGTGCGGCGATCGCCTCTTCCTGACCGATGACCCGCTCGTGCAGGGCCTTCTCCATGAAGACAAGTCGCGAGGTCTCTTCCTCGGTGAGCTTGAAGACGGGGATGCCGGTGGCCTGCGCCAGCACCTCAGCGATCAGCCCCTCGTCGACAACGGCGGCCGTCGCGACATCGCCGCTGCGCCACTGCTTCTCGAGGCGGAGGCGCTCGGCGAGGAGGTTCTTCTCCTCATCGCGCAGCGACGCGGCCTTCTCGAAGTCCTGCTCTTCGCTGGCTTCTTCCTTCTGCTCGCGAACCTTGGCGATCTTCTCGTCGAATTCGCGGAGCTCAGGCGGCGACGACAGGATCGACAGGCGCAGGCGAGCGCCGGCCTCATCGATCAGGTCGATGGCCTTGTCGGGCAGGAAGCGGTCTGCAACGTAGCGATCCGCGAGGTTTGCAGCCGCGACGAGCGCGCCGTCCGTGATCTGCACCTTGTGGTGCGCTTCGTAACGGTCGCGCAGGCCCTTGAGGATGTTGATGGTCTGCGGCAGGCTCGGTTCGGCAACCTGAATCGGCTGGAAGCGACGCTCGAGCGCGGCATCCTTCTCAAAGTGCTTGCGGTATTCGTCGAGGGTGGTTGCGCCAATCGTCTGGAGCTCGCCACGTGCGAGGAGCGGCTTCAGAATGGATGCCGCATCAATTGCACCTTCAGCAGCGCCGGCGCCGACGAGGGTGTGGATCTCGTCGATGAACACGATGATGTCGCCGCGCGTGCGGATCTCTTTCGTGACCTTCTTGAGGCGCTCTTCGAAGTCGCCGCGGTAACGCGAGCCGGCGATGAGCGAGCCGAGGTCGAGCGAGTAGACCTGCTTGTCCTTCAGCGTCTCGGGCACATCGCCCTTGACGATCGCCTGGGCGAGGCCCTCGACGACGGCGGTCTTGCCGACGCCGGGCTCACCGATCAGCACGGGGTTGTTCTTCGAGCGACGCGAGAGAATCTGCATGACCCGCTCGATCTCCTTCTCGCGGCCAATGACCGGGTCAAGCTTGTTGTCGCGCGCGGCCTGGGTAAGGTTGCGGCCGAACTGGTCGAGCACCGCCGAACCGCCCTGTGCAGCCTGCGAATCGTTGTGAGCCGCACCGCTCACGGCCGCGGGCTCCTTGCCCTGGTAACCGCTCAGCAACTGGATGACCTGCTGGCGCACCTTGTTCAGGTCTGCGCCGAGCTTGACGAGCACCTGTGCGGCGACACCCTCGCCCTCACGAATGAGGCCGAGCAGAATGTGCTCGGTACCGATGTAGTTGTGACCGAGCTGCAGGGCCTCGCGAAGCGAGAGCTCAAGCACCTTCTTGGCGCGCGGCGTGAACGGGATGTGCCCGGTCGGCTGCTGCTGGCCCTGGCCAATGATGTCTTGCACCTGCTCGCGCACGGCGTCAAGCGAGATGCCGAGAGATTCGAGCGCCTTCGCGGCGACACCCTCACCCTCGTGGATGAGCCCGAGCAGAATGTGCTCGGTGCCGATGTAGTTGTGGTTGAGCATCTTCGCCTCTTCTTGGGCGAGCACAACGACACGGCGGGCGCGGTCTGTAAATCTCTCGAACATTGTCACTCCTTCAGGCAGGCGGCGGTTGCCTTGTAATGAGGGTAACCAGAGGGTGGATGCCGCGTGCCCTTGTTCGCCCTAGGCATAGCGCCCTTATACCTGGGTTGACAGCACCCATCGCTCAACATATCGTTTATCGATACCAACGTTTATCGATATGAAAGTGGCTTTCGTGGATATCTCCGCTCCCGACATCATCCGGGTCATCAGCGTCATCGTCGGGGCGCTGGGCGCCGCGGTGTTCGCCCTACAGCTCCGGAAAAGTGAGCAACCGTCCATCGCCGACCTTGCGCGATCCGACAGGTTCGGCACTGTCTTCATCGCGGCTGGTGCGCTCTTTGTGGGCGCCCTTGCGATTGGGAACGCAGCGGCCGCGGTCACCCAAGCGCTGACCCCCGGTCCGACCACCGTGTACGCGATGGAGTTGGCGTCACCCAAGCCTGATGCAACGGTCGGTGCCGTCCCCGGTGTGCGGAGCGCGGTCTCCCCCACCCTTGATGTCACGATGATCGACGCGCCCCCGTCGGTGACCGGCTGGCTCCTCGCCGGCGAACTCCTGCCCATCGTCCTCGCGTTGACCATGTGCGCGAGCGCAATATGGCTCGCGACCGGCCTTCTCAACGGGCGCCCATTTACACGCCGCTTCCCGCTTGCGCTCGTCTTCGTCGCGGCAGCGGTGATGGTGTGTGGCATTGGGAGCCAGTTCGCCGGAGCGGTAGCCCGCGCCGAAGCCGCGATCGTCCTCCGCGAGGCGACACCGCAGATTGACCCACTCTTCGTCGCATTCTCGATCGCACTGGACCTCGCGCCGTTCGGCTGGGGCTTGCTCCTCGGGCTCCTTGCAGGCGCGTTCCAGATCGGGACGCGCCTGCAGCGCGAGACAGAGTTGCTCGTATGAGCCGCGTTGATCCCGAAGACGAACGCACCGGCATCCATTGTCGTCTCGATGAACTGCTCGAAGAGCGTGGGATGACGCTGACCAAACTCAGCGAACTCGTCGGCGTGAGCGTGGTCAACCTCTCAGTACTGAAGAACGACCGGGCTCGCGCGATTCGGTACTCGACGCTCGCAGCGATTTGTGACGCGCTCGAGTGCGAGGTGGGCGACCTCCTCGTGCGCGCCCGCTGACGCGCCGCCGCGCCCTCGCGCGTCCTCCGCGCCCCGCTGCCCGCCCTTCGTTCCCCCGTAGCGCCTCCTTGGTTCCCCCGTCGCGAATTGTCGCCTTTGCGCGATTTGGCGACCATATGCGACTGCTGAGCGGGGGTAGGAGGACCGGGCATCCTTCCCGTTCTCGCGCCGCCCTCTGCCTCCGTTCTCGCGCCGCCCCTCTTTCGTTCCCCCGTCGCAAATTGTCGCCTTTGCGCGATTTGGCGACCATATGCGACTGCTGAGCGAGACGGGCTGGCGCCGGGCGGAGCGAGGCGGGCTGGCGCCGGGCCGTGCGCGGGCTGCGCCGGGCGGGGCGCGCCGCGAAACGCGAAAGCGGGGCCCGCGCCAACGCGCGAAGCCCCGCATCCGATACGGAAAACCAGGTGTGGCTAGCCGAGGATGAGCGTGCTCCCCGTGATGTTGTCGCCCGAGAGCAACAGGGTGATGTCATCCTGCGTGGCGAGGCCGTCAACCTGCGCGATGTTGGCGCGCGGCACCATATCCATGGTGCAGGGGCGATCTTCCTTCGGCGTTGCAAACGTCAAGGCAACGTCGGCGGTGCCGGTCGGCTCGACTGCGTCGATCACGGGAACACAGGTCGAGCTGCCCCAGGTCGCGACGATGAAGCCGCCCTTGTCGTTGTACCAACCGGCGCTCGGCGCGTAGTCGGTCGACGTGTCTGCAGGCGCGGCGTCGAGGCCGTCGAGGTCGGCGTCTTCGTCGGTGCCTGCGATGAGGATGTTCACGTCTTCGGTGACGTCCGTCCCCTCGGGCACACCGAACACGCTCACGCGGGGAGCCATATCGGCGGTGCAGACGGCATTGCTCTCCTGCTTCGCGAACGTCACGGTGATCACGTCACCCGCGACGGTCGCGTCTTCGACGACGGGCACGCAGCTGGAGCTGCCGTAGGTCACAAGGCCGATGAGCCGGCCCGCATCAAGCCATGCGGCTTCCGTTTCAAAGTCACCGACGCCGCCACCGGCATCCGGCGACTGCATGGTCTTTTCATCGGGCGTGGCCGGAGCACTGGCGCACGCACCGAGTGCGATGGTGAGGCCCAACAGGGCGCTCGTGACAAGTGCTGCCTTGAATTTGCGCATGCCTCCATATTGGAGCATCCCGCCCCCATATTGGAGATGCCGAGATGACAGCAAGGTAACAAATACGGCGGATGCCTCGGCTATTGCAGCGCGGAAGAGAGGCGTGCGAGGTTATCGAGCACCGTCGAGCGCAACGGCTGCTGCTTCCATTCTTCGAGCGTGAGCTCCCGGCTCAGCGAGCGGTACATGTCTTCGACGTCCTGCATCTCGCGCACGAATTCTTCGCCACGCACCATCAACGACACTTCCATGTTGAGGCCGAACGACCGCATGTCCATGTTGCTCGACCCAAGCACCGCGACCTCGTCATCGATCGTGAAGCACTTGGTGTGCAGAATGTAGGGCTTGCGATACATCCAGATGCGCACGCCAGCCTTGAGGAGCACCTCGTAGTAGCTGCGCTGTGCGTGATAAACCACTGCCTGATCGCCCTCTTCAGACACGAAAAGCTCGACGTCGACTCCGCGCATGCGGGCCGTCGTGATGGCGTAGAGCAGCGCCTCGTCGGGGACGAAGTATGGGCTCACGATGCTGATCGTGCGCTGCGCGTAGTAGAGCAGGCCCAGGAAGAGCCGGAGGTTGTTCTCGCCCTCGAATCCGGGGCCCGACGGCACGACCTGGCAGTCGAGATCGCCTGAACCGGAGCGCACATCTTCGAGGTCGACCAACGCTCCCTCCTCAAGGATCTCGTCGGTCTCGCTGTACCAGTCCGCGAGGAAGATGGCGTTGACGCTCGACACGACCGGCCCGTCGAGTCGCACCATCAGGTCGACCCAGTGCAGGCCGCGACGGATGTTCTTCTTCAGGTTGTAACTCGAGTCGATCACGTTCTGCGAACCCATGAATGCGACACGGTTGTCGACCACGACGAGCTTCCGGTGGTTGCGCAGATCGGGGCGCTGGTACTTGCCGCGCAGCGGTTGTACCGGCAGCATCAAGTGCCACTCGGCACCCATCGCGGTGAGTCGGCGCTGGGTCTGCTTGTATCCGGGCTTGCCCCGGTTCGCCCAGTGGTCCATCAGCACACGGACGGTTATGCCTCGTGACCGCGCATCTTCCATCGCGGAGAAGAAGTTCTCGGTTGCGGCATCCGCCGAAAGGATATAGAACTCGACGTGCACGTAGCGCTCGGCCGTCCGGATGGCGTCTGCCATCGCGTCGAGGCTCTCCTGATAGTCGGCAATCAGGTGCGCGCCGTTGTCGCCCGCGAGCGGCATCGCACCGAGGTTGGTGTTGAGCGCGACCATGGATGTGAACCACTCGGGGGCGTTCGGACGCAGGGTGCCGAACTGCAAATTCTCGCTCGCGCCGGCAATGTAGTCGTTGATGCGTTGCTGCTTGCGGCGGCGCTTGCGCGGGAGGCGCGGGTTGCCGATCAGGAGGAACAGCAACACCCCGATGAACGGGATGAAGTAGATCGCAAGGAGCCAGGCCATCGCGGCCGTGGGCTTGCGATTGCGCGGCACGACGATGATCGCGATGATGCGAATGGTGATGTCGACGACCAGAATGGCCGCGGCCCACCATGTGAGGCCGAACGTGAAGTTCACGCAGTATCTCCGCTCATCACCCGTGCAGTTAGCTAGCCCTCACCCTATCGGGCGGGCACAGCTCAGCGTGCGGGGGCAGATTCGGCGGGCGCGGATGCCGATTCGACGCGGGCGGGCATGCCTCGGCGAGCGCGCTCCTGGTCTTCGATCTTCGCGTAGGCGCGGCGTTCGGTGCGGTCCATCCGGATGACGCTCCGCACCACGTAGAAGAAGACGATGCTCACCGCGGTCGTCGGCAAAAGCGACCATGCCACTGCGACCCAGTAGTTGTCCATGCTTCTATCGTACCCGGCACTGCTCCTGCACAAGGCCACGCCGAAACTCACCTACCCACACCGGCCCGCGCAGTCCCCCGCCGTCCGGATCGCGCGCCGAAACTCGGGGCATGCAAACAGTATTCAAGGCCAAGTCCGCGGCCGATTTTCTCGCCCTCGTTCCCGCGCTCGCCGGCTATACCCCCACCCGCAGCATCGCGCTGGTGGCGTTCGAGGGCGCCCGAACGCTCGGGGTGCTTCGCGTCGACTTGCCCCCGGACGGCGCCGACGAGCAAGACATCGCGGCCAGCGCGGCCACATTCATCGGGCTCGTGTGCCGCTTGCACGACGCCGACGGCATCGCACCAGTCGTGTACTGCGATGAGCCGCTCCGCGAAATACCCGGCGGGCGGATCGCCCATGCCGCGCTCATCGATGCGGTCCTCCGGTGCGCCGACGCGTGTGGGCTTCGCGTGCGCGACGCCCTGTGCGTCGCAAGCGACGCCTGGTGTTCGTACCTCGAACCCGCTGGCTCCACGCATCGACTTACAGAGTTGGATGCCGCATCCGCCCGCGCAGCACTCCCGCTCGGGCTCGACCCCATCACGGGCGACCAACGCACCGGTGTCGAGCTCCCGCACGTCGATCTCGCCGATTGTGAACACGTCAGCACCGCGATCGATCAGCTGCTGCGCGGGCTCGAGCTGCTCGCGGCGCTCGGAGAGGGTGATGACGGTGACGACGATGATGACGGTGACGTCGAGTGGCTTGACGATTCCGGTCTCGGGTTCGGGCTCGGGCTCGGGTTTGATCTCGGGGCGCAGCTGCCCCCAGTCGGCGAGCCCTCGCAGGCCGACATGGCCGGTGCGCTCGGCGCACTCTGCGACATTCCGGCGCTGTTCGAGGGCGCACTTGGCGCGATCCCCGAGTCGTTGGGCACGAACGAAACTGCGGCGTTGCTCGTCTGCCTCGCAAGGCCATCAATGCGCGATGTCGCGCTCAGCCAGTGGTCGTTCAACCTCGAGACCGGCACGCAGCTGTTCGAAGCCCAGCTCGCGTGGGAAGACGGCGCAGTGTTTCCTGCGCATCTCGCGGCGCACATGGTCGGCGAAGGGCCGCGCCCCGATGTACTCCGCATCAGCGCGGCGCTCGCCCTGGTCCGCCACCTCTCGGCAATCGCCCCGGTCGAGTTTCGGTGCGCCCCGCTGACCGTTGCTGCATGGCTCAGCTGGGCCATGGGCAAATCCACCCACGCTGGCGCCTACTTGGATCTCGTCCACGAGATCGACCCCGAGTACGGGCTCGCGCAGATCGTGTCCGCCATGGTGCGCAACGGCCATCTGCCCGAGTGGGCGTTCGACCGGCCGAGCACCGTGTGAGTGCCAGCCGTGCGCGCGCTACTTGACCAGCGGGAAGAGCACCGTCTCGCGAATGCCGAGGCCGGTGATTGCCATGAGCAGCCGGTCGATGCCCATGCCCATGCCACCGGACGGCGGCATCCCGTGCTCAAGTGCCCGAAGGAACTCCTCGTCGACGCGCATCGCCTCGACGTCGCCCCGCGCGGCAAGCTTCGACTGCTCGACGAAACGCTCGCGCTGGATCACGGGGTCGACAAGCTCCGAGTACGCGGTCGCGAGCTCAAAGCCGCGTACGTACAGGTCCCACTTCTCGACGACGCCGGGCTTGCTCCGGTGCTCGCGCACCAGCGGGCTGGTGTCGAGCGGGAAGTCCATCACGAACGTCGGGCGGTCGAGCGAGCCCTTCACAAAGTGCTCCCAGAGTTCTTCGACCAGCTTGCCGTGGGTCACCTGCGCGGGCTCTGCGACTTCCTGCTCTGCGGCAAGCGCAAGCAGTTCTTCGACGGTTGTCTCCGGCGTGATGACCCGTCCGGCGGCTTCCGACAACGACTCGTACATCGACACTCGCGGCCACTCGCCACCGAGGTCGTACAGCGTGCCATCGGCCAGCGTCACCTCGGTCGATCCGGCAACCGCAATCGCGGCCTTCTGCACCATCTCCTGCGTCAGCGCCGCCATCTGGTTGTAGTCGCCGTACGCCTGGTAGGCCTCGAGCATCGCGAACTCGGGGCTGTGCGTCGAATCCGCGCCCTCGTTGCGGAAGTTGCGGTTGATTTCGAACACCCGCTCGATGCCGCCGACCACGGCGCGCTTGAGGAAGAGCTCGGGCGCGATGCGCAGGTAGAGCTCCGTGTCGAACGCGTTCGAGTGGGTAACGAAGGGGCGGGCCGAAGCACCGCCGTGCTGCACCTGCAGCATCGGTGTTTCAACCTCGAGGTATCCGTGGGCACCAAGGGTTGCCCGCAACGACGCGTTCATTCCGGCCCGGGCCACGACCGTGGCGCGTGCCTGTTCGCGAACGATCAGGTCGAGGTAGCGGTTGCGCACGCGCGACTCTTCAGACAGCTCGCTGTGCAAGTTCGGCAGCGGAAGGATCGCCTTTGCGGCGATCTGCCACTCCGACACCATGATCGAGAGCTCGCCACGGCGGCTCGAAATCACCTCGCCGCTCACGAACACGTGGTCGCCCAGGTCGACGAGGTCTTTCCAGGCCTGCAGCCGCTCTTCGCCGACCGATGCGAGCGACACCATTGCCTGGATCCGGCTGCCGTCGCCCGCCTGCAACGAGGCAAAGCAGAGCTTGCCCGTGTTGCGGCTGAACACAACGCGGCCCGCCACGGCGGCTGTCTCGCCGGTTTCGGCTCCGTCCTCGAGCTCGCTGTAGCGCGCTCGCAGGTCGCGAATCGTGTCGGCGATGGGCAAGCTCACCGGGTAGGGGCCACCCGCGGCATCTTGACGCTCGGCGAGCAGCCGTTCGCGCTTTGCAAGACGCACGGCCTTCTGTTCGAAGACGTCGTCTTCACTCGGCTCGTCGGGTGTGGTGGCGGCGTTCTGGGTCATGCGGGAGGCTCCTCGAAGTCGCTCATGAGTCTACCGGGGGTCGGGATCAGACTCACTTCGTGCAGTTTCGGTCAATGCCTGGTCAACGGCCGAACGCACCAGTGCCGACAGAAAGCTTCCCGGGCTTTCCACACCGATACCGGCCAGAAGCCCGGTTGCCTGCTGCACGATGGCGCGAGAGAACGTCGTCGCCGTAGCGATCGCCTCGGCGTATGCCGGGCGGTCGGCCTCCAAGATCACGACCGGCTCGCACCCGAGTTCGACGGCGAGCGCCTGCGCGATGGGCAAGACCGCGGCGGGCGCGGTCACACCCGCAAAGCTCCCCTGCAGCAGCATCAGGTCCATACTCGTCCCGCTGAACGACACTGCGGGGTGCACAGCCAGCGGGATGACCCCAAGGGCGACCGCCGGGCGCAAGATCTCGGTGCCGAATTCTGGCGCGGTGTGCAGCACAAGTTGACCCGGTTGCCACGCGGCGAGCGCCGCGAGCCCCGCGACCAGGCCCTCGAGCTCGGCCGAAGGCACCGCGATGATGACGAGTTCGCTGCGCTCGACAACCTCTGCGGGCTCAAGCCTTGGCACTCCCAGCAACAGCACATCAACATGCTCGTCGTCAGAGCCCGAGGTGATGCCCGTGAGCGCGTGGCCAGCGCCAGCGAGCGCGGCCGCGAGAACCGGGCCGACCTTGCCCGCGCCGATCACTCCAACGCCGAGGCGTCCACTCCGCGACATTGCCGCTCCCTATTCCTGTCTGGGTTGCTCGTCGGGCGGCAGAACGGCCACCGGAGGAGCCGGCGGGGCGGCCACCGGAGGAGCCGGTGGCTCGGCCGCCGAAGCGCTCGATGGCTCGGCCTCCGGGCCGGTCGGTGCGGTGGTGCCCGCCTGCGCCCAGCGATGACTGTGGTCCGTCGAAGCCGCGCGAACGGCCCGGCTCGAGACCTCGGCGAACAGCCCGAGCGCGGCGTCGCGATCGATCCCAGACAGGTGCCCAACCACCGGCCCGAGCACGGTGTGCACCTGGGCCTTCGCGACCCGCATGCTCCGGTCGATCGGCCCCTGCTTCAGCGCGATGCTCTGCATCCGGGCGAACGGGAACAGGGCCAGCGTCCGCCACACCACACCCCGACGCATCAAGAGGGCATCGTCGCTCAGGGCGAAACCGTTGCGCTTCCACGAGAGGAGGTTGAAGATCCGCGCGCGGCGGGGCGTGTTCACGAACGGGTCGTCGGCGCGAGGCCCGAGCACACCGTGCTCGAACACGAGCGGCCATGCCTGGTCGGTGGCCTCGGGCATGAGCAACCCCATGACGCGTTCGACATCGGCACGCGTACCCACCGGGAGCACGGTCGTGAACTGGTCTTGCGTGCCCTCGGCTGCGCTCTTGCCGGTCATCCGATTGATCTTGATCGTCCACCAGCCCTCGGGCCGCCAAAGAATCGATTGACGGATCTCGATGGCATGGATGCGTCCGGGCGGGATGATCTCGGTGACTGTCGTGAGCAGGCCAAACGTGATGCGCACGCCGTTACGTGTCGGTGCGATCGAATAGCGCAAGCCCTTGAACACGGAGGAGGCCCAGTACGCGCCGAATGCGATGAACACCGGGATCATGCCGAACAGTATCCACCACGAACCGAGGGCGCTCCCGACGATCACCGCCGCCATCGCAAACACCAGGATGACCGTGATCGGGCTGAGCAGATGAGAGAGCAGCAGGCGCCCGACGGGGATGTTCACCACCGAATCAGGTTCAACCTCGCCCACATCGGCGCCAACGATCAGACCGGTGACGCCCTGACTGACCGCCGCAGAGAGGGCGCTCGCACCGGCACCGGTGTGCGCACCGCGTGCGACCTCGGCATCGAGCTGTCGGCCCGATGCGAGGCGCAAGATGTCTGCTCGCACCTGCTCTGCGTTTGTCGTCGAGAGGTACTCCAGCTTGACGTCACCGTCGGCACCGGCGCCGACAACCTGAAGCTTTGCGGTGCCGAGCAGGCGTGCGATCATCGGGCGCGTCAGGTTCACGCCCTGCACACGGTCGAGCTTTGCCCGACGGTGGGTGCGGAACAGGATGCCGCTTCGAACCTCCACCTCGTCATGAGTGATCCGGAAGGTATGGAAGTGCCACGACAAATAGAACCCGGCGACCACGAGCAACAGAACGCCCACGACCACGGCTGCGACGATCAGGATGAGGTTGTTCTCGATCACCCAATCGATCGGGTCACCTTCGTACGCAAACTCGTCAGAGGGAAAGTCCGGGGCAAACATTGGCACGAAAAGTTGCACAAGCCGGTCGCGGAGGTTCGCAACGATCACGCCGATCACGACGACAAAGACGAGACCACCGCGGAGGAGCGGTGTCAATGGGTGCAGGCGATGCCACTCACCGTCGCTCAAGAGCGAACGGCCCTGAACCGGGGCTACGGGGAAGCTCACAGGCCTGTTCGCCGCGATTCGGCGACCGCGATCAGGTGGTCGCGAAGCGTCTCGGCTGTGATCTGCGCGAGTCCCGGAATCACGACACCGGTGGTCGCCGCTGCGGTCACAAACTTGAGCTGCGCAATGCCGAAGCCACGGTCGAGTGGTCCGTGGGTAATGTCGATGAGCTGCATGCGGCCATATGGCACGGCCACAACCCGCTGCCAGAGAATACCCTTCCGAAACACGAGGTCATCCGCCCGGAGCTGGTACCCATAACCGCGCACCTGGCGCGGCAAAATCACAATCCCCCAGAGCGACAACACGATCAAAACTCCAGCCGGAATCCAGATCCACGTCTGATGCGCCAGGAGCGACAAGACGAGCGCGGCGGCGACGATCAGCGCAAGCACTGCACCGTGCGAAATCAGCTGCACGACCAGGTACTTGCGAGAAATTTGGTGCCACTGATTGGGCTCAATCACAAGCCGATTCGGGCTCTTTGGCTCACGAATCGACGTGTACGCCGTCCCATCTTCAATGATCGGAGTCGGGTCCGCCTGGGGATCCGGCGTGCTCATCATCGTCGTCCTTCCGAATGGTGCACAAGTGTTCTGCGAACAGCGCCGCACCGACGAGGATGAGCCCTGCAACGGTGGTGGCAATCACCGCACCCATCGAGCCTAGCTGTGGCGCGATCGGCCGCGTCAGCAGGTATGCTCCGAGCCCCACTGCGAAGCCGGCGGTCAGGACCCCGACAAGACTCGACGCTTGGGCGAGCATGGCGACCCGAATCGCCCGGAACGGGTTCACCCGCCGGGTTGCATCGCGTTTCGCCCGCGCAATCGGCACCGCAAGCAGGACCAATATCGCGGCCAGCACGACGAACAAGATCGGCAACGACACGACGGGCGTGAACGTCGGACGCCCGGCGGCGGTGAGCCCCAGGTCGAGCAAGAAGCCCAGCACCGCCCCAAACAGCCCGACGAGCACCAGCACGAGAGGAGAAGTTCGTCTCACGGGCGTTCGCTTTCGTGATCGGATGCCACGACCCCACCAACCTCGCCAGCCCCAGCCCCACCCAGCGCGGCCAGCGCGGCCAGCGCGGCGTCCGCACGCCCCACGCCCGGGATCACGGCGTCGGGGTCGAGCGACAACCAGGGCCGCAACACGAAGTCTCGCTGCGCCGCGCGGGGATGCGGCAGCAGCAACTCGGGCACATCAGAGCGCACATCCGCGTACGTGATCAGGTCGAGATCGAGCGTGCGCGAGCCCCAGCGCTCGGCGCGTTCGCGCCCGTGTCGCGCCTCGATGGCGTGCAGCATCGAGAGCAGCACTGACGGCGCAAGCGTCGTGTCGACGATCGCGACCGCGTTCAGGTAGGCCGGCGCATCCGGGTCTGCACCCGCGAGGGTGATGGCGACCGAGTCGATGGCGACCGAAGCCCGCACGCCGGTGACAAGTGGGAGTGCGGCGATCTCGTCGATTGCCGCCGCGAGCGTGCGTTCGCGGTCGCCGAGGTTGGCGCCGAGTGCGACCACCGCATGCACGGTGTGCGCGGTCGGCGCGGCGGACGAGGCATCCACCCCCTGCGCGAGCCGGCGACTCATGCGCCGCGCCGCTCCCGCGTGACGCTTACCGAGACATCACGAAACGCGGTCGGGATCGGTGCCGACGGCTTGTGCACCGTGACGGTCACCACACGCACCAACGGGTGCTCGAGCACCGACGTCGCGATGCGCTCGGCGAGGGCCTCGATGAGGTTGAGGGGCTCCCCCGTGACGATTGCCACGACGCCGGTTGCGAGGGCGCCGTAGTCGACCGTGTGCGCGACGTCGTCACTCGCGGCGGCGGGGCGCATGTCGAGCTCGACCACAAGATCGATGATGAATTCTTGGCCATCGCGGCGCTCGAAGTCGAAGACACCATGGTGGCCGAAGGCGCGGAGCCCGGTGAGTGTGATGACATCAGGCTTGGTCATGGTTCTCCTTCGCGTGCGGGGTGCGTGCCCCACTCTGCCACGCGGTGGCGACATCGAGCGCAACCCTGGTCGCGGCGACGTCGTGCACGCGCACACCCCAGACCCCGGACTGGGCCGCGAGCCCGCTGGTCATCGCGGTCGCGAGGTCGCGCGTCGCGAGATTGTCACGGTCGCCGAGCATCGTGCCGAGAAACTTCTTGCGCGAGGTGCCGATGAGCACGCGGTATCCGCTCGACACAATGAACGGGAGCGCTGCCAACACCTGCCAGTTCTGCGCGGCGTCCTTGGCGAACCCGATACCGGGGTCGAGCACGATCCTCGACGCGTCGATGCCTGCGGCCAGCGCCGCATCGGCGCGAGCCCGCAGCTCGGTCACCACGTCGCCGGCAACGTCGTCGTACTGCGCGCGGGCGTACATGTCGCTCGATGGTCCGCGCCAGTGACCGAGGGCGATCTCTGCGCCGCTGTCGGCAACCGCCGCAAGCATTGCCGGGTCCGCGAGACCCGCGGACACGTCATTCACGAGCCGCGCTCCCGCTTCCACCGCCCGCAGCGCTGTCGAAGCGTTCAAGGTGTCGATGCTGACCGCGATCCCGGCGGCCGCGAGCGCCCGCACAACCGGGAGCACGCGGGCAAGCTCCACATCCGGCCCCACACGTTCAGCACCGGGCCGCGTCGACTCACCGCCAACATCGATCCAGTCCGCGCCCTGCGACGCAAGCAGCATCCCCTGCGCGATCGCGGCAGCCGTCGTCGCAAACCTGCCGCCATCGCTAAACGAATCTGGCGTGACGTTCACGATCCCCATGATCAGGGTCCGCGCGGCGGTATCGCCGAAACCGTTCACGGCTTGCCGGTGATCAGCGCGATCAGTTCGGCACGCGCCGCGGGCTCGGCCAGTTCGCCGCGCGCTGCGATCGTGAGGGTGGATGCCACCGGCTGCCGCTCCCCCCGAGCCGTCACACATCCGTGCACAGCGTCGAGCACAACGAGCACGCCGCGGGCATCGATCCTGCTCGCGATGACGTCGGCAATCTGTTCGCCGAGCCGTTCCTGCACCTGCGGTCGCGACGCGAGGACATCGACCACGCGCGGCAACGCGCCAAGGCCAACCACCTGCGCACCTGGCAGATACGCGATGTGCGCCGTGCCAACAAACGGAAGGAGGTGGTGTTCGCACACCGACCGAAATTGCACGTCGCGCAGCATGACGGCACCCGAGACAACGACGTCGTGTCCGTCGGCATCCGCGATCGAAACGGTCCGGTCGAGCGGTGCACCCGGGTCTTCGCCGACCCCGGAGAAGAATTCGGCGTAAGCGTCGGCGACCCGTGCCGGGGTCTGCTCGAGCCCCGCACGATTCGGGTCTTCGCCGATCGCGATAATCAGCTCTCGCACCAGCGATTCGATGCGTGAACGATCGACGCTCATCGCTACGCCGTCGCCGGGCGCGCCTGGCCCGCGGGCCCGCGGTGCTGCGCCTTTTCGGCGTCCGTCGCGGTGGCCGCGTCGCTCTCCTGCTGGGCGACGAGCTCCGCCTCGCGGCGTGCCGGCACCTCAACGGGAGGAAGTGAGGGCAGCGGGCGCGCCTCGCTTGAGAGCCACTGCGGGCGCTCGGGCAGGCGCTTGATGCCGGTGAAGATCTCGGCCAGCTGGTTGTGGTCGAGCGTCTCTTTTTCGAGCAGTTCGAGCGCGAGGCGGTCGAGCAGGTCGCGGTTCTCGTTGAGCACCTTGTAGGCCTCGTCATGCGCCTGTTCGATCAGCGCACGCACCTGGGCGTCGACGCGCTCGGCCATGCTCTCGCTGTACTCGCGCCCATGGCCCATGTCGCGGCCCATGAAGACTTCGCCGCTCGCGGCACCCAGCTTGATCGGGCCGACCTCGTTGCTCATGCCGTACTCAGTGACCATCTTCTTGGCGATGTTGGTCGCCTTTTCGATGTCATTGGATGCCCCGGTCGTCGGGTCGTGGAACACAATCTCTTCGGCAACCCGGCCGCCCATCGCATAGGCAAGCTGGTCTTGCAGTTCGTTGCGGGTCACCGAGTATTTGTCATCCAGCGGCAGCACCATCGTGTAGCCGAGGGCCTTGCCTCGCGGCAGGATGGTGACCTTGGTCACCGGGTCGGTGTAGTTCATCGCCGCGGCAGCGAGCGCGTGCCCACCCTCGTGGTACGCCGTGATCAGGCGTTCCTTGTCTTTCATGACGCGAGTGCGGCGCTGCGGGCCGGCGATCACACGGTCGATTGCCTCGTCGAGGGCGCGGTTGTCGATCAGCTGAGCGTTCGAGCGCGCGGTCAGGAGCGCGGCCTCATTCAGCACGTTCGCGAGGTCGGCACCGGTGAAGCCGGGTGTCTTGCGCGCGACCACTTCGAGATCGACGCCTTCGGCGAGCGGCTTGCCGCGGCCGTGCACTTCAAGGATCTTCTTGCGACCCTTGAGGTCGGGCGCGTCGACGCCAATCTGGCGGTCGAAACGCCCGGGGCGAAGCAGCGCCGGGTCGAGGATGTCGGGACGGTTGGTCGCCGCGATCACGATGACGTTGACCTTCGGGTCGAAGCCGTCCATCTCGACCAGCATCTGGTTGAGGGTCTGCTCACGCTCGTCGTGGCCGCCGCCCATGCCGGCGCCGCGGTGGCGGCCGACGGCGTCGATCTCGTCGATGAAGATGATGGCGGGCGAATTCTCTTTCGCCTGGTTGAACAGGTCGCGCACGCGACTTGCGCCAACGCCGACGAACATTTCAACAAAGTCAGAACCCGAAATCGAGTAGAACGGCACGCCTGCCTCGCCGGCGACAGCACGTGCGAGCAGGGTCTTTCCTGTTCCTGGGGGGCCGTACAGCAGGACGCCCTTGGGAATGCGTGCGCCGACCGCCTGGAACTTGGTCGGGTCTTTCAGGAAGTCCTTGATCTCCTGCATTTCTTCGATGGCCTCATCGGCGCCGGCCACGTCGACGAAGGTCACCGTGGGGGTCTCCTTCGTCACGAGCTTGGCTCGCGACTTGCCGAACTGCATCGCCTTGCCCGCGCCGCCCTGCGCCGAAGACATCAAGAACCAGAACAGGAGACCGAGCAAGATCAACGGGATCAGCAGCGAAAGGATGCCATCGAACCAGCTTGGGCGCGGCACCTCATCGTTGAAGCCGTCGGCAGGCTTGGCCTTGGTAACCGCATCGACGACTTCTCCGGCACGCGCCTGCACGTAGTAGAACTGCACGTCTTTCGAGCCCTCGTAGGGGGTCGAAAGCGTCATGTCGACGCGCTGGTCACCGTCGGTGATGAGCACCTTTTCGACCGTGTCGCCGGCCAAGAGCGCGAGACCCTGCTGCGTCGAGATCGACTTCGCCCCACCGAGGCTTGAAATGAGTGCGAACCCGGCGACGAGCAGCACGCCGATCAACAATACGTAGATCAGGGGGTTTCGGGTGATCTTCTTCACGTCCATGGTGTGGGGCGTCGCCCCCGCAGCCTTTCATCGCCAACGTGCCGGTCTGCAGAGCCAGCACAGTGCCCTTAGGGTATCGCGCGGACGCTGTGCCAGCGCTGGATGTTTGCCGACGGCTTAACCGCCGGCGGTCAAGTTGCAGGGCAGGCAGAGCGGATGCCGCGACCCGCCACCTGCTACTGCGCGGGCGTCGTCGGGCTCACGACAAGAAAGTCGACTCCGCGTGCGTTCTCACCGAGGCGGTAGCGCACCTCGACGTACCAATCGCCGCCCTCGGCGTCTTCACGATTGAACCCGAACACTGCGCGCGACTCGTTGGAGCGAGCAAGCTCGTTACCGTCCCAGCCATCCGCCTCGAGCTTCGCGGCCAGTGCGTCGCCCACGGCGCCCGCGCCGCCAACGAGACCCTCTGCGGCGTTCATTGCCTGCGAGACCTGCCACCACACCTCGGCGTCGGGCGTGCCGCCACCGGTACCGAGCGCCGAGTCCCAGTTCAGTACTTCGGTGTTGCCCGGAACCACGGCGACCAGATCGGTCGCAATCGTCTGCGCTTCGCGCTGGTATTGGTCGATCTTGCTGGTCTCGGTCATGGCACACCCTCCCAGGGCGATCAAAGATACGGCGAGCAGGGTGGCGAACCCGCGAGTCATCAGCCGGCTGCGTGTCACTTCACGCCCACCATGTTCGGCTTGTAGTCATCGTGATCGATCCCATCGACGTTGACCGAGCCGTACCAGCGGTCTTCCGACTTCGACTCGGAGTAGAGCTCGACCGTGGTGCCTTCGACAACACCGACAACGTTTTCGAACGAGGTCGAACCGGGTTGCATGAGGGAACTGTGCGATTCGAGCATGCCGGTCGACTCGATGTCTGGCGAGGTCGGGTCGTCGGCGTCGGTGAATCCGGTCTCGAGTCGAATGACGCCCGAACCGTCGCGAATCGGCGACTGCCCGTGCATCGGCAGATCTTGGATGAGCCCGACCACGATTTCGTTGCGCGATTGCATCGAGTAGTGCGGTTTGTCGCCGGTGTTCGGGAAGTCCTGCACCCCCTTGACGCCTTCGCCCATACCTGCGCCCGCGATGTACAGCACGCGATCGGCCCGCAAGCCTGCCTGCTCAGCGAGGCCCACGACCGCACCGCCGTAGCTGTGGCCGGTGACGACGACATCGGCACCGCCGGGCACCGCGATGCCGTTGCGGAAGTCGACGAGTTTTTGTGCAAGGTCCTGCGCGTACGACGGGCTCGTCGCCTCCGGAATCGTCTGCGGCAGCGGCCCGCCGGCCCAGACAAACACCGCGGTGTCGCTCGTGGCGCCGTAGAGGTTCTTGCCGAAACCATCGGGCCCACCGAAGGAAGCGATGTTCGTGGTGGTACCGGGCACGTGGACGACAACGTTCTTGATCCACTGCGGAATGTCACGCGTGACCGGGTCGATCGGTCCGTGATAGGTCGCGATCGCCTCGTTCTTGGGGTCGAACACGACAACGCGCGCCCCGTGGTGCATCTGGTTGACGCCGTTCTCGTCGGTCCAGCTCACGTCCTGGTCGAGCAGCGCACGATATTTCGCTGCGGTCGCGTCGGCCGCAGCGATTTGATCCATCAGTGCCTTGCGGTCCTGCGCCGCGACACGTTCGTGGAGACCGTCGAACGTGGCCGGGTCGTTGAGCTTTGCGCGGAGTGCCGCCGCCTCCTTCTCGGCGGCGGTTGCTCCGTCGTCGAGGTTGATGTGATTCGCACGGATGCGGTCGCCGATCGGGATGCCATTGAGGTTGCCGATGATCATCGGTGATTCTTTGATCATCTTCTCGCGGCGCTCTTCGCCCATCGATTCCCACACCTGGCGGATCACTTCGGGGTCGCCGAGGCCCTGGAGACTCTCGGCGGTGATGCCATCGAGCGAGCCGGCCCACGCGTCGATCGCCGTCACCCGGCCAGCGTTTGCAACGCCACCCTTGTCGGTGATGACCGCGAACAACGACACGCCCCGCAGGAGCCCCGCGGTGCGAGTGTCGAGGTCGTCGCGGCGTGAACCGACGGCATTGAATGCCGCCGCCGAGCCGTGGTAGGCATCGATTGCGCCCTGCCAGCGCGTGAGGTATTCGGGACTGTCGAAGTAGAGCCAGCTTGGCAGGGTCTGATCCCAAGGAACCCCCCAGCCGACGACGAACTCTGACGCGGCGTTGAGCGCCTGCTCACGGCGCACCGAAATGAAGTCGTAGTCGGCTTGCGCCTGCTGCAGTGCGCGCGCCGCATCGGCCTTGATCAGATCAAGCGCGTCGGCATAATCGCCAAGAATCGTCGCGACGTCGTCGCCGCCCTGCGCGCCCTCGTCGAAACGGGTTGCGAGGCCCATGATCCGGGTGCGCAGCGGATCAGCAAAGTCGGCGGTCACGCCGGCCAGCGAGCTGATCGCGGTACGGCAGCTCCCTGCGCGGGTCCGCAGTGACGTTGCCCTGCTCTTCGACTGCGAGGCGAGCGCCCGCACCGATCCAGAGTCGCCCTTGCCCGGGTCGCCGGTGATTCCCGGAAGACTCACTTCGCCGACCCCGCAAGCGACTTGTCGGATTTCTCCAGCACGTCGGCGGCGTTGGCTGTCGCGGTCGCGGCGGCGCTGGCGGCAGCTGCCAGGGCACGCGACACGGTTGCGACCACGGAATCCACCTCGGTAAAGGCCGCCTCGACGACGTCAGAGCCGAGCCCGCCGGCCGAGAGCGAGACCATCTCCATCGTGGCGAGCGCGGCGTCATCGAGGCGCGCGCGCACCGCGTCGAGCTCGGCGTCAGTAACTTTCAGGTCAGGCATTGGGGATTCACCTATGAGTAGACGTGCGGGGCAAGTACTGCCACATCACGGAGGTTTCGGTATTTCTCGGCGTAGTCGAGGCCATAGCCCACGACGAACTCGGTGGGGATGTCGAAGCCGACGTACCGACAGTCGACGTGCACCTTGGCGGCATCCGGTTTGCGAAGCAGCGCCAGCACTTCGACCGACTCGGCACCGCGGATCGCGAAGTTCTCAAGCAGCCACGACAGCGTGAGCCCCGAGTCAATGATGTCTTCGACGATCAGCACGTGCTTGCCGTGGATGTCGGTGTCGAGGTCTTTGCGAATTTGCACAACGCCGCTCGATTTGGTTCCGGCCCCGTACGAGGAGACGGCCATCCAATCGATTTCGACGTGGCGCGGCAGGGCCCGCGAGAAGTCGGCCATGACCATGACCGCGCCTTTCAGCACACCCACGAGCAGCAGCTCTTTGCCCTCGTAGTCGGCGGTAACTCGCGCCGCAAGTTCGACGAGCTTCGCGGAGATTTCTTCTTCAGTAACCAGCACAGCGCTCAGGTCAGCTGCGATTTGGGCGGCCCTCATAACCACAGTCTAGGAGTATGGCTCGGGCGAGCCCGCCGTCGAGGTATGTGCGACGGGATGCTCCTTGCCCGCGTTGCCCGTTTGTGCCTCGCCGCGCACGGTTGCCGGGCTGACCAGGATCAGCTCGATGCGCTGCGCCATGGGCAACGAGGTCCGCACGTACGTGAGCTCGATGTACCAACCCTGATCGTCGACCAGGCGGCGAAAACCGTCAGCGACCCGTTGGCCCTGCTCGGTCTCACGCACACGGCGCATCTCCCATCCGTCTGCTTGCAAGCTCCGAGCAATTTCCTCCGCCGCTTCGACGGATGCCCCGTCTCTCTCGACGAGTTCGATGTCTTGCTCGTATTGCCACCAGACCGAATCGGTCGCCGCCTCGATGCCCGGGCCCCCATCGCGAACCTCGGCGAGCGCAAGCGCGGGCTGTGCCTCGAGCCCTGCCGGAATCGACCCGACGATTTCGGCGGCGAGCTCGGTGCCGACGCCTTCAAATTCTGCGACCCGGCTCTCTGCCACGCCGGTCGCACATCCGCCGAGCACCAGGCTCACCGACACGAGCGCGCCAACGGCAAGCGCGCGCACGCGCACCGAGCGCCTGACCCCGTTCACCGCACGCTCAATCGTGTCGGGGTGTAGCCATCGCGATTGATCCCGTCGATCGAGACGGTCGTCCCGCCGACCACACGCACCTCGTCGGGCGCAAATTTTTCGACGCCGCCACCCACGATCACGCCCACGATGTTGTCGAACGAGGTCGATCCAAGCTTGAACACTGTGTTGTGGCTGTCGATGCCCGCAGCCGTGCGCGAATCGGGATTGTCGTAATTGTCGAGCCCTCCACTGCCAGGGTCACCCGCGGTGACCCACCCCGTCTCGAGGCGCGTGACCGAGGGGTCATCGAGCGGCGACGGCCCGTGACCGATCCCCCAGTCCTCTCGGTACACGCCTTGGCTGTTGCCCACGATGAAATCGCGCCGCGCCATGATCGCGTAGTGATCGGCGTCGCCAGGAAAATCGGCGACGCTCGTGTTGCCAAGACCGATGCCCGCACCCGCGACGTAGAGCACCCGGTCGGCCTGCAACCCGTGCGCCTCTGCGACCCCGACAATCGCACTGCCATAGCTGTGGCCGATCATCGTGACCGAAGCGCCGTCCGGCATCGCCACGCCCTCGACAAACGAGAGCAGTTTGGGCGCAAGGTTCTGCGAGAAACCCGCATTGACCGCTTCGCCACCCTGCGGGAAGGGGCCTCCTGCCCACACAAACATGCCAGTGTCGCGGCCCGCCGCCTTCGCGAGGTCACCCGCTCGTCCGTCGGCAAAGTCATCCATTTCGGTACCGGTGCCGGGCACGAAGACCGCAACGTTGCGGAGCCAGCCGGGCACATCACGGGTCTGCGTGTCGACGGCGCCGTGATAGGTCGCGATGGCGTGCTGCGCCGGGTCGAAGACCACCACCCGCGCGCCCTGGTCGACGTGGGCGATCCCCGATTCGTCGTACCAGGTGATGCGCTGGTCGAGGAGCGCCCGAAAGCCGTCCATCGCGCGGCGCTCGGTCAGGATCCGTGCCAGGAGCGCAGCGCGCGCTTCTTCCGCATCTCGTGGATGCTTCGCTGCCCACGCATCGGGATCGTCGAGCTGCGCCTGCAACCGCAAAATGGACTGCTGACGGACGCCGATCTCTTCGGTGACGTTGAGACGGTTCGCCTCCACCCGATCAAGGAGGGGAATGCCGTCAAGGTTGCCGATAATCATCGGCGACGCAGCGAGGAGCTCTGCCCGCCGCTTCGAGCCGAGCGAGTTCCAGGCTTCGCGAATGCGATCGGGGTTGCTGAGCGCAGCCAATCCTTCCGCGGTTACCGAGCGCTGATCCCCCGCCCAGAGCGCCGTCGCCGTGAGCCGGCCGTCGACCGAACCGCGCCGCGCGGCCGAGAACAACGCGACGGCGAGATCGACCTCGCGGATCCTGCGCGCGGCATCACGGTCGAGATGATCGCGCTCGATGAACAACTGGTTGAAATGTCGTGCCGTCGCGCGGTAATCGTCGATCGCGAGCTGCCAACGCTCGATCTGTGCCGCGTCGCCCGCATACGACCCCAGCGGAGCTACCTCGTTCCAAGAGAGCGTCGCGTACTGCGACGAACCCTCGGCCGACTGCAATGCTCGGCGTCGCAGCATCCACAAATCGTCGTATTCTTCCTCCGCGCGGCCGCGCAAACGCAACGCCTCCGACTGGAGATGGTCGATGTCGTCGGCGTAGGCGAGCAAGAGCTGCGCGAGCTGGTCGTGGGTCGCCGCGGCACGTTCGACCTTTTCGGCCTGTGCGGTCACCACGTCATACATGCCCGTGACGGCATATCCGATCGATGCCTCAAGCGGTACGAGTCCACCGCGGGCGGTTTCGGCGCGCTCCCGCAAGGTCTTTGCGATCGTCGCGTGGCCGTACGAAAGCTCTCGAATGCCCTGCGGGTCGCCGGCCGCCGGATCACCCTCAATTTCGGGGAGCGTCACGACAATCCGCCGGCAAGCTGAACGTCGACGGCGGCGAATGTCTCGGAGATATCGCTGATGCCGTTGGAAATTTCGGCCATCGCAACCGCGAGCGACGTGCGCGCGAGCAGAAGCACCGGTTCGATCTCAGCCAATGCCGCGCTCACGGTACCGGATGCAAGCACCTCATCACCGGGGGTCGGCGGCCCGATGACAGGCACGGACGCCGCGGCAAGCCGAATGCGCGCGTCGTCAAGCGCGTCGGTGTTGAGCTTGAGGTCGGGGATCGGGCTCACCTCCCGAACAAAATTGTACGACGAGCGCCCTGTGTATGCCGGTCAAGATTTGGTGACAGACGGCGAGAGATCTCAGCTGGCCGTGAATTCGATGCGCGACCCGACGCGGCGCACCTCGCATCCTGGAACGTGGAGTGGACCCTGCCCCCGCCAATCGGTCACGAGGCGTGCAATTTCGAGGGTGTGCGTGCGGCTCAGCGAGACCCCAAATTCGCTTGCGACAACGTGCCGAATCACCCGTTGCCTGATCGCCGGGGGATTTGCGGCGAGCGCGGGCACAGAGATCGCAATTCCCGCCTCCGCGTGCTCCACGATGTCTTCGATCGTCTCGTTGATCATCTGCTCGAACGCTTCGTTGTCTTCGCGCAGTTGCTCGGCCGTGCGAGCGAGCGCCTCGGCAACCCCCGGGCCGAGCTCGGCTTCGAGCACCGGCAACACGCGCTCGCGCACGCGCACCCGCGCAAAACGGTCTTCGAGGTTGTGCGGGTCTTGCCACGGCGTGAGGCCGCTCGCGGCACAGAACGCGGCCGTGGTTGCGCGTCGCACCGAAAGCATGGGGCGGATCCGACGACCCGACGCCGGCGCCATGCCCTGCAGGCTGGCGGCGCCCGAGCCGCGGGCAAGCCCCAGCAACACCGTCTCAGCCTGGTCATCGAGGGTGTGGCCGAGCAGAATTGCCGACGCTCCAAAGGCGTCCGCTTCGGCTTCCAACGCGCGGTAGCGAGCGTCGCGAGCGGATGCCTCGGGCCCCGCCCCCGCGCCAACATCGACCCGTACGACCCGGGCCTCGAGTCCGAGCCCCTCGGCCTGACGGGCCGCTGTGGCGGCGACATCCATCGACGCGTATTGCAAGCCGTGATCGACCACAACTGCGATCGCGCGGATGCCGAGCTTCGGCGCCTCGAACGCAGTCGCCGCGGCGAGCGCGAGCGAATCGGCGCCACCGCTGAGCGCGACGATCACCGCGGGGGCAGGTGTCGCCGTTGCTGCGGCCTCGGCAGCCACGGTGGCAAGGCTTGCGCGCACGGCCAGGCGGATTTCGGCCACGGCCGCGGGCAAAGGGGGCAGTCGCTCGTCGTCCACGGTGCCACGCTACCGCCGGGTAGGCTGAGTTCGCCCATTTCAGCAGACATCAAGGAGCACCCTATGACCGCCTACGACGCCGTCATTGAGATTCCCCGCGGGAGCCGCAACAAGTACGAGATCGACCACGAGACGGGCCGCGTCTTTCTCGATCGGGTGCTCTTCACCGGCTTTGTGTACCCGGCCGACTACGGCTACTTCGAGAACTCCCTCGGCGAAGACGGCGACCCGCTCGACGTGCTCGTGCTGCTCGACCACCCGGTGTTCCCGGGCGTGGGCGTGAAGGTTCGCCCCGTTGGCGTGCTCCGCATGAGCGACGAGGCCGGCGGCGACGACAAGGTCATCGCTGTGCAGCACAAGGACCCGCGCTGGGCGCACATCCAGGACGTCGACGACATCCCGCAGCACACCCGTGACGAGATCGGTCACTTCTTCGAGCACTACAAAGACCTCGAGCCCGGCAAGTGGGTCAAGGTCGACAAGTGGGCAAACGCGGCCGAGGCCGAGCGCCTGATCGTCGAGGCGATCGAGCGTCAGGCGGCCGAAGGCCACTGAGCCGTTCGACAAGGCCAGTCGCCACTCAGCCGTTCGCGCGGCCCTCTGCGCGTCGCGCATACCGCGCCAACGGGTCGGTTCCTCACGGAGCCGGCCCGTTTTGCGCGCGGTCGTAGTGTTTGCGGCCGACCGCTCTGACCGAGTGCGGCGCTAGACCGAAATGCCGCGCGCGCGCATGAACGGTGCCGGATCGACACGCCCGCCCGGGGTGTAGACCTCGAAGTGCACGTGGCAACCGAATGAATTGCCCGTCTGTCCTTCGGCACCGATCGTGTCACCCGCGTTGACGTACTGCCCGGCGCGCACGAAGATACGGCTCATGTGGGCGTAGCTCGTTGCGATCCCACCGCCGTGCTCGATGCGCACGTAGTTGCCGAAGCCGCTGTAGGGCCAGGCCATCGTGACGGTGCCGCCCGACGCTGCGTAGATGCCCGCACCGCAGCCCGCGGCCATGTCAACGCCGCCGTGGAACCCACTCGCGCAGTAGCTCGGCCCGCACTGCGAGTAACGCTGGCCGTAGCCGGAGGTGTGCCGCCCCGATGAGGGTCGTGCCCAACCGCTGGGGCCGGGGGCTCCGCCGCCGCCGCCTCCGCCACCGCCGCCTCCGCCACCGCCGTTTCCGGCGTTCGCCTTGTCGCGCTCGGCCTGCTCGCGGGCCAGGCGGTCGGCTTCTGCCTTTGCCTTGCGCGCGGCCTCCACGCCATCCTGGTAGCCCTTGACGGTCGCGGCCGTGGTGTCGTGGAGCGCGGCGAGCTGCGCCTGCAACTCACCAAGGTGCGCTGCCTGCTGGTCGAGCGCGTTCTGCGCCGCCACCGCCGCTTCCTGCGCCTTGATCATCGCGCTCTCGGCAAGCCCCTTGAGGCGATCGCGCTCGTCGCGTGCAATGACCGCCTGGTCGCTGAGCGCTTGCGCATTGTCGCGAGCGGCGATCGCCGCTGAATACACCTTGCCGTTGCGCTGGACCAGCTTGTCCATGCTGCCGAGGCGTGAAAGCAGGTCATCCGCCCCCGCCGCAGAGCCCGCAAAGAACAGCTCCATCGCCGTGTCGTCGCCGCCATTGCGATACAGCTGCGCGGCGACCTTGCCGGCTTTGTTGGCAGCATCGAGCGCCTCGGATGCCTGTTGGTCGGCCTGCGCCTGCAAGTCTTCCGTGCGCTGCGCGGCCTCAAAAAACTGCTCCTGCGCAACAAAATATTCGCCGGCCAGGCGCTGGGCCTCGGCCTCGGTGCGCTGTACGTTCTCGGTGAGCGCGTTGATGAGGCCCTGAATGCGCGTGACCTCGCCGGCCTTCGCCGATTCGTTGTTCTTCGCCCGCTGCACGTCATCCCAGGTCGGATAGTTCGCAGCGAACGCCGGAGCGACACCCGCGACCACGCCGGTACCCAGCGCGGCGAGCGAAACAATGCCCACACCGATCGCGCCACGCCGACTCAGCGGAGTCGCAAATTGTGCCTTTTCGGCCTCGGTTGGGGCGCACCCGCAGTCTTCAGGTGACGTCTTTCGCGTCCAGAACACTGAAAACTCCTTCAAGATTGCCGACAACTCAAACCACACTAGCAACTTCAGTCACAAAGTCGAGGGATCTTGGGACCGCGAAAATCCGGCGGGATCCGGCATCCCGAAACGCTCGTTTTGTAAATTCGGAAAACCCCACGTATGCTTATCCCTCGGTAGGCGTGAACCGCAGGGTTCACTTCGGCCCCATCGTTTAGCGGCCTAGGACGCCGCCCTTTCACGGCGGTAGCACGGGTTCGAATCCCGTTGGGGTCACTCCTACCACTACAATTAAATATGTAAGGCCCTGTAGCGCAGTTGGTTAGCGTGCCGCCCTGTCACGGCGGAGGTCGCGGGTTCAAGTCCCGTCAGGGTCGCTCTAGGCGACGAGCCCTCTCTCTAGTAGAGGGGGCTCTCTCACTTAGATCGGACAATCCTCGGATTTTTCGAGGCTCTGTAGCTCAGTTGGTAGAGCGCACGACTGAAAATCGTGAGGTCACGGGATCGACGCCCGTCGGAGCCACAAGGGTGATCATTACAGTCACCCCAGAAACCCTCGTCTAGCTTCTACATGGCGGGGGTTTCGCCTTTCCCTGGCGCCTTCGGGTTGCGGCGGGCATGGCCCCCGATCTTTGAGCGCGGCCTCGGCCCCGCGCCCGGCCCCGGCCCCACACCCCCTACGCGTCGTGCGTCAGCGCGACCGCAATCCGCCATGCGTCGCTGTGGCGCAGCGTGTACGTGAACCGTACGCGGCCCAGTTCGCCGGCCTCGCCACGTCGGATGAACACACCGGTGCATTGTGCGAGGGTGGGCGCAAGCATCCCAAATTCAATGTCTGTCGCATCGGTGCCGACATATCCCCGCTCGCGCAGTGCGCCCGTCGAGGCTGCTATCAACTGCGCGCCAACGGCGTGCGTTGGGATCGAAACCACGGCATTCGGCGTCACCACCAGCGCCGGCTCGTTGTAGAACCCCGCGATCGCGACCGGGTTAAGCGACTCGAACGCCACGAGGTACGCGGCGAACATCGCCTCCGGCCCGCCGCCAGCTGCCGAGAGGCCGCCGTCGCCACCCAACGAAGGGATGCCGCCCCCACCCACTACCGATCAACCCCCGACATATCGGCATAGCGATCGCCCACCGGCGCGTCGAGGGCATCGAGTGCCGCGAGTTGCGAGTCGCTCAGCTCGAGGGCGTCGGAGGCAACATTCTCCTCGAGGTAGGCGATGCGTTTGGTGCCGGGAATCGGCGCAACGTCGTCGCCCTGCGCGAGAATCCATGCCAGGGCGACCTGCCCGGGCGTTGCGCCAAGCTCCTGGGCCACGGCATCCACCGCTTCGACGATACGAATGTTGGCCGCGAGGTTTTCGCCCTCAAAGCGCGGGCTTGTGCGACGGAAGTCGGTGGCATCAAGCTGCTCGAGGCTGCGAATCGTGCCCGTGAGAAAGCCGCGACCGAGCGGCGAGTACGGCACGAAGCCGATGCCGAGCTCTCGCAGCACCGGAAGAATCTCGCGCTCTGCATCGCGAGACCAGAGCGAATACTCGGTCTGCAACGCGGTGATCGGGTGCACGGCGTGCGCGCGACGGATCGTCTCGGGCGCGGCTTCCGAGAGCCCGAGGTAGCGCACCTTGCCCTCGGTCACGAGCTCAGCCATCGCTCCGACAGTCTCTTCGATCGGCGTGTTCGGGTCGACGCGGTGCAGGTAATAGAGGTCAACGTGGTCGGTACCGAGCCTGCGCAGCGAACCCTCGATCGAGAACCTGACATTCGCTGCGCTGCCGTCAAGGCCGCGCACGTCGCCTTCGCTGTGCCGGATCGTGCCGAACTTCGTGGCGATCATCGCGCGATCGCGTTGTCCGACGAGCGCCCGAGCGAGCAGCGATTCGTTCAGATACGGACCATAACTCTCGGCCGTATCGAGCAGAGTGACCCCAAGATCAAGCGCACGGTGAATCGTCGCGATCGAGGCCACATCGTCTTGTGTCGCACCGGTGTAGTAGGCAGACATGCCCATCAGGCCGAGGCCGAGGCGTCCGATTGTTGGTCCGCTCGTGCCGAGCGTGATGCTTTTCATGTGTGAAAAGTACCGGCGATCGCGGCTGACCGATAGACCCAGGCGAACCGATAGCCCCACGCTGACCGATAGACCGAAATGAACGGATGCCGCAAACGATCCGATGCCCGAAATGATCGGATGCCCCGCCTGGTTCGCGACACTCCCCAAAGTGTCGTGATCCGGGCGAGGCATCCCGCAGGCGGCCAGTCCCCACTGGTTCGCCTACAACGTTGTGGTCACTCCCTCGCAGTCGCCCCTCATCGGTGCGGCTGCGATGTTCGTGATCCCCAATCCCCAATTTGTCTCAGTCGTTCACCCCAATGAACAACCCTGACAATGAAGACTCTATGACGGGCACCTCAAGCCACGCTCAGGTCTTCCTTAGCATTTGCTTCGGTCTTGCTCTGGTCTGCAAACTGCTCCGTTTTGCGGATGCCGGGGGCCCGGGTTTGCGGACGTCAGGGGGCCTGATGAGCGTGGGCCGGGGCCCGACACTCCGGATGCCGGGCCCCCGAAATCGCGTGCGCGACGGCCTCGAATACGCGCGGCCGAAAGCCCCGAACCCGGGTAAGCCACAGGCCACCCGCGATAGAATCTCGGCAGATGTGCGTGTGCAACGACGCCCACGCCCACGCGACTTTTAAGGAACACACCGCCACCATGGAGCCCACCCGCGCGAGCCTGCGCACCTCCGCGCCCACACGTCCTCCGCGGCGCCGCTGGGTGTTGCCTGTCGTGTTCACGGCCGTGGGCCTGGTCGTGCTCGGTGGTGTTGCGCTGGTGGCTACGAACCTTTTGAGAGGGGATGCCCCGGCCGTGGCATCCACCCCCACACCCACCCACACGCGGCTCGCGCCAACGCCGCCGCTCACCGATGCACAGCGTCTACTTGCGCGCTCGGCCGACCCGATGCTGTGTGCGGTCACGCTCGAGGGCGAGGAGATCGCCGAGGGGCCGA
>Ga0073905_10000052_pt1 | contig 42800 bp, 39 predicted proteins | sample KloWWTupernatant_FD_65482 | JGI IMG/M metagenome (GOLD analysis project Ga0073905, IMG submission 65482) | Active sludge microbial communities from Klosterneuburg, Austria, studying microevolution and ecology of nitrifiers - Klosterneuburg... | ecosystem: Engineered > WWTP > Aerobic digester >... | reverse complement strand
ACGCCGACCCACACCGGCACGCCGACGTCCGGCGAGAGCCCCGTCGCCCACACGGTCATGAGCACAACCAAGGGCCAGTGCCAGAGGTAGAGGCCATACGAACGGTTGCCGACATAGCGCAGCGGCGCGATATCGAGCGCGCGCCCAAACGGCGAGGCGGGCCAGATCCCCGCAACGATCGCAATTAGTGAGAGAGCGGATGCCGCAACCAGCGCCCCCGGAAAGGTCACCGTCGAGGTGGTCGCGGGCACGAGCGCGAGCGCTACGAGGGCCGCGATGGCGGCGGACCCGACGACGGTGACGGTGCGGCGAACCGCGGGCAGCAGCATCCATTCGGGCGGTGTGGAGGGAATCGCGCGCCACCCAAACGCGAGCGCGACGCCACCGAGGAGCCCGAAGGCGTGTGAGTCCGTGCCGAAGTAGGCGCGGGTGGGGTCGGCGCCCTGGCCGACGAGGGTCGCCATCCACAGTGCCGAGGCGACGGCAGCGACGGCCACGATGGCGACGCGAAGCCACCGCCGGCGCACGAGCACGAGCAGAAGAAAGAGCAGCGGCCAGAGCAGGTAGAACTGCTCTTCGATGCCGAGCGACCAGAGGTTGCGAAACAGCTCGGGCGTATCGGCCGAGAAATAGCTTGAGCCCGCCGCGATCGATGCCCAGTTGTAGGTGAACGTGAGGGCGCCGAGCATTTGCCGCCCGATGCCCACGAGCACATCGCCGCCCACGAGCAGCGCGGCGGTGGCGCACACGGCAATCATCACGATGACCGCGGGGAGGAGGCGCCGGGCCCGCCGCTGCCAGAATCCGCGGAGCGAGATGCGCCCGGTCTTCGCGCGTTCGCGCAGCAGCAGCGACGTAATGAGAAACCCGCTGACCACGAAGAACACATCGACACCGATGAATCCACCCGCAAAGAGCGGCGGAAACAGGTGATAGATCATCACCATGGCGACGGCGATCGCGCGCAGGCCATCGAGCCCACCAAAGCGGGTGTGCGAGGTCGGCGCGGCGACTGTGGAGGGAGAAAGAGACGTCATAAATGGATGCCTCGCGCCAGCGGCGACGAAGGCCTCCAGTCTACCCGCGTCGCCGACCCCAGCCTGCGGCAGGTGGGGCGCTTTGCTAGGGTCACGAGTACCGCCCGCCCCGCCGCGAGGCCGCCCAACCGGGCGTGGGCGCGCGATGACGAAAGGAACGCGCAGCGTGAAGCTTTTGGTCCCGAATATCGTGCCGTTCGCGGCATCCATCGACGGTGTTGAAGTCGTCGTCTACGACCCAAACGTCCCAATCCCTGAGGCGCATGTAGATGCCACGGCCTTGGTCGTGTGGGGCGTGCACGACGCGCTCGTGTTCGACGCGGCCGCGCGCCTGCGCGAGCTCACGTGGGTGCAGTTGCTCTCGGCCGGGAGTGATGTCGGGCTGTCTGCTGGATTCGCCCCGGGCGCCACGATGACGGGCGGCCGCTCGTTGCACGACGCACCCGTCGCAGAGCACGCGCTCGCCCTGACGCTCGCGGCCGCGCGCCGGGTGCACACGCTTGTGCGGGCCCAGATCGGGCATCGCTGGGCGGGCGAGATCGGTGGTTTTCAGCCGGAAACGAGCTCGAAGGTGTTCTCGACGCTCCGCGGCGCAAACGTGGTGGTGTGGGGGTTTGGCGCGATCGCTACGGCGCTGGCGCCGCACCTGCAGGCGCTCGGGGCGCATGTCACCGGCGTCGGCACACGCGCACGGACGGAGGGCGATGTCGAGGTTGTGACCCCCGACGCGCTGCCGGAGCTCTTCGCGACGACCGATGTCGTCATCATGATTCTGCCCGCGACCGCAGAGACGATCGGTGCGCTGAGCGCCGAGCTCCTCGCGGCGCTCCCGTCGCACGCGTGGGTCATCAACGTCGGGCGCGGTGCGACGATCGATCAGGACGCACTCATCGCGGCGCTCCAGGCGCGATCGATTGCGGGTGCGGCGCTTGATGTCACGGTTCCAGAACCGCTGCCCGTCGACTCGCCGTTGTGGGACCTGCCGAACGTGATCATCACGCCGCACGGGGCCGGCGGTCGGCCCATCGGTGCGGACGCGCTGATCGAGCACAACGTGCGTGCGCTGCTTGATGGGGCGCCACTGCGCAATCTTGTGCGCCCCGCTCGCTAGGGTTGTCGGGTGCGCATTCGGCTCGACATCGCTTATGACGGCACGCATTTTCGCGGCTGGGCGACGCAGCCGACCCTGCGTACCGTGCAGGGCGTGCTGGAGGCGGCGCTCGCGCGAATCTTTGGCGAGACCGATGCCCCGCGCCTGGTCGTCGCCGGCCGCACCGATGCGGGGGTGCACGCGCGGGCACAGGTGGCGCACCTCGATCTGAATGAGGCACAGTGGGCCCGGCTCGTCAGCGACCGCCGTGCTCAGCATGACCCAGATCCAGCGGTGAGCCTGGCTCGCCGCGTGAACGGCATCGTGCGCGCCGACGGCGACGTAGTGGTCACCGCAAGCAGTACTGCGCCCGCCGGCTTCGATGCCCGGTTCGGCGCGGTCTGGCGGCGCTACCAGTACCGCGTGGCCGACGACATCACCGGCTATAACCCGCTCGAGCGGCTCTACACGACGGCGGTGCGGGCCGAACTCGATGCCGAGGCGATGAACGAGGGCGCGTCGCGGCTCATCGGCCTGCACGATTTCGCCGCCTATTGCCGGGCGCGTGAGGGTGCCACGACGATCCGAACCCTGCTCGAATACTCCTGGCACCGCGACGGCGCTGGCACGCTGATCGCAACTGTGCGGGCCGACGCGTTTTGCCACAGCATGGTGCGTGCGCTCGTGGGCGCGTGCGTCGCCGTGGGTCTCGGCAAGCTCACGCCCGACGACATCGTGCACCTCCGCGATGCGGGGCAGCGGGCAAGCGACTTCAAGGTGCTGGCCGCCCACGGGCTCACGCTGATGGAGGTGCGCTACCCCGCCGACGAGTTGCTGGCGGTGCGTGCTGCGCAGACCCGAGGTCGGCGTAGCCTCGACGGGCCCGGCGCCGCCGAATAAGCCCGCGCACCCACCACGCAAGCGCGAGGCCGATCGCCGTGCCGAGGGTGTTGGCGATGACGTCGCTGATCGTGGTGACCCGGCCGGGCACCGCAAGCTGGGTCAGTTCGATCGCGGTGCTGGCGAGGCATCCCGTGCCAATAACGATGAGGGTGGATGCCGCGGCCGGCGCTCGCAGCGGCACGGCGAAGACCGCGGCGGCGCCGAAGGGCAGAAACAGCACGATGTTCGCGGTGAACTCGAGCACCGGGTAGCCCACGGCGAATGGGATGCCAAGGGAGTGGAGCGCGCGGGCGAACAGGGTCACGACACCCGTCGCTTGGCCGGCGACCGCCGCAGGGGTGAGCACGAGCCACGCGAGTGCGCCGAGGTAGGCGAGCGTGAGCAGCCGCCAGGTCACCAGCGCACCGCGGCCCGGTCGCGATGTGTCGACGGGAGCGGGGGAGTGGGGCACCCGTTCAGCGTATCGATCCGGTGTGAGTGAACTGGGAACTGCATTGCGGGGGGACGCGGGGCGGGCTGACGGCATAGTGTGGCAATTGTCATGAAGGTCATCAGTTATAACCTGCGCAAACACCGCGCGGTCGTCGAGCTCGAGGAGCTCTTTGCCGCGCACGAGCCCGACATCCTGTGCCTGCAGGAGGCCGAAACGATGTCGTTGCCGGCCCGTGTCGGCGACCTTGCGCTTGCGCAGTCAACGACCCGCAATCGGCTTGGCCTGGCCGTGTACTACCGTGACGCGATGCTGCGACCGACCGCGGTGCGTGCCGTCGCGCTGAAGAAGTCGATGCACGACCGCGTGCTGCGGCCCGCGCACGAACGCCTTGTGGGTGTGCGCTTTCGTGAGCTGACGAGCGGGCGAGACTTTATTGTCGCGTCGTTCCATGCGGCGCCGCTGACCGCGCTGAACTCGCTGCGTCGCCACCAGATCCGCTCCGCGTTGCTCGAGCTCCAGCTCCTCGGCCCGGGGTTACCGACCCTGATGGTCGGCGACTATAACTATCCGATTTTCAAGGACAACCTGAGCGAGAAGGTGCGCGATCACGGCTATGAGCTGACGCTGAGTGACGCTCGCACCTACACGCGATACAAGTTCTTCCGCGGGCACTACGACTTCGCCACGTCGGCCGGGTTCGACATCCAGACGATCTCGACGTTGCCCCAGGGCGTCTCAGACCACCTGCCGATCCTGATCGATGCGCAGCTCGATTCGCCGGCAGAGGTTGCGCAGGTCGCGGAGGCGATCTGAATGGGCTCGAATTGAGCCTCGGGCGTGTCGGCATGTATGATTGACCCTTGGTACGTGTGCCCTGCTGGCCTGTACCGCGAACGTGAGCCCTCCACTGGCGTCTTTCAACGAGTTTCTTCGAAGAAAGCACCCCGGAGCGGGATTCACGAACACCTCCGTTCGAACAAGAAAGCAGCACTATTGTGACGCGCACTTATACCCCCAAAGCTGGCGAGATCCAGCGCGAATGGCTCATCATCGACGCCGCTGACGTCGTGCTCGGCCGCCTTGCAAGCCACACCGCAGCCCTGCTGCGTGGCAAGCACAAGCCGACCTTCGTCAACCACCTCGACTCTGGTGACTTCGTCATCATCGTCAACGCCGACAAGATCGTCCTCACGGGTCAGAAGCTGACGCAGAAGAAGGCGTACCGTCACTCGGGTTACCCGGGCGGCCTCACGGCAATCCCCTACAGCGAGCTCATGGAAAAGAACTCCGTGCGCGCGGTCGAGAAGGCCGTCCGCGGCATGCTCCCCAAGAACAGCCTGGGTCGTGCTCAGTTGAGCAAGCTCAAGGTCTACCGCGGCGCCGAGCACCCTCACGGTGCACAGACGCCCAAGACCTACACCCTCGACCAGGTCGCCCAGTAAGCGCCGAAAGACTTAAGGACAGACTCGTGGCGAAGATCGCAGATTCAATCGAAACTCCTCTCGAAGGGGAGAACACCTCCTACTCGACCGAGACCCCCGCGGCCGCAGAGACCGTGGCGCCCCGCCCGGTGCTCAGCGTTCCCGGCGCGGCTGTCGGTCGTCGCAAGCAGGCAATTGCCCGCGTGCGCATCATCCCCGGCACCGGTGTCATCACGGTCAACGGCCGTGCGTTCGAGGACTACTTCCCGAACAAGCTGCACCAGCAGCTCGTGACCGACCCGTTCACGGCACTCAACCTCGTCGGCGCATACGACGTCATCGCCCGCATTTCGGGTGGCGGCGACTCGGGTCAGGCCGGCGCACTGCGTCTCGGCATTGCTCGTTCGCTCAACCAGGTTGACGAAGAGAACAACCGCGCCACCCTCAAGAAGGCCGGCTTCCTCTCGCGCGATGCTCGCATCAAGGAGCGCAAGAAGGCTGGTCTCAAGAAGGCGCGTAAGGCTCCTCAGTACTCGAAGCGCTAGACGCCGAGTACCGACAAGATGCCGATATTTGGCACTGACGGCGTGCGGGGGCTGGCTAACGGCCCCCTCACCGCCGAGCTCGCGTTGCGTCTTGCCCAAGCCACTGCTGTGGTTCTTGGGCAAGGCCGCACCGCGGATGCCCGCCGCGAGGCGGGAAAGCGACTCACCGCGATTGTCGCCCGTGACCCCCGTATCTCGGGGGAATTTCTGGCCGCTGCGGTGAGCGCGGGACTCGCAAGTTCCGGCGTCGATGTTTTGGACGCGGGTGTGTTGCCTACCCCGGCTGCGGCGTTTTTGATCGCCGAGAAAGACGCTGACTTTGGCGTCATGGTCTCGGCCTCGCACAACCCCGCCCCCGACAATGGCATCAAGATTTTTGCACGCGGCGGCGTGAAGCTCCCCGATGTGGTTGAGCAGCGCATCGAGAGCCACCTGGATGGCCCGAAGCTCCAGCCGACTGGCGCTGGCGTTGGTCGCATCCAGCGGCTCTCAGACGCAGAAGACGTGTACGTGTTGCACCTGCTCGCGAGCTTGCCGAACGACCTTGGCGGCCTGCATGTCGTGCTCGACTGCGCACATGGTGCCGCCGCCGGCGTCTCGCCAGAAACCTTCCGCGATGCCGGCGCGCGCGTCACGGTGATCGGAGCCGATCCCGATGGCTTGAACATCAACGACGGTGTCGGTTCTACCCACCTCGACCAGTTGGCGGCCGCGGTGCTTGAACACGGCGCAGACCTCGGAATCGCCCACGATGGCGACGCCGACCGCTGTTTGGCAGTGGATGCCTCTGGTGCCGTGGTCGATGGCGACCAGATTATGGCGATCATCGCGGTCGCGATGAAAGAACGCGGGCAGCTGACCCGCGACACCCTGGTTGCAACGGTCATGAGCAACCTCGGCCTGCACGTGGCAATGCGCGAGCAGGGCATCACCGTGCTGAAGACGGCTGTCGGTGACCGCTACGTGCTTGAGGCAATGAACGAGGGCGGCTACGCCCTGGGTGGCGAACAGTCGGGTCACGTCATCATGAGCAAGTACGCCACCACCGGCGACGGCCTGCTCACCGGCCTGCACCTTATGGCCGAGATGGCGGGCAAGGGCAAGACGCTTGCCGAGCTCGCATCGGTCATGACCGTGTTCCCACAGGTGCTCATCAACGTGAAAGGCGTCGACCGCACGCGTGTCGGCGACGATGCATCCATCGCCGAAGCCGTTGCGCTCGTCGAGCAGGAGCTCGGAGAAAGTGGCCGCGTGCTGCTTCGCGCATCGGGCACCGAGCAGCTTGTGCGGGTGATGGTTGAGGCCGCCGACGAGGCGACCGCCCAGCGCTACGCCGAGCAGCTTGCGGACGTCGTCCGCGAGCGCCTCGCGCTCTAGCCGAGCCGAGGCGGGCGCCGCGCCCGAACCCTCCGCGAGACGGGGCTGCATTTGCCGCGCCCGCAGATCGGCGCGGGCGAGCCGTGACCGCGACGCGTAAATAGCACGATCACGGATTGTCTACAAGCATCCGATTTGTCTATGTGAATTGTTTCGACACACTCTGTCACTCCAAGACACACCCGGCTGCGCTGCCTGGGGCCTTGTTAGTTTCGCGTCATGCCCCTTGCAACGACCGAGGTCTCACGATGACCTCCGACCTGAACTTGCTGCCGTTCGCGGCGCTGCTGACGACCCTGCTGGCGTTCGTCGGCCTGATCACCTTGCGCCGCCGCGGCGTCGGGTTCACCCCGCTCGTGTTGATCGGCCTGGGTGTCGGAGTGGGGATCGGGATCGGCTTTCGCGGCAACCTCGACTACGTCTCGTTTCTCGGTGACCTCTACATTCAGGTGATCATCGCGATCGTCGCGCCGCTGATCTTCATCTCGATTCTTTCGAGCGTCACGTCGCTCGGGTCGACCGCGAAGCTGCGCACGATCGGGCTCAGCAGTGCGTTCTGGTTGCTGCTGACCAACGCGATCGCGATCGTGCTGACCCTCGCGGTCGCACTCTCGCTCGAACTTGGCAAGGGCGTCTCCCTCGCGGCCGACGCGTCAACAAACGGCGACTCGCTGCTCGGGCTGGTCAAGCCACTTGACCAGGTGCTGCTCGATCTTGTGCCCTCGAACCTCGCGGGCGATTTCGTGAGCAACAACATCGTCGCGATCATCCTGTTCGCGCTGTTGTTCTCGGTCGCGTACCTCGTCGCCGCACGTCGCGACGATCCTCAGCTGCGCACCTTCAAGAACGTGGTGGATGCCACGAAGAAGATCGTGATGGTCGCCGTCGGCTTCATCATCGAACTCACCCCGTACGCAGTGCTGGCCCTGGTCTCGACCACCGTCGCGACCGCCATCACCCGTATCGAGGATGTGCTCTCGCTCCTGCTCGTCCTGGTGCTCGCGCTCGGGCTCGCATTCGTGAGCGCCTACGTGGTCAACGGTGTGCTGCTGCGGGTCTTTGCCGACGTGAGCCCGCTGCGCTGGTTCCGGTTGCTCACCCCCGCGCAGTACACCGCGTTCAGCACCCAGTCGAGCGTTGGTACGCTCCCGCTGACGATCCGCACGCTCACACAAAAGGTGGGCGTCCCAGAAGAGATCGCCACGTTCACGGCTCCCATCGGGACGACGATCGGGATGCCTGGATGCTCCGGCATCTGGCCCGTCATCGTTGCGGTGTTCACGATCAACGCGCTCGGGATCGACTATTCACTCTGGGATTATGCGGCGCTCGCCGGACTCTGCTTGCTGGTGTCGCTCGGGACCGCCGGGGTGCCGGGCACCGCGATCATCACCGCCACCGCGGTGCTCACCGCGGTGGGCCTGCCGATCTACTTGTTGATCGTGCTCATCCCGATCAGCGCCGTTGCGGGTACCGCCAGCACGATGGCAAATGTGTCGGCCGCAGCAACCGCTGCGACGATCGTGGCCCGCCGGCAGGGCACCCTCGACGACGCCGTCTTCAGGGGCGTCGCGGCCCCGGTCGCCGGCCCCACACCCGCGCAGGCCCAGGCCGCCCCGGTGCTACCGGCCGAAACGCTGCCCGTGACCGAGCGGCTTTCGGTTGCGGGCGAAACGGCGACCATGCAGTTTCCTGTCGCCGGCGCACCGCTCGCAACGCTCGACGAATTCTTTGTTCCCGACGGCATCGAGGTTGGGCAGTGCGAGCTGCCCACCACCCGCCGCACCAACCGTTCCGATTCTGTGAGGACCTCATGATCTCCAAGCTCCGCATCTTCAGCATTGCCGCGGCGGTCGCACTCGCGGCCGTGATCGCCCCGGCCACGGCCATCGGCACCGCGCCCGCGGCCCAGGCGGCCGGCGACGTCTGCGACATCTGCTCGATCAACTTCGATCTCGGTGCCTGCGAAAAGCTTGGCGGCTATCCCTACGACTCCACGCTCGAAAGCCCGCCGCCCGCGCTCTCGGCGCCGAAGCCGGCACCGGTTCCAGAGGCACCCGCGCCCGCAGCTCCGGCTCCTGCCCCGGCCGCACCCGGCCCGCAGGCTCCGGCGGCTCCGGCTCCCGCGCCCGCCAAGCAGGGCACTGGCGCCACCACCACGGGCACTGAGGCTGTGACCGAGGTGTCGACTGAGGTCGTCACCGAGGTTGCCGCAACCGTGCCCGGCGTACCGACCGCGCTGAAGAGCAGCGTGAAGGACCGCGCGCTGACCCTCAAGTGGGCCGCCCCGGCCGACGGCGGCTCGCCGATTACCGGCTATACCCTCGTGCTCAACGGTGGCTCGCCCATCGAGGTGCCCGCCGAGGCGACCACCTACTCGATCACCCTCGGTGCCGGCACCTACGACGTCGCGCTGAGCGCGGTCAACAGCGTCGGTGCGTCGCAGGAGGTCGCGACCGTGAGCGACATCGTGATCGCAGGCGACACCAAGGTTGCCGCTGCGGCGACGAGTGCCGATGCCGGTCCATCTGCGCCGCTTGTGGGTGGCATCGTCCTCGGCGCGCTCGTCCTGCTCGGCGCTGGTGCGCTCGGCTGGTGGGCACTGCGGCGCCGGGCCGCGGCATCCTGACCTCTCTTTCACCACTTCGCGCACACTCATCGCAAGGAATCCCCATGAACACGCACAAACGCCCGCGGAACGCGAAGTCGCTGCTTGCCGCAGCGGTCGCGTCCACCCTGATCGTCGCTGGCGGTGTGGCGCTCGCGCCGGCCGCCAACGCGGCGCCGCCGACGGCGCCGACGGTCGACTATTTCGCCGACTCATTTGCCGGCCTTCGCACGGGATCGGTTTTCACGCCGGTCACGTTCGAGCGCTTCGAGCGGCTGCTCGACAGCGATGGCACCTACGCGTTTCTCATCGGCGGCCCAGCCGACGGTGTGACGGCCGCGACCGTGGCCTCGATCGACCAGGCCGCGCAGGCGCACGGGATCGACACCGTGTACGCGTTCGACCCGCGCCTCGATGGCAAGTCGCTCGACATCCGCACCACGTCGAGCGCGCCGCTGAAGGAGCTGTACACGCGACTGGTCGAGAAGCTCAACAAGGATACGAACCCGCAGTTCGGCGACCCGACGACCGACCCGACGCTGTTCATCTACGACCGTAGCCACACCGCGAGCGGGGTCGAGGACCGCATCGTCGGTTCGGTGACGAGTGCGCGCGATGCCGAGAACATCGATCCCGTTACCTTCAGCCTCGACGTCGATGCCCTGTTCGCGTCGGTGCCTTCCGTCGATACGCAGTCGCAGTTCACGTTCTTCCACGACGCGATGAACCAGCGGCACACCGCGACCTACGCCGACGCGTCGCTGTTCGGTGGCGACGTCTTGACGGCAGACGACGGCGCCAACTTCGTGTTGCAGTCGGTCACCTACCCCGAGCTCGTGAACCTGCTCGAGTCCGACGGCGAGCACGTCATCCTCTTCGGCGGAACGTGGTGCCACAACACCCGCGCCCTCGTGAAGGAAGTGAACCGGGCGGCTGCGGCATCCGGAGTAAAAACCGTCTACGTCTTCGACCTGAAGCTTGACGGCCTGAGCAACGCGCCGGCCCACATTCGCGACAGCGCGTCGGAGTACTCATACCTCTACGGCGACCTCGTTGCCAAGTACCTGCCCAACCTGCGCACGCAGTACGTGCCGGCGGTCTCGGCCGGGCAGCGCGTCGAGTACTACCCGGGTGGCGACACCGGTGCCGAGCGCGCCGTCTCGCTGAAGCTGCAGGTGCCCTACCTGATCAGCTACAACAAGGCCGCGGGCAACGCCCCGATCACGAAGGACTGGCTGCACGAGAACGCAGACGGCTCGTTCACCGAGTACATGACTGAGTTTTGGTGGGTCGCGGGTCTGCCCGGCAAGAACAGCCGCAACCTCGCCCCCGAGGTCTGGGCAGCACAGCAGCAGACCAACTGGGCCTTTGCGGCCGAAGCGGTCGCAAAGCTCGACGGATTCTTCGGGCTTGCAACCGCACCGGACGCCCCCGCGGCGCCGACCGCCACGGCTTCGGCCTCGGGCGATGTCACGGTGACCTGGGCGGCCCCGGCAAACGGCGGATCCGCACTGACCGGTTTCGACGTCGCACTCGATGGCGGCGCCGCCGTCACCGTGGCAGCGAACGCGACGAGCCACGTGTTCGGCGCCGTCGCACCCGGCACGCACTCGGTGACAGTGGCCGCGGTCAACCACCTCGGTTCGGCACGGTCGACGGCAACCACCGTGACGGTCACCGCCCCCCCTGTGGTGCCGGCCGTTACCGTCACGGGTGACCTGCGACCTGGCGGCACGATCTCGGTCTCTGGCACCGGCTTCGCCGCCGGTGCGGTCAGCGTCGAGCTTCACTCGACACCGCAGGTGCTGGGCAGCGCGACCGCGGCGGCAGGCGGCGGGTTCACCCTGACCGCGACGATCCCCGCGAACGTGCCGGCAGGAGCGCACGCCGTCGTGGTCTTCGCGAACGGCCTCGAGGTCGCACGCACTGCCGTCACCGTAGCCCCGGCCGCGGCCGGCGGTGGAACGGGCGACGCCACGGCTGGAGCATCGGGCCAGACGGCCCGCGGCCTTGCGGGCACTGGTGGCCCCGGCATCCCGTATCTGGCGCTCGGCACCGCTCTGCTGCTGGTGCTCGCGGGTGCCGGCACGCTGGTGGCCCGACGGGCTCGCTCGTAGGCATCCTTGGGGGCGGGGCGTTTTCGCCCCCGCCCCCAAGGAATCCGGATACGATGGGCGCGATGTTCGCTGCAGACCAGACCTCAGTCGCCACCCACGAGTCAGGCCCATTGGCCCCGCTCTCGCCGTATCGCGAGATTGCGCGTGCTGATTGGGCGCGCCTTGCGCCGGGCATGCCACAACCCCTGAGCGAGACCGAGGTGGTGCAGCTTCGTGGCCTCGGTGACCGACTCGACATCGACGAGGTGCGCGAGGTGTATCTGCCGCTGAGCCGCCTACTCAGCCTGTATGCGCGCGCGACCAAGAAGCTCGGCGCCGCCACAAGCGACTTCCTGCAGAACGACGACACCACGACACCGTTCGTGATTGGTGTCGCGGGATCAGTCGCGGTCGGCAAGTCGACCATCGCGAGGCTCCTGCGCGAACTGCTCAGCCGCTGGGTCGACACGCCACGCGTTGAGCTCGTCACCACCGACGGCTTTCTCTACCCCAACGCCGAGCTCAAACGCCGCGGCATCATGGACCGCAAGGGCTTTCCTGAGTCGTACGATCGCCGCGCCCTGCTCGAGTTTCTGACCGCCGTCAAGAGCGGCCAGCCCGAGGTCCGCGCCCCCTTCTACTCGCACATGCGCTACGACATCGTGCCCGATGCCCACATCGTGGTACGCCGCCCCGACGTGATCATCGTCGAGGGCCTCAACGTGCTGGCGCCGCCGCCGACGCCAAACGACGTTGCGGTGAGCGAGCTCTTCGACTTTTCGATCTATGTGGATGCCTCGACCGACAACCTTGAGCGCTGGTATGTCGATCGCTTCATGGCGTTGCAACGCGGTGCGTTCAACAACCCGAACTCGTTCTTCAACGTGTTCGCCCACCTCGACGACGAGGGCGCGCGCAAGGCGGCGCTCGGGTTCTGGAACGACATCAACCTCCCCAACCTCGAAGAGAACGTGTTGCCGACGAAGCACCGTGCGACGCTCGTGCTTGAAAAGGGCGTCGATCACACCGTGGAGCGCGTGCTGCTGCGCAAGCTGTAAGGGGGCGCGGGCTCGGGCTCGGGCACAGGCATCCGCTTCGAGCGAAACGCAGGCACCCCTGCATGCACCGGCTTCACAACTGGGGCACTTATCATTGAACCCATGTGTGGAATCGTTGGATACGTGGGCGCTCGGCCCAGCCAGGACATTCTTATCGCGGGCCTCGCTCGCCTTGAATACCGGGGCTATGACTCAGCCGGGATCGCGGTCATTACCGACGACGGCGCCCTCGAAATGCGCAAGCGCGCAGGCAAGCTCAAGGTGCTGCGCGACGACCTGGCAGCGCACCCGCTGACGGCCGGTAACACCGGCATCGGGCACACGCGGTGGGCGACCCATGGCGGCCCCACCGACGAGAACGCGCACCCGCACCTTGGTGACGACGGCAAGCTCGCGCTGATCCACAACGGCATCATCGAAAACTTTGCTGAGCTGCGCGACGAACTCGCCGGCCAGGGATACACGTTCAAGAGCGAGACCGACAGCGAGGTCGCGGCGTTGCTGCTTGGCCGCGAGTACCGCGAACTCGGCGACATGCTCGCGGCGTTCCGCGCGGTCGCGGGGCGCCTCGAAGGCGCGTTCACCCTCATCGCCGTGCACGAAGACCTGCCCGGCGTCGTGCTCGGTGCGCGCCGCAACTCTCCGCTCGTGATCGGCCTGGGCGAGGGCGAGAACTTCCTCGGTTCCGACGTTGCCGCGTTCATCGAGCACACGCACCTGGCCATGGCAATCGGCCAAGACCAGATTGTGCAGATGACGGCCGACGCGGTCGTCGTGACCGACTTCGAGGGCAACCCGGTCGACACCACGTCGTTTGAAGTGATGTGGGATGCCTCCGCCTCAGAAAAGGGCGGATGGTCGAGCTTCATGGCGAAAGAGATCGCCGAGCAGCCGGAGGCTGTCGCCAACACCGTTCGCGGTCGCGTGCGTGACGGTGCGGTGGTCATCCCCGAGCTTGACGGCCTCGACGACCTGCTCCTTGGCATCTCTCGCATCGTGATCGTCGCCTGCGGTACCGCGTCGTACGCGGGCCTCGTTGGCAAGTACGCGATCGAAACCTGGTCGCGCGTGCCCGTTGAGCTCGACCTCGCCCACGAGTTCCGTTACCGCGCGCCGGTGATCGGGCCCGACACGCTCGTCGTGTCGATCAGCCAGTCCGGCGAGACGATGGACACCCTGATGGCGGTCAAGTACGCCCGCGAACAGGGCGCGAAGACGCTTTCAATCTGCAACACCCAGGGCGCAACCATTCCGCGCGAGTCCGACGCCGTGGTGTACACCCACGCCGGCCCCGAGGTCGCGGTTGCCTCGACCAAGGCGTTCATCGCGCAGATGACCGCGCTCTATGTGTTCGCGTTGCACCTCGGCCGCGTTCGCGGTGTGCTCGACCCGGCAGACGCCGCGGTGCACGTGCAGGAGCTGGAGTCGATCCCCGCGAAGATTCAGCGGGTGCTCGACGAAGAGCAGGCACACGTCGAGCAGCTTGCGCACTGGATGGCCGACACCCGCGCCGTCCTCTTTCTCGGCCGTCACGTGGGCTACCCCGTCTCGCTCGAGGGTGCGCTCAAGCTCAAAGAACTCGCGTACATCCACGCAGAGGGTTTCGCCGCTGGCGAGCTGAAGCACGGTCCGATCGCGTTGATCGAGCCGGGCCAGCCCGTGTTCGTGCTCGTGCCGAGCCCCCGCGAATCGCCCCTCCTGCACTCCAAGATCGTGTCGAACATTCAAGAGATCCGGGCGCGCGGCGCTCGCGTGATCGTGATTGCCGAAGAGGGGGATGCCGCGGTCCTGCCGTACGCCGACGAGGTGTTGCGCGTCCCGTTGACCGGGCCAATGTTCGAGCCGCTCCTGGCTGTTGTGCCGCTACAGATCTTTGCAATGGCGCTGGCCACGGCCAAGGGCCTCGACGTCGACCAACCCCGCAACCTCGCAAAATCGGTGACGGTAGAGTAGCCGCGGCCATGTCATCGCTTCGGCCATGCGCCGGAGAGGGGAAGCAATGATCGTTGGCATCGGCGTCGACCTTGTCGACATTCCGCGCTTTGAGCGGAGCATCGAACGCACCCCGCGGCTGCTCGAGCGGCTGTTCGCTCCGGCGGAACGCGGCCTCGCGCTCCGCTCCCTGGCGGCGCGGTACGGCGCGAAAGAGGCGCTCATCAAGGCGCTCGGCGGGAGCGACGGTGTCTATTGGTCTGAGATCGAGGTCGCTTCCGAACCATCGGGCCGCCCCGTGTTTGCGCTGAGTGGTTCGACCGCGGCCGTCGTCGCCGAACGCGGGATCACCGCGCTGCACCTGTCGATGACGCACGACGCAGGGGTCGCGGTGGCATACGTCATTGCCGAGAAGGTCACCCCAGGGCTCCTCCCGTGAGCCGGTTGCCGGCGGGTGTGTTGCGCGAGGCGCAGATCGACACCTCGGCGATCGCCGACAACGTGCGGCAACTCCGCCGCTTGATCGGCGTTGAGGTCATCGCGGTCGTGAAGGCCGATGGCTACGGCCACGGCGCCCTCCGGGCCGCGCGCGCCGCACTCGAGGGCGGCGCGAGTCGCCTCGGCGTTGCCGACATCGCCGAGGGCGTCGCACTTCGTCGCGCAGGCATCACGGCGCCCATCTTGGCCTGGCTGCATGCCCCAGGCGCCTCGTTTGTCGAGGCCGCCGCGCTCGGCATCACGCTCGGGGTGTCGAGCATGGCGCAACTGCTCGCGGCGGCGGAAGCGGCATCCGCAGATCGCCCGACGATCGTGCACCTCAAACTCGAAACGGGGCTCGGGCGCAACGGCGTCGCACCCGACGACTGGAAGACGGTGCTGGCCGAAGCGGCGCGCTTCGAACGGCTTGGCAAGATTGTGGTCGAGGGGCTGTTCAGTCATCTTTCGAACACGTCGCCGGAGGATGACCTCGCGGCGGTTGCCGAGTTCGAGGAGGGCGTCGCGGCCGCGGTCGCGCTCGGGCTCACCCCCGCGCTGCTGCACATCGCCGCGACCCAGGCCGCGCTTTCGATGCCGCAGGCGCGGTTCAACTGCGTGCGGCTGGGGATCGGGATCTATGGGCTTTCGCCGTTCGATGATCGCGGACCCGAAGCGTTCGGGCTCCGGCCCGCGATGACGCTGCGCGGTGCGGTGGCGGCGGTGCGACGGGTGCCCGCGGGGCACGGCGTCTCATACAACTACACCTATCGCGCGCCCGAAACGACATCGCTCGCGCTCGTGCCGCTCGGGTACGCCGACGGTGTGCCGCGGGCCGCTTCGGGGCGCGCAAGCGTTGCCATCGGCGGCCGGCGCTACAAGATCGCGGGACGCATCGCGATGGATCAGTTCGTGGTCGACGTCGGCGATAACCCGGTGCAAGTGGGCGATGAGGTCGTGCTGTTCGGCGACGCGGCTCGCGGGGTGCCGACCGCGCGTGACTGGGCCGAAGCCAGCGACACCATCAACTACGAAATCGTCACCCGGATCGGTCCGCGCGTGCCGCGGGTGCAGGTGTCGTCATGACGGGCGGCCTCGCGGCGCTCGCCGGCACGCACGTGATCGAGACGTCAGAAGACATGCACGCGTTTGGTGTGCGCGTCGGTGGGATGCTTCGGGCCGGCGACCTTCTCGTGCTCACCGGGCCGCTCGGGGCGGGCAAGACTACGTTCACCCGCGGCATCGGCGAGGGCCTCGGGGTGCGCGGCCCGGTGCAGAGCCCCACATTCGTGATCGCACGCACGCACCCGTCGCTGGTCGACGGCCCACCGCTCGTGCACGTCGACGCATACCGCCTCGGCTCGGGACTCGAGCTCGACGACCTCGATATCGACGCCGATCGTTCGGTCGTGGTGGTGGAGTGGGGCCGCGGAATCGCCGAATCGCTGCGCGAACAGTGGTGGGACATCGAAATCGAACGCCCGACCGGCGCCGCGGACGGCGACACCGGCGATACCGGCGACGCAAGCGAAGAACGTGACGAGCCGCGCCGCGTCACCATCAGCCGGGCGAGCGGCCCAGTCTCGATACCCTAGAAGCATGATCCTCGCCATCGACACCTCGCTCGGCACGAGCGCCGCACTGGTCGACGCCGAGGGCACCGTGTTCGGCGAAGCCTGGAGCGACGACCCGCTCGCGCACGCCGAGGTCATTGGCCGCTTGCTGCAAGAGGTGCTCGCCACCGGCCCCGCGCCCACACACGTTGCCGCAGGCATGGGCCCGGGCCCATTCACCGGCCTCCGTATCGGCATCACCGCCGCCCGCACGTTCGCACAGGCGCGCGCCCTGCCGCTCGTGCCCGTGGCAAGCCACGACGCGATGGCCCTCGAACGGCTGGCCGGGGCGCCGGGGCACGCGACGCTTGCGGGCTCGGAAGCGGGGGAGGAGGCATCCGCCCCTTTCGCGATCGTCACCGATGCGCGCCGGCGCGAGTTCGCATTCTCGGTGTACGACGGGCTCGATGCAGACGGCCTGCCGCGCCGCATCGTCGGCCCCGTGCTCGCACACCGCGACGAGATCGACACGCGATTGCTGGGGCTTGGGGCGCTGCGGGTGGATGCCACAGCCGTGCCGGCCGCAGCGCTCGGCCTGGTCGCGGCCCGTGCTGTTGCCGCCGCGCGAGTGATCGCCGCACCCGAACCCCTCTACCTTCGTGCCCCCGACGTCACCATGCCCGCGGCACCGAAGCGGGTGGGCACGTGAGCACCCTGCCCGTGGCCGTCACTTATCGCACCGCCACGACCGACGATCTCGACGCGATCATGGCGCTCGAGACGGCCTCGTTCGTTGCCGACGCGTGGTCGCGCGACATGATGGGCGACGAGGTTGAGAGCGTGCACAACGCGTACTCCGTCGCGCTCATCGGCGACGCGCTCGCCGGTTATGCCGGGCTTCGGGTGCCGAGGGGCGCGCGCGAAGCGGACGTGCAGACGATTGCCGTATCGCCCGAGGCGCGTGGCCGGGGGATCGGCCGCGCGCTCATGGGACGTATGATCGCGCTGGCCCGCGAGCGCGGCGTGCGCGAGGTCTTTCTCGAGGTGCGCGCCGACAACGACGTGGCGCAGAATCTCTACCGTTCATTGGGTTTTGAGGAGCTCGGGGTGCGTCCCGGCTACTACCAGCCCGAAGGCATCGACGCGATCGTGATGCGGCTGGCGCTCGCCGCCCCATCGACCGTGGTTGGAGGAGAAACGCGATGAACCGCACCGAACCGCTCGTGCTCGGGATCGAGACGTCGTGCGACGAGACCGGCATCGGCATCGTCCGCGGGCGCACGCTGCTGAGCAACACCATCGCCTCGAGCATGGACGAGCACGCGCGATACGGCGGTGTGGTTCCCGAGATCGCCGCACGTGCACACCTCGAAGCGATGCAACCGGCGATCAACGCCGCGCTGGGTGAAGCGGGCATCGCGCTCGCCGACCTCGACGCCGTCGCCGTCACCAGCGGGCCGGGGCTCGCCGGCGCACTCATGGTGGGCGTGGGCGCGGCAAAGGCGCTCGCCGTGGCGCTCGACAAGCCGCTGTATGCCGTCAATCACCTCGTCGGGCATGTCGGTGCCGATGTGCTCGACCCCGATGCCCCGCCGCTCGAATACCCGACGATCGCGCTGCTGGTCTCGGGCGGGCACACGGCCCTCCTGCTGGTTCGCGACCTCGTCTCTGACGTTGAGTTGCTGGGCGAGACCGTCGACGACGCCGCCGGCGAAGCCTTCGACAAGGTCGCGCGTGTGCTCGGGCTGCCCTACCCTGGCGGCCCGGAGATTGACCGGGTCGCGGCATCCGGAGACCCGAAGGCAATTCGTTTTCCGCGCGGGCTGAGCCTTCCGAAAGACATGGCGCGGCACCGCTACGACTTCTCGTTCTCGGGCCTGAAGACCGCGGTTGCCCGCTGGGTCGAGCAGCGCACCGACGCTGGCGAGCCGGTGCCCGTGGCCGATGTCGCGGCGAGCTTTCGCGAGGCGGTCGTCGATGTGCTCGTGACGAAGGCGCTCGCCGCGTGCGCGCAATACGACGTGCCGCGCATGCTGCTCGGCGGCGGCGTGATCGCCAACCGGCGCCTGCGCGACGTTGCCGCCGAACGGGCGAGTGCGGCCGGCGTCACCCTTCGAGTGCCCCCGCTGTCGCTCTGCACTGACAACGGGGCGATGATCGCGGCGCTCGCCGCAGAGCTGATCATGGCCGGTCGCGAGCCGTCGACCTTGAACTTCGGCGCCGATTCGACGTTGCCCGTGACCGAGATTCAGGTCGCTGAGCGGGGTGTTTCTGAGGGTGGTGCCGGGGGCGTTGCCCGGGGTGTTGTTGTCGGCAGCGTTGTCGGGGGCGTTGTTGCGGGGAGTGCCGCGACCGGTCCGGGGCAGGTGTCGCGGGCATGAGCGAGCAGGGCGCCGAGCAATCACCGGGTGGGCCTCTGGGCGTGGAGCCGGTGCCGGCGTCGGCATCCGCGCCTGTGCCGCCCGCGTCGGCATCCGCAACTCCGGCCGTGCCATCGCCGGGCCCATCGCCCGCCGTGCCAATAGCCGCATTCGTCCCGGCCGATGCCGGCGCGGCGGCGACATCTGCGCCCCGCGTGCCGGGCAGCGCCGGCGAACGCTTCCAGCGGTTTCCGACCGGGATGATGGACCTCCCGCCGGGCACGGCGGTCGCCGGGCACGATAGCTCGGCCCCGGGAGCGCCCGTGTGGACGGGGCCATCTGCCACGCCGCCCGCTCGCCCGGGCGGGATCGCCGGCTGGGGGCTTGCTTTCTCGATGGTCGGCCTGCTCGCCTCGTTTGTCGTGGGATGGGCCTTCCCCGTCGCGCTTGTCGGGCTCATCACCGGGGCAGTGGCGCTGCGTCGTCCTTTTGAGAACCGCAGCGCGGCCGCGTGGGCGCTCGGGCTGGGTATTGCTGGGCTCGTTTACAGCGCCGGCTGGCTGACATTCGCCGCGATGAGCGCCGATCTCTTTAGCTGAGGTCAGGCGCGCTTACTGAGGTCTGGCTCGTCCGCTGAGGTCGGACGCGCTCGCTGAGGTCAGACGCGGTCGACGAGGAGCGCCGTGCGGCGCTCGCCGACGCGGGTGAGAATGAGCGTCGCCGATTCCGGGCCACGCAGCTTCAGCGACGTGCGGACGCGGGCCGGGTCGATATCGACGCCGCGCTTCTTGATTTCGAGGATGCCGATGCCTCGCTCGCGCAGCGCTCTGGTGAGCGCCTTCGTGTCGAAGGGAAGTTCTTCGCGCACCCGAAACGTCGTGCTGAACCGACTCGGTGCGGGCTCGTCGCCCGTGGAGTACGCGATCCCGGGGCTGAGCATCCCGGCACCCTGCGCGCGGGCCACGGTGCCGACCAGTCGGGCGCGAATCACCGCACCATCGGGCTCGTGCACGTATGCGCCGAGCGCACGCACAGGCTCGTCGGGGGCATCGTCGGGGGCGGTGAGCTCGTGCGGCTCGCCTCCGCGGATCACGAGGGCCGCACGCCGCACACCGGGCCGGGCGAGCGCGCCGAACCAGAGCGCGAGCTCGAGGGTTGAGCCGTCGACGCTGACCCACTGCGCCTCAGCGTCTTCTGGGATCGCCCCGCGGTCAAAGCCCGGGCCAAGCTTGATGCCGGTCGGGCGGGTGCGGGCGAGCGCGAATGCCCAATCGAGCGTGGGTGTGTAGTCGGCGCTCCGGCTCAACCGGGTGGTCTCGCTGTGCCCGCTCGTGCGCCGGGCCGGGTCGAGCCAGGCCGCGTCGTCGTCTGCGAGCGCAACGTCTTCGGCGCGTGCGTGCTGCACCCGGGCCGCGCCCCCGAACGGCGCAAGGTTGAACGACGCCAGCGCCGCGGTGATCTCGTCGGCGTCGACGGCCAACACCGAGAGCCCGAGGCCGGCGAACGCGAGTGCATCGCCGCCGATGCCGCAGCCCAAATCGACCACGCGGGTGGCACCGGCATCCCGAAATCTGCCCGCATGAAGTGCGGCCACGGGGAGTCGCGTTGCCTGCTCGAGTCCTGCCTGCGTGAACAGCATGCTGCCCGCGAATTCGCCGAACTTGGCGACCGCGCGGGTGCGCAGGCGCGCCTGGCCGACAACGGCAGAGACGAGGTCGGGGGAGTGCCCCGCCGCGCGCAACCGGGTGACCTCGCGGGCCACGTCGTCAGTCGAGGCGACCGGCGGGAGGGAGTCGAGCAGGCGGAGCCCCTCGGGGGTTAACAACGCGGTCAACTCGCTCATCAGCATCCCACCAGCCTAAGAGCAGGCGCGCCCGCCCGGTGTCGTTGGCACTCGCGTTGCATGAGTGCCAGTGGCGCCCTAGACTGACTATTAGCACTCTCGTGGTGAGGGTGCTAATAGTCTTCAGTGTCGCAAGACAGTGTCAAGAAAGCAGAGGTAGACCGTGTCGGTTTCCATCAAGCCGCTCGAGGACCGCATCGTCATCAAGCAGATCGAGGCAGAGCAGACCACCGCGAGTGGCCTGGTCATCCCTGACACCGCCAAGGAGAAGCCCCAGGAGGGCGAGGTCGTATCGGTCGGCCCCGGCCGCATCGACGACAACGGCAACCGCGTGCCGCTCGACATCGCCGTTGGCGACCGCGTGATTTACAGCAAGTACGGCGGCACCGAGGTCAAGTTCGAGGGCACCGAGTACCTCGTGCTCTCGGCTCGCGACGTGCTCGCAGTGGTCGTTCGCTAAGACGCGCAAGTTCTTGAAGGGCCCGGATGCTTCGGCATCCGGGCCCTTCGTCGTTCGCGGGCGCGGGGGCGCTGCCGCGGCGCCGCCGCTCCCGCGCCCCGCTCAGCAGTCGCAATGTGTCGCTTTTGGGGCGGTATCGCGGCGATTCGCGACTGCTGAGCGGAGGGGAGAGCGGGCGAGCGACGGCGGTGCGGTGCGTGCCCTGCTCAGCAGTCGCAATGTGTCGCTTTTGGGGCGGTATCGCGGCGATTCGCGACTGCTGAGCGGAGGGAGGGAGGCAGGGAGGGAGCGGGGCGAGCGATGGCGGGTGGCGCCGCGCCCCGCTCGCCGTCGCGCGGGCCGTGCCCGCGCCCGGCTTAGGCCGCGCCCCGCTCGCCGTCGCGCGTGCCGTGCCCGCGCCCGGCTTAGGCCGCGCCCCGCTCACCCGTCGCAATGTGTCGCTTTTGGGGTGGTTTCGCGGCGATTCGCGACTGCTGAGCGGAAGAGAGCGCGAGGCGGGCGGGGAAGGAGAGCGGGACGGGGCGCGGGAGGGAGCGTGGGGAGGGAGCGCGGGAGGGAAGGCCCGCGGGAACAAAACCAATGTGCGCTCGCTTAGACTCTTCAACAGTGAAAGCGTGGCCGGATCCACGAGATCGCGCCGGTTTGCCCACTTTTCTTCGCCTTCGGCCGTCGGTACACCGACAGAGAGAGACCCCACATGGAACACTCTGACCCCTTCGGTTTCATCGGCTTGACCTATGACGACGTGTTGCTGCTTCCGGGCCACACCGACGTCATCCCCAGCGAGGCCGACACTTCGACCCGCGTGACGCGCCGCATCACGGTGGCCGTCCCCCTGATTTCAAGCGCGATGGACACGGTCACTGAGTCGCGCATGGCCATCGCCGTCGCCCGTGAGGGTGGCCTCGGCATCCTGCACCGCAACATGTCGATCGAAGACCAAGCATCCGAGGTCGACCGGGTCAAGCGCAGCGAATCGGGCATGATTTCAAACCCGATTACCACGCATTCGGATGCTTCGGTCGAAGAGGTCGACGCGCTCTGCGCGCAGTACCGCATCTCGGGTCTGCCGGTCGTCGACGACGAGGGTTACCTGCTCGGCATTGTCACGAACCGCGACATGCGCTTTGTTTCGGGCTTCGAGCGCACGACGACCAAGGTCGTCGACATCATGACCAGCAAGAACCTGATCACCGCACCGGTCGGGATCGGCGCGAACGAGGTCATCGCACTGTTCGCCAAGCACCGCATCGAGAAGCTCCCGCTCGTGCATGAAGACGGCAAGCTTGCCGGCCTCATCACCGTGAAGGACTTCGAGAAGAGCGAGAAGTACCCGCTCGCCACAAAGGACGAGCAGGGTCGCCTCCGGGTTGGCGCGGCAATCGGCTTCTTTGGCGACGCATGGGAGCGCGCAGAAGCGCTGCGCGACGTCGGGGTTGACGTGCTTGTGGTCGACACCGCTAACGGCCAGTCGGCCGGAGTGATCGAGATCGTGAAGCGCATCAAGGCCGATCCTTCGTTCGAGCACATCGACGTCATTGGTGGCAACGTTGCCACGCGCGAGGGCGCCCAGGCGCTCATCGACGCAGGTGTCGACGCCGTCAAGGTCGGCGTTGGGCCGGGCTCGATCTGCACCACCCGCGTCGTCGCCGGCGTTGGCGTGCCCCAGGTCACGGCGGTGTACGAGGCATATCTCGCTGCGCGCGAGTCGGGCATTCCCGTCATCGCCGACGGCGGCCTGCAGTACTCGGGCGACATCGCCAAGGCGCTCGTCGCCGGGGCCGATACGGTCATGCTCGGTTCGCTCCTCGCGGGCACCGACGAGAGCCCGGGCGAGCTGATCTTCGTCAACGGCAAGCAGTTCAAGCAGTACCGCGGCATGGGTTCGCTTGGTGCGCTGCAGACGCGTGGCAAGAAGACCTCGTACTCGAAGGACCGCTACTTCCAGGCCGATGTGCCAAGCGACGACAAGCTCATCCCCGAGGGGATCGAGGGCCAGGTGGCCTACCGCGGTCCGGTTGGAGCCGTGGCCTACCAGCTGGTCGGCGGCCTCCGGCAGTCGATGTTCTACGTCGGTGCACGCACCATCACCGAGCTGAAGCAGCGCGGCAAGTTCGTGCGGATCACCGCGGCAGGCTTGAAGGAGTCGCACCCGCACGACGTGCAGATCGTGGTCGAGGCGCCGAACTACCGCGCGTAGTTTGCGCGCAGACGGGGTCGGTCTGAAAACCGGCCCCACCCGGCGGCACTCCGGGGAGCGGGTAGGCTAGTGGAGTGACTATGGAAATCGAGCTTGGGCGCGGCAAGCGTGCGCGCCGGGCATACACGTTCGACGACATCGCAGTGGTGCCTTCGCGCCGCACGCGCAACCCGGAAGACGTGTCGACCACGTGGTCGATCGACGCCTTCCAGTTCGACATCCCCGTGCTGGGCGCCCCGATGGACTCGGTGGTCAGCCCGCAGACGGCGATCATGCTCGGCGAGCTCGGTGGCCTGGGCGTGCTCGACCTCGAGGGCTTGTGGACGCGGTACGACGACCCGACCCCCTACCTTACCGAGATTGCGAACCTGCCCGACGGTGCGGCAACCGCCCGCATGCAGGAGCTGTACTCGGCACCGATCCAGCCCGAGCTCGTCACCGCGCGCCTCGCTGAGATCCGCGCCGCAGGCGTGACCGTCGCAGGGTCGCTCACGCCCCAGCGCACCAAGGAGCTGTACGACACCGTCGCCGCAGCTGGTGTCGACCTGTTCGTGATCCGCGGCACCACGGTTTCGGCCGAGCACGTCTCGAGCGTCGCCGAGCCCCTCAACTTGAAGAAGTTCATCTACGACCTCGATGTGCCGGTCATCGTCGGTGGCGCCGCCACCTACACCGCGGCGCTGCACCTCATGCGCACGGGCGCGGCGGGTGTGCTCGTCGGCTTCGGTGGCGGCGCAGCCTCCACCACGCGCGCGACGCTCGGAATCCAGGCGCCGATGGCCACGGCCGTCGCCGATGTTGCCGGTGCCCGCCGCGATTACCTCGACGAGTCGGGCGGGCGCTATGTGCACGTCATCGCCGATGGTGGCGTTGGCACCTCGGGCGACATCGTCAAGGCCCTCGCGATGGGTGCAGACGCCGTCATGCTCGGTGTTGCGCTCGCGCGGGCGACGGATGCCCCGGGCCAGGGGTTCCACTGGGGTCCCGAGGCACACCACGCCAAGCTTCCGCGCGGTCACCGCGTCAAGGTCGATCAGGTCGCGACGCTCGAAGCAGTGTTGTATGGCCCGGCGCCCGTCGCCGACGGCACGGCGAACCTCATCGGTGCGCTCAAGAAGTCGATGGCGACGACCGGCTACTCAGACCTCAAAGAGTTCCAGCGTGTCGACGTTGTTGTCGCACCCTCACCGACACGGTGAACGGCGCGACAGTGACAACTGATTCGGTGGCTGCGGGTCCTGAGGCCCCACAACAGTTTCCGCCGACCCTGCGCGAGGTCATGATCCGCCCCACCTGGATCGGCATGCTCGTGCTGTGTCTCATCGTGGCGGGCGTGTTCGCGTGGCTTGGGCAGTGGCAGCTGTCGAACGCAATCGACACGGATGTGCCGCCCCCGGGCGCCACTGAGCAGGTCAAGCCGATCGAAAGCATCGTCGAGCCGGGCGAATATCTGCAGGAACCCGTCGTCGGCCAAAAGGTCGAGGCGACCGGCTCGTTCGTGGCCGAAGACTTCATCGTGATCAGCAGCCGTTTCAACGACGGCGAGCCCGGCTACTGGGTGAGCGGCCAGTTCCGCATGGCCGACACCGAAGAGCCGACATCGCTTGCCGTCGCGCTCGGCTGGACGCAGACGCGCGAAGAGGCAGACGCCGCGGTCGCGAAGCTGCAGGCCGCCGTGAAGGCGGAGCCCGAGGCATCCTTCACCCTTACGGGCCGCATCATCTCTGACGAGGGCGCGACGCTTCCTGGCCGAGGTGCTGGCGCATTCGACGTCCCGCGCATGTCGCCGGCGGCGCTGCTGAGCTTCTGGCACGACACCGAAAACCTCAACGTGTATCGCCCGTACATGACCTCGGCGACCGTGCCGTTCGAGGGCACGGGGCTGACCGACATTATTTCGCCGCCGCCGGCAGAGCCCGAGTCCGTCAACTGGTTGAACGTGTTCTACGCGATCGAGTGGGCGGTGTTCGCCGGGTTTGCGTTCTACCTCTGGTACCGCCTTGCCCGCGATGCGCGCGAGCGCGAGCTCGAAGAGTTCGAGGATGCGCGGGCTGAGGCACTCGCAGCCCGCGGGTAGACTGAGTCCATGCCCGTCGCTCCAAAACTCGCCACATTTCCGGCGATCCGCGCCGCCCTTACGTTCTACAAGGTGTGCTCGGTTATCACCGGTGTCATGCTCCTGCTGCTGTGCACCGAGATGATCCTGAAGTACACGCCGATCCGGCTCGAACTGTTTGCGTTTGGCCCGCAGGGCTTCCTGCACCTCGCGCCTGTGGTTGAGGGCCCCGATGGCCTCGAATCCACCGGCGAGGGCTTCAACGTCTCGCTCGGTATTCTGGTCGCGCACGGCTGGTTCTACGTGGCCTACCTCTTCTCGTGCTTCCGCGTGTGGAGCCTCATGCGCTGGCCGTTCTGGCGCTTCCTGCTGCTCGCGGCAGGTGGTGTCGTGCCGCTGCTTTCGTTCTTCCTCGAAGTTCGGGTCGCGCGCGATGTTGAGCGTTACCTCGAGACCCGTGAGGCGGGCGAGGCTGAGCGACTGCTCGAGGCAGAAGCGGCCGAGGCGAAGCATCCCGGATCAATTGCAGCTGAACTTGACCGCGAGGTCGCAGACAACATTTCGCAGGCTTCGGAGGCCCAAGCGTGACAGACAAGCAAAGTGCCCGCGAGACCGAACAGCGCCCCGTGCTGGTGGTCGATTTCGGTGCTCAGTACGCCCAGCTGATTGCGCGCCGCGTGCGTGAGGCAGGCGTCTACAGCGAAATCGTGCCCCACACGGTGACGGCGGCAGAGATCGCCGCGAAGAACCCGGTCGGCATCGTCTTGTCGGGTGGCCCTTCCTCGGTCTACGAGCCCGGGGCCCCGACACTTGACGCCGAAATCTTCACGCTCGGTGTGCCCACGCTCGGCATTTGCTATGGCTTTCAGGTCATGGCGCAGACCCTCGGCGGCGAGGTCGCGAACACCGGCCTTCGTGAGTACGGTGCGACGGATGCCACGGTCAAGGGGGGCGGCGGCGTGCTGCTTGCCGGCCAGCCCGAGCAACAGAACGTCTGGATGAGCCACGGCGACCAGGTGTCGCGTGCGCCCGAAGGCTTCGAGGTCCTGGCGTCGACCGCCGTGACACCCGTCGCCGCATTCGGTGACGACGCTCGCCGCTTCTACGGTGTGCAGTGGCACCCAGAGGTGAAGCACTCCGATTATGGTCAGGGCGTGCTCGAAAACTTCTTGCACAACGCCGCGGGCATCGCGAACGACTGGAACTCGGGCAGCGTCATCGCCGAGCAGGTCGCGAAGATCCGTGAGCAGGTCGGCACCGCGCGCGTGATCTGTGGGCTTTCCGGCGGAGTTGACTCCGCGGTCGCCGCCGCGATCGTGCACAAGGCCGTCGGCGATCAGCTCGTGTGCGTCTTCGTCGATCACGGACTCATGCGCAAAGACGAGCGCGCGCAGGTCGAGCAGGACTACGTCGCGGCGACCGGCATCCGTCTCGTGTCGATCGATGCGCGCGACCAGTTCCTCACCGCGCTGGCTGGCGTGACCGATCCCGAGCAGAAGCGCAAGATCATCGGGCGCGAGTTCATCCGCACGTTCGAGCAGGCCGAGCGTGAGCTCATGGCCGAGGCGGCCGCCGATGGCGAGCCGATCCGCTTCCTCGTGCAGGGCACGCTCTACCCCGACGTCGTCGAGTCGGGTGGCAGCCCGGGCGCCGCGAACATCAAGTCGCACCACAACGTGGGCGGCCTCCCCGAAGACCTCGATTTCGAACTCATCGAGCCGCTGCGGGCCCTCTTCAAGGACGAGGTGCGTGCGATCGGCCGCGAGCTCGGCCTGCCCGAGGTCATCGTCGGCCGCCAGCCGTTCCCCGGCCCCGGTCTCGGGATCCGCATTGTCGGCGAGATCACCTTCGACCGTCTTGAATTGCTTCGGGATGCCGATGCCATCGTGCGCGAAGAGCTCACGGCCGCGGGCCTCGACCAAGAGATCTGGCAGTGCCCCGTCGTGCTGCTCGCCGACGTGCGCTCGGTTGGCGTGCAGGGCGATGGCCGCACATACGGTCACCCGATTGTGCTGCGCCCCGTGACCTCTGAAGATGCGATGACCGCCGACTGGGCCCGCGTGCCCTACGACGTGCTCTCGCGCATCTCGACCCGCATCACCAATGAGGTGCGTGACGTCAACCGCGTTGTGGTCGACATCACTTCGAAGCCTCCGGGGACCATCGAGTGGGAGTAGCCAGTTTCAGGCGCATTTGCGCCTAAAGCTGGATGACAAGAAGGGCCGTTCCGCAGCGTACGTTTACGCCACGGAACGGCCCTTCTTCACGCTCCTGGCGGTGAGGGTGCCAGGGTGCTGCCGCCCGGGCTAGACGTTCCGTGTGCGGCGCCGGATCACGAGCGCGGCGGCACCGAAGACCAAGAACATCAATGCCAGAGCGATCGCGCCGTTCGGGGCTTCACTACCGGTGGTCGCGAGTTCTCCGGGCGGGGTTCCGATTCCACCTTCGGGAAGCGCTGTGCCTTCGCCTCCCGGGAGGTTCGGGTCAGCAGGATCGGCTGGCGTGGTGGGGTCAGTCGGACCGCCCGGGGTGACGGCTGCAGGCAGCGTGCCGGTGTGCAGTGCACCCGGGTTGATGCCATCGGCGAACCACCATGCGGCGCGCTCACCCGCGGCGGCGGGCACCGCCAGGGCGCGCGTCGACATGCCCGCAGCTGCAGGTGCAGGCGTGCTCAGCGCCGCAGGCGCCGTCGCGAAGCCCTCGTTGTTGACGTTCGGCAGCGTCGCCGGGCGGGCGAAGTGCGCGATCGCTGGCGTGGCCGAGCCGTTGAGCGCGATCTGGGCCGACGTGCCGGCGCAGCCGTCATCGCAGACCGCCCAGAGCACATCGAGCACGGTGTCGTAGTCGAGCGCCATCACACCGGGGAGACCGGCGTCGATCTCGGCGATGAGCGTCTTCGTGCCATCGGCGCGCAGCGCGAAGGCGAAGACGCCGCCTCCGTCTTCGACGGCGACGAAGAAGAGCCCGTTGCCGTGGCCCGCGTAGTTCGCGGGGTCGTAGGTCGCGTTGGTGTTCTGGTCGAACAGCATGCCGGTGAGCGCACTGTCGGCGACCCATTCGACGGCCTCGATACCGAGGTTTGCGCCCACAGCGGGCAGCAGCGACGTGATGTCCCATTCCTGCGTGGCAACCACATCGGGGCCGGGAGCGTTCGGGTCGATCTTCAGGACGACGTTCAGGTTGACGCCCTTCGCGCTGTTGTCGCGCTCTGCGGCGAGGTAGATCCAGCCTGCGTCGTCGACGGTGATGCCCTCAGCGTCGGGGCCGGCTGCGCCGGGGTTCTGCGCATCCTTCTGGAAGCGTGCGCGCTTGCCGTTCTCCCATCCATCGGCGAACTGCACCGAGCCGTCGGCTCTGGCTGCGAGCTTCCAGAACGTGCCGGTGCCGTTGTCGACGGCCCAGAGGAAGACGCCCTCCGGCGTTGCCTGCGCGTCGAGCCCCGAGCTGTCAGAGAGGAACATCGGGGTCTCATCGAGCACGCGCACGGCGGACGAACCGGGCCACTGCGCGACGGCAATCTCGCCTTCGCAGACGTTTGCGGCACCCTTGGTTGATTCGGCGGTGACTGCGAACGGCCCGTCGGCGTCGGGGCAGCGACCCCAGGTGACCGCCGCGTGGCTTGCGCCCCACGTGGTCTCATCAATGAGCTCGCCGTTCTCGAACACACGCACCGAGTCGCCGCCGCCGAGACCGAAGCCGAAGTCGGCGACCTCGATGACAAAGTAGCCACCGGCATCGATCGTCGTGTTCGCCGGGATCGCGTAGGCGTGCGTGTCGTCATCGTCCTTGACGACCAGGCCCGAGATGTCGAGCGGAGCGGACGTCGGGTTGACGAACTCGATCCAGTCGCCCGGCGTACCGCCGTTTGATTCAACCTCGTTGATGCGCACAGGGGTGCCGCACGCGTTGCGCAGACCCTTCGTCGAAGCCGGTGCGTCGATAAACCCGCCGGTGCCGTCAGCGCAGCGTGACCAGGTGACGTCTGCGTGCGTGAGGTAGACGTGCTCGTCGACGGTGTTGCCGGTCGCGTCGCGCAGCGTCACGGTGTCGCCGCCGCCGAGCCCGAAGACGAAGTTCGTCGGCTGGTCGAAGACGAAGTAGGCGCCGGGGGCGAGGATCGTGCCGGCCGGGAGCAGCGTGGCCTCGGCGGCGTGGCCGATCGGGTCGTTGTCCATGACGGTGAAGCCGCTGATGTCGACGGGCTGTATGCCGGTGTTGACGACCTCGACCCAGTCCGTCGCATCGCCGTTCGACTCAATCTCATTGATGGCAATGCTCGGCATGACGCAGCGGTTGCTTGCGCCGGGCGTTGTGTAGGCGACCACGAAGGCGCCGACGCCGTCGGGGCAGCGGGCGAGCGTGGCGGCGGCAAAGTCGCCGTCGATCGCTGCGTGCCCGGCCCAGGGGAGGGTGTCGTCGATTTTGGTGCCAGCGCGGTCGTAAAGGCGGATGCTGTCGGTGCTGCCGATGCCGATCGGGGCGCTGAAGCGCTCCTCGACCCCGTCGACCAAGCCGATCGTGGCCTCGTCGACGACGAGGAACTGCCCGCCCGCGATCGTGGTGCCGGGGAGGAACTGCCAGCGGTGGTCATCGGAGTTATCGCGAATCTCATACCCCGAGATGTCGAGTGCCTCGGTGCCGGGGTTGTAGAACTCAACCCAGTCGGCCGGCTGCGAGTCAACCTCATTGATCACGATCGTGCCGGGTGCGGGCAGCGGCGCGCAGTTGTTTGCGCCGCCCGGCGTCGGCTCGGTGGCGGGCGCCCATTCGCCCGTGCCATCGGGGCAGCGCGCCCAGACAGCCAGCGGTGCCGTGTTCAGATATTCGTAGGCGTCGACCTCGGTGCCGGAGGGGTCGTAGAGCACGACCTCGTCACCCTTGCCAAGCCCGAAGGAGAAGTGCACATCTTTCTCGAGCACGAAGAACTCTCCGGGGGCGAGCACGGTGCCAGTGGGGACGTCGCCGAACCGGTCGCGCTTGTCGTCAGACATGCGCCATCCGGTGAGGTCTGCAGCATCGGTGCCAGCGTTGTAGAGCTCGACGCGGTCGGTGTAGCCCGAGACCTCGTCGTAGATGATCTCGTTGAGCACGATGCCCGCGGGTGCGGCGAGCGGGCTCTGTAGATCGGGGTCAGCGGCAGCGAACGCCGGTGTGGCGACGAGGGCGGCGGCACTGATCGTGCATGCGACCGCCGCCGCGAGGGTTGTTTTGAGGCGAGACATTGAGCTCCAGGGCAGAGTTGAGTGGACCGTTCTATGCCATCGACCCCGCGTGGACGGCTGGCACACTCCCGGTTACGTGCGGATGAACCGGCGACGGCCTGTTGTCATCAGGCCCGCAAGTTGCGGCGCATGGGCGTGCGGATGAGTCCGGGCGGAACCAGTACGGGATGATGGGGGAGTGACCGTCTTTCCTCCGGCTGAATACCTCGTGCTCTCGAGCCGGCTCGTGCCGGGCCTCGACGGCGGGTTCACGATCGCCACGATGCAGCGCGCGCGCCACATGGCAGCGGCGGGCGTTGACGGTGGGCGTGGGCCCTGGTTGATGACCGTCGATCCGGCCTCGCACGCCTCGCACGACGCGCATCGTGCCGAGTTTGTGCGGCTTGGGCTGCTCGAAGACCCGGCGCGCCTGCGCAACCTCTTCGACGAGGCCGGCGCGGGCTCAAGAGGGCAGGGCGCCGCCGACTGGCTCGTGCGCGCGGCGCAGCCCGGAACCCTTGCCCCCAAACTCGAATATCGGACGATCATGGATGCCACGGGGCATCCGATCGTCGAACTCCCGGTGATCGTCGGTGACCCTGATTGGCACCTCTCGACCGCACCGGTTGGTGTGTGGGGGCCGTACGGCCTCGCCGGGGTGCTCGATGGATTTGGTGGGCTCTACCGGGCCTGGTTGTCGCACGTTGTCGCGATGCTCCGCGTGGCGGCCGAAGACCCGCACCGCCCGGTCGTCATCGTGTGCGAATCTCGCCAACTCGGCGAACTGCTGGTCTCGTTCGCCGAGCCCGGCGTGCGCATTGTGCACACCGTGCACACGGCCCACACCGAGCCGCCGCACACGCCCGATGCGCCGCTCAACGCGCTGTGGACTCGCTGGTTCGCCGCGATGGACGCATTTGACGCTGTGCTCTGGCCGACCGCGGCACAGGCCGCCGCGGTGGGCGACCGATTCGGCGCGCGCGACACGTTCGCGGTGGTGCCGCACCCGGCCGAGCCCGTCGCGGCGCCGACACCGGCCGGCGCGCGCACGCCCGGCCGCGTGGTGATGCTCAACCGGCTTGCCCCGGGCAAGCGCGTCGATCACGCGATCCGCGCGTTCGTGGGCGTTGCCGCCGAGATTCCCGGCGCACGCCTCGATATCTACGGCGACGGCCCGCTGCGGGCCGAACTCGACGCGCTCATTGGCGAGCTCGGGCTGCGCGATGTCGTGGCACTGCGGGGGCATGTGGCGGAGGCATCCGATCAGCTCGATGATGCCGCCCTGCTGCTGCTCACCACCGCGTTCGAGGGGCAGGGCCTCGTGGTGGTTGAAGCGCTGAGTCACGGATGCCCCGTCATCAGCTACGACGTCGGCTATGGCCCGCACGACATGCTCTCGGGCGGCGGCGGCCTGCTCGTGCCCTCAGGAGACGTTGCCGCACTCGCCGCGGCCATCACCCGGGTGCTGGCCGACGCGGCGCTGCGGGAACAACTGGGCGCGGAGGCCGTCGCCGCCGCGCACCGGATGGATGTCTCGGCGTCGATGACTGCACTCGCGGGCGCCGTGGCCCGTGCGCTTGAAGGGCCAGCGCGGCGCTGAGCGTTCGGTGATGCTGAGCCGCTCGCGACGCCGGGCCGCGGCATCCGCTCGCGAACAGCGCGCAAAAAAGGGGGCCGCCCGAAGGCGACCCCCTTTTTGCATGGTGCTAGTTGTTGCCGCGCAGAATCGCGAGGATGCGCAGGATCTCGACGTAGAGCCAGATGACGGTGACCATGATGCCGAAGGCCGCGGTCCAGCCCATCTTGCGGGGTGCGCCGTTGCGCACGCCCTGCTGCACCATGTCGAAGTCGAGCACGAGCGAGTACGCGGCCATGATGACGACGAACACGCCGATGATGACGCCCCACGGGATACCAAACAGGATGCTGGGCGCGCTGTGCAGGCCGAACATCATGCCGGCGGGGATGACGTTCGTCCACATGAGGATGAGGTTCAGCAGCGAGAAGACGGCGTAGCCGATCATCGCGATCATGAAGATCTTGGTGGCCTTCTTCGAAGCGCGCACCTTGCCGCTTGCAAACAGCGCAAGCGTGACGCCGACGACGGCGACCGTCGCGAGGGTCGCCTGCATGACGATGCCGCTGTACATGAACTCGAAGTACGCCGAGATGCCACCGACGAACAGGCCCTGGAATGCCGCATAGAGCACGATCAGGGGAACGCTCGGCTGCTTCTTGAAGATGTTGACCATGGCGAGCACGAAGCCGCCGATCATGCCGATCAGCCACGGCGTCATGTTGGGCGCGCCCTCGGTCATGACGGTTGAGAGGGTCCAGACCCAGCCGACGACTGCGGTGACCAGCAGTGCGGCGAAGAGGCCAACCGTCTTCCAGACGGTGTCTTCCACCGTCATGCGGTCGGTGTCAATCGAGCCGGCGGGCGGCGTCGCGTAGAGGCCGTCAATCTGGGCCGTCTGCTGGGCGCTTGCCTGCGAGGCGTAGTAAGGGTCGCTCATCTGCCCAGACTGCGCACCACCGCGGGTGGCGGTGGCAGACTTCGGGTCTTGGAACGCCGGACGGTTGAATGCGGGGTTGTCGAGGGCCATGAGGTCGCTCACTCCAAATTGTGGTTGAACACGTGCGTGGTTCCACGATATCGGTAACGTTCGACAAAGGCTTATGTGTTCGCTGGGAGAGCACCGAAACGTCGGCGAATCAGGGGCGAACCCGGCGCCACGGGAGCGCCGGGGCATGCAACGATATTCAGTCATTACGCTTGAGGCATGAATCGTCGCAGCCCGCTCGTCATCGGGCACCGCGGTGCCCCTGGCTACCGCCCCGAACATAGCCGTTCGGCCTACGATCTTGCGCTCGCAATGGGCGTCGATGCTGTCGAACCCGATGTTGTGGTCTCGAAGGACGGCGTGCTTGTCGTGCGGCATGAGAACGAGATATCGGGCACCACCGACGTCGCCGATCGACCGGAGTTCGCGACGCGGCGCACCACCAAGATCGTGGATGGCGCGTCGCAGACTGGCTGGTTCACCGAAGACTTCACGTGGGACGAGCTGTCGACCCTGCGCTGCCGCGAACGGCTCCCCGAGTTGCGAGGGTCGAGCGCGAGCTTCGACGATTCGCAGCCCGTGCTGCGCCTGCGCGATGTGCTCGACCTCGTGCGCGCCGCTGGCCTCGAGCAGGGCCGCGAGATCGGCGTGGTGGTCGAGATCAAGCACGCCAGCTACTTCGCGGGCATTGGGCTGGGCATCGCCCCGCTGCTCGCGGCCGAGCTTGCTGACGCCGGTTGGGCTAGCGGAGCGCTGCCACTGGTCATCGAGTCGTTCGAACGCACGGTGCTCGAGCAGGTCCGGGCCACCGGCATCCCGGGCAGTTTTATTTATCTGCTTGCCGCCGCGGGGCGCCCGTTCGATCAGCTGATTGCGCACGGCAAGGCGGCGGCGACCTATCGGCACACCGCCACACCTGCGGGGCTCGATGCGCTCGTCGGGGTGGTCGATGGCATCAGCGTTGACAAGCAGATGATTCTGGCGCCAGGAAAGCTCGGCGCGGCGATGACAGGCCCGACGACCGTCGTGGCCGACGCGCACGCCCGGGGGCTCCGGGTGTTTACCTGGACGCTGCGGCCGGAGAATCGCTTCTTAGTGCGCGAGTATCGGGGCGCGGGCGGGCCAGCCGAGTTTGGTGACTACGAATCGGAGTGGGCGATCATTCGCGACACCGGCGTCGACGGGGTGTTCGTCGACCACGCCGACCTTGGCGTTGAGTTTTTCCGGCGCGAGGCGTAATTTCGCACGGCGCGGCCCCGCCTAACCGGGCACGTTGCGGTTCCACACGCCGCGGGCGAAGTCTGCCTGCGCGCCCGAGCACGAGCCGTAGCCGCGGACGGCCGCCATGCAGTTTGCGAGCGCCTCGGCGTTGTTGCCGAACAGGGCCGAGTACGAGCCGGAGCGTTGGAGCGCGCCCCACACCCCGAACTGGGCCTGGTGGGCAAGCTCGTGCGCCATCGCCCACATCAGACGGCTCTGACTGAACCCGGCGACGGCCGGAGCGACCGCGATGTAGCCAGAAGAGAACGAGCACGCGTCTGCGTAGCGGCCCTGGCAATTGCCGTCATACGCCCGCACGGCGATGTGGCCGCCACCGACCTGATTGAGCGCGGCGCGAGCGCGGTCGACGGCGCTGCCGCCTCCGCCGCCACCACCCCCACCGGCGCTCGAGCCTCCACCACCACCGCCGCCCCCACCACCGCGGGGGCCGGACCAGCCACCGCCGCCCGATGAGGCGCGGTTGCGCGCCGCAGCCGCTGCCGCGGCAGCTTCGGCGATGCGCTGTTGCTCATCGTCGTAGGCCTTGACCGCGGCAGTCACCTCGCCCCCGGCCGCCGTGACGGTCTGCGTCGCGGCGGCGACGACGACGGGACGATCGCGTTCGGCAAGCACAGCGTCTTGCGCGGCGGTCACGCGCGCGGCGGCGGCTGAGGCATCCACCTTGCCCTTTGCGCTTTGCAATGCAGTGCTGAACGTGCCCACGGCCGCGACGAACGGCGCGCGCGCCTCGACGAGCGTGGTGTCAAGCGCAGCGCGGGCCTGGTGGTCGGCGAGCGTCGACGTGAGTTCGCCATGGGTGCGTTCGCCCACTGCGACCCGCTGCGCGAGGCTCCCCGAGTTTGCCGTGAGCCGGTCGATGTCGTCGATGACCACGTTTCTTCGCTCGAGGGCGGCGCCGGTCAGCACGATTGCGACGGCGCTCGCCGTGGCGAGGATGCGGAGGCAACCACGGTTCATGGCAGGAGGCCTTCTCGTGACGAGAGCGCCTGTTCGAGTGTTGCGATGCGATTGCGGCTGTCGGCGAGTTGCTCGCTGAGCGCCGCATTGGCGACCTCGAGGTCGTGCAGGGTGACCGCTCGCGCGGAGACATCGGTCGCCACCAGGTTTCGATCGCGTTGCAACGACGCAAGGTCGGTGTCGGCGATCGTGAGGCCGGTTGCGACCGCGGCCGCACACACGCCTGCGACGATCCAACTGGTGGCACGGCGTGTGGGAACGCCGAGATGAGAAAGATATGACTTCATCGTCATGACAAACTCCTGCTGGGGATCAGGTGCAAGCCGTCTGCAATTGTGATGCCCGCTTTGGGGACGGGCCGTGGTGCCGGGCGCAACGCGGTGACACGAACGTTGGTGTCACCGTGCGCCATCGAGATTGAGGATGAGAGGAAATCGGACATCGCCTGGTGGGCGTTTTTTCACCATAAGTGATGGCGCGCGCGATGGCTAGTGTTTTCGTGGGTCTTCCGAAATCTCTCCCGATCAGCAGATTTTTGGATGCCGGTGTCACCCGATCGGTCACCCGGGGCGCGCCCGATCGGCCGTGTTGCCGGTGGTTGCGCGTGATTCCACGACGCGCCGAAGCCCGGCGATAGCCGAGCAACAGCTGCCGGGCTAGATGTAGGTGCCGGGTCGTTCGACGATGACCTTGCCGAGCGGCATGAGCGAGACCGGCACCATCTTGAAGTCGGCGATCCCGAGGGGGATCCCGATGATTGTCACGCACAGGGCAATGCCAGAGACGATGTGGGCGAGCGCGAGCCACCAGCCGGCGAGGATGAACCAGACGACGTTGCCGAGGAACGACCACACCCCGCTGGTCGGCTTCGACTCCACCTGGCGGCCAAATGGCCACAGCGCATAGACACCGATGCGGAACGAAGCGATGCCCCACGGGATCGTCACGATCAGGATGCACAGCACGATGCCAGCGGCCATGTAGCCGAGAAACAGCCAAAAGCCCGAGAGCACGAGCCAGATGATGTTCAAGATGGTGCGCATGCCTTATCCAACCACCCTGATGGGCTGAACCGACAGGGCGCGCCTGTGCAGGCGCCGGAATTCTGCCACCGAGCGGGCCCATGTCGGAGGCCTCGTTTAGACTTGATGGAACATGAGCCTCCTGTCGAACGACCTGCTTGCGGGCATGAATCCGCCCCAGCGCGAGGCCGTCGAATACCGCGGCCCAGCGCTCCTCATCGTTGCTGGCGCCGGGTCTGGCAAGACCCGCGTGCTCACACACCGCATCGCGAGCCTGATTCAGCAGCGCGAGGCGTGGCCGAGCCAGATCCTCGCGATCACGTTCACGAACAAGGCCGCCGCAGAGATGCGCGAGCGCGTCGATCAGCTCATTGGTCAGGCGTCGCGCGGCATGTGGATCTCGACGTTCCACTCCGCCTGCGTGCGCATTCTCCGGGGTGAGGCCGAGCGGTTTGGGTTCACCAAGTCGTTCACCATCTACGACTCGGGCGACTCGCGTGCCCTGATCAAGCGCCTGGTCAAGCAGCATGAGGGCGACTCATATGGGTTGACCGTGGCATCCGTGATGGGCAAAATCTCGAAGCTCAAGAACGAGCTTGCCGATGCCGACTCGTACGCGCGGCAGGCCAACATGAGCGACCCGATCGATCGGGTGTTCCTCGAGATTTTCTCTTCGTACCAGCGCGAAATGCAGCGGGCGAACGCCTTCGACTTTGACGATTTGATCTCGCAGACGGTCTTCCTGTTCCGCGCGTTCCCCGAGGTCGCCGACGTCTATCGCCGGCGCTTCCGCCACATCCTGGTCGACGAATACCAAGACACCAACCACGCGCAGTACTCGCTCATCCACGAGCTCACCCGGCCGATCGAAGACCGCATCGCAGCGCACGATCAATCGCCGGCCATGCTGTTGCCAGTGATGGATGCCGCGTCCCTCACCGTCGTTGGCGACTCAGACCAGTCCATCTACGCGTTCCGTGGCGCCGACATCCGCAACATCAGCGAGTTCGAGCGTGATTTTCCCGGCGCGAAAGTGGTGCTGCTCGAGCAGAACTACCGCTCAACGCAGAACATCCTGAGCGCGGCCAACGCCGTGATCGGCAACAACTTCGATCGCAAAGACAAGAAGCTGTGGACCGACGTCGGCGACGGTGAGGCAATCGTTGGGTTCACCGGCTACTCGCAGCACGATGAGGCGCAGTTCATCGCCGACGAGATCGACGCGTTGCGCACCAAGGGTGTCGCCTTCAGTGAGATGGCGGTGTTTTATCGCACCAACTCGCAGACGCGTGCGCTCGAAGAAATCTTCATCCGCTCGGCCGTGCCCTACAAGATCATGGGCGGCACCAAGTTCTATGAGCGCGCCGAGATCAAAGATGCGCTCGCCTACCTGGTCGCCGTAGCGAACCCCGCCGACACCATGGCGGTGCGGCGCATCCTGAACCGGCCCCGCCGCGGCATCGGCGCCGTCACCGAGACGACGATCCAGGGCGTGGCAGATCGCGCCGACATCTCGTTCCGTGACGCGCTCCGCGACCCCGCATCGCTCGGGCTAGGCCCCAAGCTCTCCGGTGCGATCAGCCAGCTCGACGCGCTTCTCGACGAGGCGACGGCCATCATGCTGCCGCCCGGCGGTGAGGTGCCCCCCGCGTCGTCTGTGGCCGATGGCCTCTCGCTGCTGCTCAGTAAGTCGGGGTACCTCGACGCGTTGCGGGCGAGCCGCGACCCGCAAGACGAGGCGCGAGTTGAAAACCTCGAAGAGTTCGTCGTGGTCGCAAAAGACTTCGCACGCAGCACGCCCGACGGCACGCTGATCGACTTCCTCACCGACGTGTCGCTCGTCGCCGCGGCCGACGACATCGACGACTCCAGCGGGACCGTCTCGCTGATGACCCTGCACACGGCGAAGGGCCTTGAGTTCGACACGGTGTTTGTCACCGGGGTCGAAGAAGAGCTGATTCCGCACCGCATCGCGGCGAACGAGCCCGGCGGCCCGGCCGAAGAGCGACGCCTGTTCTATGTCGGCATCACCCGTGCCAGGCAGCGGCTCTACCTCACCCTCGCGATGACGCGCGCCCAGTTCGGCGAGGTCAGCGTCGCCATGCCGAGCCGGTTCTTGCAAGAGATCCCGGCCGAGCTCATCGACTGGCGCCACACCCCCGGCGACGCAAACTCCCGCGGCGGCACGCGATCGCGCGCCCTCAACTCGCGCGGGTCGGGTGGGTACGGCGGCTCGGGCTCGGGTTCGGGCAACGGCTATGGCTCGAAGACTGGTGCGTCGTGGGGCATCCGCCCGCTTCCCGAGGGCGCGTCCGCGGGCCTCGGCGGCACGCCGCGCAAGGTCGGCGAGTTTCCGAACCGCATCACCGCGAAGGTGCGCGACAACGGCGACCTCACCCTCGACCCGGGCGACCGCATTCGGCACGACGACTTCGGTGAGGGGCGAGTCGACGCGGTGACCGGCGAGGGCGCAAAACGAGTGGCACACGTACGATTCGACACGGCCGGGCTGAAGAAACTCCTGATCAAGATCGCACCCATCGCAAAGATCTAGCACCGCCAGCCTTTTGGTGTGCGGTGCGGATAGCCTGGACGCATGGCCCTGTTTCAACGGCGCAAACGCAACGATGATGGCGACAAGTCCGAGCCCGCACCGACGCCCCCGGCGGTTGCACCAGATCCGCCCGCCGGGTCGACGCCCACCGAGACACCCGCCGCGACGCCAACCGTGCAGGTCGGGGTCTCGCTCTTTCGCGGAATGGGCGCCCCAGCCGGGCCGACCTTGACGGGTGCGGATGCCGCAACAGCCACGTCTGGTGTTGACCCCGCACTCAGCTCGACCCCCGACCTCGACCCCTCGCCGGCGACCGGGGCACCCGCCGAAGCCATCGCGGCGAACGGAGAGCCCGGCACGCCCGGCGCACCCGTGACAGTCCCGCGACCCCCGGCAGAGGCATCCACCGTGCTCGAAACCGTGCCGGGCGTGCGCGACAACGTGCTGCTTCGTGACGCATTGGCCGCGCTGGGCGAGCGCCCATCGGGCAACCAACTGCTGAACGTGCTCCGCCAGCTCATGCAAGGGCACGTATTCTTGCGCGTGCCCGGCGACGCGCAGGAGCTCTTGGCGCAGGGGGGCCCACTGCCGTTGGCGCTGCTCACGAACGCCGAAGGCAAGCGGTTTGTGATGCTGTTCAGTTCGGGCCGCGCGCTGAGCGAGGCCGCCAAGCAGGGCGATGATCTTGGCACCGCCGCGATCGCGCAGCCGGTCGCGCACGCGATGAAAGCGGTGCTCGGCGGTGACTTTCACGGGGTCGTGCTCGATCACGGCTCGTCGACTGGCCGTGCGGTGCTGCCGCGTGAGCTGCTGCAGAAGGCGTTCGACGAGGCAGACCCGACCGCGGCGATCAAGATGCTGCTTGCAGGGCCCCGTACGTCGAACACCGCCGACGACGTGGTGCGCGCAATGCGTGCCGCGCCGATGTGGGTTGCGATCAAGGGTACCCCAGGCGTGAATGCCGAGGGGCAACCGCGCATGGGCATCGCCGAGTCACGCACCGCGAACGGCGAACGCTTTGTTGAGGTCTTCTCGCACCCGCTCGAGGTCGCAGCGCTCGGCCGGGGCGACCGCGCCATGCCATTCACGGTGCAACAGCTGGCCCGTTCGTTGCGTGATCACCCGGAGCTGACCGGCGTGCTGGTCGATACGGGCGGCCCGTGGGTGCAGCTGCGACGTGACTCGCTCGCGCCGTTGCTCTCGCTCGCCGACGAATCGCCAGAGTAGGAGCAGCCCGGGGTCTTGCACGGACCCCCGCGCGGGCGTAGGTTGCACTGTGCCGAGCGCGCGCTGTCAGAGCGGTGGCGGTGGCTGCGGCATCCACCTCACCGAGGAATGGGAGCAAGAATCATGCGCAATTCCGTCGTCATCGACACGGTTCCGGGGCTTTCATACGCCGACATCACGCGCGAGTTTGAGGCGCCAGTGGCGGCCGTATTCGCGGCGCATGCCGATCCAGACATATACAAGAACTGGGTGGGCCCGCGCGGTCTCGACACCCGCATCACGCACTGGGACTTTCGCACCGGCGGTGGGTATCGCTTCGAACAGGTGGATGCCGAGGGCAACACGTACGCCTTTCGCGGGGTGTTCCACACCATCCGTGAGCACGAGCTGATTGTCCAAACGTTTGAGTTTGATGGTGCGCCCGACGAGGTCAGTATGGACATCATGCGGTTCGAGGAGCTTCCCGACGGGCGCTCGCGCATTGTTGATCACGGCGTATTTTCGACCGTTGAGGCGCTTGAAGGCATGATGTCGCAGGGGATGGCTGACGGCGTGCAGGAAGGCTACGAGCGGCTCGACGAGATCCTCGCATCGTGACGCACCCCTAGCCGCGAAGCGGGGCGCGTCCTAGCCTCGGAACATGGCGAGCGAGCGCATCACCCTGAAGATTCCCGGCCCACACGGCGACCGCGAGGTGAGTCTCTCGAGCCCGAACCGGGTCGTCTTTCCCGAAGCCGGGATCACCAAGCACGAGCTTGCCGAATACCTGATCGAGGTGGCGGGTCCGTTTCTCGATGCCAACGGCAATCGCCCCGTCTCGCTTGAGCGGTTCGGCGGCACGATCGACGGCGAGCGCTTCTTCTCAAAGAACCCGCCGAAGGGGGCGCCCGACTACCTCGAAGAGGTGGAGGTTGTGTACCCGAGTGGGCGGAAGCATCCGCAAATCGTTCTCACCGAGCCCGCCACGATCGTGTGGGCGGCCCAGATGAACACCGTCGTCTTTCACCCTTGGCCCTCGCTCGCGAGCAACACCGACATGCCCGTCGAGCTGCGCATCGACCTCGACCCCCAGCCCGGCACCGACTTTGCCGACGCGGTACCCGCGGCTCTCGAGCTGCGGGAGGTGCTGCGCGAAGCGGGGCTCGAACCGCGGGTGAAGACGTCGGGCAATCGCGGGCTGCACGTGTTCGCGCCCATCGTGCCCGACCACGAGTTTCTCGACGTGCGGCACGCGGTGATCGCCGCGGCCCGCGAATTAGAACGACGGATGCCCCGGCACGTCACCACGAACTGGTGGAAAGAAGAGCGGGGCGAGCGGATCTTCGTTGACTTCAACCAGGCAAACCGCGATCGCACGATGGCGGGCGCGTACAGTCCGCGGGCATTGCCGCACGCGCCGGTGTCGACCCCGATCATGTGGGAAGAGCTGCCGGGCGTTGATCCGCGCACCTTCACGGTGCGGACCGTGCCGGAGCGCCTGCGCGAACAGGGCGACCCGTGGGCGATTGGCGGCGGCGCTGCGCCCGGCACCCTGCCCGGGGCAGTGAGTATTGGCACCCTGCTGCAGTGGTGGGAACGAGACGTCGCCGCGGGGCTCGGCGAGCTGCCGTTTCCGCCCGACTATCCCAAAATGCCTGGTGAACCGCCACGCGTACAACCGAGCCGGGCCAAGAAATAATCGGCCCGCACCCCGAATCTGTGCCCATACTGGCATCAACGAATGGAGCCAACGTGCAGAGATTTGAGGGCAAAGTCGCCCTAATTACTGGAGGCAGTCGCGGAATTGGGTTGGGCATCGCCCAGCGTTTGGTTGATGAGGGCGGATCCGTCATCATCACCGGCCGCAAGCAAGAGTCCCTCGACGCGGCCGTTGCGGCGCTCGGCGAGCGCGCGAGCGCGGTTGCAGGCAAGGCCGACGACGCTGAACACCGCGCACGCGTCTTCGAGCACATCGCAGAGCGTCACGGCCGCATCGACCACCTGGTCAACAACGCCGGCATCAACCCCGTTTACGGGCCGCTGCTCGAGACCGACCCCATCGCCGTGCAGAAGATTTTCGCGGTGAACGTGGTCGCGATGATGGAGTGGACCCGCGACGCGATGGCGGCGGGCCTGTCGAAATCGATCGTGAACATCTCATCGGGTTCGGCAATGGCCGCGAGCCCCGGGATCGCGTTCTACGGCGTCTCGAAGGCCGCCGTGGTCAACCTCACCATCCAACTGGCGAGTGAGCTCGGCCCCGAGATCCGCGTCAACGCCGTCGCGCCCGCCGTGATCAAGACCGACTTCGCGCGCACGCTGTACGAAGGCCGCGAGGAGCAGGTTGCCGACGGCTACGTGCTCAAGCGCTTGGGCGTGCCCGAAGACGTCGCGGCCCCGGTCGCGTTCCTCCTCTCGGACGACGCATCGTGGATCACCGGGCAGACGCTCGTGATCAACGGCGGCGGACGCGCGCGCTAACGCAGAGTGGATGCCGCTGCCGGGGTGACGTCGAGTCGCCCCGGCAGCGCTGCGTTTACGGCGACGGATCTCCGCAGCGACGGAAATC
>Ga0073905_10000047_pt1 | contig 44239 bp, 31 predicted proteins | sample KloWWTupernatant_FD_65482 | JGI IMG/M metagenome (GOLD analysis project Ga0073905, IMG submission 65482) | Active sludge microbial communities from Klosterneuburg, Austria, studying microevolution and ecology of nitrifiers - Klosterneuburg... | ecosystem: Engineered > WWTP > Aerobic digester >... | reverse complement strand
GCCGAGGAAGCGGCAGCCCGCAGCACGGCATACCTGCTCGATGCCTTCCGCAAGCCGATGGGAGTCGAGCACAAGGGCGGCCCACACGACCTCGTGACCGAGCACGACCTGGCCTCCGAGGCGATCCTGCGGGACGCGCTCACGTCAGCCGTGCCCGGCAGCGTGGTGGTCGGGGAAGAGGGTGGGCGCGATGGGCAGGGGCGAGTGACGTGGTTCGTGGACCCCATCGACGGGACCGTGAATTTCAGCCACGGTCTGGCGTATTGGTGTGTCTCGATCGCCGCGGTGATCGACGGCGAGGTCGTCGCCGGCGTCATCGCCGCCCCCGCGTTGGGGCAGGCCTTCGCCGTGGACGTGAACGGCATGACCGTCAATGGCGCACCCGGCACTCCTCGACGGGTGGACAGTGAGATCGACGCCTTCGTCATCTCGACCTTTCCCCGGGGAGTGGACCTGGAGAGCAACGGCGACGCTGCCCTGGCCGCCACCGGACGCCTGGCGCGGGCCTTCGGGTCACATCGCGCACTGGGCAGTGGCGCTCTCGGCCTGGCCCATGTGGCCTGCGGTTGGGCCGATGCGACCTTCGACCTCCACACCAACGCGTGGGACGTGGCCGCTGGATCACTCATGGTCCGCATGGGCGGGGGCCGCTTCGTCGGGGTCCACGGCGGTGTCCCCGACGACTCACCGACCACGGCCTACCTGCACCCGGGCTATTGGGCCACCGGAGCCGACGTCGACTACCCGACACTGCGCGATGCCGTGACCGAGATGTCCCGCGACGGAACGGTGGGATGAGCGGGCTCGAACCTACGTACCCGTAGGTAACATGACGGGCATGAGCGACCTCTTCGACGCCTTCCCCTATCAGGACCGCTATCCCATCGTCCGGGGCCTGCCCGAGAAGGGTCGCAGCAAGAGCGAGATCCTCGCGGAGTTGCACGAGATGGCCGACAGCGAGAACGCCTCGTGGAGCAGCGGACAGTGCTCCGGGACGATGTATTGCGGCGACATGGAGCACTACGCCTTCCTCAACGAGGCCTTCGGACTCTTCGCCCACCAGAACGCCCTGCAACGCGACATGTGCCCGAGCGCAACGCGCTTCGAGGGCGAGATCATCGCCATGGCGCTCGACCTCATGCACGCCGACGCGATCGAGGACGGCGAGCCGGTCGGCCTCGTCACCAGTGGCGGCACCGGGTCGATCCTGCACGCGATGCTCGCCTACCGCGACCACGCCAAGGCGACGCGCGGCATCACCAACCCCAACATGGTCAAGCCGGAGACCGCCCACCCGGCCTTCGTCAAGGCCGCTCACCTCTTCGGCATCGAATTGCGTGTCGTGCCAGTCGATCCCGAGACCACACTCGTGGATCCGGCGGTCGTTGCCGAGGCCATGGACGACAACACCATCGTCATCATCGGCTCCGCCGGAAACTACCCCTACGGCACGATCGACCCGATCGCCGAGCTCGGCGCCCTCGCCAAGGAGCGCGGCGTGGGCTTGCACGTCGACGGCTGCCTCGGCGGCTTCATCCTCCCCTTCGGGGAGGAACTCGGGTATGCCGTGCCCCCCTTCGACTTCCGCATCCCGGGCGTCACCTCGATCTCGGCCGACACGCACAAGTACGGCTACGGACTCAAGGGCACCTCGACAGTTCTCTTCCGGGACAAGGCACTGCGCAACGCCGCCTACTTCTATGTCCTCGACTGGAGCGGCGGCAAGTACTTCTCCCCCGGCATGGACGGCTCCCGCAGCGACGGCCTGCTCGCGTCGGCCTGGGCCTCCATGGTCGCCAACGGGCGCGAGGGCTATCGCGCCCACGCCACCAACATCTTCGCGACGTGTGCCGCGATGGTCGAGGCGATCAAGGAGCACCCGGAGCTCAGGCTTCTGGGTGACCCGACCTTCGTCTTCGCCTTCACGTCGGATCAGTTCGACATCTACCACGTGTCCGACCACATGAAGACCAAGGGCTGGCGCTTCAACGGGCTTCAGTACCCCAACGGCCTCCACTTGGCTGTGACCCGCCCACAGACCCAGGACGGGGTCGTGGAACGCTTCCGGGCCGACCTCGCCGAAGCGGTGGCGTATGCCGTGGCGCAGGGCGACACCGCACCGGAATCCGCCGCGATCTATGGAGGCGTCCCTGGCGGGCTCACCGCCGACGTGTCGGAGTTCATGGAGTCGGTCATGGAGCAGATCATGGACGCGCAGCAGTCGGTGCCTGCGGCTTCATGAGCCTCTCCATCGATCCGTCGCGTTGGGCGGCGCTGACCGTCGACCTGGGCACCGGCGGTCCCAAGATCGCGCTCGTCACCCTTGACGGCACGATCCACTGGAGCGAGTTCCGACCCATCCCGACGGAGCGACCCAGCGCCCGGCGGGCCCTGCAGGACGCCGATCTGTGGTGGACCGAGATCCTTGACGCGGCCCGCGGCGCGTTGGCGGTTGGCGCCGTCGACCCGACGATCGTCCGAGCGATCTCCATCACCGGCCAATGGAGCAGCACCGTCCCAGTGCGCGCAGACCTCACCCCGGCCGGGCCGTGTCGCCTCTGGATGGACACCAGTGCGGCGACACACTCCCAGGAGGTCATCGGCGGGCCGGTCCTCGGCTACCACCCCCTGCGCTTGCCCGCCTTCCTGCGCAAGACTGCCGGAGTCCCGTCACCCTTCGGTGGCGACCCGGTGAGCCACATGTTGGGCTTCCAGCGCGACGAACCCGATCTCGACGCCCGGACCCGCTGGTATCTCGAACCCGTCGACTACCTGACCTCTCGCTTCGCGGGTCGGGTGAGCGCCTCGGCGGCCTCGATGAGCGGTGCCTGGTTGGTCGACATCAAGGGTCCGCGGGACGGCTACGCCAAGGACCTTGTCGGCACGGTCGGGATCAACCCAGCCAAGTTGCCTCCCTTGCAACCCGCCGGCTCGGTCGTGGGACCGATCGCCCCTGACGTTGCCGACCAGCTGGGCCTGGCCCGTGATGTGACGGTGGTGGCCGGGACGCCGGACCTGCACTCGGCCTGGGTGGGCTCCGGAGCCCTCGACATGGGCCAGGCCCATGTCTCGATCTCGACGACCTCGTGGATCTCCTGCGCGGTCCCCTTCAAGAAGACCGACGCCTTCCACTCCATCGCCACCGTGCCCGGCCTCACGCCGGGCGCCTATCTCGTCGCGGACAACCACGAGGCCGCCGGTGCCTCCTTGGCGTGGCTCTCGCAACAGGTCCTCGGAGACGACTACGACGCGCTGTGCGCCGAGGCGGCGACATCCCCGCCGGGGAGCAACGGGGTCCAGTTCCTCCCGTGGCTGGGTGGCATGCGCTCCCCCGTGGACGACCGCTCTGCCCGTGCGTGCTGGGTCGGCATGGGCCTGGAAACCACACGTGCCGATCTGGTCCGCGCACTGCTCGAGGGCGTTGCGCTCCAGAGTCGCTGGCTGCTGCAACCGGTCGAGAAGTTCGCCGGCCAACGCTTCGATGCCGTCCGGATCCTCGGCGGTGGCGCCCGCTCCGACTTGTGGTGCCAGATCCACGCCGACGCCATGGGGCGCCGCATCGAGCGGGTCGCTGACCCCATGACGGCTCAGTCCCGGGGTGCGGCCCTCATCGCCGCCGTTGCGCTCGGTGCCACGACCTGGGCCGACATCCCCTCCCTCGTCCCCGTCGACCGGACCTTCATCCCGGACCCGACCGCCGAGCGCGTCTCCGCCCGGATCGGCGACGAACTCCCGAAGATGTATGCCGGGCTGAAGGGCACCTTCTCCCGTCTCTCGCCCCGTTGATCAGTCGGGGATGATCTCGGGGTACTGCGGCCGCCACATGCGGCTGTAGACCTGCTGGATCGGGTCGTCGAGGGGCCGGTCGGCCACCCCCTCGGCGACCGCCTGACGCGCGACTGCCAGCGCCACCGTGGCGGAGACCATGCGCAGGTCGTTCATCATCGGCAGGAGCGAGGCCCCCGGGCGATAGGCATTCATCAGGCCGGCCAGTGCATTGGCGGCTGCCGCGATCATCCCCTCGGTGACCTTGCGGGCACCGCTCACGGCGACCCCCAGCCCGAGCCCTGGGAAGATGAGCGCGTTGTTGGACTGGGCGATCCGGTGCCTGATGCCGTTGTGGTCGATCGACGAGAACGGACTCCCCGTCGCGATGAGGGCCGCGCCATCGGTCCACTCGAGCAGGTCCTGCGGCGTGGCCTCGGCTCGCGACGTCGGGTTCGACAAGGGAAAGATGATCGGCCGCGGGGTGTGGCGGGCCATCTCCGTGACGATCTCCTCGGTGAAGGCACCACCTTTGGTCGACGTGCCCAGGAGCATCGTCGGCTTGACCTCGCGCACGACGTCCAGGAGGGAGATGTGGGCCGGGTCCGCGGGGTTCCAGGCATCCACCTCGGATCGGGGGCGCGCATAGGGACGCTGGAAGTCCATGAGCTCAGGCTGGTCGTCGACATAGAGACCGTTGATGCCGATCGCCCAGAACCGTTGGTAGGCCTGGTCGATCGAGCCCACGCGACCGGACTGGACCATCGTGTCGCGCACGAGATTGGCGATGCCGATGCCCGCGCTGCCGGCCCCGAAGACGACGATGCGCTGGTCCTCGAGGTCGATCCCGGTGACATTGACCGCCGCGAGGATGGCCGCGAGCACCACGGCCGCCGTGCCCTGGATGTCGTCATTGAAGGTGCAGTAGTCGTCGCGATAGCGCTCGAGGATGCGGTGGGCATTGCTCGCCCCGAAGTCCTCCCAATGGATCATCGCGTGCGGGAAGAGGCGGGCCGCCGTTGTCACGAAGTTGTCGAGGAAGTCGTCGTAGCGCTGGCCCCTGACCCGCGCGTGCGGCACGCCGATGTAGACCTCACTGTTGAGCAGGCCGAGGTTGTCGGTGCCCACATCGAGGACGACCGGGATGATCCGGCGCGGATGGATGCCGGCCGCCGCCGTGTAGACCGATCCCTTGCCGATGGCGATCTGGATGCCACCGATGCCCTGGTCGCCGATGCCGAGGATGCCTTCGGAGTCGGTGACGACGATCAGGTCGACCTCGTCGGCGCCCAAGCCGTAGTTGAGCAGCGCCGTCTCGATGCCCTCGGGGTCGTCGATCGAGAGGAAGACACCCCGGGGACGGTTGTATTCGTGACTGAAGCGCTCGATGGCCTCGCCGATCGTCGGCGTGTAGACGATCGGCAGCATCTCCTCGAGATTGCTCGACAGGAGGTTGTAGAAGAGCACCTCGTTGCGGTCGCGCAGTTGGGCGAGATGCAGATACTTCGCGAGCGGCGTCGACCCCCGTCGGAACTGCTCATAGGTGCGCCGGGTCTGCTTCTCCATCGTCGAGACGCCGGTGGGCATCAGGCCGACGAGCCCGAGGGCGGACCGCTCCTCGTGGGTGAAGGCCGTGCCTCGATTGGTCGTCGGATTGGACAGCACGGCGCGCCCGCGCGCCTTGATGCGAATCGGCGCGTTCGGGTCCGTGGTGTCCTGGTCATAATCAGCGCTCGGCACCGCACCACTCTGTCACGCCCTCGCCGCTTCGATGTATTCCACGACCTCCTGGGCGTAGCGGAATACATCGAATCAGCGGGAGGGACGGCGGGAGGTACGGCGAAGGCCCGGCCCCCACGAGCGGGGACCGGGCCAACGAAGGTGAGCGGACGGCATACGCAATGGGTATGCCGGGTGGCTCAGTTGCCGGTGAGCTTCTCCCGAAGCGCGGCGAGGGCCTCGTCAGAGGCGAGCGTGCCCTCGGCGACCGGAGCGGCCGGGCGGGCCGAGCCCTCCGAGCCAGCGTCGGAGGACGAGGAGCTGTCCGAGCTGTAGCTCGTGGGAACCTCGGCACCCGCAGCGGCCTCGGCGTCGGCCTTCTGGGCCGCCTCGACCTGCGCACGGTGCGCCTCCCAACGGGCGTGGGCGTCGGCGTACTGCTTCTCCCACGTCTCGCGCTGCTTCTCGTATCCCTCGAGCCACTCGTTCGTCTCGGAGTCGAAGCCCTCGGGGTACTTGTAGTTGCCGGCCTCGTCGTACTCGGCCGCCATGCCGTAGAGGGTCGGGTCGAACTCGACCTGGTTGGCACCGTCCTCGTTGGCCTGCTTGAGGCTCAGCGAGATGCGACGACGCTCGAGGTCGATGTCGATGACCTTGACGAAGATGTCCTGGCCGACCGTGACGACCTGCTCCGGCAGCTCCACGTGGCGCTCGGCCAACTCGGAGATGTGGACCAGACCCTCGATGCCGTCCTCGACGCGCACGAACGCACCGAAGGGCACGAGCTTGGTGACCTTGCCCGGGACGACCTGACCGATCGCGTGGGTCCGGGCGAAGTGCTGCCACGGGTCCTCCTGCGTCGCCTTCAGCGACAGGGAGACACGCTCGCGGTCCATGTCGACGTCGAGCACCTCGACGGTGACCTCGTCGCCGACCTCGACGACCTCGGACGGGTGGTCGATGTGCTTCCAGGACAGCTCCGAGACGTGGACGAGACCGTCAACGCCACCGAGGTCGACGAAGGCACCGAAGTTGACGATGCTGCTGACGACACCCGGACGGACCTGGCCCTTGGCGAGCTCCTTGAGGAAGGTCGTGCGGACCTCGGACTGGGTCTGCTCGAGCCACGCACGGCGCGACAGGACCACGTTGTTGCGGTTCTTGTCGAGCTCGATGATCTTGGCCTCGATCTCCTTGCCGACATAAGGCTGGAGGTCGCGGACGCGACGCATCTCGACGAGCGAGGCGGGAAGGAAGCCGCGCAGGCCGATGTCGAGGATGAGGCCACCCTTGACGACCTCGATGACGGTGCCGGTGACGACGCCGTCCTCTTCCTTGACCTTCTCGATGGTGCCCCAGGCCCGCTCGTACTGAGCGCGCTTCTTGGACAGGATCAGGCGACCGTCCTTGTCCTCTTTCTGGAGGACCAGGGCCTCGACCTCGTCGCCCACGGAAACGACCTCGTTGGGGTCGACGTCGTGCTTGATGGAGAGCTCGCGGGAGGGGATGACACCCTCGGTCTTGTAGCCGATGTCGAGCAGGACTTCGTCCCGGTCAACCTTGACGATGCGACCCTCGACGATGTCGCCGTCATTGAAGTGCTTGATGGTCGCGTCGATCGCGGCCAGGAGGTCTTCCTCGGTGCCGATGTCGTTGATGGCAACCTGAGGGGCGGTCTTGTCGACCGTGCTGACAGTCATGTAGTAGGAACTCCGATGTGGACAGATGGAATCGTGCGGACAGGTGTGTTCTGCTGGTGTGGTGCTGATCGTGCAAACTGGTGAATCTCGTGCACGCTGAACCAACTGCGCGAGCAGGTGGACATACGCGTGCTCACCCATCCTACGGACCCATGCACAGGTTCGCCAAAGTGAGCCTCCCGTGAGCGACCGGAAGGCCACCGCAGCCTCGCTCGAGCCCAGTGCCACCCGCAGGCTCCTCGGTCAGGACCAGACCGTGGCTGCGAACCGGGCCTGGTGGGACGACGAGGCCGCGGCCTATCACGCCGAGCACGGTGAATTCCTCGGGGATGCTGGCTTCGTCTGGGGACCGGAAGGGTGGTCCGAGGCCGAACTCGACGTCCTGAAGCTTTCCCCCGGACAGCGCATCCTCGAGATCGGCGGCGGGGCCGCCCAGTGCGCGCGCTGGATCCGCGAGTCTCCGGGGTTCGACCCCGTCGAGATCGTCTCGACCGACCTCTCTGTCGGGATGCTCCGAGTGGGGACGATGCTCAACGGGCGGACCGGTAGCGATTTGCCACTCGCCGCGTGCGACGGGACGCGACTCCCCTTTGCCGATGGGGTCTTCGACACCGTCTTCACGTCCTACGGGGTCGTGCCCTTCGTTGCGGACTCGGCTTGTCTCATGCAGGAGGTATGCCGCGTGCTCCGGCCGGGAGGAAGGTTCGCCTTCTCGACAACTCACCCCATCCGGTGGGCCTTCCCCGACGTCCCGGGACCCGAGGGCCTGACCGCGCACCACTCGTACTTCGATCGGACCCCCTACGTCGAATCCGAGCGCACAGCGGAGGGTGACCCACGAGCGCATGGTGAGCGCGCGGCATACCCAGGAGTCAGCGAGGGAAGCGAAAGGGTCACGTACGCGGAGCATCACCGCACGATGGGCGACCGCGTGCGCGAGCTGGTCGCGGCCGGTTTCTCGGTGGTCGACATCGTCGAACCCGAATGGCCCGACCGCAACCCGCAGGAATGGGGAGGGTGGTCACCGCTGCGCGGCCGGTTGCTCCCCGGCACGGCCATCTTCGTCGCGGTGAAGGACTGACGGAGCCGGCACCCAACGACGAAGGCCGACCCCGGTCGGGGTCGGCCTTCGTGTTCGAGTCAGGGTCAGGAGTGGAGGTCCCCGCGGCGACGCGTGTCGTCACCGAAGTCGTCGAACATGGTGTTGTCGTCCGCGTAGGCCACCTCCGGCTCGGCCCGACGCGCACCCAGTAGGGCGATCGCGCCGCCGACCAGGGCCAGCAGGCCGAGCAGGCCGAGCAGCCAGGGGGCGTTGCCGATGAGGCTGAGGCGACTGCCGTTGGACTTCGCGTCCGAAACACTCTGGGAGACCTGCTCCGGAGTGAAGGCCAACTTCAGGTCGGCGACGGTCGAACCGTCCGGGAGCGCCCGCTTCTGGTGCTCGGTCTGCTTGAGGATGGACCCGGTCGTCGGATCGACCCAGATCATCTTGTCCGTGGAGTAGGTGCCCTTGACGCCCTTGGCGATCTCGGCCGTCGTCGCGGGGACGTCGACGTGGAACTTGTAGGTGTTGAGACCCTCGAGCTCCTCCTCGCCTGCGAACGTTGCATCCACGGCCTGGTCGAGGACACCGTCCCAGTAGGGGTAGGTGCGCTGCTCGACATCGAAGGGCCACTTGTTGACCAGGCCCTCGCGGGTGACGCCATCGTTGACGTACTTCGGGTCGTTGACGGCGAGGCCCGTCTTGCGGTCGGTCGCGAACGAGTCCGAGCTCGCGGTCACGAGGCGGTCGTCAGAGGCCTCGACGCAGCTGGGCACGTCACCCTGGTCCCAGACCACGCACGTGGTGTTGGTGAAGACGATGACGTCGCTGTCGGACTCGGCACCCATCGCGACCGTCCGGCTCGTGGCCTGGACGTCGCCGGGTCCCTTGCCGAGATAGGTGGCGGTGCCGTCGAGGCTGGTCACCGAGTCAACGTTCAACGGGGTGACCTTGAGCTTGCCCGGTGCATAGAACTGGGCCATGGCCGCCGTGACGAGCAGGAAGCTGGCGAGTCCGAGAAGGACCAGACCGACGATTCGGCGCATGAGGTTCCTACCCATCCTTTCGACGTTGAACAGTGGGGTGTGTCCGCACAATTGGGCGGTACCCTACCAGTCAGTACACGTGGGGGACACCACTTGGAACCAGATCGCGGACTGGTGTCGACATCGGGTGGCCCACGGAGGCCACGCGACCCTCGTTGTCCCCCGCTCCACGGCTACCATCGATCGTCGCGTGACGCGACGAAACCCTGCTCAAACCGCGAGAAGGCACCCAATGTCCGTACCCTCCATTTCGGAACCACCACGTCCTTCGACGTCGGGGGCAGTCAAGACGACGGACTCATTGGTTGATGCCACACCGGACGAGTCGCAGAGCGCGCCGCCCAAGGAACAGCACACCGAGGACATCTCGGGCGACATCACCGAGGTGTGGTCGCCGATCCGCAGCTGGGTGTCTCGCGTCCCTGGCCGCGCCGTACTCGTGGCAGCCATAGGCCTGCTGTGCCTGCAGGCCGCAACGCGCGCCTACGCCTTCACCTCCGGTTGGTTCCTGTTCGACGACCTCACCTTCATCATGCGGTCGGCAACGATGGACACCTGGAGCGCCGACTATCTCTTCACCGGCTACAACGGGCACTTCATGCCGGGTTCGTTCCTCTGGGTATCGCTCACGAACGCCCTGTGGCCGACGAGTTATCTTTCTGTCGTCATCTCGACCCTGGTGATGCAGGCCCTTCTGGGTGCCCTCGTGTACAAGATCTTGGTTGCCTTGTTCGGGCGCCGACCCGCGATTCTCATTCCACTCACAATCTTCCTCTTCAGCACCATGACGCTGTCGGCGTTCTCGTGGTGGGCCGCTGCGCTCAACCAGATTCCGGGCATGGTGGCCGCCGCCCTTGCCCTCTGGTTTCAGATCCGCATGCATCGCACTGGACGGACACGTTGGGGTTATCTAGCGCTCGGCGCCCTCATCGTGGGGCTGGCTTTCCACGAGAAAGTACTCCTGATCATTCCCGGCGTGCTCGCCCTCACGTTCTTCTGGTTCACGCCCGGTGCCCCCATACGCCGCCTGCGCCTGTTCTTCCGTGAGAACCGGACCCTGCTCGCGTGCTACGTGGTGGTCCTCGTCAGCTATCTGACCTTCTACGTGATGCACATCCCGAGCCCGGTCAATGGCCGACCGACCGCGCTCGTGGGACTGCAGACCGTCGCGACAAACCTGACCGGAGCGGTGATTCCATCACTGTTCGGCGGCCCATTCACCTGGGGCCAACTGGGCCTCGGAGCCGTCGCGTTCCCCATCAGCGCGGTGGTCATCGTCACGCTCTCGGCAACAGTCATGCTCATCGCAACCTCGATATTCCGCAGGTACCGCGCTGTCTTTGGATGGGCGGTCCTCATCGGATACTGGCTCGCCAACGCCGTGATTCTGGGGGTGACCCGGGCCGCTTGGGTCGGGGACATCATCGGCCGCGAATATCGCTATGTCGCCGATGTGACCCTGCCCATCGTCGTCTTTGGCTCACTGGCCTTCCTCCCGTTGGCCGGGACATGGCGGCGGGGCAAGCCACAGTTGCTCCTCCCGCGGCGTGCGTGGGGGGCCGCGGCGTCGCAGCGTGCGATGCCGTGGCCCAAAATTCCCGAGGCGTGGTGGGTGACGCCCGTGTGCGTTGGGCTCATCGTGATGTCCTTGGTCTCCACCATGTCTTGGGTGCCACTCTGGCGCAACGACGTCACTCCGAAGTACCTCGATGTGGTCAGGGCCGACCTTGACAAGGCTGACCTGGACAAGGCCGATCACCCGCTCGTCATGGCCAACGTGCCCCTGCCAAACCCGTCGTACCCCATCCCCCCGACCGGAGTCGACACCAAGATGTTCGTCTCCGGCCTGGGGTACAACCTCAAGGTGCTCGAGCGCGGGGAGTCGACCGACGCCCTGTACCAGCTCGATGATCAGGGACATGTGCGGGAGACGAAGGTCGACGGATTCCCGAACGAATCTGGGCCTGAGCCGGGGTGCGGTTGGCGCGTCGACAGAGAGCCGCAGACCATTCCGCTCCAGGCAAAGACCATGGGGTGGGACTGGTGGGCCCAGGTCACCTACATCGCAACCAACGAGGCGGAGACCACCATCACGGTCGGAACGGTGACAAGCAAGGTGCATATCCTGCCCGGGACGCACAGCCTCTTCGTGGTGGGCTCGGGCGAGGTCTCCGACGTGACCTTCACGCCACTCACCTACGGAGGCCTCTGCACGGATTACGTGAGGGTTGGCTTCGCGCAGCCAGTGCCGGACAGCCGCCCGTGGAAGTGAAGTCGCTGAAGCTCCGGCTCGGAGTGCCTGAACTCGGCTGGAGCATCGTGGCACTGGCAGCGATCCTGCGTGCCTTCACCTGCGTTCGCGGGTACTTCTACATCGATGACTTCGCCTTCATGGGGCGAGCCATGGAGCATGCCCTCGTCGACCCTGCGTTCCTCCTGGAGACCTACAACAGTCACGTGATGCCCGGGGCGTTCGTCTGGGTCTGGTTGACCACCCACGCGTTCCCGCTCGCGTGGCTGCCGGTGGCCGTGGGCCTGGTCGCCCTCCAGGTGGCGATCGGCGTCATGGCGTGGAAGCTGCTCAGCCTCACGTTCGGGCAGCGCGCGCTTGCACTCGTTCCCCTCGCGCTCATCAGCATCAGCCCGATCTCGCTGCCCGGCATGCTGTGGTGGGCAGCCGCGCTCAACCAACTCCCCCAGCAGATCGCGATGCTCGGCATGCTGCTGTCGCTGATCCGGTACCTCCAGACCGGCTCGCGGCGATCTGCCCTGGCCGGGCCGCTCTGGCTCGCCGGAGGCCTCCTCTTCAGCGAGAAGACCCTCCTCGGCCTGCTTGTCGTGGTGGGTTTCGCCCTGTGGATCACCACCGGCTCACGGGGTGTTCGACACGTCCTTGCGGTGCCCCGACGCCTGGCCCCATTGGCGCTCGGCTATGCCGCGGTCGTGCTCCCGTTCGTCGCCCTCTATGTCAGCTTCGTGCCTTCGCCGGTCCGTGAATCATCCATGCCCGGACACGATGTCGTCTCCCTCGCCTACAGTTCGATCTTCCGCGCGACCATTCCCGGTCTCATTGGTGGCCCCTTCCAGTGGATGCCCGTCGGCTTCGCCGGTGGCCTCGCCGACCCCAACCCCTTTGTGGTGGTCCTCGCGACCATCATCGTCGTGGGGGTCATCGGACTGACCTGCGCACTGTTCGCGGGTGCGTGGCGCGCCTGGACGATCTTCGGGGTCTACTTGCTGGCCAACCTGGTCCTGCTCGCCGTCAGCCGGGCCACGGTCATCGGGCCAGTCATCGGACTCGAGTATCGCTACCAGACCGAGATGGCCCTCGTGTTCGGCATCGCGATGGCCTTCGCCATGCTGCCGACCTCGGGAAAGTGGCGGCATCCGGTGACGGCGGTCAGCGAACGACAGAGCGCAGTGGACGCCGCACGCCGTGCGGTTGTGGACCCGCTTGTCGCGGCACGAGCCCTGCCCGCCCGTGCCATGGGAACGACACTTGCGATGGTGGCAGTCCCGCTGCTCTTCGCCGGGTCGATCTGGACGCAGGTCAACTACGACCCCTGGTGGGTGAACAATCCCGCCAAGGCGTGGGTGCGCACCGCCACCGTGCAACTCTCGTCGGCACCCGCGGACACGGTCCTGGCGCCCACCTACGCTCCCGAGTGGGTGGCGTGGGGATTCATCGCGCCCTACAACGAAACCCAGCGCGTCCTCAGTCCGGCGATCCACGCCGACCGCCGACTCCAGCCGTACGTTCCGGCCGAACGACTCGTCGCTCCCGACGACACGGGCCAACTTCGCCTCGCCGCTGTCGCCGGGACCTCGGCACGGCCCGGAAGCACGCCCGGATGCGGGTGGTCGCTGGGCCCCCAGCAAGTCGAGGTGCCCCTGCGTGCCCCCACTGCGGACCGGCAACCGGTGATCCGCATCGGTTACCAGTCCGATGCTGCGACCACGCTGCCCGTCACCCTGGGAGAAACCACCGTCGACCTCGCTCTCAAGCCCGGGACCGGGAGTTTCTACGTCAGCATGACGAGCAACATCGACCACCTCACGTTCGGGCCGAGCACCACTCCTGCGACCATCTGCACCGACGACATCACCGCAGGAGCGGTTGTCATCCTCCCCGGGACCACACCATGAGTCAGACGCCGCCCACTCCCGACGCCGCACCCCACGCGGAACCCTCGCCGCCGACCGCCGTCGCCCAGACCAACACGGGCGTGGTCACAACCCGTCGTACGGGCGCCACCTATCCGGCACTGGACGGGTTGCGCACTGTTGCTGTCGCCGCCGTGGTCACGACCCACGTGGCCTTCTCGACAGGTCGCTACGAGCGAGGCTTCGGCAACAACTTCCTCGCTCGGATGGACAGCGGAGTGACGATCTTCTTCGTTCTGTCCGGCTTCCTGCTCATTCGGCCGTGGCTCCTGACCATCGCCGAGGGCCGCGACCTGCCGTCGACGCGCGTCTACGCCCTTCGTCGTTTTGCCCGCATCTATCCCGCCTACCTGGCCGCCGTGACGCTGGCCTTCCTCGTCCTGCCGGAGAACCGAGGGGTGACCCTGGGCGACTGGGTGAGACACGTGTTCCTCCTCCAGACCTACGGGACGGGTCACCTGCGTGGGGGACTCACCCAGACGTGGAGCCTGTGCGTCGAATGGGCCTACTACCTGGCGTTGCCGTTCTTCGGGATCCTCCTCGTCCGATGGAGTCGTGACCGCTGGCGGCCGGGTCTGCTGCTCGGTGTCCTCGGTGGACTGGTGGCCTTCAGCGTCGCGTGGGAGGTCGTGACCCATCCGCTCGGCGGTGCTTTCGCGACGTCAGGCCTGTGGCTGCCGGCCTACGTGGCCTGGTTTGCCGGCGGAATGTTCCTCGCGGTGCTCAAGGTCCACCTCGACACCCAGACGGTCCGGCAGGACTCCAGGTGGTGGTTCGCCGAGGAGTTGGGCCGACACCCGTGGACCTGCTGGGCCATTGCGGGCCTGTGCTACTTCGCGGCCCTGACACCGATCGCCGGACCGCGCTCGTTCACCGAGAGCGGGCTGGGCACGACCATCACCAAGCACCTGCTCTATCTGGTGGTGGCGGTGATGCTCGCGTGGCCGGCCATCTTCGGAGAGTCACGCTCGGTCCAGGCGCTGTTGGGCAACCGGGTGATGAGGTACTTCGGTGAGATCTCGTATGGCGTCTTCCTCTACCACTTGGTGGTGCTGCAAGGCGTCATGTGGTTGCTCGACTACAGCCTCTTCACCGGTGATGTCGTCCAGGTCCTGCCGTTGACGCTGGTGGGGACCGGAGTCCTCGCTGCTCTGAGTTACCGGTTCCTGGAGCGTCCGCTGATCAGGCGGGCCCACCGCGTCCGGTCAGGCGGCGGAGTCCCCGTGCGAGGCTGACGCCTCCGCCGGCTCCCCTGACCCACCAGTGGACACGCTCGCGAGGAGCGCGGTGAGCGCCAGCACCATGAGAAGTTGAACCGGCACGCTGCCGGCGGCGTAGGCACCCGATCCGTAGGGCCGCCACGCCAGCAACAACCCCGCGACCCCGAAGCAGGTCGCGGTGACCAGCGCCGGCAGCTCAAGCCCCCTCGCCCCGAGTCTGTCCAGCCCCCTGACGAACCTTCGCCGACGACGGAGCAGGCGGGGGGCGATCACACCCACCGTCGCAGCGGCTATGCCGACCCAGCCAGCCACCGACAACAGGCAGGCGATGCCCAATGCGAGTGCGAGCCCGGCGCTACGCGCCCCTGGCACCAGTCCCCCACTCGCGCCGGGAACGAGCACACGACGCCGTCCCAAGGGACTGAACGCAGCCGCAGCAAAGAGCAACGGCAGCAACCCCCCGACGAGCATTCCGGTCCGCACCGGGGTGGACGGGGTGAAGGTCAGCGTCACGACGGACTCTGGTCCCGGCGGCACCACCCAGCCCTGCTGCCAACCGTTCACCGCTTGCGGCGTGAGCGTCTGGCCATCCATGGTCGCGCGCCAGCCGACGTTGATGTTCTCCCTGACACGCAGCAGCCCCGCGGCCGAGCGCTGCGGGAGAGCGACCGAGCGCGAACTCTTGTCCCAGTCCTGAGGCTGCAGGTCGATGGTGTGTCCCGCAGTGGTCGGGGCAGCGCCCGTCGACCGCATGGTCACCTCGGCGACGGACCAGGCGTCGGGCTGGCCCGACGTCACCTCAGTGCGACCCGCGCGCAGGGCCACCTGCCCGGAGCCACACGGCGCGGCCGCCACGACCTCCCCGCGATAGAGCGCCCCCACCGTCGTTGACACGCTCGTCTGCACCCGTTGTGAGCCGATGATCAGCGAGGGTCCGTCACCACAGGGGAAGTCAATGGCTCGCTGGGAGTTCAGGACGGATGTCCGGGCCGACTGCCCCAGACCTTCGATGCTGATCTCCGAGACGCCGACCGGCATGCGGTGGCGGGTCAGTCGATAGGGATCCAGTGAGTCCAGACCCGGGTCCGCCCGCAAATGCACCGTCAGTTCGGTCGTCGTCACCGGAGGGAACGTGACCCGCCCGTCCGCGAGGATGTCGACGTCGAAGGACCGCCCGGACACCTCGATCCTCGCCCGGGTGGGCTTCGATGCCGCCGCCCAGTCATCGAGGTGCAGGGTCAGCGCCGACACCTGCTGGGGTTCGTCCCACGCCAGCCGAAGGGCGGGCTCCACGTCCGTGGTCGCGGCGATCCACGAGGTTTGCGGGTCACCGTCAACCGCCGCAACCGCCGAACCCGCCAGATCCGGGACCAGTTGGCTCGAGGCCTCCACGCGGACGGGCAGGTCGAGCGCGTCCGCGACGCGGCCGCCCAGATCCGCGGTGCCCACCGGACGCGCACGCACCGTGAGGTCCATCGTCGAGGCCCGCGTCAGCTCGAACGAACGGCTCAGCCCGCCCGCGTCCTCGCCGACCCTGACCAACCCGGCCGCACACAGGGTGCGGTCGGCCGCCACAGCACAACCCGGCCGTCCGATGTCGCCGTGCAGCGACACCTCACCGACACTGGCACCCTCGGGGACCTGCGGGAGGAGCAAGGTACGAGTGATCTCGACATCGGGGATCGAGACGGTGCGGATTCCGGCGCTCGCCGCATTCGGTGCATCGACGACGTCGCCGATCGTGAGTCGAAGGACATGGCTGGTGGCCTCCGGCAGGTCCACCCGATCGTCCCTCACGTCCAACGTGGTGGAGCCCTGATCGGTCGTGAGGATCAATTGATGGATCGCTGTGCCCTGGTCGAGAAGCACCGCAGCGCCGGAGAGGTCCACCGCGGTCGGGAAGCGGGCCTCGATCCAGGAGCCGACCGCCTGGGCCCCGGGATTGGGACGCCACGTCGACCTCAGACTGGCATCAAAGGCGGCATACGGCAGCGCGCCGGGGTCGGTGAACTGGGGGCTGTCCGCATCGCCGGCCGAGGACGACGCGTCGAGCACGACGCCAGCACCGGTCTGCGCGGTGGCCTCGGCCCCGGGCGAATCGTCCGCCGCGTAGTCCCGCACCCTCTTCTCGATGCGCAGGCGGTCACTGCTCTCCAAGGTGTAGGAGGCCCCGAAGGCACCGATACCGGGATTGACCTCCCGTCGGTGCGGCGTGTCCGTGAGGACGACCGGCGCGCCGGAGATCCCGTCGGCGGCGGACTCGTCGGCCGTGCGAATGAAGGGGGAGGTGGTCCCGCCCGGCTGCACGGCATACTCCGCTCCCCCCACCACGCGCTCCACATCGGACAGCGGGGTCAGCGTTGCGGGCGCCGGAGCCCCAGCCACCGCATAGATCTCGATCGCCGGAGCGAGCACGCTGAGTTTCTCATCGCTGGCCAGCGTCTCCAGCCCGGGCCCACCGACACCAGGGCCGAACGTCGCCACTCGCTCGAGGCCCGGAGAGGAGTCGAGCGCGCTGCGCACCACGGTCGGTCGAGTCGCGGCCTGGGCTCCATGGGCGAGATCGGTCCGGACGAGCACATAGCCGACACCTCCCTCCGCCAAGGCCGGCGCGAGGTCGGCCCCGCCGCGTCCGTCGGCGATCCGGCGTTCGATCCCGTCGAGCCATCGGACATGGGACGGGTCTGTCAACGGCACGGCATTGCGCACGTCCCACGCCACCGAATCGGTGGCCTGGATGGGCTCGTCGCCCGTGTAACCCCAGTAGTACTCCGCGAACCGGGACCCGGGCAGCAACAGGGTGCGCCCCTGGGCGTCGTGCTCCTTGAGCCAACTGATCGCTTGATTCCAGTACGGAGGGACTTCGATGAAGGAACGGGTGGGCGCCGCTGCCAACCCGAAGAAGGAGGAGGCCGTGCCGGCGACAGCGAAGGCGCCCGCCAGCGCCACCGCCGGACGCAGCACCCGGGTCTCGGCCACGGTGCGGCCCTCCCCGGCAGCAGTCAGCGCCGACGCCAGACCCAGGGTCAGGGACAGACGGATCAGGACATCGAACTTGTGGACGTTGCGCAGCGGAGCGAGCGCGCCATCGAGTGCAGCCCGAACGTCTGCGGCGAAGAAGCCCTCGATCGCTCCGGCGTGGCCGAGCGACACCAGCAGCACCCCGAGGAAGAGCATGCACACCAACCAGGCGCGCTCAGTCGTGCGGCGCAGTGCCACACCGACGAGTCCGGCGATGGCGATGACCAGCGAACTCACGAGCGGGATGCGCTCGGTCAGCAACGCCAGCCCGGCTCGTGAGCCGGAGTCCGGCAGGTAGGCCACCCAGTTGGCGGTGCCACGCATCACCTCGACCAGCGCGGTGGTGCTCGTGGTGAAACTGGCCGACTCGATGAAGTCCAGGAACGGCGGGCTGTACCTCCCCAGAGCGATCAGCGGGACGGCCCACCACGCCGTCGCCAGGAGCGCAGCGCCGGCCCACCACGCGGCCAACCGGAGGGTCTCCCGGTCGAGACGGCGCGTCGCCAACCAGACGACGGTCGGGAGCACCGCTGCGAGGTTCACCGTCGCGTTGACCCCGCCGAGGCACAGGATCACCAGCCCGGACAGTGCCGCAGCCCGCCAGGGTCGTGCTCGCGCCGTCAACCCGACGAGCGGGACCAGGATCCACGGGGCAAGAGCGGGTGGCCAGACTTCGACCGAGGACCGTCCGATGACCGTGAGCACGAGGGGCCAGAGCGCATAGGCCACACCGGCGACCATGCGGGCCCACCCGCGTGCCATGCCCAATCGTCCCGAAAGGACGACGAACCCCGTGTAGGACACCGTGAGGAGCAGCCCCCACCACAGCCGTTGGGTTGCCCAGCCGGGCAACCCAACCGCATCCCCAAGCCAGAAAAAGGGCCCCATCGGGAAGAGGTAGCCGTAGGCCTGGTTCTGCAACTGTCCGGCCGAACCGAGCGGATCCCACAGGTTGACGGCTCGACTCAGAAAGGCCCTGGGGTTGAGCACGAGATCGATCTTGGTGTCGTTGAAGATTCGCCCTGGATCGCTGTTGAGCGAGAAGGCGAAGAACATCAGCACCACGGCCGCGTGACGCAGTCGCCAGACGGCGGCGCGCGCCGGCGCGCGGCCGAGGCGCTCTCCGTCACCTTGGCTCTGGACCTCAGGAGCAGGTGCGGACATCATCGGTCCTTGCGCAGCACGAGAACCATGTTCCAGACGGCGAGTTCGCGCAGTCCGGGGACTCGGGCGACCCAGTGGGCCCACGCAGGGTGATAGCGCGGATAACTCGCCACCAACACGCCATCGCCCACAGCGCGAGCCCAAGCCACCATCGGACCGGCGTGCGCGGCATACATCGTCTTTCCGAAGTCATTCTTGGGGCGGTGCCCCATCCGCTTGGCATAGCGGTCCGCGGCAAAACGGCCCCCGAGGAAGTGCCACGGGGAGGTCTCGTGCCCGCCCCAGGGAGAGAACCACGTCGTCCACGAGAGATAGACCAGCCCACCCGGTCGGGTAACCCTGAGCATCTCCTCAGCCATCCGCTGGGGATCGGGGACATGCTCCAGGACGTTGCTGGAGTAGCAGATGTCGACGCTCGAGTCCGCGAGGGGAAGGTCCAGTCCCGACCCGATGATCGTGTTGTCGCCGTCGATCCCTGCGGCCGTCATCTCGCCGGCGTCGGCGTCGAGACCCGCGAAGCGAGCACCGGCCCGGCCGAACGCCTCCGCGAAGTACCCCGGTCCGCCGCCCACGTCGAGGATGGTCGCACCCGCCACCGGGGCGAAGCGGCTGATCTCCCGCACGGTGTCCGCCGCCAGCAGACCGTAGAAGAACGCGGGATCGGTCTGCTCGACCCGGAACGCCTTGAACAACTGGATCGATCGCGCCAGAGAACCCTCGGGAGCCAGGACGAATGCGGGCACTGGTGACGACGAGGAAGAGTCGTGCACCAGGGGACTCCTCGGTGAATCGTGAACAGCGGCGGACTTCTTACCGGCAGGTAGGATAACCCGGTTCCGCCCGTGCCGTCCGATTGGATCCTCGTGCCCACAACCCAGTCGTCGGCCACGCGTCGGCTGAGAGTGCTCGTGCTGAACTGGCGCGACACCGGTCACCCAGAAGCGGGCGGGTCCGAGGTCTATGCCGAGAGCGTCGCCGACGGCCTCGCTCAGCGCGGCCACGAGGTCACGCTTCTCACCGCTCGCCACGAGGGAGCACCCGAGCGCACGATCCGCCCCAGTGGTGCCCGCGTCCTGCGGCGCGGTGGTCGCCTGAGTGTCTATGCGTATGCCGCGCTGGCGCACCTTCGTCGCGAGACCGGGCGACCCGAGGTCATCCTCGAGACCCAGAACGGCGTTCCCTATCTGGCGCGGCTGTGGGCGCCACGGACGGCGCACGTCGTGCTGGTCCACCACGTCCACCGCGAACAGTGGCCGGTGGTCTTCGGACCCACCATGGCCAGAGTGGGATGGGCCATCGAATCGAGGGTCGCACCGTGGGTGAATCGACGCCGACCCTATGTCGCCGTCTCGGAGGTGACCCGGACCGAACTGCAGGCCCAGGGCATCGACTCCGAGCGGGTCACCGTGATCCACAACGGCACGATTCGCCCGCCCGCGCGTGACGTGGCACGCACCGAGCACCCCTCCTTGCTGGTGATCGGCCGTTTGGTCCCGCACAAGCGAGTGGAGATCGCCCTGCGCTCATTGGCCGCGCTGCTCCCCCAGTTCCCTGACCTGCGTCTCACCATCGCCGGGCGGGGCTGGTGGGAGGACGAGGTCCAAGCCGAGATCGCGCGGCTGGGGCTGACCGACCAGGTCGACTTCCGCGGCTTCGTCTCCGATGAGGAACGGCACGAGTTGTACGCCAGCCATTGGATTTCCCTCGTGCCCTCCCTCAAGGAGGGGTGGGGACTGGTCGTCGTCGAGGCCGGCCTGCACCAGACACCGACGATCGCCTTCGAGAGCGCCGGTGGCGTGGCCGAATCGATCGTCGACGGTTCCACCGGCCGGCTGGCGCACGCCGACGACGAGGCTGACTTCACGCGGCTGGTGGCGGAGCTCTTGACGGACGCGCCACGACGGCGGTCGCTCGGTCAGGCCGCGGCTCAGTTCGCGTCGACCTTCACGTGGGATGCCACGGTGGACGCCTACGAACGGCTGTTCCTTCAGGCCCTGGGCGCATCAGCCCCGGCGCGACGCTCGGTCCGGGTCGGGACCGAGCAGGCTCACTTGGAGCCGTAGTGGAACTCCGCCTGCTTGCCGGTCAACGCCCCGGGTGACGCGGCCGAATAGACCCCGCAGCTCGCCAGGAGCGCAAGAATTGCCGCCGCGATCATCGTGATGACGACGCGGGGGCGCAGGGTGGACGACTCCATGGATGCTCCTGGCAAGACGTGGACGGGCCGAGGCCCAGATCGGGCTCCGCACGATGTTACCGCACAGTTGGGGTTTTGCCCTCAGTTCTTGCGGGCGGCACTTCGCACCACAGCAGAAGCACTCAGCAGGGTCACGGCGTCGGCCCCAAGGACCATCGCGGTGACCCAACCATCGTGGCCCGGTCGGGTGATCGCATCCGGAGTGGTGATGGGACCGGCGGTGATCGAAGCGGACAGTCGGAACACCGACGCGTCCTCGCCACGACTCACCACGGCCGCCCCGGCGGGGATGACCGCCGCCGCGTCATCGGTGATCACCCATTCCACGCCTAGGGCGACCAGTGCCGGCGCCGGATCCGACGAGCGCAGAGCCTCGGCCACGGCCTGGGCTCGCGCATCCTCACCCGTGATGACGACCTCGCCATCACGCGTGGCAACCGTGAGATCCGAGCGCTCCACGACCTCTCGGTCCACGAGTCTGGACCAGGGCGTGAGGCTCGGGCGGTCGGCGTTCCATGCATAGGCGCGATTGGAGTGCCACGGCAGGATCAGCACCGCGCCGTCGCCGGGTTGGGCGTTCACGACGGCCGCTGCCGTGAGGACGGAGTCGGGGTAGCGCACCGGTTCGAGCGCTCCACGCACGCCGAACGCGAGGAGTGGCAGGGCCGCGACCGGCAGGATCCCGAGGATGACACCGAGGCCGGTCCACTGGCGTGTCGTCGCGCTGGCGGCGACGACGCCCAGACCGAGCGCGAGGGCGAGCATCCACGGGCCGAGTTGACGGCCGGAGTCCCGGAAGAGTCCCCCGCCGGGGAGGGCGGCCAGCGCTTGGGCGAGCTCTGGGGACCTCGCGAGCAGGAAGCCGCCCGACGTGAGGAGCAGTCCGAGGACGCCGGCGCAAATCACGCCACGCGCAGCCAGAGCGCCTGATCGCACGTCCGGGCTTGCTTCTTCGTCGCCCACAGCAGGTGCCCGCGCCAGTCCTCGGGCCAACCCCAGCAGCGCGCCGCCCAGCACGAGGATCGCGCCGACCCCACCGATGAGGGTGTCACGGCCCGGAACCACCGCCGCTGCATTCCAACCCCCACTCCCCGACAGCACGCTGATGACGGTGCCCAGCGGGGTGTCACCGCGGGGAACGAAGACCCCGAAGGCGCGGGCATCGCTGGACCGGACCCGGGCCAGCAGCGCCGGGACGGCCCAGGGAAGGGTCATCACCGCGCACAGGGCCAAGGGGGGCAGCATCCTCCTGGTGTGGCGTGCCGAGCCGAACCGCCTGGTGACCACCACGGCGATGGCCATTCCGAGGAGACACACGCCGATGAGCATTTGGGCCGACGCCCCACCCAGGGACCCGAGAACCATGGCCAGGGCAGCCCCGAGCCAGCGCCGCTCGCCAGAAACGCGTCGAGCCAGCCCCAGAAGAACCCAAGGGCATGCGGCATACCCCATGAGAAGCGCCCAGTGGCCCATGAGCAGGCGCTCGCCCACCCACGGATTCCAGATGGCAGCCACCGCGGCAGCGCAACTGCCCACGATGACGGTCAGGGGTCGGCTCGCGCGGGGCCGGACCACTTCGGCGACCAGGCGAGCCGCACCCGCTCCCGCCAGGGCAAGGGCCCCCGTCAGGAGCACCTTCTGCACGATCTGGGCCGGCAGGACCTGACTCGCCAAGGCGACCAGCAGGTCACTCGGAACCGCCCGCGGCGTCTCCCCGCCCAGACCGAGCAGCCGCGCCGCGAATGCAGGGTCGGGGACGAAGACCATGTCCCGGAGGAGGACGAAGCCGGGTCCGAGCGCCGGTCCGAGCACGAGCAGAGCGACCACGACGGCCACCCCGTCCGCGATCCGCAGGCGATGCTGCAACCGGCGGCGCAGCTCGCCGACGAGATCGGGCCCGCGCATGCGAGGACCCTAGCCCGTACTCTGTCCCGGTGAAGCGTCGGACGTCCTCGCGTGCGGCATCCGTCGCCGGAGCGGGGATGCTCGTCGCAGTGTCCCTCGGCGTGATGAACGCCCTGAGCTACCTCTTCACCGTCCTCGCGGCCCGACGCATGGGGCCGGAGGCGTTCGGAGCGTTCGCGTCCCTCATGGGCCTGATCGTGGTCATCAACGTCGTGGCGATGGGGTTGCAGGCCGCGGCCGCCCGTCGCCTCGCGACACCCGGTGGGGACCGACGCACTGTCGTCCGGGCCGTCAACCGTGTGGGGTGGTGGTGCGCGATCGGCACGTTCGCGCTGTTGCTCGCCCTCAGCCCCCTGCTGCACGACCTGCTGTCCCTCGACTCGTGGTTCAGCGCCGCCCTCCTCGCGGTGTGCGGCGGCCCCCTCGCGATCTTCGGGGTGCAGGTCGGACTCCTCCAGGGCCACGAACGGTGGGGTGGCTACGCGATCGTCTATCTCGTGTTCGGCGTGACCCGGCTCGGTCTGGGGTGGCTGGGCATCGTCATCCACCCGGACCCCCTTGGTGCCATGGCGGGCGTCACGCTGGGGGTGGTCATCACCGTCATCGCCGGAGGCCTGGTGACCCGTGCCCTGGGTCGCGAAGGACGCGAAGGACCGCCGCCTCCGCGCCGGCTCGAACGTGGCGTCCTGCGGGAGTCACTGCTCGCGTCAACGGCCCTGTTCGCCTTCTATGCCCTCTCGTCGGCTGACGTCCTGCTCGCCCGCATCGTCCTGCCGGCCTACGACACCGGGCTCTATGCCGGTGGGCAGATCCTGGCCAAGGCAGTCCTGTTCCTGCCGTTCTTCGTGTCGGTCGTCGCCTATCCGGCGCTGGCCCGCGGGCATCGAACCCATCTGCACCTGTGGGGCCTGGGCCTGGTTCTCCTCATGGGTGGCGTAGTGGCGGCCTTCGCCGCCATCGCCCCGGGGGTGGCGCTCATCTTCGTGGGCGGCAGCGCCTACGCGCCGGTGACTGAACTCCTGTGGGCGTTCGCCCTCATCGGCACCCTCTTGGCGGGCATCCAACTGCTGGTCATGACCGCCTTGGCGCGGCGGTCGATGAGGTCGGCCTGGGTTGTCTGGCTGGCCCTGGCAGCGCTGGCCGTCGCCGCCCTGGGGATGCACTCGTGGCCACACCTGCTCTGGCTGGTGCTCGGCGTCGACGCCGCCGTCCTGGGCATACTCGTGGTGCTGACCTGGCCGCGTCGATCGCCGATCAGTGAGCCGCCTCGTGCCATGAGCGACCCACGCCCACACTGACATCGAGCGGCACGAGCAGGTCGGCGGCTGCAGCCATCTCACGCCGCACCAGCGCCTCGAGGTCATCGCGCTCCCCCGCGGCCACCTCGAGGACGAGTTCGTCATGGACCTGGAGCAGCATCCGTGACTGCAGGCCCGACTCCCGCAGGCTGCGGTCCACGCCGAGCATGGCCACCTTGATCAGGTCGGCGGCCGAGCCCTGGATGGGCGCGTTCAGAGCCATGCGCTCGGCCATCTCGCGGCGTTGCCGGTTGTCGCTGGTGAGATCCGGCAGGTAGCGACGACGTCCGAACATCGTCTCGGTGTAGCCCTTCTTGCCAGCCTCGATCACCACGTCCCTGAGGTAGTCGCGCACCCCGCCGAAGCGCTCGAAGTACATGTCCATGAGTCCGCGCGCCTCCTCGGTCGAGATCGTCAACTGCTTGGACAACCCGAACGCCGACAGGCCGTAGGCCAGGCCATACGACATCGCCTTGATCTTGCTGCGCATCTCGGCGGTGACGTCCTCGGGCTCGACCCCGAAGACCCGCGAGCCCACGAACCGATGCAGGTCCTCGCCGCTGCGGAAGGCCTCGATGAGCCCTTCGTCGCCGGACAGGTGCGCCATGATTCGCATCTCGATCTGGCTGTAGTCGGCCGACATGAGTGACTCGAATCCGTCGCCGACGATGAAGGCCTCCCGGATCCGCCGCCCCTCCTCGGTCCGGATCGGGACGTTCTGCAGGTTCGGATCGGTGGAGGAGAGTCGGCCGGTGGCCGCAATCGTCTGGAGGTAGGTCGTGTGGATCCGGCCGTCGTCGGCGACCGACTTGAGCAACCCTTCGACCGTGACCCGCAGCCGCGAGGTGTCCCGGTGCCGCAGCAGGGCCTCGAGGAAGGGGTGCTCGGTCTTGGCGTAGAGGTCGGTCAGCGCCTCGGCGTCCGTCGTCCAGCCGGTCTTGGTCCGCTTGGTCTTGGGCATCCCGAGCGTCTCGAAGAGGACGACCTGCAACTGCTTCGGGGAGCCCAGGTTGATCTGTTCGCCATCGATGGCGGCGTAGGCGTCGGCCTGCGCGGCCGCCATCTTGCCGGCGAAGTCGGCCTCGAGGTCGGTCAGGCCGTCGACAGCCGCCGCGATCCCCACTTGTTCCATGCGTGCCAGCACGTCGACGAGGGGCAGCTCCATGTCGCGGAGCAACTCCGCCCCGCCCGTCTCCTCGAGTTGGACGTCGAGGGCCTCGGCGAGGTCGAGCACCGCGCGGGCTCGCACCATGGCGTCGTCGGCGGCCTTGTCGTCGTCCGCGGCGAAGTCGAGCATCCCCTGCGGCTGGGCGGCCGCCTCCGGGCTGAGGTCGCGACCGACGTGGCGCAGCACCAGATCGGCGAGGTCGTAGGAGCGTTGGTCCGGCCGCACCAGGTAGGCCGCCAGGGCCGTGTCGCTGACGACGCCGGCCAGGGTGATGCCACGGGCCGCCAGGGCATTGATCGGCCCCTTGGCGTCGTGCAGGACCTTGGCTCGGGCGGGGTCGCTCCCCCAGGCGGCCAGCGCGGCCTCGGCGTCCTGGTCAAGTTGGGTCAGGGCGAGGTATGCCGCGACGCCACCTTCCGTGGCGATCGCCAGCGCCGTGGCGTCCCCGACTCCACGGCCCCACTGGCCGACGACGTGGACCCCGACGCGCGACCCGGCCGGCGCATGGTGCTCGAGCCAGCCGTCGACGTCTTCGCTCCCCAGGACGTTGCCGTCGAGCTCGAAGCCGCCCTGCGACTCCTGCTCCACGGGATCGAGGTATTCGAAGAGTCGGTCACGCAACACGCGGAACTCCAGGCCGTCGAAGACCCGGTGCACCTCCTCGCGGTCCCAGGTGTGGCGCTCGAGGTCCTCCGGTTTCAGCGGCAGGTCGAGGTCGCGGACGAGCTGGTTGAGGCGGCGATTGCGCAGCACCGAGTCCAGGTGCTCGCGCAGCGACTCCCCCGCCTTGCCCTTGATCTGGTCGACCTGCGCGACGATGCCGGTGAGGTCGCCGAATTGCCCGAGCCACTTGGCGGCCGTCTTGGGCCCGACCCCGGGGACGCCGGGCAAGTTGTCCGAGGACTCACCGACCAGGGCGGCCAGGTCGCTGTAGCGCTCGGGGCGCACCCCGTATTTCGCCTCGACCGCCTCGGGCGTCATCCGGGCCAACTCGGAGACTCCCTTGACGGGATAGAGCACGGTCACCGAGTCCGTCACGAGTTGCAGGGCATCGCGGTCGCCCGAGCAGATGAGCACGTCCATCCCAGCGGCGCTGGCTTCGGTGGTGAGGGTGGCGATGATGTCGTCGGCCTCGAACCCGTCGACCTCGAGGAAGGGCACGCGCAGCGCCGTCAGGACCTCCTGCAGGAGCGGCACCTGGCCGGAGAACTCGGTCGGTGTCTTGGCCCGCCCGGCCTTGTATTCGGGGTACTCCTCGGCGCGGAAGGTCTGCCGTGACTTGTCGAAGGCGACCGCGACGTGGGTCGGCGCCTCGTCCCTCAGCACGTTGATCAGCATCGACGTGAAGCCGTAGACAGCGTTGGTGTGCTGCCCGGTGCTCGTCGAGAAGTTCTCGGCAGGCAGCGCGTAGAAGGCGCGGTAGGCGAGGGAATGGCCGTCGAGCAGGAGCACAGGGGACACGTGTGGCAGCCTAGGCGCAGCCACCGACACCAGCACACCGGGCATCCACCGGACACGACACGTGAGAGGACACCATGACGGAGGACCGGCCCCAGGCCCCCCAGCTCGATCCACAGACGATGACCCCTGCCGAACTGCTGGCGGTCGTCCGCGAGATCGAGGCGTCGCAGCCGCACTCGTTGAACAACCGGATGGGGATCGAGATCACCGAGGTCACGCCGGAGCGACTGGTCGGGACCATGCCCGTCCAGGGCAACACCCAGCCCTTCGGCCTGCTGCACGGCGGGGCGTCGGTCGTCCTCGCCGAGACGCTGGGTTCAACGGGTGCCAACCTGCATGCCGGCCCGGGCCGCATGGTCGTGGGCGTCGACATCAACGCGACCCATCACCGATCCGCCCGCACGGGTATGGTCACGGGGGTCGCCACGCCCATCTCGACGGGGCGGACCCTGTCGTCCTGGCAGATCGTCATCAGCGACGAGGACGGCAAGCGCCTCTGCACGAGTCGGATCACGTGCCTCGTCCGGGAGCGTCCACCGGGCAGTTGAGACCCACGCAGGCAACCCCCTTGAGTCGAGTGGGCGTTCAGCGTCGGTGAGCCACCGCACAAACCGACGTCAGGTGCCCACTCGAGTGCGCACCTCGTGACTCGTGAGGCGGAGTGGCTCGTCAGGCCGAGTGCTGGCGCAGCGCGGCCGCACCAAGGCTGCTGCGGCGCCGACGCAGCGCCTCGAGCAGTTCGGGCTTGGCCCCGGGGCTCAGGCGTCGGCGCAGGGCCGCAGTGCTGCTCGCCCGACGCAGCACGACCGACCCGAAGCCCAATCGGGCGAAGAAGCGATTTGCCTCGCGGCTCTGCGCAGGCACGTTGCTGACCACGACCTCTGACCCGATGCGCTCTGCATGACCGAGGACCGACTCGAGCAGGGCATGAGCCACCCCTTGTCGCCGCACCCGCCGGTCGACGAACAACTGGTCGATGGCCACCTCGGGCACCGCGCTCAGCCCGAACGGGTTCTCGCTCGCCACCACATAGCCGATGCCCACTCCGTCGCTGCGCGCCAACCACGCCCGCACGTCGGGGCGTCGCAGGGCCTCGCGCAGCCGGCCGTCCGCGACAGCACGGGCAGCGGCTTCGGGCGTGGAGCCGGTGTCGACCCGCTGGGCCATCCACAGGCCGGTCAGCTCGCGTTCCAGGGCATCGTCGACGAGGCCACCCTTGCTGAGGGCGACAACCTCGACGTTGGTTCGAGCCACGATCCTTCTCCTTCTGACACGGCCCCCGGCAGATGACCCTAGGCCGAATCCGTCCGGGACGGAAGACGCTTCGCGAAATCTGGTGCGGAATGGTTAGTGTTCGCGCGTGACTGGAGGATTTGTCGGACTGGGAACCGTCATCAACGTGGCGACGGTCGTCGTCGGCGCCCTGCTCGGCATGTGGATCGGTCATCGCCTGCCGGACCGGACCCGCTCGGTCGTCACCGACGGACTGGGCCTGACGACGATCCTCATGGCCGGTCTGTCCGTGGTGGCCGTGACCGATGCGACCTTCGGCTCGGCCGTCGGCCGGGGCGTGCCGGTGCTCATCGTCCTGGGCTCGCTCATCATCGGGTCGATCATCGGATCACTCCTGGGGATCGAACGCCGCCTCGCCGCGCTCGCCGGCCGCGTCCAGGGCTGGATCGCCAAGCGCTTCCCGTCCGAGGACGCTGCGCTGCCCGGCGAGGAGGGTCAGAAGAGCGCTCGTGAGCGGTTCATCGAGGGCTGGCTCAGCGCCACCCTTCTCTTCTGCGTGGGTCCCCTGACGATCCTGGGGTCCCTGTCGGACGGGCTGGGTCGCGGCATCGACCAACTCGTCCTCAAGTCCGTCCTCGACGGCTTCGCCGCGCTGGCCTTCGCCTCGACCTTCGGCGTCGGCGTGCTGCTGTCCGCCGTCTCGGTGGCCGCTGTCCAGGGCTCGCTGACGGCGGTCGGCTTCGCCCTGGGCTCGGTCATGCCGGACCCGCACATCGCGGCCCTGACGGCCACCGGCGGCCTCATGCTCGCCGGGATCGGCCTGCGGCTGCTCCGCATCCGGGATGTCCCCGTGGGCGACATGCTCCCCGCGTTGATCGTCGCGCCGCTGCTGACCCAACTCGTCATCGCCCTGCGCTGAGCCACCCCGGCAACGGGAGCGGCGCGCGAAGGCGAGCGCGCGGCATACACATCTGTTCGTATGCCGCGGGGCTGGCTCAGGCGGTCGTCAGGCCTTCTCCATGCCGGCGACCACGGCGTCGGCCACTTCCTTCATGCCCATGCGCCGGTCCATGGCGGTCTTCTGGATCCACCGGAAGGCGTCCGCCTCGGAGATCTTGAGCTTGGTCATGAGAACGCCCTTGGCGCGGTCCACGGCCTTGCGGGTCTCGAGCCGCTCGCCCAGGTCGGCCACCTCGGACTCGAGCTGCTTGAGCTCGGACCAGCGCGACAGCGCGATGTCGATCGCGGGGGTCACGTCCGCGGCCGTGAACGGCTTGACGACATAGGCCATGACGCCCGCGTCACGGGCCCGCTCCACGAGTTCGGTCTGGCTGAAGGCGGTGAGCATGACGACCGGGCAGAGGCGCGCGGCACCGATCTGCTCGGCCGCGCTGATCCCGTCGAGCACGGGCATCTTGACGTCCATGATGACCAGGTCGGGCTGGAGCTCGGTGGCCATGGTGACCGCCTGCTCGCCATTGCTCGCCTGGCCGACGACGTCGTAGCCGGCCTCGGTCAGCATCTCGGCGAGGTCCAGACGGATGATCGCCTCATCCTCGGCGACCAGGATCCTCCGCTTGGCGGTCAATGCGAACTCCCGTGGATCGACGTGGATGAGCCGACGCGCCACGCGGCGTGGTCGTGCTCAGAACTGAGTGCCGAAGGCGGGACTTGAACCCGCACGCCCTTTCGAGCAAAGCATTTTGAGTGCTCCGTGTCTGCCATTCCACCACTTCGGCGAGGTGCGGCGGCCAGTCTAATCGGTGCCGCCGACGACCGGCGCGCCGGTCGGGCCGCGGTGCTGGTCGTGCCCGGCCTGCTGGCGGGTCAGGTCGCGTCGGCGAGGCGCTGATAGATCGGGGCCTGGCCGGTGATGGCCTCGCCGATCCGGTGGACCCGCAGCGCATTGGTCGAGCCGGGCAGCCCGGGGGGCGAGCCGGCGACGATGACGATCAGGTCGCCGTCGACGACCCGACCGGCCTCGAGCAGGACCCGGTCGACCTGGACGGCGTACTCGTCGGTGTGCTGCACGTCCGGCACGAGGAAGGTCTCCACACCCCAGGTCAGGGCCAGCTGCGACCGGGTCCACTGCTTGGGCGTGAAGGCCAGCATGGGGATGCGCGGCCGCACGCGAGCCAGCCGCCGCGAGGTGTCGCCACTCGAGGTGAAGGTCACGAGGAACTTCGCGCCGACGAGGTCACCGATCTCCGCGGCTGCCGCGGTGACGGCACCGCCCTTGGAGTTGGGGCGGGTGTCGAGTTGGCGGATCCGGTGCAGGCCGTGGGTCTCGGTGTTCTCGATGATGCGGGCCATGGTGCGGACCGCCTCGAAAGGGTGCGCACCCATCGAGGTCTCCCCCGACAGCATGAGTGCGTCGGCCCCGTCGAGCACGGCGTTGGCGGCGTCCGAGGCCTCGGCGCGCGTGGGCCGGGAGTTCTCGACCATCGACTCGAGCACCTGGGTGGCGACGATGACCGGCTTGGCGCGGCGCCGGGCGATCTCACAGGCGCGCTTCTGGACGAGCGGCACCTCCTCCAACGGCATCTCGACGCCGAGGTCACCACGGGCGACCATGACACCGTCGAAGGCCCGGATGATCTCGTCGAGGTGGTCGACCGCCTGCGGCTTCTCGATCTTGGCGATGACGGGCAGGCGCAGCCCCACCTCGTCCATGATCGCGTGGACGTCGTCGAGGTCCTTGGCCGAGCGCACGAACGACAGGGCGATGAGGTCGACCTTGAGGCGCAGCGCCCAGCGCAGGTCCTCCTTGTCCTTCTCGGACAGTGCCGGCACGCTCATGGCCGCGCCGGGCACGTTGATGCCCTTGTTGTTGGACAGGACCCCACCCTCGAGCACCTCACAGACCACGTCCGTGCCGTCCACGACCTCGAGCACGGTCAGGGCGAGCTTGCCGTCGTCGATGAGGAGCAGGTGTCCCGGCTCGACATCGCCGGCGAGGCCGGCATAGGTGGTGCCGACCACGTGCACGTCTCCGGGGACGTCGCGGGTCGTGATGGTGAAGCGCGAGCCCGGCTCGAGGACGACCGGGCCCTCGGCGAAGCGGCCGGTGCGAATCTTGGGGCCCTGCAGGTCCACGAGGACCCCGACGGCCCGACCGACCTCGTCGCTGGCGCGACGCACGTCCATGTAGACCTGCTCGTGCACGGCGTACTCACCGTGCGAGAGGTTCATCCGGGCGACGTCCATGCCGGCCTCGACCAGCTTGGTGATGTTGTCGGGCGAGGACGTGGCAGGTCCGATCGTGCAGACGATCTTGGCGCGGCGCATGGGCTCAATCCTAGGGTGTAAACGGTTACAGGGTGAGACGGGTCACACGTGTGTCAGATGAACGCTGAGCGGCCCAGTGCGCGTCCGGACCGGCCTGCGCCGTCGGACGTGCAGTGGAGTCACGCCGCCGGACATCTGAGCACGGACAGACGGGACACCGTCGGCGCTCGGGAGCCACTGCATGTCCAGCGGCTCGCTCGGCGTTTGAGAAGCAGTGGTATGCCGCGTGGTCACCCTCCAGCGCAAGGTGACCACGCGGCATACCCAGGCTTCTGCTGCCGCCCACCGGGGTGACTGCCCCTCAGACCATGAGGGGGCGGTCCGTGGGCTCGATCGGTCGCGGCAGGGTCGACGGATGGCCGGTGAGGAAGGCGTCGACGCCGTGCGCGGCGGCTCGGCCCTCGGCGATGGCCCAGACGATGAGCGACTGGCCACGGCCGGCATCACCGGCGACGAAGACCCCGGGGACAGTGGTCTGGTAGTCGCGGTCCCGCACGATGTTGCCCCGGCCGTCGAGCTCGACGCCGAGTTGCTCCACGATGCCCACCTGCTGGGGACCGACGAAGCCCATCGCGAGGAGCACGAGTTGGGCGGGCAGCACCCGCTCGGTGCCCTCGACCTTCTCGAAACCGCTCTCGCCCATGCGCACCTCGTGCACGCGCAATCCGGAGACCTTGCCGTCCTCGCCGACGATCTCGCTCGTGCTCATCGCGTAGAGCCGCTCGCCACCCTCCTCGTGGGCCGACGCGACCCGGAAGATCATCGGGTAGGTCGGCCACGGCTGGCCGGGAGCCCGGTCCTCCCCCGGCTGCGGCATGATCTCGAGGCTGGTGACCGACCGCGCACCCTGGCGGTGCGACGTGCCGATGCAGTCCGCGCCGGTGTCACCGCCGCCGATGACGATCACGTCCTTGTCCTCGGCCGTGACCTGGTCCTCGACGGTGTCGCCCACCGCGACCCGGTTTGCCTGCGGCAGGAAGTCCATCGCCTGCATGACCCCGTCGAGCTCACGGCCCGGGACGGGCAGGTCGCGCGGGATCGTCGACCCGATCGCGAGGACGATGGCATCGAAGCGACGACGCAGATCCTGGGCGGTCACGTCCCCGCCGACGTCGACGCCGGTGCGGAAGATCGTGCCCTCAGCCTGCATCTGGCCCAGGCGGCGATCGAGGATCGCCTTCTCCATCTTGAACTCGGGGATGCCATAACGCAGCAGTCCCCCGGCGCGGTCGGCTCGCTCATAGACGGCCACGGTGTGGCCGGCCCGCGTGAGCTGCTGCGCCGCCGCCAGGCCCGCCGGGCCGGACCCGATGACGGCCACCGTCTTGCTCGAGAGGCGGTCCGGAGCCAGCGGCTGGACGCCCTGGGCCTCGAAGGCCCGCTCGATGGTCGTGACCTCGATCTGCTTGATGGTGACGGCCGGCTGGTTGATGCCGAGCACGCACGCCGTTTCGCACGGCGCCGGGCACAGGCGGCCGGTGAACTCCGGGAAGTTGTTCGTGGCGTGCAGCCGCTCGATCGCACTGCGCCAGTCGCCCCGCCACGCGAGGTCGTTCCACTCAGGGATGAGGTTGCCGAGCGGACAACCGCTGTGGCAGAACGGGATTCCGCAGTCCATGCATCGCCCGGCCTGGCGCTGCAACTCAGCGACCTCCTGCTCCTCGTAGACCTCCTTCCAGTCCTTGATGCGGACCGGCACGGGACGCCGCTTGGGCAGTTCGCGCTCGCGGTTCTTGAGAAAGCCCTGGGGATCAGCCACGGGAAGCCTCCATGATTCGGTGCCAGACCTCGGTGCCGTCGACGTCGAGGCCCTCCGCAGCGGCGGCCTCCCGGACGTCCAGGACGCGCTGATAGTCGCGCGGCAACACGAGGGTGAAACGTTCGAGGGACTGGGGCCAATCGGCGAGCAACCGTGCGGCGACTGCTGATTCGGTCCACTTCAGGTGATTGGTGAGCAGTTCGCGGATGACGCCGTGGTCGCTGTCACGCACCGGGAGCAGGTCGACGAGTTCGCGGTTGACCTTGGTGGGATCGAGGTCGAGGACATAGGCGACGCCGCCGGACATCCCGGCCGCGACATTGCGCCCGGTCGGTCCGAGGATCATGACCCGACCGCCCGTCATGTACTCGAGACCGTGGTCACCCACACCCTCCACGACGGCGGTCGCGCCGGAGTTGCGCACACAGAAGCGCTCTCCTGCACGGCCCCGCACAAAGAGCTCGCCGGACGTCGCGCCATAGGCCAGCACGTTGCCGGCGATGACGTTCTCCTCCGCAACGAGCGGGCTCGAGCGATCGGGACGGATCGTCACCCGACCACCGGAGAGGCCCTTGCCGACGTAGTCGTTCGCGTCGCCGACCAGACGCAGGGTGACACCGGCCGGGAGGAAGGCTCCGAAACTCTGCCCCGCCGAGCCAGTGAGCGTGAGGTCGATGGTGTGGTCAGGCAGGCCGTGGGGATGCGCCTTGGTCACCTCGTGGCCGAGCATCGTCCCGACGGTGCGGTTGACGTTGCGCACGGCGAAGGAGGCCGCCGTGGGCGTCCCGTCCGTGATCGCGTCGCGGACGGCGGCGATCAACTCCTGGTCGAGGGCCTTCTCGAGACCGTGGTCCTGCCCGATGCGATGCCGTTTGCCGGACCCGTCGGGGCTCTGGACCTGCGCCAGGATCGGCGCGAGGTCGAGTCCGCTGGCCTTCCAATGTGCAATCGCCTGACGGGTGTCGAGGGAGGCAATCTCCCCGACCGCCTCGGCGATGCTGCGGAAGCCGAGGGCTGCCAGGTGCTCGCGCACCTCTTCGGCGATGTACTCGAAGAAGGTCTCGACGAACTCCGGCTTCCCGGTGAACCGCTCCCGCAACTCCGGGTTCTGGGTCGCGATGCCGACGGGGCACGTGTCGAGGTGGCACACCCGCATGAGGATGCAACCGGACACCACGAGCGGTGCGGTCGCGAAACCGAACTCCTCGGCCCCGAGCAGAGCGGCGATGACCACGTCGCGACCGGTCTTGATCTGCCCGTCGACCTGGACCACGATCCGGTCGCGCAACCCGTTGAGGACGAGGGTCTGCTGGGTCTCGGCCAGGCCGAGCTCCCACGGTCCGCCGGCGTGCTTGAGACTCGTCAGGGGTGAGGCGCCCGTGCCGCCGTCGTGGCCCGAGATGAGGACGACGTCGGCGTGCGCCTTGGAGACGCCCGCAGCGACGGTGCCGACACCGACCTCGGAGACGAGCTTGACGTGGATGCGCGCCGACGGGTTGGCGTTCTTCAGGTCGTGGATGAGTTGCGCCAGGTCCTCGATCGAATAGATGTCGTGGTGCGGCGGCGGGCTGATCAGGCCGACGCCCGGCGTGCTGTGCCGGGTCCGGGCCACCCACGGATAGACCTTGCCTCCGGGCAGTTGCCCACCCTCGCCGGGCTTGGCACCCTGGGCCATCTTGATCTGGATGTCGTCGCTGTGGGTGAGGTACATCGAGGTGACGCCGAATCGACCGGAGGCGACCTGCTTGATGGCCGAGCGCCGCGCCGGGTCGAGGAGCCGCTCCTCGTCCTCACCACCTTCACCGGTGTTGGACCGACCGCCCAGCCGGTTCATGGCGATGGCGAGAGTCTCGTGGGCCTCCATGCTGATCGAGCCATAGCTCATGGCGCCGGTGTTGAAGCGCTTGACGATCTCGCTGACCGGCTCGACCTCGTCGATCGGCACTGGCGGCCGCTCGGGCCGCAACTCGAGCAGGCCGCGCAGGGTCATCAGGCGACCGGACTGCTCGTCGATGCGGTTCGTGTACTGCTTGAAGATGTCGTAGCGCCGGTTGCGCGTCGCGTGCTGGAGGCGGAAGACGGTCTCCGGATCGAACAGGTGGGGCTCGCCCTCTCGTCGCCACTGGTATTCGCCACCGACGTTGAGCTTGCGGTGGGCGGGCAGCAGGCCGTCCGGCGGGTATGCCGCAGAGTGCCGTGCCGCTGTCTCCGCGGCGATGACGTCGAGACCGACCCCGCCGAGCTGGCTGACCGTGCCCGTGAAGTAGCGGTCCACGAGCTCCTGGGACAGGCCGATGGCTTCGAACACCTGGGCTCCGCGGTAGGACGCGACCGTGGAGATGCCCATCTTGGACATGACCTTGAGGACGCCCTTGCCGAGGGCCTTGATGAGGTTCTTGACTGCCTGCTCCTGGGTGACGTCGGTGACGGCACCGCTGCGGACCAGGTCCTCGACGCTCTCCATGGCGAGGTAGGGGTTGATCGCGGCGGCGCCGTAGCCGACGAGCAGCGCCACGTGGTGCACCTCGCGGACGTCCCCGGCCTCGACGATGAGGCCGACGAGGGTCCGGCGCTTGGTGCGGATGAGGTGGTGATGGACCGCGCTGGTGAGCAGCAACGAGGGAATCGGTGCGAGGTCGCGGTCAGAGTCGCGGTCGGACAGGACGACGAATCGCGCACCACCCTCGATGGCATCGAGGACCTCGTCACAGATCTCGTCGAGTCGTGCGCTGAGGGCGACCGCCCCACCGTTGGAGTCGTAGAGACCCTTGACCACGACGGTCGAATAGCCGGGCAGGTCACCGTCCTCGTTGACGTGGACGATCTTGGCGAGCTCGTCGTTGTCGATGACCGGGAAGTCGAGGATCACCTGACGGGCGTGCGCGGGGCCGGCGTCGAGCAGGTTGCCTTCCGGGCCGATCGACGTGCCCAGTGAGGTGACCAGTTCCTCCCGGATCGCGTCGAGCGGCGGGTTGGTCACCTGGGCGAACTGCTGGGTGAAGTAGTCGAAGAGCAGACGCGGCTTGTCCGACAGGATCGCGATCGGGCTGTCGGTGCCCATCGAGCCGAGGGCTTCGCCGCCGGTGCGGGCCATCGGCGCGAGGATGATCTTGAGTTCTTCCTCGGTGTAGCCGAAGGTGCGCTGGCGGCGCGCGACCGAGGCCGGGGTGTGGAGGATGTGCTCGCGGTCGGGCAGGTCCTTCAGGCGGATCAGGCCGGCGTGCAGCCACTCCTCATAGGGCGCAGCGGCCGCCAACTGGTCCTTGATCTCGTCGTCGGCCACGATTCGCCCCGCCGCCGTGTCGACGAGGAACATCCGGCCCGGCTGGAGCCGGCCCCGCTTGACGACCTTCTCGGCCGGGATGTCGAGGACGCCCGACTCCGACCCAAGCACGACCAAGCCGTCGTCAGTGACCCAATAGCGCCCGGGGCGCAGTCCGTTGCGGTCGAGCACGGCCCCGACCAAGGTGCCGTCGGTGAAGGCCACGCAGGCCGGGCCGTCCCACGGCTCCATGAAGGTGGAGTGGAACTCGTAGAAGGCCCTTCGTGCCGGGTCCATCTCGGTGTGGTTCTCCCAAGCCTCAGGGATCATCATGAGCACCGCATGGGGCAGGGACCGACCGCCGAGGTGCAGCAACTCGAGAACCTCGTCGAAGGAGGCCGAGTCCGAGGCACCGGGCGTGCAGATCGGGAAGAGCCGCTTGAGATCTCCGGGGATGATCGAGGACTCCAACTGGTCCTCGCGCGCGTGCATCCAGTTGCGGTTGCCCTTGACGGTGTTGATCTCACCGTTGTGTGCGATGAGGCGATAGGGGTGGGCCAGCGGCCAACTCGGGAAGGTGTTGGTCGAGAAGCGGGAGTGGACGAGGGCCAGCTCGGTGGCGAACCGTTCGTCGGACAGATCCGGGAAGAAGGGCTCGAGCTGCCCGGTCGTCAACATGCCCTTGTAGACGATGGTGCGCGCCGACAGCGACGGGAAGTAGACCGCGGCCTCGCGCTCGGCCCGCCTGCGCAGGCCGTAGGCCATCCGGTCGAGGTCGATCCCGGAGACCTCGCCCTCGATCGAGGTGACGAAGAGTTGGGCGAAGAAGGGCATCGTCTCGCGGGCTGCCACACCGACGATGTCGATCGCCGCTGGGACATCACGCCAGCCGAGAAGACCGAGGCCCTCCTCGACCGCGATCGCCTGGATCGCGTCGATGGCAGCCCACCGAGCGGACTCCTCACGCGGGAGATAGACCATGCCCACGGCATACCGGCCCGCCGGAGGCAACGCGAACGGGACGACGGCACGGAAGAAGGCATCCGGGACCTGCGTGAGGATGCCGGCGCCGTCACCGACCAACGGGTCGGCACCGGTGGCGCCACGGTGGTCGAGGTTGCGGAGGGCGTCGAGCGCGTGAGCGACGATGTCGTGCCCGGCCGAGCCGCGCATGGTGGCGACCATGGCCACGCCGCACGCGTCGTGCTCGTTGGCGCCCCGATAGAGGCCTTGGTCCGCGGGTGACGCGGAGAAGTCGGTGGCAGACACGACAGGTCACCGTCCTGGGGTCGGGGTCGGCGCTGACGGGTGCCTCACGCGGTGGCGAGACGGTTGCGGGCAGCGGTCCGAACGACGAAAAGGGGGACGCGGACGGCACTGGCCACGCAGGGGGCCAGCGTAGCGACAGACGAGGCTGTCCCGCTATCCGATCACCGAAGTCTCACGATCCGGGACGGCGGCGTGACGCCGACCACACCACCAGTAGATCCACACACCGAGGAGGAAGACCGCAATCGAGGTCCACACGTTGACCCGCAGACCGAGGATCTCGTTGGCAGTGTCGGCTCGCATCAACTCCACGATGATGCGGCCCATCGGATAGCCAGCAACGTAGAGCCCGAAGACCTGACCGGGCTCGAGTTGCTTCCGCCGGTCCCAAAGGACGAGCGCCAGCGCCAGGAGCGAGACGAAGATCGCCTCGTAGAGGAACGTCGGGTGGAAGGTGCCCAAGACGACGGGGTTGCCGGAGGAATCCACGACGGCCTTGCCGGCCGCCTGATCCCACTCGTGGATCGTGAGTCCCCACGGCAGGTCCGTCGCGCGGCCGTGCAGCTCGTTGTTGAACCAGTTCCCCCAGCGCCCGATGCCCTGAGCAAGAGCCACTCCGGGAGCCGCCGCGTCGGCGAAGGCCAGGAAGGACACGCCGTGACGCCGACAGCCGTACCACGCGCCGGCGGCACCGAGCGCGATCGCGCCCCAGATGCCGAGTCCGCCCTCCCAGATGCGGAAGGCGTGCCACGGGTTGCCGCCCTCACCGAAGTACGGCTGCGGCGTGGTGACCACGTGGTAGAGGCGACCACCGATGATGCCCGCCACCACGGCATACATGGCGATGTCGAGGGCTCGCCCCGGCTCCTCCCCACGGTCCTGCAGGCGCCGGTCAGTGATCCAGATGGCCACGGCGATGCCGAGCAGAATGCACAGGGCATAGGCCCGGATCGGGATCCCGAACAGGTGCCAGACGGCAGTCGTCGGGCTCGGCATGGCTGCGGATGTGCCCGCGGCCAAACCGTGCCACGCAGCGATCATGCGATCACTTCTTCGTGGCCTTCTCGACGGCAGCCTTGAAGAGTTCCGGCGAGCCGACCGTCTGCGTCTCGAGGATCTCACCGTTGATCATCACGGTGGGAGTGCCCTTGATCTTCTTGACGTCGAAGGCGTTGTCGTTGACCGCCTTGATGTAGTTCGTGTACTTGCCGAGGGTCACGCACTTCTCCCAGCCGGTGAGCGTCTCCCCGGAGAGCCCGGCCTGCTCGGCGAGCGGCTTGAGCTGGTCGACCGTCCACCCGTCGCCCTCAGTGGGCTGGTTCTCGTAGGCGAGGTCGTGGAACTCCTGGAACTTGCCGGCCTCGGCAGCGCAGAACGCGCCGTTGCCCGCCTTGGTCGAGCCGTCATTGCCCAGACGGGCGTCGAGGAAGTTGACCACGTGGTAGACGAGTTTGATGTCGCCGGCTTCGGCCATCTCGGTGATCGTTGACCCGACCGACTTCTCGTAGGCGCCACACCCCGGGCACTGGAAATCCTCGAAGAGGTCGACGGTGGGGGCACCCGCCTTGAGGGTCACGTCGGGGTGGGCGGGGAAGCCCTCCCCGATCGTGGCGCCCGCCGGGGTGGCGTTGCCATTGCCCACGACGGCCTTGTTCTTGCTGACCTCGGACCAGATCACGCCGCCCACCACCGCGACGATGGCGACGATGGCGACGACGGCGGCGATGACAATCTTGTTGGCGCCGCCCCCATTGTTCGTCTTCGCAGCGGCCTGGATCTTCGCCTGTCGATCACTTCCCACAGAGGGGTTCTTCTTCGACGACTTGGCCATGGTGTGCTCCTTGCGCGTGCCGGGCGATCCGGCGATCTGGGGTGGTCAACTGGGCATTGATGCTAGGTGGTCGTGCTGGGGATCAGATGAAGCGGTGTCCCCACTTGAGCATTTCGAGGATGAAGACGAGGGCGAGCCAGGCGATGAGGCCAACGGTGAACCACCCGTTCGTGACGAAGGCGCGGGCCTTCTCCTGAAGTCCCTCTGGGAGGAAGAGATTGCCCTCGAGGATGTTCCACTGCGTCATCGAGGTGAAGACGAAGGTGGTCGACAAGGTGACGAGCAGGCACCACGGGCACAGGGCGCCGATGACGTAGGTCGACTGCCACAGCAGCCAATAGGCGAAGACGACGCCGAGGAAGTAGCAGACGTTCGCGGTGAACATGAACCACCGCGGAAAGCGCACCTTCGCCAACGAGGCGACCGCAATCGTCATGACGACCGGCTCGGAGATCATCCCGAGGAAGGCGTTCGGGAAGCCGAAGATGTTCGCCTGCCACGTGGTCCCGACCTTGGCGCAGTCGATGATCGCATTGACCGAGCAGGAGAGGACGGCATCCGGGTTGGCGGCCAGCACGATCGCGTCGTAGGACAGCACCCACGAGGCGATGAGCGAGAGGATCGCGAAGACGAGCATCTCGGTGAAGAGGATGGTCCGCTTTCGCTGGGGGACTTCAGAGGCTGCGTATGCCGTGTCGCCGCTCCCGCTGTCGTCGTCGGCTCCCAGCGGGGTCGCCGGGTCGACCGCGGCGTCGGTCGTGGTCTTGCGGGTCACGGTCGGCCCTCTCTGACTCCGGCGGCGAGTTCTGCGGTCAGGGACCGCAACGCCTCAAGCCCCTCGTCGAGTTCCCGTGCCTCCGCGAGGCAGCGCACGAGGGCCGATCCGACGATGACCCCATCGGCAAAGGAGGCGAGCTCGGCCGCCTGGGCCCTTGTCGAGACGCCCAGGCCGACGCAGACCGGAAGGTCCGTGACGGACTTGGTCCTGCGGACGAGATCCTGCGCTCCCCCGCCCACAGCGGAACGCACGCCGGTCACGCCCATGGTGGACGCGGCATACACAAAGCCTCGGCAGGCCTCGGTGACCTTGGTGAGGCGTTCGTCGGTGGAGCTGGGGGCGACGAGGAAGACGCGGTCGAGTCCCTCGGCCTCGCTCGCGGCGATCCAGTCACCCGCCTCGTCCGGGATGAGGTCCGGCGTGATGAGTCCGGCTCCACCGGCAGCGGCGAGGTCGGCGGCGAAGCGGTCCACGCCACGACGAAGGACGAGGTTCCAATAGGTCATCGGCAGGGCTTTGGCTCCGGCGTCGCGGACGGCGCTCACCGCGGTGAAGACGTCGTCCACCCTGGTGCCGGTCGCCAGAGCGTGGGCGGCCGCGGCCTGGATGAGCGGGCCGTCCATGACCGGGTCCGAGTAGGGGACGCCGACCTCGACGATGTCCACGCCCGACTCGACGAGCGCGACCATGGCGGCGATCGAGCCCTCGACGCTGGGATAGCCGACGGGGAGATAGCCGATCAGGGCCGCGCGTCCCTCGGCGCGACAGGCGGCGAGGACGTCGCTGATACCCCGGGTCGGCTGCGCCGCGCTCACTGCGGCACCTCGGGCTCGGACTGGTCGAGGAGGTCGAAATAGGCCGCAGCCGTGTGCATGTCCTTGTCCCCGCGACCGGAGAGGCTGACGAGGATCAGGGCGTCGGGGCCGAGCTCGCCCCCGACCTCGATTGCCCCGGCGAGAGCATGTGCCGATTCCAGCGCCGGGATGATGCCCTCGGTCTTGCAGAGCAGGTCGAAGGCGGTCATCACCTGGTCGTCGGTGGCGTAGCGATATTCGGCGCGACCGCTGTCCCGCAGCCACGAGTGCTCGGGGCCGACGCTGGGGTAGTCGAGGCCCGCCGAGATCGAGTGCGACTCGATGGTCTGGCCGTCATCGTCCTGCATGAGATAGCTGGCCGCTCCGTGGAGGACGCCGGGCGAGGCGGACGCAAATCGGGCGGCGTGTCGTCCGGACTCGATGCCCTCTCCCCCGGCCTCAATGCCGATGAGCCGAACCTCGGCATCGGGGACGAAGCGGTGGAAGATGCCCATCGCATTGGATCCGCCACCAACGCAGGCGATCACGGCGTCGGGCAGTCGACCGGTCAACTCGAGCACCTGGGCGCGCGCCTCGATGCCGATGATCCGGTGGAAGTCGCGCACCATCTCCGGGAACGGGTGAGGGCCCGTGACCGTGCCGATGAGGTAGTGAGTGGTGTCGACATTGGTGACCCAGTCACGCAGCGCCTCGTTGATGGCGTCCTTGAGGGTGGCGCTGCCGTGTTCGACGGCGATGACCTCAGCGCCGAGCATCTTCATCCGGGCGACGTTGAGGGCCTGTCGCTCGGTGTCGACCCTGCCCATGTAGATCCGGCAGTCCAGGCCCATGAGCGCTGCCGCCGTGGCCGTGGCGACGCCGTGCTGGCCGGCGCCGGTCTCGGCGATGACGCGTGTCTTGCCCATCCGCTTGGTGAGCAGGGCTTGAGCGATGACGTTGTTGATCTTGTGCGAGCCGGTGTGGTTGAGGTCCTCGCGCTTGAGGATGATCCGCGCCCCACCGGCATGCTCGGCGAAGCGCGGCACCTCGGTGATGATGCTCGGGCGCCCGGTGTAGGTGCGGTGCAGTCGATCGAGTTCGGCGAGGAAGTCGGGGTCGACCATGGCCTTCTGGCGGGCTTCGTCGAGTTCCTCGAGGGCGGGGATGAGGGCCTCGGGGACATAGCGGCCGCCGAAGGGACCGAAACGACCCGGTATGCCGTCCGCGGGCACCACGTGGTCGTCATCTGGGGAGGTGGTCGGGGCGGTCATCGGATCGGTCATCGCCGCCCCCGGCTGCCCGCGGTGATCATCGCTCGCGCACCCTCGCTCGGGTCCTGACCGCGCACGAGGGCCTCGCCGACGAGGATCGCGTCGGCGCCCTGCCCGGCATACATGGCAGCGTCCTCGGGACCGGCGATGCCGGACTCGGCGACGCGAAGGATGCCCGGCGGGATGAGGGTCGTGAGCCGCGAGAAGGTCTCGGGGTGGATGTCGAGGGTCTTGAGGTTGCGGGCGTTGACGCCGATGACCTGAGCACCCGCATCGACGGCGCGCTGGGTCTCGACCTCGTCGTGCACCTCGACGAGCGCGGTCATCCCGAGTTGTCCGGCGAGGTGCAGCATGCGCTGGAGATCCTCATCGGGAAGTGCGGCGACGATGAGCAGGATGAGGTCGGCACCATGGGCTCGCGCCTCCCAGATCTGGTAGTCGCTCACCATGAAGTCCTTGCGCAGGACCGGGATGCTCACAGCGGCGCGGACGGCGTCGAGGTCGGCCAGGCTGCCCCCGAAGCGTCTCTCCTCGGTGAGGACAGAGATCGCGCTCGCTCCACCCACGGCATACGAGGCGGCGAGCGCCGCGGGATCGGGGATGTCCGCGAGGGCACCCCTGCTCGGGCTGACCCGCTTGACCTCGGCGATGAGGGCCAGGCCGGGTGCGGCGAGTGCCGCGTGGGCATCGAGGGCCGGTGCCGCCTGCTCGACGAGTCGCTCGAGGGTTTCGGGAGACGTGGCTTCCTGACGGCGCGCGAGATCGTCGCGCACGCCGTCGATGATGGAGTCGAGAACGGTGGTCATCGGCAGGTTGTGGTCATCGCAGTGAAGTGGTCATGGGAGAAGCCATGGTCAGATGAGCCGGCCGGCGTGGCCGGAGGCTCAGCGACCCGCAGCGTCCGCGGTCTTGTGTGCTCCATGGCCCATGGCGGCGAGCGCCTTGCCAGCGGCCAGGCCCAGGACCCCGATCACACCCGCGACGACGCCGAGCTCGGGACTCAACACGACCACAGCCCACGAGCCGACGGCTGCCGCGAGGATGAGCAGGCCGACGCACACCCACGCCGCGAGGCTGTGGCCGTGGTCTTCGTGCTCTTCGTGCTCAGCGGACATCGCGTGCTCCTGGTCTGCGGCGGTTTGCGGGCGAACTGCGGCGAATCGGGTGGACGGTCCGCACTCGGACGGGCGTCGGGACCGATTGTGTCAGGTCGAGGGCGGCCTGGACACATCGGTGGGGTCGTGTCCCTCGCTGAGCGCGTCCCAGTCACTCCGGACACGTTCTCCCCGCGGGCCGGCGGTCTCCGGGGTGCCGGCATCAGGGGCCGTCGAGCCAGATGAGGCAGACGCGCCCGCCGAGTCGCTGGTGTCACTGGCCTTCACGGGCGAGTCGTAACGTCGGGTCGGCAAGGGCCAGCGCCCCACGGCCACGACGGTGAGGGCCGCAGTGATGGCGAGGATGACCGCTCCGGCCAACCCGACCCACGCCCACGTCAGGGTCTGACCTGCGACCGGGATGGACCCGCCACGTCCGACGGCAGCGGCGGCCAGGGGTCCCAACGTGTCAGCGGGCGACAGCGCGGCCATCGCCACGTGGACCACCTGACCGATGGCCGCGGCCAGACTCACGAGCGAGATCACGCGACGTAGTCGTCGCCCGGCCACCATGGCGGCAATGACAGCCGCGAGGACGACGACCGCGAGCGCCACCGCGCCCGACGCTGCTTGGCTGCCGGTCGCCGTCACCGTCGATCGACCCAGAACCGCATCATTCGTGGTCCCGACCAGCCAGGTCTGGGTGCCGCTCGCGAAGGTGACCACGACCCCGACCAGGGCCAAGAGAGCCACGCGTCCGCGGGTCACCGGCGTGACCCGAGATCAGCGA
>Ga0073905_10000046_pt1 | contig 44311 bp, 36 predicted proteins | sample KloWWTupernatant_FD_65482 | JGI IMG/M metagenome (GOLD analysis project Ga0073905, IMG submission 65482) | Active sludge microbial communities from Klosterneuburg, Austria, studying microevolution and ecology of nitrifiers - Klosterneuburg... | ecosystem: Engineered > WWTP > Aerobic digester >... | reverse complement strand
TCGTCCAAGCCCTCGAACATCTGCGCCAGTCCGGCCCGGAGTCCATCGAGCTCGGCGTCGGGGCCCGGATCAGCCTCGAAGCGCTCGGCGAGCACGACGTCCTGGATCGCTCCGAGGTGCGCCCCCATGACGAGCACCTGGGATAGCCCCAGCAGGGTCATCGCCAGGGCCGCTTGGGGCGCCTCACCAGCCGCCACGACACTCACGGTGTCGACGAAGCGACGGGCGTCGATCGCGCACTCGTCGGCGAGCACCTGCTGCTCGTCGGGTGCAGCCGCCGAGGCGGTCATCGAGGGGGCCACTGAGGCAGCCGATGCTGTCGTGTCAGGCATGGATGAGTGTCCTTCCCTCGAAGGCCCGCCCCAGCGTGACCTCGTCCGCATATTCGAGATCTCCACCGACCGGCAGACCGGACGCCAGGCGGGTGACCCGCAGGTCCATCTCCTTGAGCAGCCGGCTGAGGTAGGCCGCGGTGGCCTCGCCCTCGAGATTGGGATCGGTGGCGATGATGATCTCGGTGACCTGACCGCTGGACAGTCGGGACATGAGCTCGGTGAAGCGGAGGTCCTTGGGGCCGATGCCCTCGATCGGATTGATCGCCCCTCCGAGCACGTGGTAGGTGCCCCTGAACTCACGGGTGCGCTCGATGGCCACGACGTCCTTGGCCTCTTCGACGACGCAGATGGCCGTGGGGTCGCGGCGGGGGTCGGAGCACACCCGGCAGCGCTCGGCCTCGGAGACGTTGAAGCACTGCTCGCAGAAGCGCACCCGCTCCTTGACCACGAGCAGGGTCTCGGCGAGCCGCTGCACGTCGACAGCATCGGCCTGCAGCACATGGAAGGCGATCCGCTGGGCACTCTTCGGGCCCACACCGGGCAGGCGGCCGAGCTCGTCGATGAGGTCCTGGACCGCTCCTTCGTACATTCCGACAGCGTATGCCGTGGCACCCACATCGCCGCCGGTCGCCACGGCATACGCTCTCGGATTGGCGCGAGTGGCCCGCGATGCCGGATGATAGTTCGGCCCGTGCGGAACCTGCGCCGGGGCGTGCCCGGCAGGAGGACCCCACCCGTGAAGAAATCGACGCGATTGATGATCGCCGGCCCCGTTGCGGCGCTCCTCGTGCTGGGTGGTGGAGCGGGCGCCTATGCCGCCCACTATCAGGACCGCGCACTGCCCGGTAGCGAGGTGGCCGGAGTGAGTGTCAGTGGCCTCACGAGGGCCGAGGTCGCATCGGCCGTCCGTCAGCGTGCTCAGCAGGTCGAGGTGACGATCGCGGCAGGGGACGGATCGCGCAAGGCCACGTTGTCCGAGCTCGGGTACACGGTCGATGTCGACGCGACGGTGGACAAGATCTTCGCGCCCAATGCCCAGTGGACCAATTACGCCAGCGCCCTGGTGTCCGAGCACGATCAACCAGCGGTGGTCGTCGTCGACGCCAAGGCTGTCGACAAGACGATCGCCGACCTGGTCGCCACGGCCGGGACCAAAGCTGTCGACGCCCGTGTCGACCTCACCGAGGGCTCCGACAAGTTCACCGTCACACCCGATGTGGCGGGCACGACCGTGGACCGCGCCAGCTTCCAGGACGTCGCGCAGAAGGCCGCCCGCACGCTGTCGTCGGCCACCGCCACCATCAAGTTCGTCACCGGCGAGGCCGCGATCACCACCGCCGAGGCGGAGGCCGTGGCGACCAAGGCCAATGCCCTCGTGGCCACGCCTCTCACGGTCGCCGCGGGTGAGAAGACCTTCGCCGCCACGGACGTGGAGAAGGCCGCGTGGGTCAAGGTCCCCGTGGTCGACGGCGCGCTGGGCGAGCCGACGGTCGACGCCGCGTCCGTCGCAGCCTGGGTCAGCGCCAAGGCCGACGAGGTCAAAGTGGCCGCTCGGACCGGCAATCGGACCCTGAGCGCCTCGACCGGTGAGGTCCTGCGCGTCACCACCGAGGCGAGGGACGGTTCCGAGGTGGTCAACGCCGCCGCCATCGGGGAAGCCGCGGCGGCAGGTCTGCTCGCCGGCACGGCATACAACGGAGTTTTCGAGTCCAAGGCGATCGCGGCGACCTGGAATGAACGCCGGGTGGCCACGGGAGCCGAGAATCTTGCCTACCCGGCCGCCGACGGCGAGAAGTGGGTCGACGTCAACCTGTCGAACCACACGATGACCGCCTACGAGGGTGGCCGAGCCGTCATCGGCCCCGTGTCCATGGTCAACGGCGCGCCCGCGACCCCGACGGTAACGGGCACGTTCGCGATCTACACCAAGTACGCGTCGCAGACGATGCGCGGCCAGAACGCCGACGGCTCCAACTATGTCGCCGAGAACGTGCCCTGGGTTGCCTACTTCACCGGTGGCTACGCCCTCCATGGTGCCCCGTGGCGTGACTCCTTCGGTTACACGGGCTCGCATGGTTGCATCAATCTGCCGGTCGCCACGGCCAAGCAGGTCTTCGACTGGGCGCCGATCGGGACGGTCGTCGTCAGTCATTACTGATGGCCCGGCATACGAACGTTTCGATTCGTATGCCGTGTGCTTTCGTAGACTGAGGGCTCTCGATTCGTCCCCACCCGTCCCGACCAGGAGTCCACGCGTGCCCATCGTCGTCCAGAAGTACGGGGGCAGCTCCCTTGCCGATGCCGAGGGCATCAAGCGGGTGGCGAGCCGGATCACCGAGACGAAGCGATCGGGTCACGATGTCTGCGTCGTTGTCTCCGCGATGGGGGACACGACCGACGAACTCCTCGACCTCGCCGAGCAGGTGAGCCCGCTGCCCCCAGCCCGCGAACTCGACATGCTCATGACCGCCGGTGAGCGGATCTCGATGGCACTGGTCGCGATGGCCATCCACGACCTCGGCTTCACCGCGCGCTCCTTCACCGGCAGCCAGGCCGGCGTCATCACCGACGAGGCGCACGGCAAGGCCAAGATCATCGACGTCACTCCAGGGCGGATCACCTCCGCGCTCAGCGAGGGCCACATCGTCATCGTCGCCGGCTTCCAGGGCGTGAGCCAGACGACCAAGGAGATCACCACTCTCGGTCGGGGTGGCTCGGACACCACCGCCGTCGCCCTTGCCGCGGCCCTCGACGCCGAGGTCTGCGAGATCTACTCCGACGTCGATGGGGTCTTCACCGCGGACCCCCGCGTCGTCCCGCGGGCGAGCAAGCTCGACCGGATCAGCGCCGAGGAGATGCTCGAGCTCGCTGCAGGCGGGAGCAAGATCCTCCACCTCCGGTGCGTCGAATACGCCCGCCGCTACAACCTGCCCATCCACGTGCGCTCGACCTTCACCGACAAGACGGGCACGATCGTGGTGGACCCCAGAGAAGGAGAGACCGTGGAAGCACCGATCATCGCTGGAGTCGCCCACGACGCGGGCGATGCCAAGGTCACCGTCGTCGGGGTGCCGGACCGGGCGGGCATGGCGGCCGCGATCTTCGAGGCGGTCGCCCGCGCCGGCCTCAACATCGACATGATCGTCCAGAACGTCTCGGCGGTGGACACCGGTCTGACCGACATCTCCTTCACCCTCCCCAAGGGGGACGGTAGGGCCGCACTCCAGGCCCTCGAGTCGATCAAGGCGCAGGTGGGTTTCCACTCCCTCCAGTTCGACGATCAGGTCGGCAAGTTGAGCCTCGTCGGGGCGGGTATGCGCACCAACACGGGCGTCTCCGCGACCTTCTTCAAGGCGCTCGCCGACGCCGGAGTCAACGTCGAGATGATCTCGACCTCGGAGATCCGCATCTCGGTCGTCACGCGTGAGGAGCGCCTCGCCGAGGCGGTCCGCGCCGTGCATTCGGCCTTCGGACTGGACTCGGAGTCCGGCGAGGCTGTCGTCTACGCGGGAACCGGTCGCTGATCCCGAGCGTTCTCGTGATGCCATGACCTCCTCGCACACTGCTGTGCCTTCACCCACTCTCGCCGTCGTGGGGGCGACGGGTGCCGTGGGGTCGGTCCTGCTCCAAGTCCTTCCGACGCGAGCCGTGGTGTGGGACGACATCCGACTCGCGGCTGGGCCCGAGGACGTCGGCAGGACGATGACCGTCGGTGGGCGACAACTCGAGGTGCAGGCCCTGACGGAGGACTTCTTCGACGGTGTCGACGTGGCAGTCGTCGACATCCCGCCACCCATCGTCCCGCGCTGGGTGGAGCACGCCGTGGCGCGTGGAGTGGTCGTCATCGACAACTCGCCCGTCTATCGCAGCGAGCCGGACGTGCCCCTCGTGGTGACCGAGGTCAATCCGTTCACGGTCAGGGATCGACCGCGCGGCATCATCGCCAACCCCGGGGCCACGGTCATGACGATGATCGACGCCCTCGCCACCCTCCATGCGGGCTGGCAGCTCGAGGAGTTGGTCGTCACGACCTTCCAAGCCGCCTCAGGCCTGGGGCGCAAGGGGATGTCACGCCTCTACGACGAGATCGCGGTGGTCGCGGGGGATCGCCAGCTGGGCACTCGTCCCGGAGACATCCGCCGGCTCATCGAGCACGAGCTGGGCGAAGGCGTCTTCCCCGGCCCCCTGGCACTCAACGTCCTGCCCATGGTGGGTCACCTGGCCGAGGACGGCTGGACGAGCGAGGAGGTGAAGGTCCGCGACGAGACGAGGCGCATTCTCGGGCTGCCGCACCTCAAGGTGTCCGCGAGTTGTGTGCGGGTCCCGGTCATCTCGAGTCACTCGGTCGACATCCACGCGCGCTTCGCCCGACCCGTCGACGTCGCCAAGGCCCGTCAGGCGCTGGTGGAGTCGCCCATGGTGGTCGTCCTCGACGACCTCGAGCACGGTGAGTTCCCGACACCCACCGACGTCGTGGGCGCTGATCCTCGCTTCGCCGGTCGAATCCGTCAGTCATCGGACTTCCCCAACACCTTGGACCTGTTCGTCAGCGGCGACAACCTTCGCAAGGGCGCTGCGCTCAACATGATCCAGACTGCCGAACTCGTCCGGGCCGACCTCTTGGCGCCGACCTCCTGAGCGAGCGATGGAGCCTGCCCCATAGGCTGGATCCATGACCGTCAAGACCGTTGCCATGCTCACCGCGGGTGGCCTCGCCCCCTGTCTCGCCACGGCCGTCGGTGGCCTCATCCAGCGTTACTCCGAGGTCGCCCCGGACGTCCGGATCATTGCCTACCTCGATGGGTATGCCGGGCTGCTCACCGGCCGCTCGGTGGAGGTCACACCCCAGGTTCGGGAGGAGGCGCACCTCCTGCATCTGCGCGGGGGAAGCCCGATCGGCAACAGCCGCGTCAAGCTCACCAACGTCAAGGACTGCGTCAAGCGCGGACTCGTCCAAGAGGGTCAGGACCCGCTCCACGTCGCGGCTGAGCAGTTGACCAAGGACGGCGTCGACGTCCTGCACACCATTGGCGGAGACGACACCAACACCACCGCAGCCGATCTCGCGGCCTACCTGCACGACAACGACTACGAACTCACCGTCGTCGGCCTGCCCAAGACCATCGACAACGACGTCGTCCCCATCAAGCAGTCGCTCGGTGCGTGGACCGCTGCCGAGCAGGGCTCGATCTTCGCCCAGAACATCATCGCCGAGCACTCCTCCAACCCTCGGATGCTCATCGTCCACGAGGTCATGGGCCGCAACTGTGGCTGGCTCACGGCGGAGACCGCGCGTCGCTACCACGAGTGGGTCGGGCAGCAGCAGTTCGTCGAGGGCTTCGGGAATGACCCGCGCTGCTGGGACGTGCACGCGGTCTATGTCCCCGAGGACCACGTGGACCTGCAGGCCGAGGCCACGCGCCTCAAGGCGGTCATGGACGAGATCGGCTGCGTCAACATCTTCCTGTCCGAGGGTGCCGGCGTCGCCGACATCGTCGAGGAGATGAAGGCGGCGGGTGAGGACGTGCCGATCGACCCGTTCGGCCATGTCCAGATCGACAAGATCAACCCCGGCGCGTGGTTCGCCAAGCAGTTCGCCGCCCTCGTCGGCGCAGAGAAGACCATGGTCCAGAAGTCGGGCTACTTCTCTCGCTCGGCCGCCTCCAACGCCGAAGACCTCGAACTCATCAAGCGCTGCACCGACCTGGCTGTCGATTCGGCCCTCGCCGGCGTGTCCGGCGTGGTCGGCCAGGACGAGGAGCAGGGTGATGAGTTGCGTGCGATCGAGTTCCCGCGCATCAAGGGTCACAAGAAGTTCGACACGTCGGTCCAGTGGTTCCAAGACCTCAAGGCCTCGCTCGGGCATGCCTAGACTGGCACGGTGACGCAACGCAGCGGGGGTGGCTCGCGCCCTCCCCGTGACGGCGGTCGCGATGGCACCCGCAGGCCGAGCCAGCAGTCGGCCCGCGGGCGCGGTGGGGAGCCCCGTCGCGAAGGTGACCGGACGGCATACGTGGTCGACACCCGCGCGCACAGCGCTGGTGTCTACCGCCGTCGCCGCATCGTGGTCGGGCTGATCTCCGGGCTGCTCGTGGTGCTCATCGGTGTCGTCGGGTATGCCGTGTGGCAGGTCGTGCGGCTCGGCACCGGGATCCAGCGTTCCGACATCCTGAGTGGGAAGACCGACGGCGGGGGCGCCACCGGTGAGGAGATCAATCTGCTCCTCATGGGGCTTGACTCCCGCTTGGACATGAACGGCAAGGCGCTCTCGGCCGACCTCTACGAGAAGCTGCACTCGGGTGACGCGAGTGATGGTGGGATGAACGCCAACGTCCTCATGTATGTCCACATCCCGGCCGACGGCTCCAAGGCGGTGGCCTTTTCCATCCCGCGCGACGACTATGTCGACCTGCCCGGCTGCCCTGACGACATCTGCAAGGGCAAGATCAAGGAGGCCTACGGACTCACCTTCGACCAGGAGTCGCGTCGTCTCGTGCAGAAGGGCGTCAAGGGCGACGAGTTGCATCAGCGCTCGCGAGATGCGGCTCGAAAGGCGCAGATCGAGACGGTCGAGAAGTTCTTGGGCGTCAAGATCAACCACTTCGTCGAGGTGACGATGATCGCCTTCTTCGAGATCGCTGATGTGGTCCAGCCGATCACCGTCTGTGTCAAGCAGCCCACGGTCGACACCTACTCGGGGGCGGACTTCGTCGCCGGTCCCCAGCAGATCAATGCCGAGCAGGCCGTGGCCTTCGTCCGGCAGCGCCGTGACACGAGCAACCCGAGCCTGATGTTCACCGACCTCGATCGGTCTCGTCGCCAGCAGGCCTTCATCGTGTCCCTGCTCACCCAGCTCAAGTCGAGTTCGACCTTCACCAACCCCTCGAAGATCAGCGGCATCATCGATGTGGCGAAGCAGAACACCGCCATTGACTCCGGCCTCGACCCGCTCACGCTGGCCAAGACCGCGAGCGCGATGCAGGGCGGCAAGCTCAACTTCTACACGCTGCCGATCGAGGAGTTCGGGACGACGCCGGGCGGCGCATCGGTCAACATCGTCGACGTGCCGAAGATCCGGGCGATGGTCAAGGACATCATCAACCCGCCCAAGGCCAGTGCTGCGCCGTCGTCGAGCACCAAGCCTTCGCCTTCGGCGACGCCGACGATCGATGGGGCCGGTGTGCGCATCGACGCCGTCAACGCCTCGGGGCGTGCCGGAGCGGCGCGGCAACTCATCGATGGCCTGGTCGCCAAGGGCTTCACGGCGGGCTTCGCGGGAAATGGCACCCCTCAGGGGGATTCCGAGGTCTCGTATGCGCCGGGCGCCAAGGCGGAGGGTGAGCGGCTCGCCGCCTATCTCGGCGGTCTCCCGGCTCGGGAGGAGGTGGGCCTGGCCAAGGGCACCCTCAAGGTGACGATCGGGTCCTCCTTCGATCCGCCGCCGGGTCTCCTGCCCACAACCAGTGGTGGGGGCTCGGCGTCCCCCGGTGCCACTCCGAGTGGATCACCGAGTGGGCCGGTGGACGCCACCGGTGGCGGAACGACCGGCCCGCCTCCGACCGCCCTGACCGAACTCGCTGGGGAAGGCGTGCCCTGCGTCAAGTGATCGACGTCCTTCAATGCGTGTCTGCGTCGAGGGGGACCCTTGGACGTGATGCCCAGAACTAGGGAGCGGTGAAGGTCCAGGTCCCGTCGTAGGCGTCGATGCAGATCATCGATGGGCCCGGGTCGACGGGTCGCGTGGCCTCGACCTCACCGGCAACGCTGAGCAGACGGTTGGTTCGGACCTGGGTCCGCTGCTCGAAGCTCACGTAGGAGTCGCCCCGGTAGGACATCTCGGCCTTCCCGCCGGGACCGCCGTAGAGATAGCACTGCTCGTGATGGGAATCGTTGCTGCCCCCGGTCGTGGGGAGGGCTGGGAGAGAAGAGATCGGCCAGAGCTCCAGGGTCCACGGACCCTCCGTCTCGAGGTGGAGTTCCCGCACGAGGGTGTCGTCATCGGAGATCAGCAGATCCGCAGAGTCCGCGCCGCCCAGCCCGCTCCCCGAATCGACTTCCTTGCCGTCCTCGTCGAAGGCCTCCCACGGTGCCCAACTGTCCTCGCTGTCGAGGAGCAGGAGGCCGTTGCGAACCCCATCGGGGAATCGCACCGTCTCGTTCCCCTCGCCTGACCAGGTCACCGGCTCGAACGTGCCGTAGGCCTGATCGAAGCTTGCCTTCACCGCAGCGCCGGGGGGCGGCCCGGAGTACGCGAGGTCGGGGCTGGTCGCGGCAGTCCCGATCAGCGTGGGTGCCTCGCCGGAGTTGATGGACTTGCCCTGGCTCACCGCGATCCCGATGACGGCTGCCACGACCGCGATGACGATGGCAAACTTGGCGAGTTCCCGGGAGATGCCGGGCCGCGGCGCGGTCACCGCTGACGGGGTGCTGCCTGCCCCTGCATGAGGCGGCGAGGACGTGCTCGCCCCCTTCTTCGCGCCGGTCGGCCACCTTCGGTCGGGATCCACGGCATACGGCGATTTCTTCTCCGCCCCCTTGGCTCCGGGACGACGCCACGCCCTGCCCTTCGGCTGGTAGGCGTCCCCCGGCGCAGGGTCGTTCGTGCTTTCCCCGTCCCCACTCGACATGGAGACATTGTGCCGGTTGCCTTTTCGGTCCCGGGCGTCAGGTCCACGCGGAAGTCGCGTGGTGAAGCCGAGCGAGTCGTCTCAGTCGCCGGTGGGTGGGTCCGCCGACTCCGGTCCGTCGACCCGGAGCGAGCGCCGCAGGACCTTGCCGGTGGAGGTCCGAGGCAGCGCGCTGAGGAACTCCACGGCCCGGGGGTACTTGTAGGGCGCGATCTCGGCCTTGACGTGGTCCTGCAGAGCCTTGGCGAGTTCGTCGGAACCCTCGTGCCCCTCGCGCAACACCACGAAGGCCTTGACGATCCTGCCTCGCGTCGGGTCGGGCACCCCCACGACGGCGCTCTCGAGCACGGCCGGATGGCTGCTCAGTGCCACCTCGACCTCGGGTCCGGAGATGTTGTAGCCAGACGACACGATCATGTCGTCGGAGCGCGCTTGATACCAGTAGTAGCCGTCGGCGTCCCGAATGAAGGTGTCGCCCGTGACATTCCACCCGTCGACCACGTAGACCGACTGCCGTGGGTCATCGAGATATCGGCATCCGGTGGGTCCCTGGACGGCAAGCCGCCCGGGCGTCCCATCGGGGACGTCCGCTCCATCGAGGTCCATGATCCGGGCGCGATAGCCGGGCACAGGCCGACCGGTCGAACCCGGCCGGATGTCGTCATCGCTGCTGCCGATGAAGATGTGGAGCATCTCCGTGGAGCCGATGCCGTCGATGAGGCGCAGACCGGTGGCCTCGTGGACCGCATGCCACGTCGTGACGGGCAGATGCTCGCCCGCCGAGATCGCCCGCCTGAGGCTGGCCAGTTGGGGGGCCATTCCTCCCGTGATCATCGCCTTGTAGGCCGTGGGTGCCGTGAAGCAGACCGTGGCGCGCGAGCGCTCGACGATGTCAGCGAGCTCGGCTGGCGTCGCGCGCTCGACCATGACGGTGCTCGCACCGATGCGCATCGGGAAGACCACCAGCCCGCCGAGCCCGAAGGTGAACGCGATCGGGGGTGTGCCGATGAAGACATCGTCGGGCAGCGGCTTGACGACATAGCGGCTGAAGGTGTCGGCGTTGGCCAGGATGTCGCGGTGGAAGTGCATGGTCGCCTTGGGGCGTCCGGTCGTGCCCGACGTGAAGGCGAGCATCGCCACGTCGTCGGCGCTGGTGTCGCAATTCTCGTATGCCGTGGGCTTGCCCTGCGAGCGGACCGTCACGTCCTCGGGTGCGTCCCCGGCATACGGAAGGATCCGCAAGCCCGGGATGTCGGCGCCCTCGAGGTCGGTCAGGAAACGGTGGTCGCACAGGGCCAGGTCGACGGCCGCGATCTCGCAGATGGCTGCGAGTTCGCGGGCGCGGAGCATGGGCATCGTGGGCACGACGACGGCACCGACCTTGAGGGCGGCAAACCACAGCGCGACCAGCCACGGATGGTTCGGGCCGCGGAGGAGGATCCGCTTGCCCGGCACGATCCCCAGGTCGTCGATGAGGACATGGGCGAGGCGGTTGGCCTGCGCGAGGAGGTCAGCGTAGGTCCAGACGATCGAGTCGTCAGCGGACCGAACGCAGGCGCGATCCCCGGCGCCACCGTTGACATGATCGTCGAGGAGCACGGTCGCGACGTTGAGTCGATCAGGGTAGGGCAGCCCGGGCACGTCGAAGTGGAACTGCGGCCAGGCATCCCTCGGGGGCAGGTGGTCGCGGGTGAAGGTGTCGACGTGGGCGCTCGGCGCCAATGGTGCGGGGTCCGTCACGAGGGCCCTCCTATCGCGAGTGGCGGGGGGAACAGTGTTGCAATCGATCTGACGACCGTCAATAATCCGTCATAGACATGAGGCGCTCGCCGAGGGCCCGTGTCACGAGCCGTCCCCGATGACGAGAAGCGAGCGACCCGATGCTGCAGCCCGAGGAATTCACCGACGTCACCTACGTGGTCGAAGAGGACGCCTACGCCATCGTGACGATCAATCGTCCCGAGCGCTACAACTCTTTCCGCGGACGGACCGTCGATGAGCTCATCGCAGCCTTCAAGCACGCATGGGCTGACAAGCGCGTCGCGGCCGTGATCCTCACCGGCGCCGGCGACAAGGCCTTCTGCTCCGGGGGTGACGTCAAGGAGCGGGCAGCAACGGGTTCCTATGGCGAGACCGAGTCGGGACTCTTCGAGATCCAATACCTCCACGAACTCATGCGCACCCTGCCCAAGCCGGTCATCGCGGCCGTCAACGGAGTGGCTGTCGGTGGCGGGCACGTGCTGCACGTGCTCTGTGACCTCTCGATCGCGTCGTCGACCGCCCGTTTCGGTCAGGCCGGACCTCGGGTCGGGTCCTTCGATGCCGGCTACGGGTCGGCCTATCTCGCGCGCGTGGTCGGGGAGAAGCGGGCGCGCCAGATCTGGTTCCTCCTCGACCTCTACGACGCGCAGACGGCCGAGCGCTGGGGCCTGGTCAACGATGTCGTCGAGCCCGACCAGTTGCTCGACAAGGCCCGCGAATACGCCCGCAAGATCGCGTCCTACTCGCCGACGGCCCTGCGCTTCCTCAAGCACTCGTTCAACGCCGACAGCGACCACCTCACGGGCATCGGCAACGTGGCCTTCGCGGGACTGGACCTGTTCGTCCACAGCGACGAGGGCATGGAGGGCGCCCGCGCCTTCGCCGAGAAGCGCAAGCCGGACTTCTCGCCCTACCGCTGACGCATTCCGTGCCCGGAGGTCAGGATGGGCCGGGCTGACCGCAGAGGGCGTCGAAGCCGGCGACGATCTCGCCCAGGGATGCCCCAGGAGTGAAGACCGCCGCCACACCGAGGTCGAGGAGGGCCAGTCGATCCTCATCGGGGATGATCCCGCCGACGACGACGGGGATCCGGTCCTCGGGCGAGGCAGTGCGTCCTGCGCCTTCTGAATCCAAGAGGTCGAGCACTCGAGCGCTGAGCGGGACATGTGCGCCGCTGAGGACCGAGAGGCCGATCGCGGCGACATCCTCGGCGATGGCTCCCGCCACGACCTGTTCCGGAGATTGCTGCAGGCCGGTGTAGATGACTTCGTAGCCGGCGTCCCGCAGGGCCCGGGCGATGACCTTCGCTCCGCGGTCGTGGCCGTCGAGGCCGGGCTTGGCGACAAGGACGCGAGGGCGTCGGCTCCCCGCGGAGCCGCTCAGAAATTCGCGCTCGGTTGCCATGCGCCATGCACCTCCTTGAGCACTGCGACGATCTCGCCGATCGTCGCATAGGCCTTCACCGCATCGATCGTCGACGGCATGACCGAACGCCCATTGTCCGCGTCGTCGCGCAATCGCGCCAGAGCCGCGGAGACCGCCGCGCCGTCCCGACGCTCCCGGACCGCACGCACGGCCGCCACCTGTGAGGCCTCGACGTCCGGACTGACCCGGAAGACCTCGAGTGGCTCGGTCTCGGCCGGGAAGCGGTTGACCCCGACGACGACCTTCTCGCCGGCCTCCACCGCCAACGATTGCCGGTATGCCGCGTCGGCCAGTGCGCTCGCGAAGGTCCCGTCCTCGATGGCGGCCAACGCGCCCCCGTCCTCCTCGATCGACTCCATGAGCTCCCAGATGCGGGTGGCGAGGTCATCGGTGAGTGCCTCCACGGCATACGAACCCCCGAAGGGGTCGAGTGTGGAGGTGAGGCCGGTCTCGAAGGCGACCACCTGCTGCGTGCGCAGGGCGAGCATGGCGGCGGTCTCGGTGGGGACGCCGAGTGCCTCGTCATAGGCGGAGACGTGCATCGTCTGGACGCCGGCGAGCGCTGCGATGGTCGCCTCGATCGCCGTGCGGGTGAGATTGAGGAGCGGCTGCTGGGCGGTGAGTGAGGAGCCGGCCGTGAAGGCGAAGATGCGCAGCTGCTCGCTGCGCGGGTCCTGGGCCGCATAGCGCTCGCGCATGAGGCGCGCCCAGACCCGTCGAGCCGCCCGGAACTTGGCCACTTCGCCGAGGACATCGGTCTGGATCGCGAGGAAGGTGAAGAGGGTTGGAGCGATGGCATCGACCGAGACGCCACGGCGGAGGCACTCGTCGAGGTAGGCCCGGGCGTTGGCGAAGGTGAAGGCGATCTCCTGCACGGCCGACGACCCCGACTCGCGGATGTGATAGCCACTCATCGCCAGCGGGGTCCAGTTGGGGACGTGCTCGGCGCACCAGGCGATGCAGTCGGCAGCGAGGCGGAGCGAGGGCTCGGGCGGGAAGATCTGCGTGCCGCGAGCGATGAACTCCTTGAGGACGTCGTTCTGGATGAACAGTCCGAACTCGTTGGGGTCCACGCCACGCTTCTCCGCGAGGGCATCGAAGAGGGCCGCCCACACGTAGCCGATCGAATTGGCCGTCGTGCGCACCTGACTGATGGCCTCGAGGGGGATGCCGTCCATGAGGATCTCGATGTCGGCGAGGGAGTCGATGGCCACGCCGACGCGGCCCACCTCACCGACGGCGCGCGGGTCATCGGAGTCGAGGCCGAGCTGGGTCGGCAGATCGAGGGCGACCGAGAAGCCGGTCACGCCCGCGTCGAGGAGGGTCCGGAAGCGTTCGTTGGACTCGGCGGGCGTGCCGAAGCCGGCGTACTGGCCCATGACCCACACCTTGGGCTCGGATGCGATGCCCCGGGTGTAGGGGAAGGTTCCCGGGTGCTCGGCCTCGGTCGGCGCGTAGTCGACCTCGACCTGCGGGTCGGTGCCCTCCCTCATGACCGGGCCGCCTCGGCATTGAGGGTGGCCTTGAGGTCCTTCTTGGCGATCTTGCCGGTCGAGTTGAGCGGGAAGGCGTCGACCACGCGCACCTCCTTGGGCTTCTTGTAGGACGCCAGACGAGCACGGGTGTGCTCGATGACCCGGTCGGGGATCGTCGTCGGATCGGTGCCGGGCTCGAGGGTGACCAGGGCGACGACTCGTTGACCCCAATCGGCGTCGTCGACGCCCACGACTGCGACTTCGTGGACTCCGTCCACCTCGGCGACGACATCCTCCACCTCGCGCGGATAGATGTTGTAGCCGCCGCTGATGATCATGTCGCCCTTGCGGTCGACGAGCCAGAGGTTGCCCTCGGCGTCGAGGCGCCCGAGGTCGCCGGTGTGCAACCAGCCGTCGACGACTGCCTTGGAGAGGTCGGTGCGCTCTGCGGCATTGAAGTAGCCGGCCATGACGTGGTCGCCACGCGTGATGACCTCGCCCTGCTCACCCGCTGCCACGGGTGCGCCGTCGTCGTCCACGACCGCAATCTCCACGCCCAGTGCGGGACGCCCCGCGGAGGACAGCAACGCGGTTTCGCCGGCCAGCCCGCGGGCGTGAAGGTCTGCGTCGAGCACCGAGACCGGGGGGATCGCCTCGACCAACCCGTAGTACTGGACCAAGTGGGGAGTCAGTCGCTCGTGGGCCGCCCGCATCTGCTCGGGCGGCATGGGGGCCCCGGCATAGGCGAGCAGTTTGAGGTCGGCGAGGACGTCCCGATTGATCCCCGGCGTGGCGATCAGTCGGGCCACCATCGTGGGCACCATCGCCGTGTGGGTGGCGCCCCGCTCCCGCACCGCCTGGATGAAGGTGTCCGGGTCGAAGCCGGGCAGGATGATCTGCCGGGCCCCGGCGACGAGGAAGGGCAGGACGAACAGTCCGCTCGTGTGGGTGACCGGGCCGGCGTGGACATAGCAGTCGGTGTCCGGGTCCGGTGGGCCGCCGAGGACGTCCTGGGTCATGTTGGTGACCGAGGCCAGCCAGTTGCGGTGGGTGCGTTGGGCGCCCTTGGGGGCGCCGGTCGTGCCAGAGGAGTAGTGGAGGCCGCAGAGGGCATCGGGGTCGAGTGGTCGAAGGGGTGCATCGACCGCGGATTCGATGAGCGCCGGCAACTCACCGGTGCGCACGGTCAGCCCGACGATGTCGGACACCCCGGCAGCCGCCTCGGCGAGGTGGTCGGCCACGATGAGGGCGCGGGCGCCGCTGTCACGGGCGATGCGCTCCCAGTCACTCGGGTGCAGGCGATAGTTGAGGGCGGCCCGCACGAAGCCACCGGCGCGAATGGCCAGGTCGGTCTCGAGGAAGGTCGTGGAATTCGACTGCAGGTCGAGCACCCGGTCGCCGGGGCGAAGGCCCAAGGCAGTCAGGGCATGAGCGATCCGGCGCACGCGCGAGGCCAACTCGGCGAAGGTGCGGGTTGCGTCCGGTCCCTCGACGGCGACGCGATCGCCGAAGCGATCGCCGGCGCGCGTGACGAGTGTGCCGATGTCCATGGGGGTCTCCTCGGTCGGGGCAGGCTCAGTGGGCGGACCAGGCGGCGTCGAGGACGCGTGCGCCACGCCCGGCGGGCAGGACGGTGACGGGATTGAGGTCGAGTTCACCGACCGGCCAGTGGCCGATCAGGTCCACGAGGCGCAGCACGGCCAGCACGAAGGCCTCCCGGTCGGCGGGCGGCGCGCCACGCACCCCGGCGAGCAGAGTGCCGAGCCGGGTCTCATCGATCATCTCCTCGATCTCGGCGCGGCCCACAGGGAGCACGCGCAGCGAGACATCGGCGAGCACTTCGGTGAGCACGCCGCCGAGCCCGATCGTCAGGACGGTCCCGAGCGGGCTCGGGGCGATGCCCACGAGCGCCTCAACTCCGCCGGGCACCATCTCCTCGCACCAGACCTCGCCACCGAGCGCGGCCACCTGCGCGAAGGCGGAGGCTGCGTCCTCGGAGGTGACGCCGAGGACGACACCACCCGCATCGGACTTGTGCAGCAACCCCGGGACCACCGCCTTGAGGACGGCACGGCCCCCGCACTCCTCCACGGCCGCCACGGCGTCGTCGGCTGACGAGGCCATCCGACCGACCGGAATGGGCAGACCGCCAGCGGCCAGGAGGGCCTTGATGCGGTCCTCGCCATCCCCAGGCGCGGGCAACTCGGACGGCTCCGATGTGGGCACCACATCGGAGAGCGGGGTCATCGAGGATCGAGAGAAGGTGCGCAGCGCGGCGAGGGCAGCGACCGCGCGGGCAGGAGTGGGAAGGCAGGGTATGCCGGCCGACCGCATGCGCTCCCGCGCCAGAGGAGCGAGGTGGTCGGCCCCGGTCCGCACGGCGACGACGGGCTTGCCCGAGGACTCGCGGACGCGGGACAGAGCGTCGACCACGGCGTCGACATCTCCGCCCGTGAGGACGCAGAAGCAGGCCAGGATCGCATCGACCTCGGGGTCGTCGGCGATGGCGGTGAGGGCGCGGTCGAAGAGCGTGCGATCGCTCATCACGGTGGCGGTCACGTCGACCGGGTTGGCCGTCGATCCATACGCGGGGACGATCGCGTCGAGGGTCGCCGTCGTGCCCGGAGCCAGTGCGGCGAGTTCGAGCCCCCTCGCCTCCAACGCGTCAGCGGCCAGGATCCCGGAGCCGCCCGAGGTGGTGACCACGGCCACTCGGCCTCCGGTCATCGGGGGCAGTCCCATCACTTCTCCGGCATCGAGCAGGTCCTCGACGTCATCGGCACGGTGCACGCCGATCTGCGCCAGCGCGGCATCGATGAGGCGGTCGCCGGTGGCGAGGGCGCCGGTGTGGCTGGCGGCGGCCGCGGCCCCGGCTGCCGACCGGCCCGCCTTGAGCAGAGCGACCGGAATGCCGCGGGCCACCACCTCGCGCAGGCTGGCCAGATCGGTGAGGGACTCGGCATACGCGAGAATCCCGCGGCAATCCGGCTCGGCCGCGATTGCGGAGATGACCTCGGCGGAGGTGACATCGGCCTCGTTGCCGGTGTTGACGACCCAGCCCAGTCCCAGGCCCCGCTCCCAGGCGAGTGAGACCGCGCCGTAGCCCAGGGCCCCACTCTGGGAGACGAAGCCGAGTGGGCCGGACACGAGCGTGGTGTCGGAGCCGCTGAAGAGGGGCGAGAACGAGCTCACCTGGCCTCGGGCGGCTCCCACCGAGCCGATGCAGTTGGGGCCGACGATGCGCAGACCTCCCTCGCGCGCCAGGGCGACCACCTCGTCCTGCAGTCGGTGCCCCTCCTCGCCGGTCTCCGCGAACCCACTCGTGCAGATGATGGCCACGGGGACCTGCGCCGCGATGCAGTCGGCGACCGCGGCCGGCACGCGCTGCGCCGCCACCATGATCATGGCCAGGTCGACCGGCCCGGTGGCCTCGCCGGCGGCTGCGAGACTGATGTGTGACGGCAACCCGGCCACAGGCTCACCGTCGGGTCGGATGGGAAGGATGCGACCGGCATACCCGAAGCGGGTGAGGAAGTCGATGGGGAGCCGCCCCAACGAGCCCTCCCGGTCGCTGGCGCCGACGACGGCGACGGACTGGGCGTCCCACAGCGCGGAGAGGGTGTTGAGGGAGGGCATGTGGAGTATGTTGCCTTCTCGACGGTCGTCAGCGCAACGGAAGGTTGGATTTGATGGACTCACGATTTGCAGGACAGGTCGTCGTCATCACCGGCGGCGCCGGCGGGATCGGCCGTTCGCTGGGTGCCGGATTTGCCGCTGCGGGTGCCTCGGTGGCCCTCGTCGACGTCGACCTGGCGGCTGCACGTTCGGCGGCCGAGGGGCTCGCCGGCGGGAGGGCCACCGGGCACGCGTGTGACGTGGCGGACGGGGCAGCCGTGGATCGGACTTTCGAGGAGATCGCCGCCGAGCACGGTCGGATCGATCACCTCGTGACCCTCGCGGGTGGCTCCCTCGGCACTCCGCCCACGCTGGAGGACATCACGGAAGCGGACCTCTCGCTCGTCCTCGATGTCAATGTGAAGGGGACCTTCCATTGCGCCAAGGCCGCGCTCAACCACATGACGCCGGGGGGGAGCATCGTCACCGTCTCCTCAATCGGAGGACGTCAACCGTCGCCTGTCACCGGAGTGCCCTATGCGGCGGCCAAGGCGGCCGTCTCCGGGTTGACCCGCAAGCTGGCCAAGGAGGTCGGGGGACGCGGCATCCGAGTCAACTCGGTCGCCCCGGGGCTCTTCCTCACGGACCGGCTGGCCGCGCGTTATGCGGCCATGCCTGAGGAGGAGCGTGCCGAGGTGCTCGGCGCCATTGCTCTCGCGCGCTTCCCCGAATTGGCCGAACTCGTCGAGCCGATCCTCTTCCTGTGCTCGTCGGCGTCGTCCTACATCACCGGCGTCACGCTGGACGTCAACGGTGGTCGATACATGCCGCTGTGAGGTTCGGTGCCCTCACGCTCCGGCGACGAACTCGACCTCGCTGAGGAGCGTGAGTCGCTCGTGCTCGCTCCACGGCGTGGCCCGACCGCCCAGGGGTGCGTGCGCCACGACATGGTGGCCTTCGACGAGGAGGGCGTCGTCGGGGCCGGTGGCTGACCAGGCGAAGGTGGCCGAGGTCCGCCCGACGCGGGCCACGCCCAGGGTCACGATGAACGGGTCGCCGAAGTAGATCCGTCCCCGGAAGTCCAGATCCACGTGCACCCGCGGCGTCGCAGGGGTGACGTCGGCGAGGCCCAGGCGGGCCCACAGCAGGTGTTCGGCCTCCTCGAGCCAACGCAACGCCGCCGAGAAGTGGTTGTGTCCGGCGGCATCGGTCTCGGCCCACGCCAAGGTGCGGTGTTGCACGATCTTGGCGCCGGTGATCTCCTCGCGATTGGCCATGCGCAGAGCGTACGTCACTCATCGTGCCGTCGAGACGATCGTAATCATGACGAAATACGCCTTTTTCGACGGTAGTCATTGACACGACATATCAGACCTGTCAGTGTCCTCTCTCAAACCGACCCACCGAGGGGACGCCCTCCCTGCGGGTTGACAGTCACGGAAGGACACCCGCTTGAGCGCCGCGATCGGGCCCGGCCCCAGGTCATGCCGCGAGTGCCCACCTTCGCGATGACGACAGACTCAGGGGCCACCTCATGACAACCCAGGGCTCACGGCATACGACATCATCAAGGGAACGGCCGCAGGGCCGGTGCGAGAAGGAGAGCGAACGATGAAGATCGCAGTCATCGGCGGCGGACCGGGCGGGCTCTACTTCAGCGCCCTCATGAAGCAACTCGACCCCTCCCACGAGATCACCGTCTGGGAGCGCAATGCGCCGGAGGACACCTTCGGCTTCGGGGTCGTCTTCTCCGACCAGACCCTGTCGGGCATCGTCGCCTCCGACCGCGACGTCTTCGAGGACATGGGTGATGTGTTCGCCTACTGGGATGACGTCGACGTCGAGATCAGGGGCGAGCGCTTCTCCATTGGTGGCAACGGTTTTGCGGCGATGAGCCGCAAGGACCTGCTCAAGGTCCTCCAGCGACGAGCCGTCGACAAGGGTGTCACGATCCACTTCTCGACCGATGCTCCACCAGTCGAGGAACTCATGGCCGAGCACGACCTCGTCGTTGCCTCCGATGGCATCAACTCGGCCATCCGCGGACTCGACCTTGCCCATTTCGGCGCCACCGAGGACTGGCGTTCGATGAAGTACATCTGGCTCGGCACGGACACCGTCTACGACGCCTTCAAGTTCTTCATCAAGGAGAGCGAATGGGGGGTGATGCAGGTCCACGCCTATCCGATGGACGATCAGAGCAGCACCTTCATCGTCGAGATGGACGAGGACGTCTGGCGGCGAGCGGGATTCGACAAGGTCGACGCCGCATCGCTTCCTCCCGGCGTGAGCGACGAGGAGTCGATCGAGCGACTGCGCGGCCTGTGGGCCGACGTGCTCGAGGGGGGTGACCTGCTCGCCAACAACAGCAAGTGGATCTCGTTCCGGACCGTGCGCGTCGAGACCGCGGTCAAGGACAACCTCGTCCTCGTCGGCGATGCGGCCCACTCGGCCCACTTCTCGATCGGCTCGGGGACCAAGTTGGCCATGGAGGACGCCCTGGCTCTCGCCGCCTGTCTGGGTGAGCAGCCGACGATCGAGTCGGCGCTCAAGGCCTTCGACGACGAGCGGCAGACCATCGTCAAGTCCACCCAACGCAGCGCCCAGGCCAGCCTCGAGTGGTTCGAGGAGTTGGCGCAGTACGTAGGTCAGGACAACGAACAATTCGTCTTCAACCTCATGACCCGCAGCCGCCGCATCACCTACGGCAACCTGCAGGAGCGCGACCCGAAGTTCATGGCCAGGGTCGACGAGTGGCTGCTGCGTGACCAGCAGGAGTCGGGCCGTGTCCCCACCGAAGGTGATTTCGCCGTCCCCGCGGGCCAGAGCGTGCCGCCGATGTTCCTGCCGTTCACCATCAAGGGCCGCACCCTACGCAATCGGGTCGTCGTCTCGGCCATGGACATGTACTCCTCCGTCGATGGGGTGCCCGGAGATTTCCACCTCGTGCACCTGGGCTCTCGGGCCATGGGCGGCGCCGCTCTCGTCATGACCGAGATGGTGTGTGTCTCGCCCAAAGGGCGGATCACACCGGGATGTGGCGGGCTGTGGACCGATGAGCAGCAGGAGGCCTGGTCGCGCATCGTCGCCTACGGCCACGACTTCGGCGCCCTCATGGGATGTCAGCTCGGCCACTCCGGCCGCAAGGGCTCGACGAGGCTCATGTGGGAAGGGATCGACCAGCCCCTGCACGAGGGAAACTGGCCGCTCATCGCGCCGTCGCCGATCCCCTACCTCGATGGCATCTCCCAGGTGCCGCGAGAGATGACGCGCGAGGACATGGACTCCGTGCGCGACGACTTCGTGGCGGCCGCCCGGCGTGCCGCAGCGGCGGACTTCGATGTCCTCGAGTTGCACTGCGCCCACGGCTACCTGCTGTCCGGCTTCCTCACGCCCGTGAGCAACCAGCGCACCGACGAATATGGCGGCTCGTTGGAGAACCGGTTGCGCTACCCGCTCGAGGTGTTCGACGCCGTCAAGGCGGTGTGGCCCGAGGACCGCCCTCTCTTCGTGCGTGTCTCGGCAACCGACTGGGTCCCGGACGGGCTCAGTCAGGAGGACTCCATCGCCATCGCCGCGGCCTTCGCCGAGCACGGTGCCGACGTCATTGACGTCTCCACGGGCCAGACGACCTCCGAGGCCAAGCCTGCCTTCGGGCGCTCCTATCAGACTCCGTATGCCGACCGCATCCGTAACGTCACTGGCGTCGCCACCATGGCGGTTGGGTCGATCAGCAGCTGGGACGACGCGAACACCACCGTGGCCGCGGGTCGAGCCGACCTCACCGCCCTCGGGCGGCCGCATCTCTATGACCCGCACTGGACACTTCACGCCGCCGCAGAACAAGGTGTGTCCATGCCCTGGTTGCGGTGGCCGGATCAATATCTCGCCGGCTCACGCAAACCGCCCGCCGGCCGATCGGAGGAACCCAAGCCTCGTCTGGAGCTCAAGCCGGCCGAGTCCGTTTCCGCCTCGCGCCCGAGCCGGTGGCGTCCGGTGAGTGCTGGGTCGGACCCGTCCTGACCCGACACCCCCAAGAGTCCATCCACCCGTTTCATCCACCTGTTCATCCACGCTGCACCGCCGAGCCGACCGGCCCGGCTGGGAACTCCTCGAAAGGAAACCCTCATGACCGATCTGACTGCGCTCGCCGCGGCCATCGTCGACGGTGGCGTCGAGGTCGTCGACCTCACCTCGCCGCTGCACTCCGGGACGCCGATCCTCTCGTTGCCGCCGGAGATGGGCCAGACCCAGCCCTTCACCCTCGAGCTGATCAGTGAATACGACGACAACGGCCCCGCCTGGTATTGGAACAACTTCCACACCGGCGAGCACACCGGCACCCACTTCGACGCCCCCATCCACTGGATCACCGGACGCGACCTGGACGACGTCTCGCAGGTGCCGGCCCAGCGCCTCGTCGGACCGGCCGTCGTCATCGACAAGACCGCCGAGGTCGAGGCCAATGCCGACTACCTCCTCGACGTGGACGACATCAAGGGCTGGGAGGCCGAGCACGGTCCGCTTCCCAAGAACGCCTGGGTCCTCTTCCGCACCGGGTGGTCCTCGCGTGGGGACGACGCCGCAGCCTTTGCCAATGCTGACGACATGGGCCCCCACACCCCGGGCGCGACGGCTGCTGCCGCCGAATACCTCGCCGCCTCGGACATCCTCGGCTGGGGTGTCGAGACCGTCGGCACCGACGCCGGACAGGCCTTCGGCTTCGAGCCGGCCTTCCCGTGCCACACGATGACCCTGGGCGCCAACAAGTACGGCATCACCCAGTTGCGCAACCTCGACAAGCTGCCGGTCACCGGTGCGATCGTCATCGCCGCCCCGCTGCCGATCGTCAAGGGTTCCGGGTCTCCCTGCCGCGTGCTCGCCCTGGTCGCTCGCTGATCAACCCACGAGGTCCCCGGTCGCTGCGCTCGCAGTGACCGGGGACCTTGCCATTGGGGCGAGAGCCCGGGACCGGTCAGGTGACCGTCGTCGGCTGGAGCACCTCGGTGGCCTGCAGCGCCAGTCGGTCGGGCAGGCCCTTCGACAACAGCGCCGCGTCGAAGGCGGTCCAGTGTTCGTCGGCCAGGGCCGCCTCGATGAGTCGCGCCACGGTGGGTGCTGCGTCCGGTTGACCGGCCAGCCGTTGGGCCGCACCGTTGATCGCGCGGAAACTCTCCATCCCGTGGGCGTGGGTCTCCCCATAGCCCTTGATGACGCGCTGGGCTCGGGCCATCTCGGTGGCCAGATCGGCGTCCACGGGGACCGTCGCGACGATCCGATCCAGCCAGGTGTCGATGAGGGCCTGTTCGTGCCGGAAGCGCAGGGTCCGAGGACGCATGGGCCGCAGACGGGCGAGCAGCGACAGCGTGGTGTAGCCCCAGAAGGAAGTGGTATTGACGACCATCCCGCGACCGGCGATGCGATCGACGAGCGCGCCGAACAACCGGGAGCGGCGCAGCACGCGACCCAGGCCGGCCGGCATGGTGTCGGTGACCTCCTCGAGCTGCGGGTGCAGATATTCGCGCACGCTGGTGAGTTGGCCCTGCTCGGCGCGGGCCTCGGCTCGGGTGCGCTCCAGCCGGCCGAGCCGCGTCTTCTGGAGGGCCACGTGGATGGTGTCCTGATAACACATCCAGAGGGCGATCCCGCGGGCTGCCTCGGTCGACAGGGCAGCGGCGCCGTCCCGATCGGGATCCACGGCGACCACCCGGGCCACGCGCTGCAGGTAGAGGTCGGCATACGACGTGCTCTGGTAGATCGCGGTGCGCTGCACCCCGAGCAGGGCCATGGCTCGGGCGGGTGCTGGCACGGTGTCGGTGACCTGCCCGGCATACGAGGAAAGGGCCGGGCCGACGAGGGAGGTGGGCTCGGCGATGGCCCGGGCGACGAGTTCGGCGTCCTTGCGGCTGCGCGCCTCCTCGGGCGTCTCCGGGCGGCGACCGATGCTCACCGGCACCGGGGCGCGTCCCGAACCTTCCTCGGTGTATGCCGTGGCGGCCGGACCGTCGATGGCCGCCTTGGCAACGTCGAAGGCGCGGGCGAAGGTGCGCAGGCCGGGCTCGACGCCCTTGCCGAAGGCCCGGATCTGCTCCTCGAAGTCCGAGCGCTCGAACGGCAGGGCTCCCGTGGCGCACAGGGCCCCGAAGAGGGCTGAGGAGATGACGCTGCGCTCGGCGACGGCGATCTCCATGAAGTCGGCGCCGACGAAGACCTTGCTGGCCGCCTGCGCCCCGTCGAGGATCAGGGCCGAGTCGACCCGTCCGTCACCGGGGGTGATGCGCTCGGTCATCGAGTAGACCCGGTTGGTCGAGGCGATGAGGGTGGTCCGATCGGGGGTGACGAAGCCGCGCTGGATCGAGCGGCCGGCCTCCATGAGCTCGCTCGCGATGACCACGTCGACCTCACCGGGGGTCGGGAAGAGGCTCATCACGGGCTCGTCGCGTCGGACGAGGTGCGTGCCGTCGGTCGTGGATTCGGCGGTCGCCGTCGGCAGCAGGTGGGGAGGGAAGAGTTCCACGTAGTAGACGGTGGCGCCCGTGCGCTGGGCCACTCCGGCCACGGAGGTGTTCTGGGCGAGCCAGCCCTTGGATCGCGCGAGCTCGACGATCCAGTCGGAGAGCACGCCACCGCCCTCGCCACCCATCGCGAGGATCGCCAGGGTGAGGGGTCGTCGCCCGTCCTGCCAGGAACCCATCAGCTGGCCTCGAATCGGGCGATGCGACGCTCGGGTCCGCGGGCGAGCACACCCATCCACCAGGTGCGGATCCGTCCGATGAAACGATCCCAGCCGTTCGGGTTGACGATGACGTCGGTGCGATAGAAGGACGGGCACAAGGACGCCGCGTGGGCATTGGCGCCGCACACGCCACACCCGACGCACGAGTCGAGCACTGTCGCGATCGGGTCGATGCGCATGGGGTCCGGGTTGGGGGCGATGTTGAGGGAGGGGCAGCCGGAGACCCGAATGCAGGCGTGGTCTCCGGTGCAGGTGTCCGGGTCCACCCCGAAGCGCTCGCGAACCACGCGCTCACCCTTGGCGACGGCGGCCGCCATCGCGGGCTTGACGCGCCGCTGGCGGTTGAGTTGGCACTCGCTCTGGGCAACGAGCACCTTGGGTCCGCGGGTGGGTTCGGTGAGGGCCTCGAGGAAGACATCGCGCATGTGAGCGATGTCGTAGGTGTTGTCGACGGTCTTGGCCCACTCGACACCCACGCCCCGCACGGCCTTCTCGATGGGGTGCTGCGTGCTGCGGATCGGATTGTCGGCGCGGGAGGAGAGCAGGTCCTGACCTCCGGTGGCCGCGCTGTAGGCGTTGTCGACGATGACGAGCAACTGGTCGGTGTTGTTGAAGACCGCGTTGCCGACACCGGAGGTGAGTCCGTTGTGCCAGAAGCCACCATCGCCCATGAAGGCGATGGTGCGCCGGTTGGCCTTCTTGGAGTTCAGGGCCGCCGCAGCCGCCGACCCCAGGCCATAGCCCATGGTCGTCGCGCCGAGGTCGAAGGGCGCATTGATCGAGAAGAGGTGGCAGCCGATGTCGGCGCTCACATGGTGTTGGCCGGTCTGGCGCTCGGCGAGCTTGAGGGCGGCGAAGATCGGACGCTCCGGGCACCCCGTGCACAGCCCTGGCGGACGAGCCTGGATGGCGCGCCCGTCGACGCGGGTGGCGAAGGGTGAGGCGGGGTCTCCGGCGGGCAGCAGGAGGCTGGGGCGGGCGCCGACCAGATCGGGACGGTAGCGGTCGAGGAAGGTCGTCAACCCGCGGGTCACGGCCGCCGTCGTGTATTCCCCTGCCATCGGCAGCATGTCCTTGCCGTGCAACGCCGTGTCGAGCCCCCGGCGGCGCAGGATGGCGTGGAGGTTCTGCTCGATGTAGTCGGGCTGCCCCTCCTCGATGAGCAGGACGGCCCGCTTTCCCTGACAGAAGTCGACGATCTCGTCATCGACGACGGGATAGGTGACATTCATGACGTAACGGGGAATGTCGCTCTCTCCCAACGCATCTGCGCAGCCGAGGAGCTCCATGGCTCGGTTCAGGGTGTTGTAGCAACCCCCTTGGGTGATGATGCCTATGTCGTCGGCGCTGCCGTCGAAGACCTCGTTGAGGCCGCGCTCCTTGATGAAGCGGACGGCGGCCGGCCAGCGCTCGGTGATCTTCTCCTGCTCGTGCTGGAAGCTCGCGGGCGGCAACACGATCCGGGAGAGGTCGCGCACGGGATTCTCCACCGCCTCGGTGACCGTCATCGGCGGACGTTTGTTGTCCTTGGCGATGAAGGACCCGGTGAGGTGACACGAGCGCAGTCGCAACTCGAGCATGACCGGGGTGCGGCTCACCTCGGACAACTCGAAGCCGGCCTCGACGGCGTTGACGATGGCCGTGATGTTGGGGCGGGGGTCGAGCAGCCAGATCTGCGACTTCATCGCGAAGGCGTGGCTGCGCTCCTGCATGATGCTCGAGCCCTCGCCGTAGTCCTCACCGACGATGATGAGCGCCCCGCCCGTGACCCCACCGCTCGAGAGGTTGGCCAACGCGTCCGAGGCCACATTGGTGCCGACGGTGGACTTGAAGGTGATCGCTCCCCGCAGTGGGTAGTGGACCGAGGCCGCCAGCATGGCCGCGGCGGTCGCCTCGCTCGCGGAGTTCTCGAAATAGACGTCGAGTTCCTCGAGGATCTCGTGCGCATCACCCAGAACGTCCATGAGGTGGGAGATGGGCGCACCTTGGTAGCCGCCGACATAGGCCACCCCGCTCTGGAGGAGCGCCTTGGTGACCGCCAAGATGCCCTCGCCGTGGAAGACGGTGCCTGCCCCGTGGCGCAACTGGAGGACCTCGGTGGCGAAGGACCGTTCGGCCATGACTCTCCTCGGGTGCACGGGAACCAGCCCCCGAGCGGGTGGGGGTGCTCATTTCTATCTCGCTGTGGTGACGATCGTCAATAGGTAGTCACATCATGGTGTCCCGCTGAGGGTGTTGCGACGCGGATCGGGTATGCCGGGCGCTCGGCTCCCGCTCCGGGCGAAGGTCTCGGTCGCGGCCCTGCCCGACGCGACTCAGCGGCGGGTCACTCGCTTGACCATTTTCGTCATCGGGCTGTCCTGCATGGCCAGGAGGCGGTCCGCCACGAGGTAGCCGGAACCACCGCCCAGGCCGGGCCCGGGGTGGGTCGACGCGCCGATCTGGTAGAGGCCGCGCACGCCGGTGTCGTGACCGGTCGCGGTGGTGAGCGGGCGCCATACGACGTATTGGTCGACGCGGCAGTCGCCGCCATACGGATCGCCACCCACGAGGTTGGCGTTGAGCCCCTCGAGTTCCCGAGGGCCCAGAACGAGACGATCGGTGATGAGGTCCCGAAGCCCCGGGACGTGCTGGGCGACCCGGTCGATGACGCGATCGGCATAGGCCTGGACGACCTCCTCGCTCCAGCCGTCCGCGGCGCCCGAGATGGTTCCGGCCGCGTCTCCGCGCAACTCGCGCGGCAACTCCTGGAGTTGGAGCCAGAGCAGGCCGCGGCCATCTGGTGCGCGACTGGGGTCCACGGTGAGCGGCTGTCCCACGGCAACCGTGGGTCGCGCGGGCAGCAGGCCGCGCCAGGCCTGGTTGACGGCCTCGCTCAGGGAATCGACACCATCGAGGACGTGGACGAGGGCGACGTCGTCGAGGCGCGAGTCAGCCCATCGCGCGGGCGCCGAGAGGGCCAGGTGGATCTGCATCGCGGCCCGCCCGTGGCGATAGGCGGCTGCCGCCGCATGGCGGTCATCGGCGACGACCTCGCGGGGAAGGAGATCGTGATAGAGGGCGCGCGGGGTCGTGCTGGCCACGACGGCTCGACGAGCCGTGATCCGTCGTCCATCGGCCAACTGGACTCCGGTGGCCCGAGTCCCCTGGGCGGAGGAGGTGGTGTCGATGCCCGTCACGTCGGCGCCGGTGATCACCGACCCGCCGTGGCTTTCGATGATCGCGACAAGGGCTCGCACGAGGGCGATCCCGCCGCCCACGGGCACCGGCATCCCGCCCATGGCCACTGCCGCCCCGATGACCTTGGTGATGAAGGCACTGCTCGCGTCGTCGGGACCGAGACCGTTGTGCAGGGCCCACGGTGCGAGGGCGGCGCGGGACACCTCGCTCGAGAAGGTTCGCTCGAGCCAGGGGGTCGCCGGCTCGAGCATCTCCGCGCCGGCCGTGAGGAGGCCCTGTCGGCCGAGACGGCGGAAGGCGGTCCATCCCAAGGATGCCGACTTCGGTCGCCAGAAGTCAGTGCCGAGCAGGCCGAAGGCCAGATCGATGCGTCCGCCGAAGTCGGCGAGCATGGCCTCCCACGCCGCACCGTCACCGAAACGCTCGAACTCGGCGCGCGCCACCTCGGGTTCGGTGGAGATGACGAGCGTGCCGTCAGGGGTGGCGACGCCGGTCGGCCGGGTGGTGTTGGCGTAGACGAGGCCGTGCGCCGCCAGGTCGTCCTTGAGAGCAGCGTATGCCGGGCCGCCGACGAAGAGGGGGTGCCACGAGGAGAGCGTCTCGACGGTGTAGCCCTCGAACACGTCGCTGCGGGTCCGGATCGCCCCGCCGGGCTCGTCGTTGCGTTCGCAGACCACGACCTTCCAGCCGGCGCGAGAGAGCAGGGCGGCGGCGACGAGACCGTTGATCCCGCTCCCGATGATGACGGCGTCGGTCTGATCCATGGAGCGAGCCTCGCATGTCCGACATCATGGCGCAAGGATTGCGAACGTCATTGAAGCGGCATATTGCAAGGGTGAGCCATGGCTGGCTCCGGAACGGACCGTCCGAGCATCCTCATTGGAGCCGGCATGAACGGTCTGAGTGGAGCACTTCATCGAGGCGAAGACCGCGACGGGCAGGTCAGGCCGGCGCGCTTGCGGGTCGGGCCGGTGCGGCGGAGCGTCGGGCACGGGCGTCCGCAGCTGACACCGAGGAATGCCTCCGGTGCCGTCCAACCGGCAGCAGAGTCACTCAGACCGAGTCGGCCGCCGGTGGAATGACGGCGAAGCCCTGGACCTCGACGAGCGCCTCGATGTCCCAGAGTCGGCTCACACCGATGCCCGCCATGGCGGGGTAGTTCCTCCCGATGAGGCGCCGCCAGACTGCTCCGATCTCGCGGCCGTGGGACTTGTAGTCCTCCATGTCGACGATGTAGATCGTCAGGCTGGCCAGGTGCTCCGGGCCCCCACCGGCGGCTCGGAGGGAGGTGAGGATGGACGTCAACGCGCGCTCGAACTGCTCGACCACGCCGTCCCCGACGATGACGCCCTCGGGGGAGAGCGCGGTCTGGCCCGCGAGGAAGACGATCCGCCCCTCACCCACCACGGCGTGGGAGAAGCCCGACGGTGTGCCGAGGTCGGGTGGATTGACGTGGCTGAGACTCACGATTGGTTCCTTTCGGGCAGGCGACGCTGCATTGAAGTATGCCGTCCTGATGGCGACAGTCAAAGGAGCGACAGGTCTGGAGCGAGGAGCGGCCGCGCTGAGGCGCCCTGCTGGAGCGGTCGTGGTGCGACGAGCCGTCCATCGCCTCACCGAGATCAGGCTCCGTGCCGCTCGACGACACCCTACGGATGAGGACGCAACCAGGTCGCGCTATGTTCCCGTATCGTGACGACGGTGAATCAGGAGATCGACGACGGGAGCGACCTGCCCGGTCAGCGACCCCGATCGCTCATCGTGACCATTTACGGGCTGTATGCGCGTGAGGTGGGCGGTTGGATCAGCATCTCCTCCCTGATCAAACTGATGCACGCCCTCGAGGTCGAGGGACCCGCTGTCCGTTCGTCGATCTCCCGTCTGAAGCGTGGCGGCATCCTCGAGCCCGAGCGCTATGACGGCCACGCCGGTTACGCGCTCACCGCCCAGGCGCGCGGGATCCTCGATCTCGGTGACCGCCGCATCTTCTCGCGGCCGCGCGCCACCCTCACCGACGGCTGGGTGCTCGCGGTCTTCTCGGTGCCCGAGTCCGAGCGGCGCAAGCGTCACGCACTCCGCTCCCGGCTCACCTGGCTGGGCTTCGGCACAGTGGGGCCGGGCGTGTGGATCGCTCCGGCGCACGCGGCCGCTGAGACGCGGGACGCGCTGACCCGTGATGGGCTGCTCGAATACGTCGACCTGTTCGACTCCTCCTACATCGGCTTCGGCCAACTCGTCGACGAGGTCGCCCGATGGTGGGATCTGGACGCTCTGGCGACCCTCTACGAGTCCTTCCTCCGGGAGTTCACGCCCATGCAGGACGCCTGGCGACGCCGTCGGGGGAAGGATGATGAAGCCGCGGCCTTTGCCGACTACGTCCGTGTCCTCACGTCCTGGCGTCGGTTGCCCTATCTCGACCCGGGTCTCCCTCCCGAGGTGTTGAGCAGTGACTGGCAGGGTGTTGCCGCGTCAGATCTCTTCCACGGTCTCCAGCGGCGACTCGTTGATCCGTCGCACCGCTTCGTGAGTCGGATCCGCACCGAGATCTGAGCGCGCAGCGACACCGGCGCATGGTCTCAGGCGGTGGTCCCACCGCCGTCGACGTTGATGCCCTGGCCGTTGATCGCGCCGTTGCGCACGCAGGAGATCACCGCTTCGGCGACTTCATCGACGGTGACCAGGCGGCCGTTGGGCTGCTTGGCGGCCAGAGTCGCGCGAGCCTCCTCGCTGGTGCGGCCGGTCTTGGCCACGATCTCGGCAATGGTCTGGGCGGTCATCGGGGTGTCGACATAACCGGGGCACACCGCGTTGACCGTCACGCCCTTGGTCGCGACCTCCGTGGCCGCTGAGCGCACCATCCCGAGGACGCCGTGCTTGCTCGCGGTGTAGGCGGCGATGTAGGGCTCGCCGATCTTCGCCGCCACCGACGCGATGACGACGATCCGCCCGTGGCGGCGCTCGATCATTGCGGGCAGCGCGCGCCGGACGCAGCGAAAAGGTGCCGTGAGGTTGAGGTCGAGCATGCGTTGCCATTGCTCATCGGTGGTGCGCACGACCGATGCCGAAGCGCCCGCACCCGCGTTGGCCACGAGCACGTCGACCGCACCGAGTTGCTCCTCCACCGCCGCGAAGAGATCGTCGACGAAGGTGGCGTCGGTGATGTCGCCCTCGTGCACGAGGGTGGGCCCGGCGCAAGCGGCGGCTGTCTCGTCGAGCTCCGCCCGGGAGCGAGCGGTGAGCGCCACGGCATACCCATTGTCCGAGAGGGCGACCGCGACGGCCCGGCCGATCCCGCGACCCCCGCCGGTGACGAGCGCAACCGGTAGTGACATGCGCTCGACCTTGCCAGTTCGTCTGACGATCGTCAACAATGCAACATATGACTTCGCTGACCCCGGCCTGGCTCATCGACGCGGTGCGCACGCCCTTCGGCAAGAATCGCGGCGCCCTCTCCGGCATCCGGACCGATGACCTCGGGGCGGTGCCCATCCGGGAGTTGCTGGTTCGCCACCCCTCGTTGGATCCCGCGACCATCGAGGACGTGCACTACGGCAACACCAACGGCGCCGGCGAGGAGAACCGCAACGTGGGGCGGATGGCCGCCCTGCTCGCCGGCCTGCCGGACACAGTGCCCGGAGTGACCGTCAACCGGCTCTGCGCCAGTGGTGGGGAGGCCTTCGTCCAGGCAGCCCAAGCCGTCGCGGTGGGCAACGGTGACCTCCACATCGCCGGCGGCGTCGAAGGAATGAGCCGCGCGCCCTACGTGCTGCCCAAACCGGACGAGGGCCTGCCGCGGTCGATGGAGTTGCACCAGACGACCGTCGGTTGGCGGCTGGTCAACCCCGCCTTCCCCGACGCGTGGACCCGATCCCTCGGAGCCTGCGCGCAGTCCGTGGCCGAAGAACTCGGGATCGATCGGGAGGCGATGGACGCGTATGCCGCGCGGTCCCACGAGCGGGTGGCTGCGGCATACGACCGGGGTTGCCATGACGGCTTCGTCGTGCGGCTGGCGGGGGTGGAGCGGGATGAGTCCCTGCGGGTGGGGACGACCGCCGAGGGCCTGGCGAAGCTGGCGTCGGCCTTCTCCAAGGGTGGGTCGGTGACCGCGGGCAATGCGTCCCCGATCAACGACGGCGCCTTGGCGGCCTTCATCGGGAGTGCCGAAGCGGTCGAGCGGCTCGGGGTCCAACCCCTGGGTCGGATCGTCGGGTCCGCCACCGTCGGTGTGGCGCCCGACCGGTTTGCCATCGCCCCGGTGCCGGCCATCGAGAAGCTGTTGGCCCGCACCGGTGTTGAAGCAAGCGAGATCGCTCTCTGGGAGATCAACGAGGCCTTCGCGGCCGTGGTCCTCGCCTGTGTGGACCAAGCACCTTGGCTGCCTCAGGAGCTGCTCAACGTCAACGGTGGGGCCATCGCCATCGGGCACCCTCTGGGTGCCTCCGCGCCTCGCGTGGTCGTCGACCTGTGCCGTGAACTGCGCCGTCGTGGCGGCGGCTACGGCGTGGCGGCCGCCTGCATCGGGGTCGGGCTCGGCCAGGCGATCCTCGTGCACGTCGAGGGCTGATCAGCCCTCACTCAGACGGCCGCGTAGTGGCGTACGCCTTCGTCCTCGGTGACGGTCGCGAGCTGCCGCTCGACGAGGACGTCGAGATGGGCTGCGGTTTCGAGGACGGCCAGCATGGCGTTGAACAGGTCCATGTCCGCCAAGCGGGTGTCACGGCTGGTCCAGAGCAGTTGGTGGGCCACGTCATCAGCCGTCGTCGCGCCGTGCGCCAGCGCGGTGAGCGTGAGGTCGAGTCGCTCCGCATGGTGGTGCAGCAACTGGTCGACGCGCTCATGGACGCTGACGGTGGCGGGGCCGTGGGCGGGCAGCAGAAGGGTGTCGGGCATCTCACGGATCAGGCTCAGGGATGCGAGATAGTCGCGCAAGGGGGAGGCCACGCGCACCGGCTCGAAGCCGATCGAGGGCGTGATGTGAGGGAGCACGTGGTCACCGGCGAAGAGCACGCCCGCGCCCGCATCGCGATAGACGAAGTGGCCGCGGGTGTGACCGGGGGTGTGGATCGCCTCCAAGGTGCGTCCCGAGACGTCGATGGTCGACCGGTCCGCGAGCCACGCATCGGGCGCGGCCCAGTCCTCGGGTGTGAAGCTCGGTCTCGGAAACGACTCCAACGTCGTGGCCAATCGGGCGGCACCCGCCTGGCGCAACGCTGCGACCTCCGGCAGGGGCATCGGCTCGTCCTTGGCCATCGCTGCATGCATCCAGTCCAAGCAGACCTTTTCGGGCTCTCCCATGCCCACATGAGCACCGTTCAGGCGCCGGGTCGCGGAGGCATTCGTGTAGTGGTCGCGGTGGAGGTGGGTCACGAGGAAGCGGTCGATGTCGCCGATGCCGTGGCCGATGAGGTCGAGCCCGGCGGCGAACGCCTCCGTTGCCGCGGGGATGGCCCACCCGCCGTCGATCAGGGTGAGCCGGTCGCCATCCTCGATCGCATAGACGTTGACGGCCCGCAGCCCGTCCTGGGGAAGGGGGAGGGGGATCCGGTGGACGCCGGGCGCGACCAGTTCCGCGGTGGGCTCGGTCCATGCTCGCCGGTCGGCATCATCGACCCGGGGAAGTGAAGGAAGAGACACGTCTCGGGACCCTACCCCGTGGCCGAGGGGCCGGGAGAAACAGAAGGGCCCTGACCGCGTTTCCGCAGGTCAGAGCCCAAAAGCCATTTGGTCGGGGTGACAGGATTTGAACTGTTCACGCGCCTACTTGGCTGTAGTGCTTCGACCTGCACCGTAGGCATCTGACCTGCGGTGATCTAGAATCTAGCGCGTGAGAGGACAGGGCACAAGCGGACACGAAATGTCCCCAGTTATGCCCCAGTTGTGTCCACTCGTGTCCGCTGGTGGCACGCGATGACGAGGGCGAAGCGGGACTTCGGGACCATCCGCAAGCGAGCCAATGGTCGCTGGCAGGCCTACTACATGGGTCCGGACCAAGCCTTCCACCGTGCTCCGTCGACCTTCGACGCCAAGGTCGACGCAGAGGCGTGGCTTGCGGCCGAGCGCCGGCTCATGCAGAACGACGAGTGGTCGCCGAGCAAGTCGCGGCGGGCGAAGGTCGTGCGGTCGACGGAGATGTTCGGGCCGTATGCCGAGGCGTGGCTCGAGCAGCGGGAACTCAAGCCCCGCACCCAGGCGCTCTATCGCCGTCTGTTGGATCGCTTCGTCCTCCCGGCCTTCGCCGAGGTGTCCCTTCGGGACATCACCCCGCAGGTGGTGAGGGCGTGGCACAGCGGCTTGGACGCGAGCCGACCGACGCAGCGGGCGCACACCTACAGTCTGTTGCGCTCGATTCTGTCGACAGCGGTGACTGACGAGATCCTTGCCTCGAACCCCTGTCGCGTCCGCGGCGCTGGTTCGGCCAAGCGTGTCCGGTCGATCGAGCCGGCCACGCTTGGCGAACTCGAGGTCCTGCTGGAAAGGATCCCTGCGCAATACCGCGCCCTCGTGCTCATCGGCGCATGGTGTGGCCTGAGGTTCGGGGAGGTCTCCGAGCTTCGTCGCAAGGACGTTGATCTCAAGGCGGGGACCATCCACGTCATGCGCGGAGTCGTCCGCATCGGCAAGGAGGTCACCGTCGGCAAACCGAAGACCGCAGCCGGGATGCGGGACGTCGCGATCCCACCGCACCTGCTGCCGATCCTGAAGGAACATCTCAAGGAGCATGTCGGGGCCGGTGGGGAAGCGTTGCTCTTTCCGTCCGTCGGCGACCCGGACGTCCAGGTCCACTCGAACACTTTCCGACGGCACTGGCTCAAGGCTCGGGTGGCGGCGAGCCGCACCGATCTGCGGGTGCACGACCTGCGGCATACGGGAGCGGTGTTGGCGGCTCAGTCGGGTGCCACGCTCGCGGAACTCATGGCGAGGATCGGGCACTCCACTCCGCAGATGGCGCTGCGCTACCAACACGTTGCACGGGGGAGGGACGCCGAGATCGCCGCGCGGATGTCCAAGGAGGCCAAGAAGTGGTCCAAGCGTCGTGTCGTGCCCACCGAGTAGGCTCACGACCCTCCGGGGGCTGCGCGTGGCCTGCCACCGTGAGCCTACTCGGTGGGCAGATGACGAAACCCCGGCGATGTGGCTTTCACCAGGGATCGTTCCGGGGTCTTCGTGCATGACTATAGCTGAGGGGTGAGCGTGGAGCCAAGACCGGTGGACTACGAACGCTTGCGTGACCTGCTGTCCGCAGAGCGTCTCGGGTCGTATCTGTCGGCGTCTGACGGTGATCTCGAGGAGGCCTTCGCGCTCTACGAATGGAACATCGAAGCCTCGGCCGCGGCGTTGTCCTTGTCCGCGATGGTCGAGGTAGTCGTTCGAAACTCACTCGACGCCCAGATGCGCAACTGGGCTGCGAGTCGCCAGAACTCGGACTGGCTGAGGACTGCGCCACTCGACGGTCGTGGGCGCGCTGACATCATGAAGGCCAAGGACCGCGCTGCCAGAGGTGGGCGACAGGTCACTCACGGCCACGTCGTGGCCGAACTGAACCTTGGCTTCTGGCGCTACTTGGTAAGCCGGCGGTATTACGCGTCCCTTTGGGTGCCAAATCTTCGTCACGCCTTCCCCCGGACGGATGCCCCCGCCGACCAGCATCGCCGCCGAATCGAGAGCGACCTGGAGCAGTTGCTCTACCTGCGGAATCGTGCGGCGCACCATGAGCCGATCCACCGTCGCGACCTCATGGCCGACCTCGAACGTGCGATCGCGCTGCTAGCGTGCATCGATCCCGAAGCGGCGCGGTGGTGTCGGCAACGGGAGCGCCTGTCCGACGTGGTATCGAGTCGTACGGGAACAACCTCCAAGGCCTGAGACTCGGTAACTGGCGTTCGCCGCAGACGGGATCGATCACAGCCCTCCGAAGTGGTCCCGAATCACGTCGATGAGTTCAACGAGGACCGCGCTTGCACCGGGAGGGAACTCCTCGATGGGGTGCGCTCGGGTCAGTTCCTCGCCGCGGAGCAGCAGATCGCGAGGGTCGCCGACGGCCTGGGGCAGAACCTTGTACGCGTCGCGGAGGTCAACATGGGGCATGGGCGTCATGAGGAGCGCTTCGGAGCCGAGCCGCCAGATCCGGTGGACGAGCGGGTCATCGTGTTCCCGTGAGTCGCAAAGGGAGGCACAGGCGTCGTCGATCAGGGCCGCGACCTTGACCCAGTCGTAGGTGGCATCGGAGTACGTCATGGCGTTACTGGACCATCGCTGACGGTGGCAGAGGCAGTGGTCGGAATGCCCTGTGCACGACGCTCACGAATGCGTGCACCTGTGGATGGAGGCTGTGCTCGTCACCCGACCGTGGGTATACGGACCATCAGACGGTCGACGTCATCCGGATCGAGGCGGATGACGCGCGGACCATTCCGGTAGGCGACAAGGTCGCCGGCAGCGATGCGACGGCGCAAGGTCCTGGTGCTGAGCCCCGTTCGCTCGGCGGCGCGAGCGAGGGTTTCGAACTGACGACGGGTCTTGAATGTCATGGCAAGTCCTCCTTCGTCATCCGAAAGCGGCGGAAGACTCACCGAGGTTCATCCCTCGACTGTCCCCTTTGCCGGGCCGATGCGTGCCGTTGCACGGCTCCCGCCCGAGACAGAGGATGAGCCCATGGACCTGAGGCTCGAGCACGTCACGAAGTCCTTCGGTGCCCAAGGGTCCGCGGTCGAGGCGCTCCGTGGAGTTTCCCTCGACGTGTCATCGGCAGCCCTGGTGGCGCTGATGGGTGCCTCAGGGTCGGGGAAGTCGACGTTGCTGCATCTGGTGGGCGGGTTGGACTCTCCGACGAGCGGTTCGATCTGGGTGGGTGAGGTCGATGTGGCGGGGTTGCGGGGTCGGCGTCTGGTGCAGCATCGGCGCCGCGTGGGTTTCGTCTTTCAGGCGTTCAACCTGATTCCGGGGTTGACGGCGGAGGAGAACGTGGGAGTGCCCCTAATCCCGTACACCTCGGCGTCCACAGCCAAAGCGCGATCTCGGGAGCTGTTGGCGGAGGTGGGATTGTCGGAACGCCTGGACGCCTTGCCTGGGCAGTTGTCGGGGGGTCAGCAGCAGCGGGTCGCGATCGCGCGGGCGTTGGTGGCGGATCCGGCGTTGATCTTGGCGGATGAGCCGACCGGGAATCTGGACAGCGAGAACGCGGACACCGTGATGGAAGTGATCGCGACGGTGGCTGCAGCGCGCGGGGCCACTGTCCTGTTGGCCACGCATGACCCCGAGGTCGCGGGGCGTTGTGGTCGCGTGGTGACGATGCGTGATGGTCGCATTGTCGGGGACCGTTCGACGGACGACGTGGGCGCGTGATGGGCTTCCGTCTGGGGAGTCGGCGCTTGCTGCTGGCGGGCAACTTGACCACGATCTTGGTGACGTTGACGTTGGCCACCGGTGCCTATGGCGTGTTGACCGGGGCGACTGAACGGACCCGGTTGGACGTGCGAGGCACCGTGGATGCCTCTGCGGTCTCGGCGGGCTACGACATCCTGGTGCGCCCCAAGGGGTCACGTTCGGCGGCCGAGCAGTCCACCGGGTTGGTCCAGCCCGGGTTTCTCTCGGCGGTCCAGGGTGGGATCTCGCCCGAGCAGTGGCATCAGATCGAGGGCCAGCCCGGGGTGAAGGTCGCAGCGCCGGTGGCGATCATCGGCTGGGTGGTGGCCTACGCGACGGTCCAGGTGGACTTGGGCGCGTTGGCGAGCACCGACCATCCGGTCGTGGTGCGCACAAAGACGACGTGGTCGTACGACAACGGCGCGAGCGTGGTCAAGGCCGCACCCGCCTTGTTGTACATCACCCCGAACCCGATCCGGTTCCAGCCTCCCTCGCTGGAACCGGGCGGTTCGCAGTACTCGGTCGTGGTCGAGACCCGCCCGGATGGTTCCGAGGTGGGTTTCCGTGCCCCGGCTCCGGTGACCGAGAAGGTCGACGAGCAGGAGCCGACCTTCCTCGCGCTCTCGACGTCCAACGTGACAGCGAAGAACGGTGCACGATCCTCGACGATCGTCGACGTGCCCTACCCGTTCCCGTTCCTGATCGCGGCCGTGGACCCGACCAAGGAAGATCAGCTCACGGGTGTACAGGAGGCCATGGTGAGCGGGTCGTGGCTGACTCCGGGCGAGCCCAAGATGAGGACCTTCGGCCTAGGCAGTGGGGGTGACACCCAGCCGGGGCGTCCGGTGCCGGTGGCCGTGGCTAACCAGCCCTACCTGCAACTGGATGTGTCGGCGACAGTGGACCTCTTCGACGGTCCCGAGGTGACCGCGTTGTCGCGAGAGGGGTATGCCGGGGAGCTGCCCGCAGCGTTCAAGGGGCCGGCAGATCGGACGTTGCCGACACTGACCGCGAACGCGTCCGCGGCATACCGACGACTGCTGGACTCCCTCCCCACCGCCACGAGCGATGGCGACGCCCAAACCCGCACCATCCTGCGAGTCACCCGCACCAGCCCGCTGCAACTCAGCACGGCCTCGGATGGATCGTTGACCGCCAAGGGATTCCCCGGGTTCGCGGTCGGCTGGGGCTACGGCACGGGCCTGCCGGGTGCCCAAGGATCCGCGATCCCACCCGGTGGGGACGACACCGCGTTCCGCACCATGGACGGCTACTTCGCCGCCCCCGACCAAGCACCACCCACCCTCGTGAAGACGGGCGTCTTCGACCCCGCCCGCCTGCCCAATGCCCGATCCCTCGCTTCCCTCCCGTTGGGGACCTTCTCCTACTCAGCACCCATCGGTGGGGATCCCGCCAGCGCTCGGGCCTTGGGTGACAAGCCATGGTTGCCGTCGGCGAACGTGTGGGGTTACACCCAGCCGCCGCCGATGATGCTGACCACGTTGGACGCGTTGCCTGCCTTCGCCGACCGCCAACTCTGGAGCAAGGCTGCCCCCGCCGGCCAAGTCCTCAGCGGCACCCCACCCATCCAGGACAACCCAATCTCCGCGGTACGCGTCAAAGTCGCCGGCGTCACCGGGGTGAGCGATCTCGACCGGGAACGGGTCAGGTCCACCGCCGAAGCCATCGCCGCCGCAACCGGACTCGATGTCGACATCACCATGGGTGCCTCCGCCGGACAACAACACGTGAGCATCCCAGCTGGTACCCATGGCCGGCCAGCACTGACCATCGACGAACCATGGGTGGTCAAGGGTGTCGCGACCCGCCTCGTGACCGGCATCGACAAGGCCTCGGCCGCGTTGGCGTTGGCCGTCCTGATCGCCAGCGGGCTCGTCGTCTTCGACGCCACCTTCGCCACCACGCGCGCCCGCCGCCGCGACATCGGGATCGTCTCGGCCCTCGGCTGGCGCGCCCGCGACATCGCCCTCGGCCTGCTGGCCCCGGTGCTGGCCGCGGCCCTGGCAGCGGGGACTCTTGGCGCCCTGATCGCCTACCTCACCCATCAAGCCTTGGGACTGCCAAGCCAGCCCGTCACCGTCCTGGTCGCCATCCCCGCCGCCGTCGTCGTGGCCCTCGTGGCGGCGATCGGCCCAGCCATCGCGGCCACCCGTACCCCGCCGACGATGTCGATGAAACCCCTTGCCTCCACCAGAGGGGCGCGCTGGAGTCCACGCGCCACCGGCGTCGCATCTCTCGCCCTGCGCTCGGTGACCAGCGCCCCCGGCCGGGCCGTCGCCGCCCTGCTCGGCGCGGCCACCGCCACCGCGGTCATCGCGCTCATCCGCACCGTGCAGACCCAGTTCCACAACCGAGCCGTCGGCACCGTCCTCGGAGACGCCATCACCGTCCAAGTCCAAGGTCCTGACATCGCCGCCGCCGTGCTGACAGCGATCCTGGCCGCGATCGGCATCCACCATGTCGCGGCCACCGAAGCCCAAGAACGCCGGCGCGAGATCGGCACCCTCCTGGCGACCGGTTGGTCCCCCGGCACACTCAGCCGGCTCCTGATCACCCAAGCTCTGCTCATCTCCGTCTTCGGAGCCGCCCTCGGCGCAGCAGTCGTCACCGGCATCACCCGCTGGGTCTTCCACGCCGACTCCGGCGGGATCCTGACCGCCTGCGCTTGGGGAGCCACCCTCACCGTGATTCTGTCGATCCTCGCGGCCACCCCCTCCGCCATCATGGCCGGGCGGGCGGAGCCGATTTCTCTCCTCAGGGTTGACTAGCAATTCGAGGTGGTTCCCTCGCTCTCTCGGCTCCCAGGGGTGCAACCGCCGTGGCGTTGGCGAGGGCTGTCACACCCTTCGGGCAGGATGAGCCCATGGCGCTGCACCCCCACGACTCTCCGGACCTCCGGAAGGCGCGCGGGGCCTTCTTCACTCCCGAGGCTGTGGCCCGATATGTCACAGAGTGGGCGATACGCAAGCCCTCTGATCGGGTCTTGGAACCCTCCTGCGGCGAGGCCGTCTTCCTGCTCGAGGCTGGCGCCCGCTTGGCCGAACTAGGGGCGCCTACGGGCCTCCGGGGTCACCTGCACGGTGCCGAGCTCCACGCGCACTCAGCTGATATGGCCCGCCATCTGCTTCATGCCGCAGGGCACGAAGCCAAAATCGCTGTGGGCGACTTCCTCCGAAGCGAGCCCGAGGCGGCATATGACGCCGTGATTGGTAACCCGCCTTATGTCCGCTACCAGGCCTTCGCAGGAGAGACGCGAGCCGCGGCTCAGCGCGCCGCGCTCCGGGCGGGCGTAACACTTACAAGTCTTGCGAGCAGCTGGGCCGCCTTCACTGTGCACTCGGCGCTGCACGTGCGCGAGGGGGGACGACTCGGGCTTGTCCTCCCAGCCGAGATCCTGACGGTCAATTACGCGGCGCCTGTGCGTGAGTTCCTCATGAAGGCCTTCGGGCGGGTGCGACTGGTGCTGTTCACCGAGCGAGTCTTCCCAGGCGTGATGGAGGACGTAGTTCTGCTCCTGGCCGAAGGTCGCGGAGAGGGGCCGACTGACCACTGCGAACTCCTCCAGACCCGCAACGGGGAGACCCTGAGCGTCTTGGCCGAGTCGGACGTCCGCCGCTGGTCCCCCGGCGGTGAAGATCGTTGGTCCGGCGCCCTCCTGCCCGCCGCCGCGGCCCATGCGTATGCCGCCGCTGTCCAGTCCCAGGACATCGTCCCCCTCTCTGCATGGGGCGACACGACCTTGGGCATGGTGACGGGCAACAACAAGTACTTCACTCTCCGGGGGGACGACGTCCGAAGGCTCGGCCTTGAGGAGGGGGACGTCGTTCGCCTGTCACCCCCCGGCAGTCGGCATCTGCGGGGCTTGTCCATCACGGCCACCGCTCTTGAGGCCCTTGATGACGCTGGTTCTGCCACGTGGCTCTTCCGGCCGGCGGGGGAGCCGTCCAAAGCGGCTAAGCGGTACATCTCGGCCGGCGAGCAGGTCGGCGTCGAGACGGCATACAAATGCCGTGTGCGAAGCCCTTGGTGGCGTGTTCCCTACCTGCGTCCAGCCGATCTGTTGCTGACGTACATGAACGCGGATACGGCCAGGTTGTGCACGAACATTGCTGGCGTCCACCATCTGAACTCTGTGCACGGTGTGTATTTGTTGCCGGAACTCCGCTCGTTGGGACGGGACCTCCTCTCCCTGGCATCCCTGAACAGCGTGACCCTTCTCGGCGCCGAACTCGTCGGGCGCTCCTATGGCGGCGGCATCCTCAAACTTGAACCGCGTGAGGCAGACCGCTGGCCCATGCCTTCTCCGATCCTGATTGAGGGGCGCACCAGTCAGCTCCGCGGCGTCCGCCGGCGGGTCCGAGACCTATTGGCAGCAGGACGCGTCTTTGAGGCCTCTGAGCACGTCGACGCCGCCCTTTGGGGGGGACATGACCACGACCTCCTCACCATCCGGCAAAGTCGTGCTCAGCTTCATCAACGCCGAGTGGAGCGTTCTCGGTCTAAGTAGTCGGTGATCGGCGCTTTGCGCGCGCCTCCGTGTGGAAGTTGACGGGGGAGTTGTCGAGGATGCGCGCGATCATCACCGCGAAGAAGCGACCGGGATCCAGCTCGTCCGGCACGGCCTCGCGGTAAAGGGAGACGGGGACGACGTCCTCGATGTCAATGGTGGGCTCTCCCGCCTCCACCTCGACGAGAGCGACTTCCTCCTGTGCTCCAGCCTCGATCGGGCCGGAGTCCTCCTCCGGCTCTGGATCTGCGGGCTCCTGCGACTTGGTCAGGTCAGGCAGGACCAGGGCAACTGCGTCATAGGCGTCATCCTCCCGGCCCAACTTGATGAGCAAGTCGATGAGCCACTCGGCTGTGTCCGCCTCGGTCTCGAGTGCCAACGCGCTGAGCGAGTAGAAGAAGCCGAGTGCAGCCTGCGGGTGGCGCAGGCGGAGATTCTTGGCGTCGCCGTAGCTCTCCTCGACGCGATTTGCTGCGTTCTTGCCGAAGGAGGAATCCATCCGCTTCGTGGAGACCATGAGCTCCGGTCCTGTGGCCCATCGGCTCATCACAACGTCAACCTGCTTGACGTAGTTCTTGCCTAGGAGGTTGGCAGAGCTCAGGCCGCCGACGCCTCGCTCGATCCGTTGCCACAGTGCGGGCCGATCCTTCTTCGGGAGCTTCTCGACGAAGTCCTTGATCTCAGACGGCAACACGCGCGGCGTGCTGGCACGGGGCCACACGCGGTCGGCGTCGAAGCCAGCCCGTCGGAACTCGTAAGCGACCCAAACGTCGAGGGCCAGTGCGGGGACGCCAGACTGGGAGGTGGCCTTGAGCAGGACCGGGACGCCGAGGAGACGCTCGAGGGTGTCGTAATCGGGTTCGTATGCCGTCCGGTCGCCCCGGTGGACCCACGGGTTGTCATCGCGTAGAGGCGCCGCCGCCACAATGGCGTCGAAATAGGCCCAGCCCTTGTCGCGGAGAGTCGCCATGCTGTGACCGTACTCGAGTGCAGTTCTGCCCAGCCGACTGCGCCACAACGCGCTACTCCGGGGCCTCCATGTCGTCGCGCTCCAGTTGTTCCATGATGGCGGCGAGAGTTGTCTCGTCGATCTCCGAGGCTGGTGCTTCAGGGGTGTCGAAATGCCGGTATGGGAGCCAAGTGTTGGCGAGACGAGCCAGGCCGCTGCATGCGCTGTGCCACGGGCTCCGCGGAGAGTCGGTGTACCAGTACCGGTTGGCGTCCACATCCTCGGCGATCGCATCGAAGAGCTCACGCTGGAGTCGGGGCGACCGTCGGATCCGACGGATGGCTGCAGCATCTCGGCGCTCCTTGCCCGTGGCCGTCGCTCGGCTGGGGCGCTCGGGACGTTGCCGAACCACGTGAACCACCTCGACGACGGGCGCCCCGTCGCGAATCGCGGCCCGGACGTTGGCGGCCTTGTTCTTGCAGCGGGTGGAGCAGTAGATCGGTCGCCGACCCCTGCCCAAGTACGAGAGCGCAGCGCCGCACATTGGGCAACCAGAGTCCGCCGTGGAAGCCTCGGTATTACGCACGATCGAAATATACCCATGCCGGCAGTGCATGAGGTGTGTGGGGCAGTGATTTCCCTACGAATGGGTCAGTGCCTTAACGGCGGCAGCGGCGGCGTCACCTCAACGGCGCACGACTGGTCAGATGCTGTCAGGGACTCTGAGAGTGGCAGCCCGAGGCGAGTGGCCCAGCGGCTCGTTCGGAGTGGCCTGGAAACGGGTGTCAAGGTGGCGTGAAGCTGAGTTGGACCGGAACCGCGACAGAACTGCCACTCGCCCCTACGCGGGGATGTGGGGCAGGTTCGAGTGAGCACATCGCCGCGGGTTGAAGAGTGCCGCGAGGCTGGACAAGCGGAAGACTCAACCTCGTGACCGACCCCACGCCGAGCCAGGAGCGCCTTCGCCGGAATCCACCTGCGACCACCGAGGATCTCGTCAAGGCGGAAGACGCTCTGGGGACGCTCCTCCCGGATGAGCTTGTGCGGCTCTACCAGGCAGCCAACGGACAGTACAGCCTCCTCGGACAATGGTGGGTGATCTGGCCCCTCGACCAGATGGCCGATGCTGAGCGTTGGCTACGACCCATTGACGGCTACCTCGATGACTGGATCCCCTTCGGCGACGACGGAACGGGCGATCCGTATTGCTTTCATCGCGCTGACCAATCGATCACGCGGCTGAGCATGATCGGCCTCAACCACGAGCTCGTCGCCCTTGGGCTGTCGGACTTCTGGACAGCGGTCCTCTCTCGCGTATAGCCACCAGCGAGCTCTGGGCCCATCAGGCGGCGGAAGGACGCGCATCGTGGCGCGAGCGGGCGCCTCAAGTTCGCCACAGCCTCGAAAGCTGGCCGGCTCCCTGTAGCTCACGGACGCGTTGTCCGGCGGACTTCAGCCGAGCTCGTCTGCCTCTTCATCGAGGAGTGTTCCGACAAGCTCTGCGATCTTGACCGCGATGTCTTTCAAGGGCTCCTCTTCAGTGCTGAACCCGCCCCGCGAAGCGAGTAGAGGGCTCACTTGGTCGAGTTCCTCGAATGTCACACCGTGCATGACAGGCACCAGAAGGTTGCGGCGCAAGAGGGCGCTGAGCTCAGCGTTCGCGACACTCCGGTCGAGGCGGAGCTTCTCGAGCATCGCCGGCGTGACCAGAACGAGCCCCAGGCGAGAACTGACTAATCCCCTTTCGATGGCCACTCGCATGTCCGTCCCGGGCCGAAGGCTGACCTCGCTGAACCACACCGAAACGTGATCGTCGACGAGCAAGTCGAAGAACTCTTTCGCGTCTGCTTGGCGGTCGGGCCAGGCGTGGCAGAGGAACACGTCGTGCGCCTGAGTTCGTTGTACGGCGACTGCGCGTACAGGCTCAAGATCGCGTACCTGTTGCGAGGTGTATGAGACGGTCGATGTGTGCGGCTGCCACGATGGCCGGGCGGCCACCCGCCCACTGCTGCCGCTCGATGGGCTTGCCGTGCTATGCCGGGGCGCTGCTGGAGGCGTGTACGTCGGGTACGAGTAGGAGGGGTAATAGCCGTAACCGCCGCCGCGTCCGTGAACTGGGCAGTCGGCGCCGCCACCTCTGATGTGGCCCAGGACGGGCGCAGTACACCTAGACATGTAATTCAGAATAGCGACGACCTCCGACAGAGCAATCATCGGAACCTGTGGATGGGGCTCGGCGCGGTGACGTGAAGTAGGCGCACCTCCCGAGCAAGATCGAAGCCCATGCTCAAGTTCTGATCAGGTCGGCGTTGGCGCG
>Ga0073905_10000034_pt1 | contig 48613 bp, 32 predicted proteins | sample KloWWTupernatant_FD_65482 | JGI IMG/M metagenome (GOLD analysis project Ga0073905, IMG submission 65482) | Active sludge microbial communities from Klosterneuburg, Austria, studying microevolution and ecology of nitrifiers - Klosterneuburg... | ecosystem: Engineered > WWTP > Aerobic digester >... | reverse complement strand
TGTGCAAGCTGGCCAACGCGATCTGCCGGTACGAGAACCAGACCCGCGTGCTGACCCCGACGTTGGTCGACCGCGTGCTGGCGCTGTACTTCACCGAGGATCTGGGCGTGGAGCGCACCGGCCCGGCGCCACATCACACCGTCGACGTGCCGCCGTTCGCGGTCGACCCCGAGCTCGAGGCCGAGCTTGATTCGCTCGTGGCCGAGGCCGGCGCCGCCGCGCCGCCCGAACCGATGCTCGCGGGTGACGTCGCCGCGCCCCCGCCGTATCAGGGCGGCTTCACCGCACCGGCCGAACCCGCCGGCTCTGTTCCTGTCCTCGCGCACGTTCGCTCGCCGGGACAGGACCAGAGCTCGGGTTGACGAGATGGGTCAGCCGGCGAGGGTGGCCGTCACCTGCATGGCACCGGCGTCGTCGCGCAAGGTCAGCTGGTTGCCCGAGCGCTCCACCGTGGTGGCTGCGGCCAGGGCGGCGAGGAGCTTGTCCTCCATCTCTGCCACGTCGGGCTCGCAGCCGATCATCGTCGACGCGAACTCACTGAACGCGATCGTCGTGCCGTCCTGCTCGTAGGTGCCCCGGAACGTGTTGCATCCGCCGTTGCCCGACGCGGATCCGTCGGTGCCGAAGTCGAGGGTCATCACCTCGGTCAACGCGGAGGTCTCGACGGCGCTGCCCGTGTTCACGCCCGTGACCTTCCACGACGTCCCGGCCAGATCCCCGCTGACAGCGCCATAGGTCAGGACGTCCTTGCCGGCGTCGTCGATCAGGGTGAGCGACGTCTCGGTCTGCCTCGCAGAAGCGACGGTCGGCAACGCCGCCATGACGTCCTGCTCCTGGCGGGTCGCGTCCGCCGACAGGCACGCCATCTGCGTCATCGGACCGACGGCAAGCGTGAGCGACGTCTCGTCCTGGGTCCACGTGCCGCTGAAGCGGTTGCACCCGGTCGAACCCGACAGCGACCCGTCGACGGCGAAGTCCAGCGTTGGCATCGTGTCGGCCACGGGAGAGTCGAGCTGCCACGAGGTCCCGCCGAGGTCGGTGGCCGGCACGGGCACCGAGGCGGTGGTCGACGAGGCCTTGCCGCTACCGCTGTCCACGTCGTCCCCGCACGATGCCGCAACGGCCGCCAGGAGCAGCACCGCAGCGAACGTGGCGATGACTCGCCCGAGCACACCGGCCCGCTGGGATGGACCTGACACGACGTGACGATGCCTCATGACGACACCATGGCACAGGTCCGCGTCGTCGACGGCTCGGCGCGATCACGCGTGTCGCCACCGGGCCGGATCCTGCCCGTAGAAGTCACGGAAGCACCCGTAGAGGTCGGGGTGCTCGTGACGCAGCGCCCGCGCGTCGTCGAAGAACACCTCGGTCACCACAGCGAAGAACTCCGACGGGTTGACGCCCGCATAGTCGTCGATCACGTGACCGGCACGGCCCTGAGCGACCGCCTCGTAGGTCTCGGTGCACACAGGGATCCAGCGTTCGGCCAGCTCCGCGGACATCGGCGGAGTGCCGTCGGTGACGCCGTCGAGCATGTCGAGCTTGTGAGCGAACTCGTGGTACACGACGTTGCGTCCGTCGCCGTGGTGCACGACGTCGTCGTCGACCTCGTCCCAGGCCACGAGCACCGGTCCGTGGAGCATCGCCTCGCCCAGGATCGGAGTGGGGTCGTCGGAGAAGATGCCGTCGACCTGGGAGTGCTCGCCGTGCATCACCGCTGTGGTCGGGTGGACGATGATCGCACCGACGTCGCGGTAGGGGTCGTCATAGGGCAGGTTGACCGTGAGGAGCGCGGCCTGCACCGCGATGAGGACCTGCATCTCCTCCGTGATCGTGAAGCCGTTGGCGGGCTCCCAGTCGGAGTTCGCGACCAGACCCAGCGCGACGGCCTGCAGTCGGTCGAGCTCGCCGTCGGTCAGCTCGTCCCACCAGTCGAGGTGCTTGCGGCAAAGAGCCACCCACTCGTCGGTGAACCCGGCGTCGAAGAGCTCACGACGCCGACGTCGCCTGGTCCCGAACAGCATCGGAGGAGTCTGCCGCCTGTTCGACCGTCGAGGTGGTCAGGACGCTCAGCCGACGCGGTGCGGCATCCACCGGCGCGATCAGGTCGAGGCTGCGGACCGAGCCGGCACCGAGGTCGCTGAATCGACGAGCCTGAGGCAGCACGCGGGCCTCCAGCGATCCGACTGCCCCGTTGTAGGAGTTGACCGCCCGGCCGAGTGACGAACCCACCTTGTCGAGGTGCTCGGCGAACACCGACAGCCGGTCGTGCAGCTCGCGGCCGGTGCGGGCGATCTCTTCCGCCTGTTCGGCGATGCGCTCCTCTCGCCAGCCGAGGGCAACGCCTCGGAGGAAGCCGAGCAGCGTGGACGGCGAGGCCAGCACGATGCCCTTGGACCACGCGTCCTCGAGCAGCGACGGCTGAGCTGCCGCGGCGGCAGCGAGGAAGGCGTCACTGGGCAGGAACATCACGACCAGGTCCAGCGCCCCCGGCACCAGCGAGTCGTAGGCCCGCTTGGACAGCGCAGTTGCATGACCGGCCACAGCCCTGGCGTGCTCGAGGTGCAGATCCGAACGACGGGCATCATCATCGCAGTTGGCCGCGTCGAGGTATCGGTCGAGCGGCACCTTGGCATCGATCACGACCGCCCGACCGCCCGGCAGCGCCACCACCACGTCGGGCCGGCCGGATCGTCCCGCCTCGACGGGGCCGGAGTGGCCGGCCTGCTCGACGAAGTCGGCGTGGCGCTCCATCCCGGCCTGCTCGAGCACCCGGCGCAGCTGCACCTCACCCCACACACCGCGTCTCGCGTTGTCCCGCAGCGCCCCCGAGAGCTGACGCGCCTCGACACGGAGCTCCTCGTTGCTGCGACGAAGGCCGTCGACCGCAGACGACAGCACCGCGCTCTCGGACCGGCGTTGCGACTCCAGCTCGCGGAGCTGCGCCGCCTGCTGCTCCAGCTGCTGGACGACGTGGGCGCCCTGCGTCTGCCAGTGCCCCAGCGCCGTGGTCTCCAGGGTCTGGTAGCGGGTGGCGGCGAGTTGCAGCAGCTGCTCGGACTGCTCCTGCAGCGTGGCACCGGCGACGGATCGGTAGGCGTCGAGCAGCTGATCGTCGGTGCGCACGGCGGCCTCGGCGGCGACCACGCGCTCACGCAGCGCAGCGCCATCCTCCGCCGAGCGGCGCGCCCAACGGAGGTGCACGACGAGCGCGCCCGCCCCAGCGCTCAGGACAGCGACGACGACAGCGACGACGACGGCACCAGCGACATCGAGTGGTTCCATGGCCGCACATGGTGCCGAGGGGGTGTGACATCGCCACGCTCCTCACTCCTCCAGACCCCGTCTCACTCCTCCAGACCCCCGTTCTGTTCGGCGTTTCACAACGTTTTCGTTGTGAAACGCCGAACAGAACGGGAGGGGGTGGAGGGTCAGGCGAGGCGGGCGGCGAGGCCGGACGAGCGGGCGACGGGCCGCCCGACCGCAGCGCGGATGGCAGCTTCGGACGCGACGATCGTCACCCCCTGCCTGGCACGCGTGACCGCCGTGTAGAGCAGCTCGCGGGTGAGGATCGGCGAAGGTGGCGGTGGCAACGTGACGACCACGCGGTCGAACTCCGATCCCTGGCTCTTGTGGATCGTCATCGCCCAGAGCCGCTCGTGGCGGTCGAGCCGCGACGGGTCGACGAGCCGCGGCTCGGGCGATGCGTCGAAGGCCACCTTGGTGCGACCCGGTCCACCGGCGCGGCCCGTGCTGCTACCGGCGACGGTTCCGCCGGGGCCGGCAGCACCCGAGGCCGCGACGACCACACCGACGTCGCCGTTGAAGAGGCCGTTCAGCTGGTCGTTGGCCGTGACCATGACCGGCCGGCCCGCGGACCACGTGCCTCGCAGCAGACCGGCGTCGGACAGCGCCCGATCGACGCGGTGGTTCCAGTCCTGCGCACCCAGCGGCCCGGTCCGTCGCGCCGCCAGCACCTGCAGTCCCTGCACGTGGGCCAACGCACCGCGGGCGTCCCCTGCGAGCGCCAGCCGCACGAGTCGCCGTCCCCGCTCGACGACCGAGGCAACCACGGAATCGACGGCTGCAGGATCAGCCGGGTCGACCAGCACGACCTGCTCTCGGCCGTCGCGCTCGCCACCCACAGGACCGGGATCGGACTGCTGCAGCAGCTCGACCACGCCGTCGGCGTCTCCGTCGTCGATCGCTCCCGCCAGAGCGGCGATCGCCGAATCTGCAGCGAAGCGGTGCACCCGGTCGAGCGTGACGACGTTGGCGGCGAGCGCCGCCGGCGTCGGCCGTCCGCGGGTTCCCACGATGTCGCCGAGCACTGCGCCAGCCTCCACGCTGGCCAACTGGGACGGGTCGCCCACCAGCACGAGTCGGGCATCGGGCCGCACGGCGTCGAGCAGGCGTGCTGCCATCGGCAGGTCGACCATCGACACCTCGTCGACCACGACCACGTCCGCGGTGATCGGGTTGACGGCATCGTGACGCCAGCTGCCCGACGGTCGGGCCCCGAGGAGGCGGTGGATGGTGACGGCCTTGAGCGCGCTCATCCTCTGGCGGGTCGCTTCTGGCAGTGGTGAGACGTCGACCTCGGCCTGGACCGCCTCGGTGAGGCGGGCCGCCGCCTTGCCGGTCGGTGCGGCGAGCGCGACCTCGATCGGCCGATCGTCGTCGTGGCCCTCGAACACGGCGCCCAGGAGGCGGGCGATCGTACGGGTCTTGCCGGTGCCGGGCCCGCCGGCGATGACAGCGAGCCGATGGCCGAGAGCCGCTGCAGCTGCTCGGTGCTGGGCATCAGGGCCATCGGCGCCGAGCGGGAACAACGTCGTCAGAGCGTCCAGCGCCGCGGCCGACGGGGACGCCAGCGACCCCGCGCGCTCCTTGAGCTGATCGGCGACGCTCCGCTCGTCGCGGTGCAGGCGATCGAGGTAGAGGGAGGTGCCGACGGCCACCACTGGAGCGCGCCGGCTGCCTTCGTCCGACGACTCGTCGCGCACGAGCGGGCACTTGCGCAGGATCGCGAGCCACTCGTCGGGCTCGGGCCACTCGGGCATGGCCGGCTCCACGACGACGTCGCCGGTGGCGGGATCGGCGCCGACACCACCCGGAACGACTCCACCCGGAACGACTCCACCTGGAACGACTCCACCGCAAGCAGCTGATGGGACCGGCAGCGCGAGCGGGTCCTCGGCGCCTTCGTCGGCCACCTCGTCGGGACCGGCTCCGCCGGGCGCTCCAGTCGGAGAGTCGTCGCGAACGGACTCCGCGTGGGCGACGACCGACGAGGCGACATCGACCAGCTCGGCGCGCACGTGACCGTGCAGCGGCGCTCGCACAGCGAGCGCCAGGCCCAGCACGACCTCCGGCGCCACCGTCCCCTGCACCGCTCGGACGAGCGTGGTCACGACCTGGACCTCTGCGACGCCGAACACGCCGGCCGCGACGTACGGCTCCAGGACCTGCACCTCCGATGGCAGCACCTGCGAGGTCACGATGCCGCTCCAACCGAGGACGGCCTTGATGGCGGCCCGGGGGAACGCTCGATGCCGTCGAGCACATCGTTCAGCGACCGGACCGCAGCGGGAGGGACGGTCCAGTCGAACACGCCGTGGCGTCGACCGCCCGCGTGGGGCGTCTCGGGACCCACCATCCCCCGCACGAACAGGTAGCCGACCGGGCCGAGGTGCTGCTCCGGTGAGTAGCCGGGAAGGCGCCAACGCAGGTAGCGGTGCACGGCGACGGAGTACAGCACCGCTTGCAGCGGGTAGTGGTGGTGCGCCATCGCGGCCGACAGCAGGTCGGGGTGGTAGTTGGCGATTCGGTCCGGCTCGACCCACGAGCCCAGGCGGTTCGTCTTGTAGTCGACCACCGAGTAGCGGAAGCCTCCGGGGACCTGGGCCGGGATGCGCATCACGAGGTCGATCGAGCCGGTGAGGAACCCTCCGACGTCGACCGAGATCGCGCCGTCGGCGATGCGCTCCGCCCACGGCCGGACGGGGTCGTCATGACCGAGGTGCTCGGCCAGGACCGCGCCGATGCGGGCGGTCGCGAACGTCGCCGACCGGCTGCCGGAGTCGTCGGGATCGGCACCTCCATCGACGCCGCGCATCGCCCGTCCGACGGAGCGGGCGACGGTCACGAGCGGCAGCTCGAACTCGAGCTCGTCCAGACGGTCGGCGCGGGTCAACGAGCTGAGCGCGACGCCGCCGAACGGGGCGCCGAGCGGCGTGCGGACGGTGGTGGCGATGGCGCGGACCAGGCCGCGCCGACGGTCGCGGTCGCCCGCCCACGGCCGGGTGGCCAGGAACGCGGCGAGCTGCGCCTCGAGATCCCCAGCGAAGTCCAGGTGCTCCATCGCGTCGTGGACGAGCGTGCCGAACGCCGCGCCGGCACCGAGGCCGTCGAACAGCACCGGCGGTGCGGGAACCTGCTCGTCGCCGTCCGCGGCGTCGCCGAGCGACGGGTCGTCGGGGTCGCCGGTGATCGGCTCGGACGCCACCAGGTCGGCCGCGGAAGGTGCCTCTTCGACGGCCCGCGACGAGATCGCTGTGAAGGACCACCGTCCGCCGCTGCGGTCGAGCCCACGATCGAGCGTGGCCACAGCGAGCTCCACCGCTCCGGTCGCCGGTGCCGGCGCGTCGGCCGATCGATGCCGAGGGATCGACGAGCCGTGGGGTGGCACCTCGACCAGCGAGATCAGGCCGTCCATGCCGAGGAGGTCGATGCGGCTCCGGATCTGCTGCGCGTGCTCGTCTGCGACCTTCGACGGTCCGTCCCGGCCGAACAGCAGCGATGCGACGGGCGCCTTCGTGGCCCCGTCGGTCCCTGCCCACCACAGCACCAGGCGGTGCACGGCCCGGGTCATGCCGACGTAGGTGAGGCGTTCGTTCTGACCGACGATCTCCGCCGTCGCCGAGCGGTGGGCGTCGGCAACCTCCTTGGAGTTCTTCGACACGTCGAGCAGGCGGCCGCGCTCCGCGTCGTGGTACAGCCGCTCGTTGACCCGGGCGCCGACGTTCCACAGCGACGGGCAGCACACGACCGGGAACTCGAGACCCTTCGCCGCGTGCAGCGTCATGATCCGCACGGCGGGTGCGTCGGTGTCGACGCGGCGCTTGATCGCCTCTGGGTCGTCCTCCGCTCCGCCCTTGGCCATCTCGTCCAGGAGCGCGCGCACGGACTCGGGGCCGACGGGACGACCGGCGGTGGCGCCGTGGAGCAGCTCGCCGAGGTGCTCCAGGTCGGTGAGGTCCCGCTCGCCCTCGGGGAGCTCGAGGATCTGCGCGGCGAGCCGGAGGTCGGCGCGCAACGCCGCCACGAGCGCGGACACGCCGTCGTTTCGGAGCAGCGCCGACCACGCCGCGAGCCGAGCCTGCAGCTCCACCAGCCGGAGGTCGTCGGCGCGGTCGGTGGTGCTCGCGGCAACCCACTCGGGATCGCGGTCGCCGAACCACGACAGGGCGACCGCTCGAGCGCGCATCGGGTCCGACGGACGGGCGAGTGCGTCGAGCAGGATCCTCCACTGATCGGCGGCGGCCGACTCGGCGACAGAGCTCGCCCCTGTGACCACGGCCGGCACTCCGGCACGCACGAGCCCGCGCTGCAGGGGATGGGACCAGCGGTTGGCGTGCACGAGCACCGCGACGTCATCGGCGCGCAGAGGTCGGGTGCGCGCGCCCTCGTCGCCGACGGCCTCAGGGTGGTCGTCCGCGCAGGGAAGCCGGGTGCCTCCGTCGAGCAGCTCGACGACCGCCCGGACGACGTCGTCGGTGCACGCCCACCGGGCCGGTTCCGCGTTCACGACCGACTTCCCGTTCTTGTAGCCCTTCTGCTCCAGGCCCCGCGAGGCGCACCGCAGCTCGACCGCCGCCTGCGACACGCCCGCTGCGTCGACGAGGCGACGGTCCTCGTGGCCAGGTGCCGGCCGGACCGGCAGGTAGCGGATCTCGTCGTCGCCCAGGCGCCACCCGTCGCAGATGGCGTTCAGCGCGCCGATGACCGCGCCGTCGGACCGCCAGTTCACCCCGAGCGTGGATCGGTTCGAACCGGCCGCCGCAGCGAGGTACGTGTGGATGTCGCCGCCGCGGAAGGCGTAGATCGCCTGCTTCGGGTCCCCGACGAGCACCAGGAGCGTGTCGTCCCTCGGCGACGGTTCGGCACCAGAGCAGACGGCATCCGAGTAGATGGATTGCAGGATGTGCCACTGCACCGGATCGGTGTCCTGGAACTCGTCGACGAGCGCGACCGGGAACTGCTGCGCGACGCGGACAGCGGCGTCGGGATGTCCGACGAGCGCGTCGCGGACGGCCTCCAGCATGCCGTCGTAGGAGAGGGTTCCAGTGGAGCCGAGGCGGTCCTCGACCTCGGCGACCGCCCGCTGCACGAGCTCGCGACGCGCGTCGTCATCGGCGTCGCCCGAGCCGGCGACGACCTCCACGCCCGGGTTGTTCAACACCGCTCTCGTGGCCGACACCAGTCCGTCGGCGGTGAAGGTGGAGCCGTCGGCCAGCGCTGCGGTGGTCATCACGTCCGCGCAGGCGCCGTGGACGAGGTCATCTGTGTCCTGGACGAGCACGGCGTCGGGGTTGTGGCCGGAGGTGGCGCCGAGGGACTGAAGGACCTGTTGGCAGAACCCGTGGATGGTGGTGATCGTCGCGGTGTCGAAGTCGGTGACCGCCCGCGCCAACCTCGTCCGTCGGAGCTCGACCTCATCGGCGGTCCCGAGCGCGAGGATGCGGTGCACTTCGTCGGCGTCCACATCAGCACGACCATCGAGGCCGCCAGCGAGCGCCGAAGCGGCGTCAGCGAGCCGGCGACGGATCCGGTCGCGCAGCTCCGCCGCTGCGGCCCGGGTGAAGGTGACGACGAGGATCCTGTCGATCGGCACCTCCCGCTCCGCGACGAGGCGGGTCACGAGTGCAGCGAGCGTGAACGTCTTGCCCGTGCCCGCGGAGGCTTCGATCAGGTGCCGGCCGGGTCCGGGCAACGGACCGTCGACCGTGTGCTCGCTCACCACAGCGACTCCCCACTGTCCTCCACCGCGTCGCTCACCGCGGACCACAGTCGCCGAGCCCACTGCTGCGGGTCCCGACCGACCACACGCAACGACCGCAACTCGTCGATCGTCCGCGCACCGAAGGCCATGCGGATCGCCGGCTTGGCGCCTTCGGGCCAGTTGCCGCCGTCCCACGGCGTCGCGGCCTTGGCCCAACCCCTGTGGGCGAGCTCGCAGGTCGTGACGTCGAAGATCGGCAACGGCACGTCGCTGCCGAGGTCCCACAGCTCGACGAGCTCGACGAGCGCACCGGCGGCGACCTCGGAGCGCTCCGAGGCACTCGCTCCACGGACGCGCAGCTCGTGCACGAGCGTCGAGTTGCCCTTCTCCGAGCGGTGGATCGACACCCCTCGCCAGGATTCGTCCGGCCGGGAGACGGTCAACACGAACAGCTGCGTCGCCAGAAGGAGCACGTGGTGCGGCTTCGGGCGCGAGAAGCGAACGATCAGCGGACCCGGCTCGCCACGGTCGCCGCTGTCGATCGCGATCGTGGCTCGCAGCACCGAGCCGTCGACGAGCAGGGCATCGACGTCGAGGTGCTCGGTGGCGACGGTGCCGACCCCGAGGTCGTCGGCGGCGATCCGGAACGCGGCCACGGCCGCCTCCGCCGTGGCGAAGGTGGCATCACCCAGCACGCCCGGCGGCAACGAACCTCCCGCCCGCAGCGAGGCCCGGACGTCGTCGAAGGGAACTCCGTCGTGATCGGCCTTCATCACGGCGTCGCCGATCCGCCACTTGGCGAGGTTGTCGAGCTGCACCGGCAGATCGTCCGACGGCGCGTCGGTCAGCTCCGGCAACCGCACCTGGAGGCGCCGTTGGAAGAACGTGGCGACCGGGTCGCGCAGGAACCCGGCAAGGTCGTCGAGGCTGCGCACCTCGGGTGGCGTGGCGCGCAGCTCGAGCGGCTCGGCGAGCAGGACGGGGGGCGACGGGTCGTGGTCGCGCTCTGCGATCACGCGGGCACCGGCGAGCGCGGCCGGGTCGAAGCTCCACGGCCGTTCGCCGATGCGGAGCGCACCCGGGACGAAGTTCCGGCGGTCGAACGGCTGGCGGGAGTGGTCGATCCGCAACGTCGACTGCACCTGCTGCACGTCCAGCTCGCACGTGGCGGCGAGGCAGTCCCACATCTCGTCGAGCACGACGGCCGGCGGGATGGCCGCGTTGGTCCGGACGTCGGAGCCGCCGCAGGTGATCACGAGCGACTGCTGAGCGGACAGCACGGCTTCGAGCAGCAGCTGTCGGGCCTCCGACCGGGGGTCGCTGTCTCCGAGCGCGGGGGCGAGCGCCAGCAGGTCGTCGCCGTTGGCCGCGCCACGGGGCAGCGCGTCCTGGTCGAGACCGAGCACGCACACGACCCGATGCGGCACGGAGCGCAGCGGCGACAACGAGCAGAAGGTGACCGCACCGGTGCCGAACGCGGCTCGGGCAGGCTCACCGGCCAGCCGATCGGACAGCAGACGTCGAACGTCGGCCAGCGTGAGCAGCAAGGGCGATTCGCCGTCGCCCGCCGCGCCGTCACCGTCTTCCGCGCCGCCTCCGCTCCGGGAGGCCTCGATGAGCTCGGCGAGGACTCGATCGAGTCGACGGCGCTGCCACGATTCTGCCGGTGGGAGGGAGCAGAGCAGCTCCATCGCCTCTGCCAGGAGGGCGCCCCACTCGTCGATGGATCGGCTGCCGAGCGATCGTTCGCGGATGGCACCGAGGGTGCGGACCGCGGCTGCGACCCTTGCTGCAGGGACCACCGCCCCGTCCCCCACCGTGAACGGGGCGATGCCGCCGACCGCGAGCACCGCACCGTCGGGCCGGACGGCGGTGCTGACGAGCAACCGGTCCAGACCGGCCTCCCACGAGTTGGCGTGGAAGTCCTCGGGCAGACCCCAACGGGAGCGATGGTCGCCGTCGAGTCCCCAGCGGACGTTCGAGCTCTCGATCCACTCGTCGATGCGGCTGAGGTCCTCGGCGCTGAGGCGGAAGCGGTCTCGTACCGGCCCGAGTCCGAGGAAGTCCGATACCTCCGACGCCGAGAACCGACCGGGAAGCAGGTCCACGAGTGCACCGAGCGCACCGAGCAGGGGCACCTCGCTCCGGGTGCTGCGGTCGGTGATCCGGTAGCGGAGGGCGGGGGCCCGCCGGGCCATCGGTAGGGCGCGGTCGGCATCGACATCGGAGGCTGCACCGGGGTGCAGGGAGTCGGCCGACGGACCGAGCACCGACTGGATGACAGGCGCGAAGGCCTCGATCCGGGGGCACAGCACCGCGATGTCACCCTCGGTCAACGATGGATCGTCGGCGAGCAGGTGGAGGATCGCATCGCGCAGGGCCTCCACCTGGCGTGCGTCGCCGGCACACGAGTGGACCTGGATGCTGCGGTCACCCGGGTCGAGCACGTGAGGCTCCGACGCCTCGCCTGCACCGCCACCCGGGGCAGCCGCAGCAGTCACAGAGCGGTTGCGTCGGAGGTCGGACTGCAGCCGACCGAGGACGGTGGTGGGTGCCGGGACCTCTGGTGCCTCGTCGCCGAGGGTGCGCTGGTGGTCGATCGCACCGACCACCCCGAGCGGGACCCGGAACGCGCCGAGCAGCGCCGCCGTCTCCCTGCTCGGGGCGCCCCACGAGCGCAGCAGCGGGTGACGAGCGAACCCGGCCAGGTCGTGGGCCCGTCGGGCGAACGGCTCCGAGGTTCGTGCACCCCGTGCTCGCCTGGGTGCGGCACCGGTGTGCGCTGCGACGGCCTGGGCCACTCCCACCGACGGCGTGAGGAGCAGGCCGTGCACGTCGCGGTGCTCCGCCAGCGCGCCGAGCAGTGGGCCGACATCCGGCGGCAGCGTGCTGAGGCCGAACAGGAACAACCGCTCGGGGAGGTCCACTGCGAGGTCGCCGGAGCGGACACGTTCGACCAGCTCGACCGCTCGCTCCGCCGGCGACGGCTCAGCGATCCGGCGGCGCAGCTCGCGCACCACGGCGGGCTGCCACCGGTGCTGTGCCGCGAGCTCGTCGCCCGCGGCATCGACGTCGTCGCCGGCGACCCACGCACGCACCATCGCCGGACGATGGAGGACGTAGCGGTCGACCAGGTCGGTGAGCGCCGCAGACCGTCCGGCGAGCGTGGCGCCTTCGGCGCGGCGGGTCAGGGGCGACAGCACCGGATCCGCAGCCGACACCGGATCGGCGAGCACGTCCATCACCGCCCAGATGAGCCGATCGGTCGCCCACGGGTCGACGTCGGCCCCCCGATCTGCGGCGTCGGCTGCCAGCACCCGGGCCCGCAGCTCGCCGGGGAACGGCATCTGCACGTTGGCGGTCACGCCGTCGGCGCGACCGCCGCCCGAGTTGCCGAGCTCCCGCCCGAGCCGCTGGGCGAGCCACCGACGCATCCCGATCGAGGGCACCGCGACCCACTCCGCCGCGAACGGGTCGGACGGCGCGTCCGCGAGCAGCTCTGCCAGCACCCCGACGAGGGGGGTGACGTGGTCGGAGATCCGGACGTCGAGCACGGACGGCGACCATACCGGGCACGGTGTGACACCGATGATGGGGTGGTCGGGCGGCCATGCCATCCGCGGGAGTGTCACACCCCCTCGATACGTTCGGCCCATGCGGTTGCTGCACACCTCCGACTGGCACCTGGGACGTCAGTTCCACCAGTCCTCCCTGCTGGAGGAGCAGTCCGCCGCGGTCGACCGGATGGTCGAGCTGGCTGCCTCGGAGCGGGTCGACGCCGTGATCGTCGCCGGCGACCTGTTCGACCGGGCGATCCCCTCCACCGGTGCCGTCGAGCTGCTCGACGACGCGCTGGTCCGCCTGCGCGACACCGGGGCCGTCGTCGTCGCCATCACCGGCAACCACGACTCCGCCACCCGGGCCGGTTTCGGCGACCGGCTCCTGACCCGCGCCGGCGTCACGATCCGCGCCGACGTCGCCCGCCTCGCCGAGCCCGTCGTCGTCGCGGACACCCGCAGCGGCGACGGCGGGCACGCCGTGGCGATCTACCCGGTCCCCTACCTCGACCCGGTGACCGCATCGCTGCAGGGCACCGCGGATGGCGCCGGGTCCAAAGGCGACGAGGACGGCGATCGCGGTGCAGATGAAGCCTTCGGCGCCGAGCGTCCACGTCGGGCCACGCACCAGAGCGTGCTCACCGACGCCCTGGCGGGCATCCGCACCGACCGCCGGCGCCGCCGGCTGGCCTCCGTCGTCGTCGCCCACGCGTTCGTCGCCAACTTCGCGCCCACGCTGGACGAGGCGCCGGTCGAGGAGAGCGAGAGCGAGCGACCGCTGGCGGTCGGCGGCAGCGACCGCGTCGACCAGTCGGTGTTCTCCGGGATCGACTACGTCGCCCTCGGGCATCTGCACGGCCAGCAGGCGTGGGACGGCGGACGGATCGCCTACTCGGGGTCGCCGCTGGCCTACTCGTTCTCCGAGCAGCACCACCGCAAGGGCGTTCGACTCCTGGAGCTCGACGAGTCCGGGTTCCGTTCCTCCGAGCTCGTAGAGCTCGGTGTCGGTCGGGGCCTGGCCACGATCACCGGCCAGCTCGACGACCTGCTCGTCGCTCCCGAACACACCTCGGTCGAGCCGTTGCGGGTGCGAGCCGTGCTCACCGACGTCCACCTCCCCACCGGTGCCATGGCCCGCCTTCGCACCCGGTTCCCGTGGGCGGCAGAGATCGTGCACCAGCCACCCGAGCGCACGCACGCGGTGGTGCAGCACACCTCGGCACAGGTCCGCAGGCGACTTCCGCTCGACCTCGCGCTCGACTTCGTGACCGAGCAGTGGGACGCCGAACCCGACGACGCTGTCACGGCCGTGCTGCGCCGGAGCGTGACCGCGGTGATCGGGGCCGACCGATGAGACCGCTGCGACTCGAGATCCAGGGGTTCGGCCCGTACGCCGGCACCGAATCGGTCGACTTCGCCGATCTGGCGAACGACGGGCTCTTCCTCATCCACGGACCCACTGGCGCCGGCAAGACCGCTCTTCTCGATGCCATGTGCTTCGCGCTCTACGGGCAGGTGCCCGGCAGCCGGACGGCATCGAGCCTGCGATCCCAGCACGCCGCACCCGACCAACCCACCGAGGTGCGCTTCGAGTTCGCGGCCGACGGCGAGCACTGGCTCGTCCGCCGTCGCCCCAGCTACACGCGAGCCAAGCACCGCGGAGCGGGCGTCACCACCGAGCACCCGCAGTCGCAGCTGTTCAAGCGCGAGGGCACCGAGTGGAAGTCCGTCGCCAAGGGGGCCAACGAGGTCGGTCGTGAGCTGGTGGACCTGCTCGGCCTCGACCACGAGCAGTTCTCCCGTGTGATCGTGCTCCCGCAGGGCCAGTTCCAGAGGGTGCTCCGACCATCCACCGCCAAGGAACGAGAGGAGCTGCTCACCTCGCTGTTCGACACCGAGCTGTTCGGCAGCATCGAAGCGTGGGTGCAGGAGCGCTGGCGTGAGTCGACGGCTGCCGTCACCGCCCACGAGCGCCAGCTGGAGCACCTCCGCCGCCAGGCCGACGAACGATGGGCAGAGCTCGACCACGGCCCGACCGCCTTCCCCTGCAGCGATGGCGTCGGCTCCGAACCGGCGGCTCGACGGGAGTCGCTCGGCGACCAGGACCGGTTCGACCAGGTGGCCATGATCGCGGGGCGCACGGCGGTTGCGATCAGGGGCCGGGCCGATGCCGCGGTCGAGCGCCTGCAGGCCGTCCAGACCGCCGGAACCGCCGCAGCCATCACCGCAGAGCGATGGGACCGACGATCCGCGCTGATGGCCGAGTCGTCCGAGCTGGATGCCGCCGCGCCGACGGTCGACACGTGGGTGCGCAAGGTCGGGACGGCTCGCGCCGCGGCCCCGCTGCGTGCACCGCTCGATGCGGCGCTCGCCGCCGCCGACGCACACGAGTCCGCTCGTTCGGCACTCGTCGCAGCCACAACTCGTCTGGAGCGCGCCGCGGCCGAGTGCCCGGTGCCGCTCGCTCTCCCCGGTCACCGCAGCGCCGAACCCATCGCGACGAGAGCGACGGTCGCGGCCGTCCACACCGATCCCGACGACGCGCTGGCAGCGCTCACATCGCAGGCCACGCAACTCGACCGCATCATCGAGATCGCCCGCCGACGGACGACGCAAGCCGCTCGCCTGGACGAGCTCGCAGTGCGGGCCCGGTCCCACCATGCCGCGGCGACGCAGCACGGCGAGCAAGCCGGACGCTGCGCCGCGGCGGTGGCCGAGTTGGAGCAGCGCCTGGACGCCGACCGCACCGCAGCTGCCCACCTCGCCGCATCTGCTGCTCGCGTCGAGCGCGCCACCGAGGTCATCGAGGCCTTGGGGCTGATCGACACCGCTCGCCGCCAGGTCGAGGCCGCAGCGACGGCGCGAGCGGAGCGACTGAACGAGCAGCTCGAAGCCCGGCAGGCCCACCAGGACCTTCGAGAGCGCTACCTCGACGGCATCGCCGCCGCGCTGTCGGCGGAGCTCGTCGACGGTGCGCCGTGCGCCGTGTGCGGAGCGACGGAGCACCCGCACCCATCCGCCGTCGACGCGAGCGATGTGATCCGACGCGACGATGTCGACCGCCTCGCGGCCCGCCACGATGACGCTGTGGTCGCGTTGGAGGCAGCGGTCGCCCGCCTCGGTGAGCACGAGCGGACGGTGGCGGAACTGCAGGGTCGACTCCACGGCGTCATCGACGCCGCCCCCGCCGACGCCGAGCTCACCTCCGCCCGTTTCGCGCTCGCTGTCGCCCGAACGGCAGCCGACGGTCTCCCCGACCTCGAGTCCCGGCTCGCCGCCGCGACCGCTGAGGTCACCCGGCTGGAGCGGGCGGCGACGTCGGAGCGGATGGAGGCGGAGAAGTGCGTGGCCCAGACGGCCACCCTGGCCGCCGAGGTCGATGCTCTGGACGCGGAGATCGCCGTCGCTCTGCGGATCCCGGTTGCGTCCTGCGAGCTCTCGACCTCCGGCGGAGCGACCCCGGCCACGCCCGCCGGCGCGACACGCCTGGTGACAGGTCACACCGAGGGGCTGCTGCGCGACGCACGGCGTGCGGTCGGGCGCGTCATCGATGCCGCACGGGGTGTCGCTGAGGCCGTCCGTCAGGAATCGGCCGCCGCCGCAGCCGTCGCCGACACGTCGCAACGCCTCGCCCACGCGCTCGACGCGACCGCGTTCGGGTCGGTCGCCGAGGCGCGAGCGGCGACGCTCGACGATCGTGAGTCGGCCGAACTGGAATCACGCATCGCCGCGCACCGCGATCGCGTCGCCGGCGTGACCGCGCAGCTCCACGCAGACGACCTGGTCGACCTCCCGACCGAGCGTCCCGACCTCGAGGGCGCCGCGGCGGCGCTCGAGCAGGCTCGCCGGGAGTCCGCATCGCTGGCGTCGCACGCCGAGCGAGCGCGGGCCGCGTCGGAGGCCATCACCCGCTGGTCCGACGAGCACCGAGCGCTCACCCTGCGCACCGAGCCTGCCCGCCGGGAGGAGGCGCTGCTCCGCCGGCTGTCGGACACGCTCCTCGGTCGCTCCGGCTCCAAGGTGTCGCTCCAGCGCTGGGTGCTGGCCGCGTTCCTCCACGACGTGTGCGAGCTCGCCAACCAGCGTCTCGCCACCATGACCGGTGGGCGCTACTCGCTGCTCGTGCACCGAGGCGACACCCCGGGCAACCGGTCCGCCGGGCTCGACCTCCGCGTCCTCGACGCCCACACCGGCGAGGAGCGCGACGTGTCGACGTTGTCGGGTGGCGAGACGTTCCAGGCGTCGCTGGCCCTGGCGCTCGCGGTGGCCGACGCCGTCGAGCAGCACGCCGGCGGCATCCGCATGGATGCCCTCTTCGTCGACGAGGGGTTCGGAACCCTCGACCCCGACGCGCTGGAGCTCGCCATGGACGAGCTCGACGCGCTGCGAGCGGGTGGCCGCATGGTCGGCGTGATCAGCCACGTCGGGACCATGCAGGAACGCATCCGCACCGGCATCCGCGTCATCCCGTCCGAGCTGGGCTCCACGCTCCGCGTCGGGCGCGCCATCTGACGCCCTGTTCGTTCGGTTCTCGGGACACCGCGCGTGGCGGCTGGCCGAACTCAGGACACAGCGCGTCGCATACCGACCACCGATGTCCCCAGTTCGGGGGCTGGCTCAGCCAGCGTTCGAGAGCAGTCGGACGCGCTGGTCGTAGATGTCGACGAACGCCGCAGCACAGCCCTCGGGATCGTTGGCGAGGTGCTCCCAATGTCGACGAGTGGTGAGGTAGCCGCACCTGGCCGCTTCGGTGTCGCGCTCGCTGTCCTTCGCCATCTGCGTGCGTCGCTCGTGCCACCGGCGGCCATCGGCCTCGATGATCCACTTGGCCTCGGGAAAGCAGCAGTCGACGAACCCCGTCATCGCCTGCACCGACGGCAGCGGGTGCTCGAACGACGGCTCGGGCAGCCGAGCCAGTCGAAGTGCCACGCCGAGCAGCTTCTCCAGCTCCGAACGACCCAGGGCCTCACCGGGTCCGAGGAGGTCGAGGGTGTGCTCGGCCAGGCGGACTCCCGGCTTGCCTCGCCGTCGGACCTGACCGAGGACGGTGCCGACGTCAGCGACCGTGACGAGGTTGCGGGTGATCGCGTCCTCGACCATCAGCTCGAAGCGACCACGTCGACACACGGCGGCCAGGTCGATGATCGTCCTGGCGCGTGTGGTGACCGGGAAGCGGTCGATGAACGTCACGTGCGACGGACGCAGGTCCTGGAGACGATGCCACGTCGCTCCAGCGGTCGCATGGCGCAGCGCCCGGTCCACGATGAGCGTGAGCTGGTCCCGCTCGACCGGCTCGAAGGCGTGCAACTGGCCGGCGGACTGGAAGCCGACCGCAGCGCTGGGACCGGCGGCGAGGGTCGCTGCCCAGAGCCGACGACGCCACGAGTCGGCGTGACCTGGGAAGCTGTACACACTGGTGTGCTGGCGCTCCCAACGCCCGTTTCCCGCTCGACTTCGGATCTGGGCCGGGGTCGCTCCCAGGTCGATCGCATCGCCGCGAGTGAAGAGTCCGCATCGTTGTGCGGCGATCTCCGCCAGCGCACGTTCGTCGAAGGTCATGCCAGGAGTGAACGGTGCAACCCTCCCCTTGTCACGAGGGGACCGATCCCCGGTCGGCGCGGACGGGTCAGGCGGGCGCCGGTACTCGGGACGTGGGGTGTCGCCGCACGACCGCAGATGTCCCGAGTTCGACGGGCGCCGGCACTCGGGACGTGGGGTGTCGCCGCACGACCGCAGATGTCCCGAGTTCGGCGGTGCTCAGAGCATTCGCGGTCAGCTGAGCAGCGCGAGGCGCACGCGGTCGCGATGGAAGTCCGCGTCGCCGTAGCGTGCCGCGAGCGCCCAGGCCCGCTTCATGAAGAAGTGCAGGTCGTACTCGACCGTGTAGCCGATCGCGCCGTGGCACTGCAGCGCCGCCTCGGACACCGCCACCGCGGCTTCCGATGCCCGGGCCTTGGCCATCGACACGTGCACCGGCGCGTCGGGATCGCCGTGGGCGAGCGAGTTGGCGGCCCGCAGCACGAGCGGCTGAGCGAACGCGACCGCAAGCGCGGCGTCGGCCAGGTGGTGCTTGACGGCCTGGAACGTCCCGATGGCCACGCCGAACTGCTTGCGCTCCGAGGCGTACTGGACGGCCATGTCGACCATCCGCTCGCCCAGTCCGACGAGCTGCGCGGCGGCGCCGAGGGCGGCGCGGTCGAAGGCCTGGGTCACCGCGATCGATCCGTCCGGACCGCCGACGAGGACCGTGGTGTCGGACGGCTCCCACTCGACCGAGCACAGCGCTCGGGCGCCGTCGACGGACTCGACCGGCGACAACGTCACGTCAGCCGGAGTGAGCTCGTGCACCTCGCCTCGGTCGCACATGAGGAAGACGTCGGCCGAAGCCGCCGCGGTGAGGAAGCCCGAGCCGGGAAACCCGACCAGGACCGTCGCGGAACCGTCGGCGATCCGGCCCAGCAGACCGCTGGCACCCTGCCCGCCGTGGTCGCGCAGCAGACCGGCCGCGACGTAGGCGCTGGAGGACACCGGGTCGGGCAGCGCGGCACGTCCGCACTCGACGAGCAGCGGCACGACGTCCTCGTCGGTCATGCCCAGGCCGCCGGCGGACTCGGGGACCATCACCCCGAGCACGCCCATCTCGGCCAGCGCGTCCCACGCGGCGCGGACCCGGCCGTCACCGCCGCCGGGCACCTCGCCCACCTGCTCGCGCCACGCGGCGCGCACCGCTTCGGGCGGGCAGGTGTCGGCGAGCAGGCCGCGCACGGCGTCGCGGAAGTCGGTCTGGTCCTCGGTCAGAGCGAAGCGCATGGTCGGTTCCTCACTTCCTCGGCAGGCCGAGGACCCGCTCCGCGATGATGTTGCGCTGGATCTCGTTGGTGCCGGCGTAGATCGGGCCGGAGAGAGCGAACTCGTAGCCGGTCATCCACGGCCCGACGAGCTCGGCGTCGGGACCGAGCAGGTCGAGGGCGGCACGATGCAACCGGATGTCGAGCTCGGACCAGAACACCTTGTTGAAGCTGGACCGGGCCCCAGGGGAACGGCCTTCGACGATCCCGGTGACGTCGCCGAGCGTGTACAGCGCGTACGCCTCGGCGTCGATCCACGCGTCGATGACACGATCGCCGAGCCGCTCGGTCAGCCGGCCCGTGCCGTCGACCTCACGCGCCATATCCAGGAGCCGGGCGGCGGTGGCCCGGAATCGGCCCGGGGAGCGCAGGGTGAGTCCGCGCTCCGACGTCGTGGTGGCCATGGCAACGCCCCAACCCTGGTCGATCCCGCCCAGGGTGCCGCCTCGGGCCATGACCGACGCGGCGTCGCCCGCGGACAGGTCGTCGGCCGGGTTGTCGGGCACGAACACGTCGTCGAGGAACACCTCGGCGAACCCTTCGTCACCGTCGAGCCGACCGAAGCCGCGGACCGTGACGCCGTCGGCATCGAGCGGCACCAGGAAGTACGTGAGACCGCGGTGGCGCTCGGCCTCGCCGTCGGTGCGGAACAGACCGAACAGATGGGTGCAGAACGCGCCCCGCGTGGTCCACGTCTTCTGCCCGCTCAGCCGCCATCCGCCCGCGGCGTCGTCTCGCACGGCACGGGAGGAGATCCCGGCCAGGTCCGATCCGGCGTTCGGCTCGGACCAACCTTGGCACCACAGGTCCTCGGCCGCCGACATGCGCGGCAGGTAGTGGTCCTGCTGGGCCTGGGTGCCGAACTCGAAGATCGTCGGAGCGAGGAGGAAGATGCCGTTCTGCGTGACGCGCTGCGGGGCGGCGGCCCGGTAGTACTCCTCCTCGAAGATGAGCCACTCCCACAGCGTCGCGTCCCGACCGCCGTACGCCGAGGGCCACGACACGACCGCCCACCCGTCGCTGTGCAGCTCTTTCTCCCACTCGACGTGTGCGACGAACCCGTCTCGGGTGTCACCGGATCGGAGCGGGGTCGACGGCACGTGCTCGGCCAGCCAGCTGCGGCACTCCTGTCGGAACGCCGCCTCCGAATCGCTCCACGTGAGGTCCATCTCGTCAGTCTGCCCCGGCACCTGACGGAGCGTCAGATCCGAGGCGCACGTAGGTCGATCGGCCCGTCCACGACTCGGAGTTCACGTACAGGGTCGGACGCGCCGATGGAGCAGACGGGAGCATGGAACCGGAACTCACGATCCACGCGGGGACGACTGATCCCGAGGCGCTCGACGGGGCACGGACGCGGACCGACGCAGGTCGTGGCCGGCGCACCCGCCCGACGATCCGTCCCGGCGCGGTCGGATTCGGGGTCGCGTTCGGGATCGCGGCCGCGACGGCCTTCGCCTGGCCCGGGTTGACCAGCGGGCTCGAGGCCGACGGAGTGGCCGACCCGGACGCGATCATCCAGACGATCGGCTCGGTCACGCTGCTCACCGCCGCTGCGATGCTCGGGATCGCCGGGTACCGCAGCGAGGGACGACGTCGAGTCGGCCAGATCACCGTGGCCCTCGGCGCGCTGTTGCTGGCCATCGGCACCGCGACCCTCCTCGGGGACCCATCGCGAACCATCGGGGTCGTCCGGACCCACGACGGCATCACACCCGTGCAGACGATCGGGTTCGCGCTCCTCGTGCTCGGTGTGCTGGCGATGCCATCGTCGCTGCGTTGGAACCGCATCGCCGTCATCGACGGCACGCTGGCCGCCACCACCGTCGTCGCTCTCACCTGGCTGGCGCCGCTGCGCCAGACCGGCGTGAGCGCCGTGAGTCCGATCGACATCGTCGAGCGGCATCCGGGGGCGGTGCTCCTGCTCGCGCTGATGACCGCCGGCGTCCTCCTGCTCGTCCGCGTCGCGCAGGCGTCGAGACCCGGCGACCTGGCGATCGTGGTGTCGGCGTTGCTCGTGCCGTCGGCCGCCTACTGCTCGATGATCGGCGAGCTGGCAGGGCGAACGTCGGTGCCGATCCGCACAGCGATGATGTGGTGGCTGTGCGGACCTGCGATCCTCGCTGTCGCGGGCTTCCAGTCACTGCGGTCCGGTCCGGAGGTCCCCGACGACCCCGATGCGGCCGCCCTCGACGACGTGGGTCGTGCGGCTCGATCCGAGTGGGTGGCATCGCTCGCCGTCGGGCTCAGCCTCGGCGCCGTCGCGACCCACAAGCTGTTCATCCAGTCGCTCGATCCGATGATGCTGGCGGTCGGTCTCGTCACCGTCGCTCTGTCGATCGCCCGGCTCGCGCTCCTCCAGCAGCGTCAGATGGCGCTGCAGCGGAGGCTGGAGGCGCTGGCGGTCGAGCTGCACGACCGCGCCCGCACCGACGAGCTCACGGGCCTGGGCAACCGGATCGCTCTCATGGAGGAGCTCGAGAGGTGCCTCACCACCGGTGAACGGATCTCCGCGTTCTACGCGGACGTCGACGACTTCAAGACCGTGAACGACGCGCTCGGCCACGAGACCGGTGACCGCCTGTTGGTCCGAACCGCCGAGCGGTTGGTCGACACCATCGGCCCATCGACGTTCCGCATCGGCGGCGACGAGTTCGTCGCTCTGCGCAGGGACCTGGACGACGCGTCGGCCGGCGCGCTCGCACGGACGATCGTCGCGCTCTCGACCGAACCGGTCGAGGTGGACGACGTGTCGGTCTCCGCCAGGTTGAGCATCGGGGTGGCCTCAGCAGACCAGGGAACGCGCACGGGCGATCAGCTGCTCCGCGACGCCGACCTCGCCCTCAACCGGGCGAAGGAGCTGGGTCGGTGTCGGGCAGCGACCTTCGACCTCTGGCTCCAGGACCGGGCGGACCGACGGCTGGAGGTCCAACGCGGCCTACGCGACGCCGTGGCCAGCGACGACTTCATCACGCGCTACCGACCGGTGGTGGACCTGGACAGCGGAGCGATCGTCGGGGCCGAAGCCGTCACCCGCTGGGAAGGCCCGAACCACCGACGCCTGAGCCCGGACGAGTACTTCGAGATCGCCGGGGATGCCGGACTGGTCCCGGCCATCAGCCGGTCCACGCTGCGAGCCGCGGCGGCGCCGTGGATCACAGGAGCACCCCCTGCCATCCCCCTGTCGATCACCTTCACCCGCCACGAGCTGCGCAACGGCGGCTTCGTCGAGGACCTCGACGCGCTCGTCGGCGACGTCCCCCGATCCGCGATCAGGCTCCGGATCCCGGAGTCTGCGCTGTCGGACCCATCTGCGCGAGCCACGATCGACCACGTCGTCGACCGCCGGTACGCGATCTGCGTGCGCGACTTCGGCACGGCGGCGTCGTCCTGGCGACACCTCACCCGACTCTCGGATCCGTCGATCTGCGTGGACCGGTCGTTCGTGGCCGGCCTGGGCCACCGCTCTGCGGACCGGATGGTCCTCGGGTCGATCGTGAAGGTGGGCAAGCAGCTCGGGGTCCGCGTGTCGGTCGACGGGGTCACGCGCCCCGGACAGGCGACCATGCTGCGAGCGCTCGGCATCGAGGTGGCCCAGGGGTGGCTGTTCGGTCGCCCGGTCGACTGGTCCACCTTCGCCCAACGGCTGACGGCCCCCTCTGGTGAGCACTCGGGTCTCAGTTGGCGGCCAGCGGCCGGGTCGGCCACCGCGGAGGTGAACCGGTGACCCTGCCCGACACACCACCTCCGGTGGCCCCGCCCGACACACCACCTCCGGTGGCCCCGCCCGACACACCACCTCCGGTGGCCCCGCCCACGGAGCGACACCCGGGCACTCCTCGTCCGACGCGACCGGTCCTGCTCGCGGCCGCCGCAGTCGGCGCCGTCTCCCTCGGGACCGGCCCGGTGCTCAGCCTGCTCGACGTGGCCACCTCCGCCCAGAGCGCCGCCTGGGCACGGATCGCCGCCGACATCGCGACGTCCGCGACAGCGGCGATCATGTTGCTCCTCACCTCGCTGCGACGCAGCGGCAGCGACCGCCGGGTGTGGTGCCTGATGGCGGTCGGCGCAGGCGCGTGGAGCGTGGGTTCGGTGCTGTGGGCGACCTACCTGCCGAACGGCGGCGAGCTGTCCTCACCGGGGCCCGCCGACCTGTTCTTCGTGGTCCTGCCGCTGTCCTGGTGCGCCGCAGCCATCATCCGCTCCCAGCAGACCGGCGAGGAGCGCAGCTCCAGGGTCGTGCGCCGACTCGACCTGATCGACAGCGTCACGATCGCGCTGTCGTCCCTCCTGGTGCTCTGGGTGTTCGCGTACCGGGTGACCAGGGTCGAGGTCGACGACGCGTCGATGCTGCTGTCGATGCTGTACCCGGTCCTGGGGATGGTCGTGCTGGCGCTGCTCGTGCGCTCGATCGGCCGCAACCCGAGCGATCGACGTGCGCTGATCCTGCTCTGCGTCGGTGTGGCGAGCTGCGTCGTGGGCGACGCCGCGTACCTGCTCGTCACGCACTCCCTGGCGATCACCCCCGCGGTGCCGACCATCGTCGACACCGCGTGGATCGTCGGCTTCACCTTCATCGCCGGCGCCGCGTGGATCGCCGAGCCGGGACCGGAGCGGACGCCGCGTCCGACGAAGGCCCGACGACACGTCCTGCTCCCCGCATCCTTGGGCGGAGTGGCGGCCGTCGTCGCGCTCGTCGACCTGACCGAGACGGGAGGGGCCACGTGGACCATGTCGACCCTCGTGCTCATCATGGTCCTGCTGATGGTCCGCCAGTCGATCACGCTGTCGGAGAACCGGCGGCTGTCGAGGGAGCTCGTCGGCAGCCTGAAGGGCCTGGAGCACCAGGCCAGCCACGACGCGTTGACCGGACTGGCCAACAGGGAGCACCTCACCGACAGGCTGCTGGCGCTGATCGCCACCGCGGGATCAGGCGATCGCTGCTCGGCCGTGCTCTTCCTGGACATCGACCTGCTCAAGCCGGTGAACGACTCGCTCGGTCACGCCAAGGGCGACGAGCTGATCCGGACCGTCGCCGCCCGCCTGACCGACCGATGCGGCAGTTCAGTGGTGCGGTTCGGCGGCGACGAGTTCGTGGTGCTGCTCGCACACGCCGGCTCGCCAGCCGACATCGAGGCCGAGGCGAACCGCCTGGCCCGCGACATGCACGAGCCCTTCGTGACCGGCGGCACCACCCTGGTGCCCTCGGTGTCGGTCGGCGTGGCGATCGTCGAGGCGGGAGCCGTCCCCGATGAGGTGCTCCGTCGTGCCGACACCGCCCTGTACCAGGCGAAGGCCGCTGGACGGGGCACGGCAGCGATGTTCGAGACGTCGATGGATGACGCCAACCTGCGGCGCGCCAGGATCGCTCCGGACCTGCGCCTTGCGCTGGAGGAAGATCAGTTCGAGCTGCACTTCCAACCGGTGATCGAGCTGGCGACCGGACGCGTCGGCAAGGTCGAGAGCCTGCTCCGGTGGCACCACCCCGAGGAAGGGCTCCTCGCGCCGGACCGCTTCCTCGCCCAGGCCGAGGCACTCGGCCTGCTGTGCGAGATCGGACGACGGTCGCTCCTGACGGCGACGGCGCTGTTCGCGGAGGTCAACCGCCGAGACCCGGCCCATCCCGTCCGCGTGACCGTCAACCTCTCCGCGACCGAGCTCGGATCCGAGGTGGTTCGCAACGTGTCCGATGCCCTGGCGGCCAGCGGCCTCGATCCGGCGATGCTCATCCTCGAGATCACCGAGGACGTGATCATCGACGACTCGGTCCGTCGGACGCTCAACGAGCTGACAGCGCTGGGCGTCGAGCTGGCGATCGACGACTTCGGGACGGGCAACTCGTCGTTGCGACAGCTCGGGGACTATCCGGCGTCGATCCTCAAGATCGACCGCAGCAACGTCGCCGGCATCGACCACCCCGATGACCGCTTCATCGTCCAGGCGATGATCGAGCTCGCCCAGCAGCTGGGGCTGTCCACGGTCGGAGAGGGGGTGGAGACGCTGGAGCAGGCCCGACTCCTGCATGAGCTCGGCTGCGTCCACGGCCAGGGCTGGCTGTTCGACCGGGCGCTGCCGTTCGAGCAGCTCGACGCACGCTGGCTCCGCGGCGACGCATCCACCCACCTGGCGTTGCGCCGCCTGGGTCGTGGCGAGCCGGTCGGAGATCCGCTCAGGAACGAGCGGAGGGGACGGTCCGGCACAACCGTGTGAGGGTTGCGTCGGCCTCGTCCATGATGCGCTCGAGGAGCTCGGCGACGGTCGGCAGCTCGTCGATCACGCCGACGACCTGACCGGTGGGCAGGATCCCGACCTCGACGTCGCCGTCGACGACCGACGCCCTGGTCATCATCGGCGCGTTGGCCGCCAGCGCCATCTGGGACCACGACAGCTCCTGGTCCTTTCGCATCTGCAGACCGGTGCGAGCCAGGTCCGGCAACGACACCCCCGCCTGCTTCGCGAACCGGCGGGCGTTGTTGGCGGCACGCGGGAACCGCAGCAGCCCCGGCGACCTCTCGAGCGCGTCGATCATCGCCGTGCGGATCACCCGCTGGGGGGCACCGTCGATCGCACTGGTGACCACCGTGCCGGTCAACGGCGTCTGCAGGTACACGTCCTTGACGTGGTCGGGCACGTGGCTCTCCTGCGTGAGCAGGAAGCGCGTGCCCATCGCCACCCCGTCAGCGCCCCAGGCGAGCGCGGCGGCCAGACCGCGCCCGTCGGAGAACCCACCGGCGGCGAGCACGACGACGTCGGTGCCCGCGACCCCGTCGACGACCTGCGGCACCAGCAGCGACGTGGGGATCGCGCCGGTGTGGCCGCCACCCTCCCCGCCCTGGGCGATCACGGCGCTGACGCCGATCTCGGCGACCTTCTGGGCGTGGCGCTTGGCGCCGACCGTCACGATCGTGACGACACCGGCGTCGCGGAGCTGCTGCACCTGCTCGGGCCGAGGCGCGGCAGCGAAGCTGGCGACCTTGACGCCCTTGTCGACGATGAGAGCGATCCGCTCGGCGGCATCGGGCTGGTTGGGCAGGAGGTTCACGCCGAACGGATGCGCGGCACGCGAGGCGACCTTGTCGATCGCGGCACCCAACTCATCGAGCGTCATCGTGGCCGAGGCCAAGATCCCCAGCCCGCCGGCGGCGGCGGTCGCGGCGGTCAGCTGGGCGCCCGACACCCAGCCCATGCCGGTCTGCACGAGCGGGTAGCGCACGCCGAAGAGGGCGAGCGCCCGTGTGCTCAACGCGGGGTGGCGCGTCGGCTGGTCGCTCACTCGTCGGGGACCTCGGTGAAGCGGAGCCCGTCGGGGTCGATCCGCTCGAGCTCCTCGATCTCGATGCCCTCGGGTCCGCGGCTGGTCGACACCTCCGAAGGCACCTGCAGCTCGAAGCCGGTGGCGGCGACGACGTCGTCGACCGAGACGCCCGGATGCACCGACGCCAACCGCATGGTGGGCACCTCGCCGTCGGCCGCAGGGGCGAAGTCGAGCACCGCCAGGTTCGTCACCACACGGCGCACCTCGTGGAAGCGCGACGAGGTGGGGCCCAGCTCGGCCGCTCGGTCGTAGCCGATGCCGCAGACCACGTCGACGGCCGGGACCAGCACCTTGGGCGAGTGGTTCGGCACCCAGTAGCTCGTGGTGTGGTTGATCGTGTTGCCGGGGGCGCCTCGGAATCCGAGCAGCTGCGACCTCGGCCGGTGCCAGTCGCCGATCGCGGCGATGTTCTGGTTGCCGTAGCGGTCGACCTGGGTGGCGCCCATCATGACGTGGCGCTTGCCGCGCCACAGCAGCCCGAACATCTCGCGGTAGGGGTTCCACCGTCCGATGACGCGCTGGGCCTGGCGTTCGTCCTCCGACAGTCCGACGGGCGGGACGTTGTCGATCAGGGTGTAGTAGCCGTCGGTCAGCGCCAGGTGCGGCTCGAAGGTCGCTGCGGCGAGCCGCCCGCCGATGAGCGGCAGGTTGCCGATCGGGTTGCACAGCCGTTCGCCGTCGCCGCGGAACGCCTCGGCGATGGCAACTGCGCAGACATCGGCCCGCTTGGGATCGCTCACTTGTCTGCCTCCTTCCTGTCCGCCTCGGCGGCCAGCTCCCGGACGTGCGCCCGGTACGTCTCGTCGTCGACCTGCAGGAACTGCTCGGAGAACTCGTCCCACGACTCATCGGAGCGGGCGGTCGCCGCATAGCGACGCTGGAACGCCTCGTCTCGGCCGTAGTCGGGGAGGCACTCGGTGAAGTGCGCGCCGCCGGGTGCGTGCACCACGCCGTTCACGTCCATGCGGGAGATGCTGCGATGGGTGACGTCGGAGCCGTCGCCCAGGTCCTCGGTCGCCACGAGTGCTTCGCAGGACACGAACGACCGGTCGGCCGCCCGGACGAGGAGGTCGTCGAAGTACGGGTCCTCGCCGAGCCACACGGCGTTGCCGGAGACGTCCGCTCGGTGCTGGTGGACGAGCGCGGCGTCGAGGCGCAGGGCCGGCGCGGCGATGAGCTCCTCGTGCTCGCCGGTGTCCGGGTCGGGGTACGGCGAGGTGACCGTCAGGATCTCGGGCATCATCAGCGGCACGTCGGAGCCCAGTCCGGCCCGCGTGGGCAGGAACGGCAACCGCCACGCCGCGGCCTGGATGCCCGACAGGAACATCCCCTCGTCGAGCTCGGCGGCCGCGACCGTGCCGTTCTGGCGAGCCGCTCGGTAGTGCGGCTCGAGCGGGATCGAGTCGAGCGACACGAAGCCCGAGATGATCTTGGACGCCTTGCCGCTCCGGCAGAGCAGCCCCACGTCGGGGCCGCCGTAGGCGACCACGGTCAGGTCCGTCAGGTCCGAGCGCAGGATCGCCCGGATGATCGACATGGGCTTGCGCCGGCTCCCCCACCCCCCGATGCCGATCGTCATGCCGGAGCGCAGCTCCGCCACGACCTCGTCCTCGGTGCACGTCTTGTCAGGCCCTGGCACCGTCGCACTCCTTCGCCGGGTCGAGCTCCTGCGGATCGAACACCGCATCGGCGCGGATCTGACACCGCGTCAGGTCGATGACCGTACCGGAGGTCCGACCTGAGAACGAACCCCGGTGCGGCGCGCGACAGGTCACCGGTGCCGGTAGCGTCGCAGGGTCGTGATGTCCACGTCCCATGACCGAGGGGTCTCCATGTCCGTGCGCCGCACCGTCCTCATCCCGTTCCTCGCGCTGCTCGCCGCGCTGACGCTCGTCGCCGGTGCCTGCAGCTCCGGCGACAAGTCCGACGAGGGCTCGAAGAAGACGACCACCACGGAGAAGGCCGAAGGCGACGACACGGACTCGACCGACACGACCGAGGCGCCGAAGTCCGACGAGGAGTTCAGTGCGGCTATCGACGACGCCCGCCAGCAGATCAAGGACGCCGAGGGCGACCCGTGCAAGGTGATCGAGACGTTCCAGTCGCTCGGATCCAGCCTGGGCACCCCGACCAGCGCCGACCAGCGCAAGCAGACGACCGAGCTGGCCATCGACTTCTACACCGCCCTCGCCGATGCCGCTCCGGAGGACCTCTCTGCCGAGGCCGACCAGGTGCGCTCGACGGTCAAGGAGATCCAGAAGGAGGGCGAGGAGTCGAACTGGTCCGAGGAGTTCATGACCGAGCCCAAGGCCGTCAAGGACAACGAGGCGTTCACCGAGGCCACGACCAAGCTCCTGACCACGCTGAGCAGCGGTTGCACCACCACCACTGCGCCGTGACCCGCCGGCCGCTCGGCTCGTTCCGACGTCGGGCCGCACGCGCCGCACTGGCGGCGGCCGCGCTGTCCGCCGCCGTGCTGGCCGTGGGCGCCTGCTCGTCGTCGGACGACTCCTCCACCTCACGGTCCTCGACGAGCGTCACGACCACCAGCGCACCCACGCCGTCGACGGTCGACGACGCCGACTTCGACGCACAGGCCACGACCGCAGAGCTCATGATCCGCAACGCGGGCACCGATCCGTGCAAGGTGGCGCAGGCGTTCGGCCCGGCATCCAGCCTGCCCACGCCGGTGAACGCGACGCAGACCGAGCGCGGCGTGCGGGTGGTGGCCGCCCTGTTCGAGAGCGCCGCAGCCAGCGCCCCCGAAGGCGCAGCGGGCGACGCCCCGGTCCTGCGCAAGGCCGCAGCCGACCTCATCGCCGAGGGCGAGGCAGCCGAGTGGACACCGAACTGGCTGATGCAGACGCCCGAGGCGATCGCGTCGACCGAGGTGACCCAGGCGTACTCCAGCTACCAGGCAGCCGCCGCTGCCGTGTGCGGCACCACGACCTCGGTGCCCTGACCCGACTCGGCCCGATCGACTGATCAGGACGAGTAGTCGGCGTCGCGCTTCTCGACGAACGCGTCGCGTGCCTCGTCGCTGACACCGGTGAGGTTGAGCTCGAAGGTGAAGCCCTGCTCGAAGCGATAGCTGCGGTTCACGTCGACCGGGTCGATGCCGTTCAGCGACTCCTTGGCCCTGCGGATGACCGAGCGGCTCTTGGTGCAGATCTTCCCGGCGATCTCGAACGCCGCGTCGCGCAGCTCGTCGCGCGGCACGACCCTGCTGACCGACCCCCACGACGCCAGCAACGACACGTCGATCGGCTCCGCGGTGTACACCATCTCCCGCATGCGGTGCTGCGGGACCAGGCGGGCCAGGTGGGTCGCCGCCCCGAGCGCTCCCTGGTTCACCTCGGGCAACCCGAACCGGGTGCCCTCGGCCGCCACGATGACGTCGGCGTTGCCGACCAGGCCGATGCCGCCACCAAGGCAGAAGTCGTGCACTGCAGCGATGACCGGGACCTCGCACTCGTAGACGGCCTTGAACGCTGCGTAGCACCCGCGGTTGGCACCGATGAGCGCGTCGAAGCCCTCGCTGTTCTGCATCTCCTTGATGTCGACGCCGGCGTTGAAGCCCTTGCCCTCCGACCGCAGCACCAGCGCGCCGACCTGCGGGTCACGACCGGCAGCGGTCACGACGTCGGCCAGCTCGAACCAGCCGGCGACGCTCAGCGCGTTGACGGGCGGGTTGTCCATGACGACTTCGGCGATGCCGTCGGCGGTGCTCACGGTGATGGTCACGGCGTCGCACCGTACCGAGTCGATGCCACCAGGGGCGACCCCGGCGGGTGCAGCGCCACCTGTGCGATCGCGTCGAGCAGGACCGGGTCCGACAGATACGAGCTGTGACCCCGGCCCGATGTGGGCAGCGACGGCACCAGCCCCACCCCGTCGGGACCGAACAGACCGGGCAGGCGGTCCGCGACCGCGCCGATGGGATCCTCGGGCGCCCGTACGGATCGCAGGTCGATGCCTCGCTCCCGGGCCGCTGCGACCACGCCTGGTCGACCAGTGCCCGGGGATCCGAGCTGGATCACCGCGTCGGCATCCATGCCGTCGACCAGCGCCCGGCCGGCGACGACCCCGCCGTAGCTGTGGCCGACGACCACCACCCGCTCGGCGCCGGCCGACCTCAGCTCCCCGACCTTCGCGGCCAGCTCCGGGGCGGCCGCGGCGGCCGGAGCGACGTCGATCGCGCCCAGCACCGTGTCGGGCGCGTCGTAGCCGAGCCACGACATGACGGCGATCGAGCCGGCGTCGTCGGTCCGCGCCGCCAGTGCGTCCCAGACGCGGCGCGCCTGTGCGCGCAGCCGCCCGCCGTCGGAGCGGTCGGTCGCAGCCCCCGGTACGAGCACCACCACGACGGGTGCGTCGGATGGACCCATCCGCTGGACCAGGCGGCCGTCGCCGACGCGGTCGTCGACCAGCACGTGGAAGGCCGGAGCTGCCAACGACGCTCGGCGCTGACGCGCAGCGGCGCTACGGAGCCGAACGGCCGCCCGTTCCAGGTCGCCGGCCAGTCGACGACGCATCGCCGCGACCTCGGCCAACGTGCGCCTCGTCACCACGGAGTCGGGCCCGGTCCAGTGCAGGTCGATCGGGAGGTTCCAGCCCTGACGAGCGACCACGCCGGCGGTGTGGGCGAAGGCCGTGCCGAGCTCGTCGAGCGCTTCGGCGTCGGCACCGAGGCGCGACCCCCGGAGAGAAGCGGGGACCCACGGTCCCACCGGCGCGCCACCCGTGCTCACCGGAGCGACGCTACGGATGCAGGCGGCACCTGTCAGCGGGGACCGCGACCCGTGCTCGGGTACCGTCGGCGCCGTGAGCAACCTGGATCGGACCTCTCCCGACGCGTCGGTCGGCCCGGACGACCTCGACCACACCGGCCGCGTGGTCGTCATCACCGGTGGCACCAAGGGCATCGGGCGCGTGCTCGTCGAGCGCTTCCTGGGCTGGGGCGCCGAGGTCGTCACCTGCGGACGCACCGAGCCCGACGAGCTGCCCGCCGTCGACGGACGGATCGCCTCGTTCGTCACCGCCGATGTCCGCGACCCCGACCAGGCCGCTGCCGTGGTGGATGCCGCCGTCCAACGGCACGGTCGCATCGACGTGGCGATCAACAACGCCGGCGGCGCACCCGAGGCCCCGGCCGCCACGGCGTCCCCGCGGTTCAGCGAGTCGATCATCCGGCTGAACCTGCTGGCCCCGCTGCACATCGCCCAGCGGGCCAACCACCACATGCAGGCCGGTGACGGCGGCGTCATCGTGAACATCGCGTCGGTCTCGGCCACGCGACCGTCGCCGGGAACCGCGGCGTACGGCGCAGCCAAGGCCGGCGTCGTCAGCCTGACGTCGTCGCTCGCCGTGGAGTGGGCGCCCAAGGTCCGCGTCGTCGGCGTCATCGCCGGGATGATCGCGACCGAGCAGGCCGAGCTCCACTACGGCGACGCCGAGGCCCAGGCACGCGTCGCCGCCACCGTGCCCGCAGGCCGCCTGGGCCTGCCCGAGGACCTCGCCCAGGCCTGTCGTTGGTTGAGCTCACCCCTGGCGTCGTACGTCAGCGGGTCCTCGGTGTGGGTCCACGGCGGCGGTGAGCGCCCGGCGTTCCTGGCCGCCACCCGCGGCGACTGACATCCGCATCCGCGGCGTCTCGACCGCACGTTCCTACGCTGTGGGGATCGTCGACCGCACCGTTCGCCGCTCCGTCACCCGGCACCGCCGCCCGCGGCGCCTCGCCGCGCCCGTTGTGGTCGCGTCCGTCCTGGGCGTGGCCACGCTGCTCGCCGCCTGCTCGGATCTGGCGAGCTCGGCGGACGCGACCGTCCGCATCGAGGCCGAGGACCGCAACCAGGCGCTGCGCCTGCGCCAGGAGCTGATGTCGCAGGCCTCCACCTGGGGCGGTGTCCGCGTCGGCGAGCGCACCGCGGAGAAGGAAGGCGACATCTCGCTGACGTTCTCCCTCCCGGGCAAGAACCTCGACGCTGCGCTCGGCAACATCCAGACCCTCGACGCACAGGTCGACTCCACCTCGATCGACGTGGACCGCCAGGACGTCGACCGCACCGCGACCACGACGGCCGGGACCCAGTCGTCGGACGGCGACGGCCAGATCGAGCTGCGGGTCGAGATCGCCGCGGATGAGCCCGCGGCCGGTGCCGGCGCACTGCTGCGGTTGGTGATGGCGATCTTCAGCGTGGTCGGCATGGCCGCGACCGCCGTCTGGATCCTCCACGCGTGGCGACGACGATTCGGTCGCACCGAGACGGTCCGGCCCCCTCGCAACATCGTCGACCTGAGCGATCCCCCCACAGAGGAGACGCCGAGGGTGCCTCGCGCCCCCTGGAACTGAGGCGACCGCCGACGGTGCAGGCGTCAGGCCCGGAGCTCCAGGGCCGCAGCCAGCTCGGACCACTCAGCCATCGGCAGGTAGGTCATGTCGGGGTGCAGGACCTGGATGCACACGTGGTCCGCTCCGGCGTCGAGGTGCGCCTGGACCCTGGCGAGCGCGTCATCGATCGAGCCCCACGCGACGATCGCGTCGACCAAGCGGTCGCTCCCGCCGTCGGCGACGTCGTCCGGGCCGTAACCGAGACGGGCGAGGTTGTTGGTGTAGTTCGGCGCCTGGAGGTAGACGGCCATGTGCTGGCGGGCCGTCGCCCGTGCCGTGCCGGGGTCGTCGTCGAGCACGACCATCTGCTCGACCGCCAGCAGCGCGTCGGGGCCCATCGTCGCCCGGGCGATCTCGGTGTGCTCAGGCGGGACGAAGTAGGGATGAGCGCCCGCGGTCCGCTCGGCGGCGAGCGCCAGCATCCTCGGCCCCAGTGCGGCGAGCACCATCTGGGGTGCCGGCTCGCCCATGGGAGCGAAGAAGCGGGCCTTGTCCATGGCATCGAGGTACTCGACCATGCCGGTGTACGGCTTGGAGTAGTCGTGCTTGCGGACCCACGCCACCAGGTGCTCGTGGCTCACGCCGAGGCCGAGCAGGAACCGACCGGGGAACGCCTCGTTGAGCGTCTGCATGGCGGCGTTGCACGCGAGCGGGTCGCGTCCGTAGCGGTTGACGATGCCCGTGGCCACCTTGATGCGACTCGAGGACTGCAGCAGCAGGGCCGCGTGCACGAACGGCTCGCGGAACACCGTCTCGGGGATCCAGACGGCCCCGAAGCCGAGCCCTTCCAGCTGGGCCACCGCCTCTCCCGCTGCGGCCGACGGTTGGGCGTCGAGGGTGGCGGTCCAGATTCCGTAGCGGCCGAGGTCGACATCGGGGTGCTGCACGCTTCGCACGGTAGCCCGCACCGACATCGAGAGGCCCGGACAAGAACGGCCGGAAACGCGGCTTCGGGCGGGGGTCCGGCCTGCGCCGAACCCCCGCCCGAAGGGGGACAGTCCCTCCCTGCCCGGCTGATGATCCCGGCTCGGCCGGTCAGCCGGACATTCTCCGTACCGTCCCGTCGTGGTGATGGGGCAACCTCCACGACTCCGTTGGAATATTTCTACTCGATCCCTCGGGTTCACGCAAGTCAAAATCAACACGACGTGTCATCGAACTCGGGTGAGGTCAGAACACCACCACACCACGGCCGGGTCGCCGCCGTGGTTCCGTGACCTCCGGTCAGCCACCGTAGCGTTGACTCGGCCCGATCCATAGTGATCACTACGGAACCGGTCCCGGGGTTCGCTACACTCACCGCGATGGCACCGAACACGCGCGACGACCTGGTTCGCGCCGGCCTCGAGCTCAACGACGAGCTCCCGCTGGACCGCCTCTACTCGGGCGTCACCACCGCGGCGGTAGCGGCCCGAGCCGGGGTCACGACCGGTTCGTTCTTCCACCACTTCCACAACGCCGCCGAGTTCGCGACGGCACTGGTCGGGTCGTTCGACGAGTCCTTCCGCCCGAACACGGAAACGGTCGCCCGGCTCGGGACGGAGCTGGGTTCACGCAGCGACGTCACCCAGGTGCTGGGCGCCGTGCTGCAGGAGTCCTGGTCGCGAATCAGCCACGACGCCGACCGCCAGGCGGCACGACGGGGGCAGATGCACCTGTTCGCACACCACCTCACCCGGATGCCCGACGAGCCCGAGGGTCCTGTCGGCAGGGACAGCACGGTCGACACGGACAGCACGGACAGCACGGTCGGCGACGTGTTGCGGGACCTCCTTCGAAGCCAGATCGTCGAGACCGGCCGCAGCTGGCGTGGCCTGCTCGAGATCACCGGGATGCGGCTGGCCGACCCGTTCGACGTCGACCGACTGGCGGTCGCGGTCCACGCGCTGCTCCTCGGCCTGGAGATCATCCACGAGATCGACCCCGATGCGGTCGACGACCGGTTGTTCGCTGAGACCACCGCCACGCTCGCGTCGACGGTGTCCAAGCTCGACCTCCGACCCCGACGCGTGGTCGTCGCCACCGAGCTGGGTCAGGAGCCCGACGGGTCGCCGCAGGCCCGTTCCGGTGCTCGACGACGCCGGGAGTCGCGCCAGCGCGTCGTGGCCTCGGCCGCCGGGATGTTCGGCGACGGATGGGACTCGGTGACCGCCACCGAGGTCGCTGATGCCGCCGGCGTGTCGACGCAGACCGTGCTCAACCTCTTCGGCAACGTGCGCCGCGTGTGCGCCGCCACGTTCAGCCAGCACGCGGCCGAGCTGGAGGACGTGCTCGAGTCGAGTCCAGAGCACCGACCGCTCGATGCTCTCCACGACGCCCTGGTCGCGATCGCCCGGGCCGCGGCGGAGGCACCGCACGCAGCCAGGGCGCTGCTCGCGGAGCGGGTCGGTGTCCACGCGGAGCGAGGGTTCGACCTCGACGACGACGACATCCGGGTCATCGTCCCGGTCGGGATACGCCTGGCCGTGCCGCTCTCGCGCGCCACCGGGTGGGACACCTCCGACGATCGGCTGCTCGATCTCAACGCGACGCTGATCGACTTCGTGCTCGCCAACGCGGCGCCACGACCCGGCCGGAGCGAGCGGACCGCAGAGCTGGCCATGCGGTTGCTCCCACCCGAGGCGCTACCCTGACGACCCGTCAGAACCCAACACGCCCCGCTCGACGCGGGGGGACGGAGGCTCAGGTGAGCACCAGGCGCGTGCCCGCGATCGACGGCTGGTTCACGATGCCCGACGACGGCACGCCCCCGGCGTTGATCGGGACGCTGGACACCACGACCGGCACCTACTTCTTCCCGCCCGAGCGCGTCATGTCCCGGGCTCCGGGTGCCGCCGACGCACAACTGATCGACGTCGAGCTGTCACGCACCGGGAAGCTGTGGTCCTACACCGATGCCGGGTACCGGCCGCCGGAGCCGTACGTCCCGGTCACCGACCCGCACGTCCCGTTCGCGATCGCCGCGGTGGAGCTGACGGAAGAGAAGATGGTCGTCATGGGTCAGGTCATCGCAGGCGTCGCCGTCGACGACCTCCAGGTGGGCATGGACATGGAGCTCGTGCTCGACACGCTGTACGCCGAGGCAGACCCCGACGGGGAAGACGGCGACGTGGTCGAGCACGTCGTGTGGAAGTGGAGGCCGGCGACGTCGCCGGCCGCGACGACGGGAGAGCGGTGATGAGCGTCGAGCAGGTCGCCGTCCTGGGCGTGGGCATGCATCCGTGGGGGAAGTGGGGGCGCAACTTCGTGGAGTACGGCGTGGCCGCAGCCCGCGCCGCGCTCGACGACGCCGGGGTGGCCTCGAGCGACATCCAGTTCATCGCCGGCGCCGACACGATGCGCAACGGCTACCCCGGCTACGTGGCCGGCGCGACGTTCGCCAAGGCGCTCGGCTGGTCGGGGATCCCTGTGACCAGCGCCTACGGCGCGTGCGCGTCCGGGACGATGGCGTTGGAAGCGGCGCGCCAGCGGATCCTCGCCGGGTTGTGCGACGTGGCGCTCGTGGTCGGGGCGGACACGACGCCGAAGGGGTTCCTGAAGCCGAACAAGGGAGAACGGGGCGACGATCCGGACTGGTTGCGGTTCCACCTGATGGGCGCCACCAACCCGACCTACTTCGCCCTGTACGCACGCCGACGAATGGACCTCTTCGGTGCCACCACCGACGACTTCGCCCAGGTGAAGATCAAGAACGCCCGCAACGGCTTGAGCAACCCGTACGCGCGCTACCGCAAGGAGGTGACCGCCGCGGACGTCGAGAAGTCCCCCACGGTCGCCAGCCCGCTGCGACTCCTCGACATCTGCGCCACCTCCGACGGCGGCGCAGCTGTCGTGCTCAGCTCCATGGACTTCGCCCGCCGTCACCTGTCGGGTTCGGAGCCGACGGTGCGGGTCGCAGCGATCAGCACGGTGACGCCGACGTTCCCGAACACGGTCATCGAGATGCCCGACTTCGCCACCGACTCCGCAGCCGGCATCCCGGTGCCGACCAACACGTTCAAGCAGGCGATCGGCGCCGCGGCCTACGAGCAGGCCGGGCTCGGGCCCGACGACGTCGACGTGGCCGAGGTGTACGACCTGTCGACTGCGCTCGAGCTCGACTGGTACGAGGACCTCGGCTTCTGCGGGCCGGGCGAGGCCGAGAAGCTGCTCCGCGACGGAGTCACCCAGCTCGACGGAGCGCTGCCCGTGAACCCGTCGGGTGGCCTGGCCTGCTTCGGTGAGGCCGTACCTGCGCAAGCCATCGCCCAGGTGTGCGAGATCACCTGGCAGCTCCGGGGTCAGGCCGAGGGCCGCCAGGTGGCGGATCCGACGGTGGGCATCACTGCCAACCAGGGCCTGTTCGGACACGGATCGAGCGTCATCCTCACCCGATAGCCCTCAGTTCCCTCCGCTCGCTGCCGATGAGGATCGTGGGAACACCACACGGCACGCGACATCCGGGGCCCCCAGGGCTCCGGTGTCGCGGACCCGCATCAACGCCTGGCGCCGGGTCCGCCACCACCGCCGAGCAGGAGCAGCATCGGCACACCGACGGCGCAGGCGGCGAGCATCGCGAGGCCGACCGACACGCCGAAGATCCCCGCCACCGCGCCGACCAGACCGGGACCGATCACCGCACCCAGGTAGCCGACCGTCGTCACCGCGCCGACCAGGACCCCAGGTCGCTCACGTCCCCGGCCCACCTCCGACATCAGCAGCGGCCAGCAGACCGAGATCCCGCCGGCAGCCACGACGAGTCCGCCGGCAGCGAGCACCGGCTGGCGCACGCCGGCGAGCACGACCAGCCCGAGCGCCGCCAGTCCGGCACCTCCGACGACCGCCCTCCGAGCCGCGGCACCGGTCTCGATCCGCGACACCGACAGGCGCGCCGCGATCGCGACCACGTAGCCGAGGAACGCCCCGCCGACGCCGACGAGCAGTCCGACCTCGAGCTGGCCGCGGAGCTGCAGGACCCCCCACGTGTTCACGCCGCCCTCGACCACCGCACCCAGAGCGAAGGCCAGCGCCAGCGGGATCAGACGCTGCGAGCGCAGCTCCCTCAGCCCTTCGGAGAGGCGCACCTTCCGGCCGGCGTGACCGGCAGGCAGGGCGATGCCGCTGGTCACCACGACCCCCGCTGCGACCACGACCGCCGTCACCACCCAGGCCAACCGCCAGCCCACGGCGCCCACCACGCCCAACAGGACGCCGACCAGGACCGTGCCCGCCGCCCCGCCCACGTTGTAGACCGCGTGCACCCGGAGGAGCCGCCCGGGCTCCTCGGCGAGGCCAGCCGTCGCCGCGACGTTGGCCACCACGTCGACCGCTCCACCGACCGACAGCACGGCCACCACTCCGGCGGCCACCCCCCACGGCGCCGGCAGGACTGAACCGACACCCAGGGCAGCGGCCCATCCGCACAGCGTGATGCGCATGGCGGCGGTCGTCCCGAGCCGCTCTGCCGACGCGCCACCGATCGTGTTGAACGCGGCGGCCACCACGAGCGAGATCGACAGGACCAGTCCCAGGCGCCCGGGCCCACCGCCGAGCGCGCGCTCCACCTCGGGGGTGGCCACCGTCCACGCACCCATGAACAGCCCGAGGGCCGCGAAGGCACCACCGATCGGCACGAGCATCCTCGTCGGCGTGCCCGATGCACGCTGCTCGCTCGACACGGACTCGAGCCTCCCACGTCACCAACGGACCCGTGACCGCAGCGCAGCGCTCGATCCTGATGTGGGGCTCAACCAGCGCAAGGCGGCCGGGCCGTAAGATCGGGCCACCATGGGGCCCACCGATGCAGCGCGCCCGCAGAGCGCACCGCCGCGCCACGTCCAGGCCGTCGTCGAGATGACCGACACCGTGTCGCTTCCCTACACGACCGGCCTGCAGCGGGTCGCCCGAGAGCTGATGAGCCGGCTCGACCCGCCTCGCTCCGAACCCGCAGCGGCGCCGGTCGGCGGGGTCACCTACCGGCCCGCGATGTGGTCGCCGGCAGCGAAGTGGTACCGCGACCTGACCGACGGCGAGCTCGACGCGCTGGCGAACCCCCAGGAGCGGCTCCCGGCGAGCACGGCGATCGCCCGCCGGTTCCCGGCCCCCGTCGCGAGCGCCGTTCGTCGGCTGCTGGCGGTCCCGGCCATGCGCGACCTGCGCGAACAGGCTCGTCGAGCCGCCCACCTCCGCTCCGAGCGGCCGCTGGTCGACCTCGCCCTCGGCCCACCGGACCCGTCGATGGTCCTCCTGGACCTCGAAGCCGCCTGGAACGACCCGATCCCGCGCGACGAGCTGCTCCCCAGCCTCCATCGCCGCGGCGCCCACAGCGCGGCGCTCGTGGCCGACGTGCTGCCGTTGCTGCACCCGGATTGGTTCGATTCGGTGCTGGTGCGGGACTTCGAGCGCTTCATCACGGGCCACCTGCGCCACAGCGATCTGTTCCTGTGCATCTCCGAGCGAACCCGCCTCGACCTCCTCGGCGTAGCCGAGGCATTGGGCATCGACCGCGACCTCGACGCCAGAGTGATCCCACTCGGCTCCGACATCGTCCAACGCTCGGGAGCGGAGCCGACCGCCGGCACTGACAACGACGTCCACCCGTCGATCACCCACTACCTGCTCATGGTCGGGACGATCGAACCGCGCAAGAACCAGGCCCTCGCTCTGGACGTCTTCGACGCGCTGGCGGACCGCCACCGGGAGCTCGGACTCGTGCTCGTCGGCAAGCGCGGCTGGAAGGTCGACGACCTCATCGAGCGCATCGAGCACCACCCGCGGTTCGGCGGGCGGCTCCTCTGGTTGGAGGAGGTCGACGACGTCCGGCTCGGGAACCTGTACCGCCATGCGTTCCTGTCGCTCACCCCGGCTCGCTACGAAGGCCTCGGGATGACCGTCACCGAGGCGATGCAGTTCGGCGCCCCGGTCGTCGCGTCGACCGCCGGGGCCCTGCCCGAGGCGGGCGGCGACGCGGCCGAGTACGCCGACCCCGACGACGTCGCCGCGTGGGTCGCCCTGATCGAACGGCACCTCGACGACCCGACGCACCACCGGGCCGCCGTGGAGCGAGCCCGAGCGCACCGACCTCACACGTGGGACCAGTCGGCCACTGCGGTGCACGGTGCGATGTGCGACGTGTTCGGCATCCGGACCGGGTCGAACGCGCGTGGCTGAGTCCGAGGACGCAACGCCGTGGTGGGTCACCGTCGGCGTCGTCGTGGTCGTGGTCGCAGGCATCGTCGCCCGGTTCCTGCCGCGAGGATCGCTCTGGCTGGACGAGGCGCTGTCGGCGAACATCGCCGAGATGCCGCTCGGGGGGCTGCGCAGCGCGCTGGAACGAGACGGCCACCCCCCGCTCTACTACGTGCTGCTGCACGCGTGGGGCTCGATCTTCGGGTGGTCGCCCTGGGTCCTGCGATCGCTGTCCGGCGTGCTGGGCGTCGCCGCGCTCCCGCTCGCCTGGTGGGCCGGCACAAGGGTCGGTGGACGCCCCGACTCCCGTGGGACCACCGACGCGACCCGAGCCCGACGGAGCGGTGTGGCGGCACTCGTCCTGATGGCCGCGCTGCCGTTCGCCATCCGGTACTCGTCGGAGACCCGGATGTACTCGCTGCTCATGGTGCTGGTGCTCTGCGGCTACCTGCTGATCGACCACCACCGTGAGCGCCCGCGTTGGAGCACGGCGATCGGGACCGGTGCGGTGGCGGCACTGCTGCTGTGGACCCACTACTGGTCGATCTGGCTGCTCGGGGGGATCGGAGTCGTGCTGCTCGCCCAGGCGGCGGTCGAGCACCGTCGCGGCGACACCCGACGCCGCGACGCCGAGCTGGGACTGGCGGCGGCGATCGTCGCCGGCGCGCTGACGTTCCTGCCGTGGCTGCCCACCATGCTCTACCAGAGCGAGCACACCGGCACGCCCTGGGGCGACGTGTTCCGCCCCGCCGCGTTCGGCGTGCTCGGCATGATCCAGGTGTTCGGTGGAGCGGTCGCTGAGCCGCAGCTCACCGCGTACCTCGTCGCCGGGCTCATCGTGGCCGGCATCGTCGGCACCACCAACGCCGCCGGACGCTTCGAGATCGGCTGGCGGGTGCAACCGAACGCCCGCAGGGAGGGCGCCGTCGTGCTCGTCACGTTGGCGATCGCCTGGGTCGCCGCGTTCGCCTCCCGGTCCGCGTTCGCAGCGCGCTACCTGGCGGTGGTCGTGCCGCTCGTCGTGCTGGTGATCGCCATGGGGCTCACCACCATCCGCAACGACGGTTGGCGACGGTTGATCGCGGTGGTGGTCGTCGCCGGCTTCGCCGTCGGCGTGGCCGTCGAGGTCACCCGTGTCCGCACCCAGGCCGGCGAGGTGGCCGATCGCATCATCGAGGTCACCGACGCGATGCCCGACGACGCTGCCGCCCCGCTCGTCGTCACCTGCCCCGACCAGAACGGCCCATCGGTGCAGCGCTCGCTCCGCGATCGCGGAGCGATCGGTGCCGACGGAGGGGGTGACGTGGAGGTGGTTGCGCTGCCCCGCCTCGACGATCCCAGGTACGTCGACTGGGTCGACTACCAGCAGCGCAACGAGGCGATCGACCCTTCCGACGTCGTGAGCCGGCTCGCCCGCAAGGCCGAAGGCCGGACGGTGTTCTACGCGATGACGCCGAACTACAAGACGCTGGAAGGCAAGTGCGAGGCCATCCAGTCGGAGCTCATCGCGACCCGCGGCCAGCCTCGGGTCCTCGTATCGCCCGACGAGCGCAACGAGGACGAGCCGGGCATCCTGCTCCTCGAGTTCCCTGCGCAGTGACCGACCCGGAGCGGCGCGTCGGTGGCGTCGAGGTCCGCCGCAGCCTGGCCGTCGGACTGCTCGGATGGCTCTGGGCGAGGGTCTGCGTGGCACTCGGCTTCTGGGTCGCGCACCTGTTGACGCCCGACCCCGCGCTGGCAGGGCGGGAGGACTTCCCGCTGCCCAAGGCGCTCCTGTCATGGGACGCGCACTTCTACAACCTGATCGCGCGCGGCGACTACGACGCGGTGGCAGCTGACGGCGCCCGGTTCTTCCCGCTCTACCCGCTGCTCGGCCGCTGGTTGTCGCCGCTGTTCGGTGGTCGCGACGACGTCGCGCTCGTCGTGATCGGGAACCTCGCTGCGCTCGCTGGCGCCGTCGTGCTGTGCCAGCTCGCCCGGGAGGTGCTGGCCGACCGCCCGGGTCTGCTCGGTCCCCACGACGGAGGTGTCGCCGCTGATGCCGATGCCGTCGGATTGCGCTCGGCGTGGATGGTGGCGATCGTGCCGGCGGCGGTCGTGTTCGTGTGGCCCTACACCGAGGGACTCGCGCTCCTGGTCACCTCTGCCGCGCTGCTCGCGCTGCACCGTCGTGCCTGGTGGTGGGTCGCCGCGTTCGCACTGGCCGCCGGCGCGCTGCGACCGACCGGCCTGCTGCTCGGTGTGCCCATCCTGATCGAGGTGCTCACCGTCCGACCCCGTCCCAAGGTCCTTCCGGCGCTCGCCGCGCTGGCCGGTGCCGCCGTCGGCCTCGTCGCGTCGCTCGCGTACGTGGGCGACGCGACCGGCAGCTGGCTCGCAGCGTGGGAGCAGCAGCGGCCGATCCGTGGCGACTTCCGCAATCCGCTGCTGCGCGCTGCAGAGTCGGTGTGGGGGCTGGTGCACAACACCGACACCGAGCTCGTGCCGTTCGTCGTGATGTGGTGCCTGCTCCTGGTCGTCGCCGTCCGGCGTCGTCAACCGTGGTCCTGGATCGGCTTCAGCGCTGCGACGTTGCTCGTGGCGCTCGCCGCGCAGACGATCGACTCGATCGGCCGGTACGGACTGCTGGCCGTGCCGCTGGTGATCGCGCTGGCGCAGTGGTCGGACCGGCGGTGGCGACAGGTGCTCGTGTCGTGCGTCGGCTCCGCCGGTCTGGTGATCTGGACCGCCCAGGTCCTCCAGGGCCGCATCGTCCCCTGATCCGCCCCACCCTTCCGACCCTCCCCCGGCGCGTAGGGTTCCGCCATGGCGCACGACCTGGTCATCCGCGGAGGCACGCTCGTCGACGGCACCGGCTCACCGGCACGGGTCGCCGACGTGGCCGTCGATCAGGGCGTCGTCACCGAGGTGACCGCGGCCGGAGCCGCTGGAACCGGCGCCAGGGAGATCGACGCCGACGGGCTCGTCGTCACCCCCGGATTCGTCGACATCCACACCCACCTCGACGCTCAGGTGGCGTGGGACCCGTTCGGCACCAGCTCGTCGTGGCACGGCGTGACGAGCGTGGTCATGGGCAACTGCGGGGTGACCTTCGCTCCGTGCAAGCCCGCTGATCGCAGCTACCTGGCCGACATGATGGAGTCGGTCGAGGACATCCCTGCCAGCTCGATCATGGCGGCGCTCCCCTGGGACTGGGAGACCTACGGCGACTACCTGAGCAGCCTCGACCGCACCGACAGCGTGATGAACGTCGGCGGCATGGTCGGGCACTGCGCACTGCGCTACTGGGCCATGGGCGACCGGTCGATGGACCCCGATGCCCGGCCGACAGGTGCCGAGCTCGAAGAGATGGTCGGGCTCCTCGACGAGGCGATGGCCGCCGGAGCGCTCGGCTTCTCCACGTCGCGGACGTTGCGCCACAAGGTGCCGGACGGCCGTCAGGTGCCGGGCACCTTCGCTGACCGCGACGAGCTGCTGACCCTGGCCGGGGTGCTGCGCGACCGCGACCGCGGGATCTTCGAGAGCGCGCCGCGCTTCGACGGCGAAGGACCGTCGGAGCCACGGTGTCGCTCCGAGCTGGACTGGATGCGCGAGGTGGCGCTGACTTCGGGACGCCCGGTCACGTTCAACCTGACCCACACGTTCGAGAACCCCGAGCACCACCGCCTGGCCATCGAGCTCGCCGCCGCCGCCAACGCGGAGGGGGCGCTCATCCGGCCGCAGACCACCGCCCGCGGCATCGGCGTGCTGTTCTCGCTGCAGGCGGCGACGCCGTTCGGTCGCCATCCCTCGTGGGCCGCGCTGCGGGACCTCGACCTGGGCGGCCGCCTGACCGCCATCCGCGACCCCGACACTCGATCCCGGCTGATCGCGGAGGCCGACGCCGCTCCGACCACCGACGAGCTCGCACGGTTCTTCGTGACCGGTGCGGACGGCGTGGCCGGTCAGCGCGACGACGTCGCCCGCTACGACTGCGACCCCCGCACCTCGCTGCCGGCCCTCGCCGCCGAACGTGGGGTGTCCATGGCCGAGGTCTACCTCGACCTGTGCGACGCGACCGACGGCAGGGTCCTCGTCTACTGGCCGCTGCTCAACCAGTCCATGGATGCGATCGCCGAGATGCTGAGCGACGACACCGTGATCATGGGCCTCGCCGATGCCGGCGCTCACGTCGGCCAGATCCTCGATGCCAGCCAACCGACGTGGTTCCTGACCCACTGGGTGCGCGACCGAGGCCTGCTGTCGATCGAGCGAGCGGTGCAGCGGTTGAGCTCCGACACCGCCGACTTCGTCGGACTGTCCGGTCGCGGCACGCTGCGGCCGGGCGCGGCGGCGGACCTCAACGTGATCGACTGGGACCAGCTGTCGCTGCCGGTCCCCGAGTTCGTCCACGACCTGCCCGAAGGTGCGGGCCGCTGGATCCAGCGCGGGGAGGGCTTCGTCGCCACCGTCGTCAACGGCCGGATCGCACTGGAGCACGGCGAGCACACCGGCGAGATGCCGGGCACCGTCCTGCGCTCCGGTCCCGACGAGCGTTGAACCACCTCGCCGAGGTGGCGTGAGCACCGACGCGCTGCCCGTCGACGCTGCCCTCCCGGAGCTGCGGGCCTCGCTCGCAGAACAGGGCGCGGCCGTGCTCGTCGCACCGCCTGGAACCGGCAAGACCACCGGCGTGCCGCCAGCGCTCCTCCACGAGCCGTGGGCGCTCGGGCGACGCATCGTCATCACCCAACCCCGACGCATGGCCGCCCGGGCCGCCGCAGCGCGCATGGCCGCGCAGGCGGGCCAACGGGTCGGTGCCACGTTCGGGTACTCGGTGCGAGGCGACCGCAGGGTCGGCACCGACACCCGGGTGGAGCTCGTGACGGAGGGACTGCTGCTACGAAGATTGCAGGCCGACCCATCGCTCGACGGCGTCGCCGCGGTCCTGATCGACGAGCTGCACGAGCGCTCGCTCGACGTCGACCTGCTGCTGGCGCTGCTGGTCGACGTCCGGTCGTCGTTGCGTCCCGACCTGCGCCTGGTCGCCATGTCGGCCACCTTGGACCCGGCACCGGTCGCGGCGCTGCTGGGCGGCCCGGACGGTCCCGCTCCGGTCGTCACGGCCGCCGCGGCGGTCCACCCGGTCCGGACGCTGCACCGACCCGGTTCCACCAGCGACCGGATCGAGGACCGAACGGCCGACGTGGTGCGCGAGGCGCTGATCGCCGGGCCCGAGTCCGACGGCGTGCTCGGTGACGTGCTCGTCTTCCTGCCCGGCCGGGGCGAGATCCGCCGCACGGCCGAGCGGCTCACGTCGTCAGGGACCGGCGCCGGTGTGGTCGTCCACGAACTGCACGGTTCGGTGCCGCCGTTCGAGCAGGATGCGGCGCTGCGCCCCGATCCGGCCGGACGACGCCGCGTGGTGTTGGCCACCTCGATCGCCGAGACGTCGATCACCGTCGACGGCGTGCGGATCGTCGTCGACTCGGGTCGCCGCCGCACCGTTCGCGTGCACCCCGGCACCGGATTGCCCGGGCTCGTGACCGAGCCGGTCTCCATGGCGGGCGCAGATCAGCGTCGAGGTCGGGCCGGACGGACCGGCCCCGGCACGTGCTATCGGCTGTGGTCAGTCGAGGAGGAGCGGCACCGTCGCGACGCCGACCGGCCCGAGATCACCGACGGCGACCTGTCCGCCCTCCTGTTGCAGGTGCTCGAGTGGGGCGCTCGCCCCGAGGACCTCGCCTGGCTGGACCCGCCCGGCGGGCCCCACCTGGACGCGGCCTGGAGCCTGCTCGACGACCTGGGGGCGCTCGACGGCGCTTCGGCCCGACTCCACGAGCGAGGTCGGGCGCTGGCCCAGCTCGGCTTCCACCCGCGCCTGGCAGCGGTGGTGCTCGCAGCGGTCGCGGGACCGCTCGGACCGGACCGCGCCGCGGAGGTGGCTGCGCTCCTCGAGGTCGACCCGCCGGGCGACGTCGACCTGGTGGAGCGGCTGCGCCGACTGCAGCGAGGTGATGCTCCCAGGGAGGTACGTGACGCGGCCGCCGAGTGGCGACGACGCATCCCCGGGAGCCCGCGTGACCCGAGCCCTGATGTCGGACTCGACGCGGCGGTCAGCTCAGCGATCGTCGCCGGGTACCGGGACCGCCTGGCTCGTCGCCGCACCGGCACCCGGACCGACGACCGCGGTCGCGAGCACGCGGTCTACCAGCTGGCGGGTGGCGGCGAGGTGGCCCTGCGACCTGCCGATCATCCGCTCGCCGGTTCCACTTGGCTGGCCGTCGTCGGCCTCGACCGCGGCGCTGCGGCAACGACCGGTTGGGCGCAGCTCGCCGTCGCCGTGGACGACGACGTCGCCATGGCCGCGCTGTCGGAGCTGATCGTCGAGGACCACGACGTCGCCTGGGATGCCGCGGCGCGGCAGGTCACCCCCGTCGCCCGTCGCCGCGTCGGCGCGATCACCCTGGATGAGCGACCTTGGCGCGACCCGTCGGTCGACCTCGTCCGCGCCGCGCTCGACGACGGCGTCTCGATGTCGGGACCGGCAGCCGTGTTCGACAGGTGGCCGGAGGCCGACGAGCTGCTCGCCCGACTGGCGGTCGCCCGCGGCGCCGCCGGATCCCCGTCGGGCAACACGATCCCGACCGATATCGGGCCGTTGCTCGACCGGGTCGCGACGACGGGCCGGACGTCGCGACGGGACCTCGCCCGCGTCGACGTCGCCCGATTCGTGGCCGACGGGTTGACCTGGTCCGATCGCCAGGCGCTCGACGAGCTCGCCCCGACGCACCTGGGGCTGCCGTCGGGACGACGGGTCGCGGTCGCCTACGGTCCCGACGGCCCGGTCGTCACGACCCGGCTGCAGGACCTGCTCGGCTGCGACGTGCACCCCACGGTCGGCGGCGGCAGGGCGCCCGTCGTGTTGGAGCTGCTGTCACCGGCCGGACGGCCGCTGCAGCGGACGTCGGACCTCCCCGGGTTCTGGCGGGGCAGCTACGCCGGCGTCCGCGCCGAGATGCGCGGTCGCTATCCCAAGCACCGTTGGCCCGAGCACCCCTGGGAGTGAGATCGTCAGCCGGCGCGGCGGAGCCACTTGCGGGCGTGCTCCAACCGCGACCCAAGCTGGTCGAGCGTGGCCTCCGACACCTTCCGGATCCCCGTCAGGCGGTTGAGCTCGTTCTGCACCTGCACGTAGCCCCAGCCGGTCGACCGGACGAGCTCGGCCGCCACGTCCGCGTTCAGGTCACGGAGCCGGGCCTTGCGCTCTCGCTGGGTCATCCCCGACATCGGATCGCCATCGAGTCCACCGGCACCGGGCGCTCCGTGCAGAGCGTGTGGGTCCTCGATCGTCACCGCCACATGCCCGCCGCCGGGCAGCGGTGGTGGCAACAGCACCAGCTCGACACCTTCTGGCGGGTGGCGGTCGCCCGGATCGTCCGGATCGTCGTCGAACACGCCCAACGCCGGTGCCGAACGGTGCGCAGCGTCGCCATCGCCGTCGAGCGCGACAGCCCCGATCACCGAGAACAAGCTCATCTGCTCGTCGTCGCCGAGCAGATCGGACACGTCGTCGGGCTCGGCCGACAGCGGGGCGTCCTCGTCGCTGCCGCGGCGCTTGCGCAGCGAGTGCCGGCGCGACTCCGACAGCTCCGCCGAATAGGTCCGCAGGCGAGCGTCGTCGGGCAGGAAGAAGTACGCCGGCTGGGTGCGGGCACCGGGTCCGTGCAACCCCGGCGTCCAGCGCACGACACGGCCGACGGCCTGACGGAAGAACAGCTCGGTCGTCGTGGTGGTGGCGAACACGGCGATGCGCAGCCTCGGGATGTCCACGCCCTCCGACACCATCCGCACCGCCACGATCCACGGGTCGCTCGACGCCGCGAACCCGGCGATGTGGCTCGACGCATCGGGATCGTCGGAGGTGGCGACGACGACCGGCACCCCGTGGCGCTCCCGGAGCACCCTGGCGATGTCCTGGGCGTGGGCCTGGTCCATGGCGATGACCAGTCCGGCGGCCTCGGGGTGATGCTCGCGCAGCGCCACCAGCCGCTCGTGGGCCTGGTCGAGCACGGCGGGCAGCCACTGGCCCTCGAGCGACAGCGCGGTGCGCAACCTCTGGTTCGCCTGCTCCCGCCCGAGCTCGTCGTCGAACGTCGCCGAGAGGACCTCGCCGTCCGGAGCGACCCACTCCATGAACCCGTTGATGCGAGGGAAGTAGACGGGCCGGACCACGCCCCGGTCCGCCAACGCTTCGCCGTAGCCGTACTCGTAGTCGGAGCGCGCCTCGTCGAGGTGGTAGTCCACGAATGGGATCGCTGACGTGTCGGACCGGAACGGCGTGCCCGA
>Ga0073905_10000007_pt1 | contig 83099 bp, 88 predicted proteins | sample KloWWTupernatant_FD_65482 | JGI IMG/M metagenome (GOLD analysis project Ga0073905, IMG submission 65482) | Active sludge microbial communities from Klosterneuburg, Austria, studying microevolution and ecology of nitrifiers - Klosterneuburg... | ecosystem: Engineered > WWTP > Aerobic digester >... | reverse complement strand
GCCTTATACAAAAAAACCAGTGTTTTTCGCACATATTACCCAAAAACACAGCAAAAAACCCTCTTAAAGATCTTCTTTTTGGCCACGAAAAAGTTCTGCGAGAGGCATATTTGCCCTACCTTGTATATTTCATAGGGTAAAAAAGTGATGCGTGGCTACGCTTGTCCGCAATTTAACCACTCTTTGATTAAAAATGTGGCCACAAGTCTACTTTTGTCCGCAATTCTGGTGTAAAACACCAATGTTTTTGCAAAAAGGCATGTTTTGCCCCCACGAAAGTATCCACTTCTACGAAGCGACCTGTGGCCATAGGGTTCCTACCATGTATCCGTTAGCCAAATGGATCATCATGCATTGATGTTTACCCATACTCCTAGGGTAAAAAAGGTACTACGTAGTTTTAGTCAAACTGTTGATGATCTTCTCTACGTCTTTTTCAAGCTTTACCAGCAAGCCAAAGGTATGATTGTCGTAAGACTTTACAACAATGGCCATTAGATAGTGCATATCACAAACATCTGAAGGACCCCAACACGGAATCGAACCGTGTATTACCCTGATAACCTCAGGTTTCCTAACCTTTAGAAGATGGGGTCTCACTCTCGGGGCACTTTAGCTTTGGCCGAAAATCAGGCCACTGATTTCAAAAGGTCGGTCCAGAGATTTCTTGTCACGAAACGTGAAAGACCCGTCTTTGTGGGTTACTTTTTCCTGCGTAAAACGACGCAACTCAGTAAACAACTGGTCACGAATCTCTGTGGTGTGATGTTCCCATATTCTCCATGCGGCAGCCCGCAAGTTAGAAACAGAGGTAAAGCTCTGAATTACACGCCGTGGGTTTGTGATTGTAAATTTCAAGGTTTTCTCCGAAAAAGAGTAAGTGTCACCTAGCACATAGGCTAGATTCAATGCAGGCCATTATCAAGTGGTTTGTTCTGGATGGCTTAATCTGCACTGAATCAAGACTACGTCTTGCAAAACCCCATCGTAAATGGCGTCTGTGATTTTGGCACAAAGTGCTTTCTTTAACATATATCATGTGCGTAATATATGCACTATGTGCAAAAGAAAAGACGGGGAATAAATTCCCCGTCTCTCGTTCCCGTTTACAATTTTCCGACGAAGTTGGCTAATTTCCGGTCGTAAGACCGGCCAACGCTGGTGGCAATGGTCGCTCAATTGGTCCAGCAGAACGATCCTTAGTACGGAATGTCCGTCCGTAGACTTCTTTCATACGGGCCTTTTCCTTCGGAACGTCAATATCGATGTCAGCCTCCATGAAGATATCTGAGAGCGTACTGGTAAACGGTGCCCCCTTCATTGCAGAGAACTTCACTTCATCTGATCCACTGAAGAATGCAGCGACCACAGCTTTCTTCAGTTTGTCTGTAACATCGACGGCATGTTCCGTAATACCATCACTATCAATTACAGGAATTACAACCCCTTCAAAGAGTTCAGTAAATTCTGCCGCAATCTCACTCTTTAACTGATTACGAGAATCAGTAAGTAGCGACATAAACTTGGGATCGTCAGAACGATAGCCCAAGAGTCCCGCGATCTGCTTTGGCTGGTATCCAGCTTGAGCCAAAGCACAAACAGTCTTTTCAGGACTAACCGCCCAAGCTTTGGCAATCAGTACTTTGTCGTCCGGCGGATTTTCAACCCCTTCCAACTCATTTGCTTCGCGAACAAATGGCTGTGAAGAGATTCCACGTGCGGCAATAGGATTTGCCACCGTAGAAACTTTACGGGTTGAAACGGCCCGCGTAATTGGACCGAATCGAATTGTCAAGAATAGTCTCCTAAACAAAATTTTGAAACACACGAACTGAAGAAACAGAGAGAACTAGAACAATCCACTTCTCACTCAATAGGCTTCCGGGAGCGGGTTTGTCTCAAAAGCCCGCAAGAATTTTCCAAAATACTTTGGTACAGAATTTGCAAGTAGGCTCCGCCTATGAACATGTGTACACCCTGTTCACCCTCGCGGACATACGTATCCGCTCAACCGGACTCTTTCTAAGTCCGAAAAAGAGGGGCGTCTTTCGACACCCCTCGGAAACACAGTCTACACAACAATCATCCTTCCGTCTTCATTTTCCTTATACTCGCCATGATGGCGAGCAAGCTTCCGGTCGCAGGCATTGCGTAGAGCTCGACAGAGAATATGCTCTGCTTCATTCATAGCCCTGCTGGGATTTGTTGCCCAGTTTCTCCAGTACAAAAGGTTTTGAAGAGTTCCATTTTGGATCTCTTTAGTTGCTTGAATAATGCGAAGTTTAACTTCGGAAATGATCATTAGAAAGTTCCTTTAAGGAGTTTCGCAAAGCGAAGTAAAAGAGGGACCGCACAACGCGGCCCCTAGAAAGGTGATGTTAGTAAAGTGCCGCACCCCCAGCGGCATATTGGGCGGTTTGCAAGAACATACACCTTGGCCGGTAGTTATCCGGCGAAGGAATATAATCTTAGAACCGATGCAGATCGGCTAGTAACCAGCTTTCTCAAGTTTGTCGGCAGACTTCATGAAGGTTGCAAGGATCTTATCCGTGTATCCCTGCTTGATTTCCCCGTGGACGAAGAACTTGTCAGCTTTCTCGGGTTCGATACCGAAGAAAACGAAAAGTCTTTCGTACATACCATAGCTGGCGTGGTCGATTGCATCCTCGAACAAGCGAATATCACTTGGTTCAAATTTGCACAACTCGGCCCACTTCCGAGAACGGTACTCTTTCTGAGTCTCGCCGATTAGACCCAGTCTCGGCGGCATATCATCCAGAACAAAATTCCGTGACATAAGCTGTTGGATTGCGGCAGTTGATACACAGCCACAACATTCACCATCGATATTTTCACCGGCGGTAAATGTCTCGAATTTAAGAATACCGAGATTTTCCAACCCCTTCACCATCATACGGATGGCGTTTGAAGGTTTGAGAACAATAGATCGAATTGTCATGAGCATTTCTCCAAAACTTTCTAAGAAAAACGGAAGGGGCAGAACAGTCCACCCCTTCCCACGACCGCAGGTCGTCTAATCTTCGCCAATATTTTTGGCCATTTCAATAACCGGTGTCCAATGTCGCCAGAATGTTGCACGACTAATCGGATTCACGCTTTCCTTGCAAAGCGTTTCCCACACTTCATCCGGAGTTTCCACCCATTCACGAAGCGAAATTTCTACCATTCGCTTCTGTAGCGGGCTACACTTTACTGCCACCTCATCCTCCCACATGATCGGCACCATAAGGTTTGGATCATCTGCCGAATCTACGTGTGTTTTCCTTCCATTGACGTAAGTGTGGGAAATTTCCGTCATACCCTTCGGCAATTCAGTATTATGGCCGAATTCCAGTTGCATGAACCGGAAAGCAGCAGCACCGAAAGCACCGATGACACAATTATCCAGACCGGAACTCAGGGAGGACTTTACACGACGAATCGTGATAATGTTCTCATCCTGAAACAGATCACACACATGGTCTGCTGTTCGTGCCGGGAACAGGCAGAATTGCCATTCATTCGGCGAACAGGTTCCTTCGGTTCCTTGATTGTGGGAAACCACCTCCTCAAGTAAGTCGCTCTCAGTTTGATCCATGTATGAAGCGAACCGTAGTTCCTCCCCAGACATTGAATCATAGGCTGAGAAACTACGCCAAACCCTTTCAGCCTTAAGGCTTCGAGAATCCAGCCTAATTTCCTCACCAATTCCCCACGGAACCATTAACCGAAGGTTGTCGGTCGCCCCATGAAGAATTGCAAGGGCGGTTTCCTGAATTACTTCAGCTTCCGCCCACATACGTTGTGACGTATTGGTTTGCCACTTGGTACGAACGTGATCACCCTCCCTGAACTCTTTCTTGCGACGTTTCTTAGCTTTTCCCAAAGCTGAGATCATCATTCCAGAGAGAATCTGCCCGAATGTTCCGCAGAGAATCAGGCCCAGCAAATCCGGAGCCACTCGAAAGCGGAGCAGTTGCTCCGCAATAGAGAGTACAGTACCGCCGTGCAAGTTATCCCCGATTCTCGGATCTGAGAAATCCGCACTACGTGCGGGAGACCGTCCCAAATCCGCATTTGCATTGTCCAACAATTTCTGCGGAATGTGATCGTGAGAACAGAGCATTCTCACCGTATGCTGATCCAAAGTATTCGTCATTGACGAACCCTTTCCCAAAAGTGGGATTCCTTCCATTCCAAACCGTAAGGAATGGAACTTATCCCGACAAACATACTCTAGCACAAACCCCGCACATTGCAAGGTTTCTTTCCTTACTGTTTCACTCTTTTCTTTTCCTTCCCATAGTGTAAACCCGCGAAGTCTGAATTCGTCTCAAAATTTCAGTCTAAAAATAATAAAAACGCCAAAACAAATAGGTGTCTATATGTTCAGTGTACATATGTTCACAGGTGCGGACTTACGTATCCTCACCAAAGAGCGCTTTAACGCCGCAAAAAGCGGGGAATGTCTTGCGATATCCCCCGTTCCACATTAGATACAAAATCTATCGTGATGAATCACTTTAGTGACCCTGTCTGCAACACGACAGACGCGGGCAACACGGTTCCGTCGTCAAACGTGAACTCGTGTGGCGAACTAAAATTCGCAATCATGGTATCGTTACTGAGACGTACAATGGGACTAGACAAATTATCTCTCCGAGATAAGTAACCGTAAAGAAAGGAGGGTGACCACACTGGCCACCCTCGAAAGTCGCACGACGCAGTCGCTAGCGGTTGTGCTGCTCATCATGCCGAATGACGTAGAGCTCATTCAGGCAGGTGTGATAGAAGAGGTCAGTCTGCACATTCCGCTCATGGGTGAGTGACCACGTGGTCAACTTGCCAACAATTTCAGAGAACTCCCACCCTGCGGCCATCATGTGTTGGATCTCTTCGTCAATGAATTCCAGCATCCATTTTGGTTCATCGACACTATTGTTAAATCTTTCGAACATCGCATCAATGCGTTGCTCAACTGTTGTAGAGGGGTTCAAGCTAATTCTCCGAATTAGATAATAGAAAAGAAAGCGGAGACCACCACATTGGTGACCTCCGGAAGTCGCAACACAGTGCTAAGAGAGTAGAATTTTCACCATCTCGACGACATACGCCAAGATAAGTATATACATCGCACACACGATGTACGGGAAACACTTGGGACCTGTAATAAACTCCAAGTTATCTCTCCGAGATATAATACAGAGAAAAGAGGGTGGCCACAGTAGCCACCCTCGGAAGTCGCAACACACAGTGGCTAGAATGACAAACAATGCTCGAAGTTTTCCACTGGAGGGAAGGCTTTGCGAGCAGTACACTCCAACCAAATGACTTCACGCAGGGCTGCGGTAAGTGCCCTGTAGTGGGCAGTTGATCCGCCGGTCTTAATTTCCGCCATAATCTCGTAATGCAGGTAAGCATGAACCCTGCCCAAAATCACCGCACCCTCAAGGGTGAATGATTCCTCAGGTTGACAAGGTTCATCCAAAAACAGGTCTTCGCACATACAATTCCTTTCTTAAAGGGTTCTTTTCTTAGCAGGAGGTTTTCCTCCTGACACACTGTAAACCCGCGAAGCGGCAAATCGTCTCACGAATTCAGTATAAACAGAGAAGAAAGTCGGAAGTAATTCTGCGCCTGTGTACGTTAGTACACCTTGTTCACGCTCGCGGACATACGTATCCACGAGGCAGGGATTTTTCATCCCTACAATAGGCCGGAGCTGCCAAATTGGCAGACCCGAGCCACGCTGCACTAGTTGTGCCTTATCTGCCGCACGCAAAAACACGGTCACAGCATTTGTAACCTGATTCCACAAGTATCGCTCTGTCTGAGTCTTTGGGCCAAAGGACAGGATGGATTTGCATCCAGAAAGAAACGCAGGGCATTTTCAAGAATGTACTCATTCACGGGAAACCTCCTGACCTGTGGTCAGCATAAGAACGGGAAAAGCGGAGGCCACCACAATGGTGACCTCCGGAAGTCGCAACACGGAGAAACACTTAGTGTGGCAAATTCGCTGGAATGGTATACGCAAATCCTTTGATTGTTCTAGGGTTATTACACACTTCCAATGGCATAGTTGGTCCTGTCCATTCCCAACGGACCAGATACTCGCCATAATTCCAACCACCGAACCTATTGATACTGAACGCAACGCAATAGACCATAACAACACTCCTAAACTTGAGACAGGGAAGGAGGGGTGGCAACACGCCACCCCTCGGGAACTCTACGTAGTACTTTACCCTACCAACCAACAGCCATCTTCCATTGCTACGATGTAGCGGTTGGAGTTCCGGTTGTAGGCTACGTCACCAAAATTCAGCACTACGTACTGGCCATTCTTCCACCAAACTGTGGTCTTGCCAGTAATCTCACAGAACGTGATATCCATGCCAGCAAAAGCGGTAATACCGGGATGAGTATTCTCAACGAACATGCGGGCAGAGTCAGAACAGAATAGCTCAGTGTAGACCTCCATCAGGAGACGCAGCCATCGTGTAAATCTCTGACTACGTCCATCAAACCAGATAGCATACATGTCCTCAATGCAGAAGTCTTCTGCTACGTTGGTTAGTAAAGCTTTCCATTGTCCCATGATATAACTCCCATAAGGGGTAAAGACTGCCGATAGGGAGGGGTGACCACAGCGGCCACCCCTCGTAATTCTCATTTACTCAGAAGCCTATTGTCAAGTAATCTTCCACAGCAACGCTGAACCATTTGCGTCGTGCATCGTACTCAACTTCAATACTCAACTCACCACTCATCGCTCCCGTATGGTAGTCCATTGCTGGACCACAGTAGTGTTCAGTAGTCTTTCCTTGGGAATGTGAACTGATGTGTAGTGTTCCATCATTATGAAGGAATATGTATACAGACACCATAGGGTGGACGTCGAACGCAAGGCTGAGTGGATACACATACAGCATAGCGTTCAGTAGTTCAGTGTGATTGGCATACAGTAATAGGCGACTGACATAGACTACTTGGCGACTCATGGTATAACTCCAATAAGGGGTAAAGACTGCCGATAGGGAGGGGTGACCACACTGGCCACCCCCTCGGAACACACTACGCAGTAGCTTCAGCGATATCCGTAATAACCTCGACCTCACGGTAGTAGGTTGCACGGCTGATGCCGAGGCGTTCTGTCAACTCGTCACGTCGAAGTCCGACGATCAAACCGCTGACAAGATTGGTCTGACGAGCATTAAGCTGTCCCATAACCTGTTCCATGTGCTCCTGCTCTTCCTGTAGGTCGTACTCCGCGATAGTCTGCTCGACTACGTCCAGTTCGATAGCTGCTGAAGCCTGAGATTCAAACTTGGCGTTATCACGGTGCATGTTCTTCAGCATGTTACCAACGGCAATGATGCCGATGGCAGTGTATTCGCTGACTGACAGGTCGGCCATCTGTGGCAGTAGTCGTAATACTACTGTGCTAACAATGTCCTCAGATACCGCATAGTTGCGGCACTTGCTGAATGCTACTGTGAGTAGCTTGACGTGGACACTAGGAAACTCGTGGTCTAACATGGTACTAAACTCCAAACTAAGGGGTTGTAGGCTGCCACACTGGCAGCCCACTGTAAGTACTACTCTGCCACAATGGCATGTAGGTACTCGTACTGGAACATGCCACCAGTAGTGGCTTCAAAGTCATTGCCAGACACTAACTCTACAGCAATGCACCGCATACCGTTGGCGTTGGTACGGTAACCAGTGAACATGAGGCCGTTGGGGCAACGGTTTGCCTTACCGACCTTGAGCCACCACCTACGGTTGATGCGTCGATTGTCTGGTGGTGCATTGCCATACTTACCATTACGGAAGTAGAACACTCGTATGGTGCCCTGCCACCAGTAACGGAAGCCCACTACGGCAGAGTGTCTACCGTCCTTCGTAGCGGGTAACTCTCTCAGCGTGACTACTGTGGCCATTGCACAGCTCCTAGCACTAGGGTACACTACCGGGTCAACACTGCCCGGTTCAGGTTCGCCGCGTTTGGCGAGATTGCATTATACACATTCTTCGGCAGACTCGCCAGAAATCTTTAAGAATTCTTTTTACCGCATGAAATGCGGGGTTTTTCGATTGGCGTAGGGGTGCCGTGCGGAACACCTTAGGGGCGGGGGGCGTGCATCCGAGAAACTAGTAGATAAAAGATACAATACGCAACGGACTTTTGTATTTGTAGTGTTATCCTAATATACTTGTATAGGTATTCTTATTAACACTTATAATAATACATAATCCTGTAACTTTCGTAGAACCTGCCATTTTGGCAGCTTGTATTCCTCTATGGGGAACGCGGACAAGTGCATCTTTGATGTAAGCTGCCATTTTGGCAGGAGCTGCTAGCGCAGTAGTAGGCGTTAGCCTACATGGATCGTGCGCGCGTGTGTATAAGAGGTGCAAAGTTCTAAAATAGAGTTTGAATTTGGCGAAGGCCTCTAATTTACGTTTTAAGAGCCTCGGAGGTCTGGACGATCAAGTACTCGTCTTTTTAGTTTAAAGAGATCCTAGGGCCATCCTGTGAGATTCTAGCCGCATATATGCGTTGAGTTACCAACACAACTTGTGAGTGGGCCAACATTTGTCCGAAAAGCCACCAACTTTTGTGTTCATCTTTTTCATTTTGCAAAAACACTGGGGTTTATCTTTCTTTTCTTTCTCTTTTATTTCTTTTCTTTTACCCCCTTTAGGGGGTTTTCTTTTCTTTGTATTTCTCTTTCTTTTCTTTCTTGTGATTTTCAATTACTACGTAATTAAAAATCGTCGCAGTAAAATTTGATTTCTCTACACGTCTGCCAAAATGGCAGGAAACGAAAAAGGCCCCTAAAGTTAGGAGCCTTTGAATCGCAGTACGGCCTGCGGCCTCTGATATGAAAAAAGCAAATGGGCAGAATATGTAGAGTGGATTCTCAATATTGAGAAAGCCCTAGAATGGTTTTAGATTAACAGTTTCTGACCATCCACCATTACTAAAGACAACTGAAACAGTATCGGGATCTACGTAAATGGTTTGTCCACTTTTCCACTCATCTTTTTTATAAGTTTCACAACGTGAGAACCCCTGTTTACCAATATTAATTAAAACCTTTAATTTTCCTTTAGGTGAGGACTTAGGAATATTTATTGCTATCAAGAGTTGCTCCTTTTTGTTTCATTTAAAATAATATCTTTCTTCTCAACATTTCCAATATACTCGGGGCTTTCACCATAAGATATTGCGACATCACTTGTTGACCATAATGGCTGGAGGTTTGTATAGTGAAAACACTTCTTTTGTTGAATGGGATCAGAAAGATCGAAAGAGTTACACGGAATTATGTGATCTATATGCCAACCATACAAACTGTGATTTTCCCAACTCATACCATTAGTAAATTTATTTTCTATATAAGATTTGAAAAATTCTATAGAGCATCCTAAAAGTTCCATACTTTTATAAGCTTTTTTAGAACCCTGTTTTTTAATAGCGCATAATATTCTTCTACGTAGAATTTGTGAAATTCTTGTATTTAGTGGTAGAACATATGTTTTTCTGTATCTCCTTCTTCTCTGATTTATTTTATCTTTATTCTTTTTTAAATACACTCTGACTTTATCTTTATTCTTAATATACCTAATTTTACTCGATTCAGCAATTTTATTTCTATTGTTTTCATAGTATTCTTTCCTTAATTTTTTAATACTCTCTTTATTAATTATATTATATTCTTTTAAATATTCCTTCATCTTCTCTTTTGTTTTTGATCTATATATTTTGTCAGTAATTCTTTTCTGTTCTTTATTTCTTTCCCTGTATTCTTTTCGAGCTATTATATATTTATCTTTACCTTTATTATTTTCATAAAATTCTTTTTGTTTTAATTTTATTACATCCTTATTCTTTTCGCGATATCTTTTGTCATCCGCAGATTTCTTTTCTTTATCTACATTGTTTCTTTTGTAAATATTCCTGCAGACTCTACAGGTTCCAGACCTCCCATCTTTATTATTTTTACTTTTAGTAAAGTCTTCAATTTCTTTTATTTCTTTACATTTTTTGCAAGTTTTATTCACTTAATAATCCCTTCTTTTTAATTTCATCCGTTATTTCCTTATATTCCTCTGGAACATTCATATTCTGCCAGTGGGCGTTATACCACTCATTTTTACTGATTATCTTTTCACACTGTGACTTTGAAATTTGGTATCGTTTTTGTATTTCCGAATGTTCAACCCCCATATCACTTTTACGACGTACCTCTTGGGCCAAAAGGAACATCTTTACTCTATATGCTGTTTTTTCTTTCCTTGCTTTTATCCTTAGATTTGTGTCACCAGACTTAGCTTCTCCGCATACTGGTTTTGTAAGAGCCAGCTCCGGTATCTCATGTCTTTTCAGTCTCTTAACCACACTGTCACGCGTAACTGACGGGTGTACCCTAAAATCATCTAGGAACTCTAAAAGTTCCTTAGTGTCACCCCATGCCGTAATCATCATAACATTTCACCTTTCTCTAAAATTCGCCACCTTTTATAGGAAATATGCCCAAAAAGGAGTAGTATATAATAGGGGAATACATTTGTCCCCATAAGTTAATACTCTATAAATGATAAAAAAATTTAAAAAGGGGCATTTGCCTTGACAAAAATCCGCAAAGTAGACCTAAAAGTGGTCGCTTCTAAACAAATTCAAACTAAAGCTCTTAAGGAGCTAGATACAGAGGATCCAGAAAATGCAAGAGAAATTATTGAGTTATGTGGAAAGAATATCCGCGATACTCGCGAAGCGCTTGAAGTTCGGGGTATATGATGAAGATGATATTCATCAGGAGATCTTCTTATTGGTCCTAAGGGGCGAATCCTCTTATGATCCTTCTAAGGGTGATGAGTTTCTATTCTATTTAAACTTTGTTAAAAATCGTCTCATCACACTTAAGAGAGACACTTTTGTTAATATGACTATAAAAAACCCTAACCTTAAAATGGCTTTAAATAATGCTTCAAGTATTGTTGAGTCTGATAAACTTTACAATAATGAAGATGTAGAAACTATAGATGGGCTGGATTTATTAACTGCTGTTGTTGATAATAAAATTCCTGCCAACATGCGTATAAATTACCTTAAGTTACTTGACGGTACCCATATAGATTGGCACGACAGACTTAAGCTTTCTAAACTTATAAAAAATATAATAGAGGTTTATGATGAAAAAGAAGAGTAAAGCAGTAGGTCCCCCACTGAAGAAGGGGTGTCTATCAGATCAGGAAAAGAGAGACATTGAGACGATGGTTGATACTTATAACTATGCGGAAATTGCTAGAAAATTAAATAGGGGCCCAGCAACCGTTAGAAAGTACTGTCAACGGAAAGGATTGAGTAATGATCTAGTCTCTAAAAGAAAGTATACAGAGAATCGGGCAAAAAACAACCACCACCTTTTAGAAATGAAAAATCAACTCTCAATAGGAGAGTATGACTTTGCCGTACAAGTGTATAAAGGTATGATGGAGCAATTTGGCAATGATATTATTTACTCTGAAGAAGTTCAGATTATAGAATATTGTATGGTTACCTGTCTTTTGAATCGGGTTTTTAAAAGGGAAATGGAAATTGCCACAGAGGTGGATATCCAAAAGAGATATAGGGCAGAATTTGAAAAAAAGAAAGACGAGCTTAGTAAAAAAGAACCCGACCCAGATGCAGACGAGGAAGATGAGGCAGATAAATATGACATGGAAGATTACTATACTGATAAAATAGACGTAGTAAACATAGCCATAGCAGATCTACAGACTGAGCACAACCAAATAAAGAAAGAGCAGATCAGCTTCCTAGATAAGAAAGAAAGTATTACAAAAGCTCTTAATGTTTCTAGAAACCAAAGGGCAGACCAGATTAGTAAGGTTAATCAAAACTTTGGTGATTTACTTTTAGAACTTCGAAAGCGTGAAGAGTTTCGTAAGCAGGTTGGCTTAGAGATTGAGCGTATGCGTATAGGAATAAAAGAAGAGTATATTAGACTAACAGATATCCATCTATTTCAAGATAATATAGAGGATTATCCAATCCTAAATACAGAAGTATCAGGGAGAAAGGAAAATAAACCTTGACAACATATTTATTTACTGGAGCAACGGGGCAATTAGGACAAGCATTTATTAGGGCGATTCTCAAAGATGAGAAAAACCACATCATAGGATTACACTCTACAGATACTGAAGTATCAGTAAGGCTATCTAGGACTTATGCTAACCTAAGTCTTGTTAAGGTCGAAGAGATGCAGGAGAGCTCTTTTAGAGCTCTACTGGATCTCTATAGACCTGACATAGTAGGACATTTATCTGCCCAAACAAGTGTTTGGGAATCAAAAGAAGAAGGATTAAAAACATTTAATAAGAATGTAAAAGAAACATATGAAATATTAAGATCTCTTATAAGGTATAAGCCTGTCACTTTTTTCAATATGAGCTCTAGTGAAATCTTTGGATCCTGCGGCGAAATTAATGAATCTTCTAAAATCGCCCCCAGTAATCCTTATGGTGTTTCAAAGGCATGTGCTCATCTTTATGTTGATTCATTTAGACATGAATATGGAGTAAGTGCCTCCAATATAATTAGTGGTAATTTTATTAGTGAATTTCAATCTAGTAAATTTGTTATTGGAAAAACCTTAGAATACATTAAAAACGGGCCAGATAAGAATAATAAATTGAAATTAGGTAACTTAGACTCAGTTAGAGACTGGATGTACGTAGACGATTTAGTTCATGGAATATTAAGAGCCTTAGAATTTCCAGCAAATAATTGGTGTGTTGCTGCTAATAATGTAAAATCCGTTGGCCAAGTCGTTAAATTAATATTTGATTATTCTGGTTTTAATTATAGAGACTATGTAGAAATAGAAGAATCATTGTTCAGAAAGAATGACACTGTATATGGGCATATAGACTCTTCTAGACTTAGATCACTTGGCTGGGAACCAAAGTATGCAACCCTAGATATTATAAGGAAGCTTTTAAATGGCTAAGAAACCTGTAAGGCGTAGGGTTAAAAAAGTACTTAAATCTTCTACTAAAGCTAGCATTAAAAAGAATAGGAATAAGCGCAGATATACAAAGAAGTATCTACTCATGAGAAACCAAGTAATGTTAAGAGATAGATACGAGTGTCAAATGTGTAAAGCCAATGGCGTTAAGCTAGAATGCCACCATGTTATTAGATGGGCAAAAGCTTCATCTGTTAGGCAAAATAAAAGAAATCTTATCTCTTTGTGTAAGAAGTGCCACGCTTCTATAAAGAACAAGGAAGACAGATATATATCTGTATTTCGTGCTAAAATTGCGCGTAACACAGAAAGAGCCCGCAGAGAGAAGCTTACAATGGAGGATATTATAGCCAAGAAAAAGCTTCAACAAGAACTAACTGGTGATGATATATGTTATGTCGCCCCAGAAGCTGGTGATGTAGTTAAATCCAAGAAGACAGAAGATTACCTAAGGGTAACTTGGCGAGGAATAAAACGCAGGACCACAAACGACAAGTGTAAGAGTTATCCCAGATACGGAGGAAGAGGCATTAAGATGTTTCCTACTTGGCTAGAGTCTTTTAAACTCTTTAAGAAATATATACTAGCCAACTTAGGAGATCGCCCAGAGGGGCACTCTTTGGATAGAATAGATAACGATAAAGGTTATGAGCCCGGTAACCTAAGGTGGGCAACAGCAGAAATACAAAAACAGAATAATAGTCAAACTAGACTAGACGACACAATAGCTGAAGTTATATTTATATTATTTCATAAGTTTAAAAAGAAGCAGATTGAAATAATGCGGGCATTTAATATGAACAACCCTACGGCAGTAAGAAATATAGTAAGAGGAAAAGCATGGGTAAATATAACAAACAAATACAAATCTATAGTAAAACAAGAGGCTGTCCTTCTTAATATTAAGGACTGGGAAGATAAAAATGCTAAACATAATAGTTGATACCAGAGAAAAGAAGAATTTCTTTCTATTTAAATCTTATGAAGATGTAGAGACTACACGAAAACCACTTAAGACTGGAGACTACTCTTTAATTGGTTACGAAAACAAGATAACAATAGATAGAAAAGAAACTACTGGTGAATTACAATTATGTTTTGGCGGAAGCTGGAAGAGATTTAGGCGAGAAATAGAAAGGATGAGTGCTTTTGAGGAGGCATACATCCTTTGTTCTTTTCCATATGATTTTCTTACCATGTTTCCAGAGAATTCCCAAATTCCCAAGAGGAGATGGAAGTACCTAAGAACTAATGGGAGTTTTCTTAAATGGCGATATAAAAGCATTGAAGAAGAATTCCCGAATATTAAATTTATTTTTTCCGAATCAAATCAAGAAGCAGAAAATACTGCTTATAATATACTGAGAGAATTTTATGACAAAGCTAATACTTAATAAAAAAGCAAACGAAATCATAGGGGATACATTTTTATCAGGTTTATCTAAGGATGATTTTGATAAGAAAATCGCAGAAGCTTATCTAGGTGTACTTACTAACGATAGAACCCTATTTAATCCATTAGGGCAAATTACCCCATTGATTAATGATAATTTTCCTCAGTACGTACTACACTTAATGAGTCAACCTGAATACTTTTACTTTATAATTAAATATATTTTTCAGATGGACAGCTTCCCTCAGCAATGTATGATGCTTAGGGAACTTTATAATCATAAGTTTCCTTTACTAATTGGTTCGCGTGGTGTTGGGAAAGCGCATACCTTAGAAACCCCAATATTAACCGACAATGGTTGGTCTACTATGGGTGATATGAATATTGGAACAAAGATATACAGTAGAGACGGTAAGTTGTACAATGTTACCGCTATACACCCGCAAGGTAAAAAACAAGTTTGGAGAGTGTTTTTTGTAGACGGAAGAACCGTAGATTGTTGTGAAGATCATTTATGGACTGTAAAAAGACAAAAGAAAGAAGTGGTTTTATCAACTAAAAAGATGTACACGGACGGACTTATTTCACGTGGCCCAAGTGGAAAACATGCATATAAGTTTAAGGTTCCATTACCAGAGCCAATTGAGCTATCTAAAAACGAACTATCAATGGATCCATATATCCTTGGGTGTATGCTTGGAGATGGTTGTATGACTACCGCCACTCCGAAAATAGCATCAGATGATATATTTATTATAGATCAATTTAGGGAAAAATTAAAAGGATTTAAGATCGAAAAAGACCCTACTAATAATAATTATACAATAGTAGATATAGATAAGCAAGTAAATGAAAGATGTAGACTTGGTACAAAGCACTTTAGGAAAGATGGCAATAGATTTACAGATCTAATAAGAAGCTTATCCTTAAATGTTGGATGTTTGGGTAAATTTATTCCTAATGAATATAAAACTTCGTCCATTGAAGATAGAATGGAATTGGTTAGAGGGTTATTGGATACTGACGGGTCCATAAATAAGAATGGGTCTATAGAATTCACCAATACAAATGAAACCCTAATAAATGACTTGATGGATGTTTTAAGAAGTTTAGGTATAACATGTAGAAAATCTATAGACGATAGAACTGGACAACAGCATATATTGCCAAATGGTAAGATTGGTATTAGAGGTACTTATTTTAGAATTTTTATTAATACTTCTAAAAAAGTATTTAAGCTCCCTAGAAAACTAAGTAGATTAAAAATCAAGCGCACAGATAGAGAATCTTATAACCCTATTATTAAGATAGAGCCAATTACTGAATATAAAGAAATGCAATGCATATCAGTAGACTCTCCAGATCATACATATATTACCAAAGATTACGTAGTAACTCACAACAGTATTGGGCTTGCCATGTATATGATGATTAAGATGATTTTATTGCCCGGATCTAAGTGCATTATTACTTCAGCTGGCTTCAGACAGTCTAAAGTGGTTTTTGATTACATGGAGACAATTTGGAAGAAATCCTTAGTTCTTCAGAGCTGTTTTAAGGGTGGTAAAAATGGGCCAACTCACGGGACTGATGTTTGGACATTTAGACTTGGTGACAGCATTACATACGCTTTACCAGTAGGACCAGACGGGTCTAAGGTTAGGGGGTATAGAGCTAACTGTGTTCATTCAACTACGTTAATCCAGACAGATAAAGGTTTAATTAAAATCAAAGATTTTAAAACTAAATCTTGTGAATCTGTTATTAACATTAATAGAGAACTAGAAGAACCCAAAACTCATTACAATACTGAAGAGATAGATGTTTACGAACTCACAACTGAAAATGGTTATAAACTTAGATTTTCAGAAATTCACCAACTTAATGGGCCAACTGGATGGATAATCGGAACAGATCTAACTTATAAGGATGTCTATCTTGATAACAATGAGTATTTCCCGCAAGAATACTGTAAACACAGTAGTTTAAAACTCGATGAAGAATCTATATTTTTAAGCGGTCTTTTAAATTTATCAACACTTGGAGCAGATGAAATACCTTGGTATATATTACAGTCTCCAAGAAAAATAGTGTATAAATTTTTAAACATATTATTTGGTCAATATTGGATTAATAAGAAGTATAACGCCTCTAGTAGGTATAAACTAGAACAACTTCAAATTCTTCTTCTTAAGTTTAATTTTATAGCCAATATAAAAGAAGTAGGTACCAAGTTTGAACTTACTGTTCTAAAACAACATTTAGAACCAGAAACTCGCCCAGTAGAAAAGGTGATTTCTGTTGTTAAATTAGATAAGCAAGAAAGTTTATATGATTTTGAGCTAATGGAGACAAACAGCTTTTCTGGAGGAGGGTTCATTAATCACAATTGTCTGGTTACGGACGAATTTTCATGCACTAGGAAATCTTTAGTAGCAACAGATATTGGTTTATTAAAGATAGAAGATATAGTAGAAAATAAAATTAAATGTAATGTTTACAATATAAATGGTGAACTGGAGCCAATCATTGGTTGGGTAAAAACCCCTGTAACAGACGTTTATAATCTTACAACAAAGTATGGTTATGAAATAGAATTTTCTGATAAACACAAATTTATGTTATCAACTGGAGAATGGAAAAAGGGTATAGATCTAACTAAAGATGACTTTATCCTTTTTGACAATAATTACAAATTTCCTTTAAGTGAACTTAAATCTTATAAAAATATACCGAGTAATGACTTAGCTTATTTATACGGATTATTAATTTCTGAGGGGTATGTATGTAATAAAAATTTTGTTTCTATAATTAATACTGATAAAGAACTTATAGACGATCTACAAAATAGATTTTCTTTATTAAATCCTAAGGTATATATTAAAAAAGCATTAACTGATAAACGTGGATGGAACTGTAAGGAAAGTTATGAAATTAGATTTTACAGTGTTGAATTTAGAGAGTTCCTTTTTTCTCAGGGCATTGAGTATAAAACAGCCATAAATAAAGTTATTCCGTGGAGCATATTGCAATGCTCAAGAGAAAATGTTTTAAATTTTCTTAAGGGCGCATTCATTGGTGACGGATCAGCTTTTATATGGAAAGACAGAGGAAATAAAAAGATTGGCGTAGCCTATTATTCATCCTCTAAGTTATTAGTAGACCAAATGCAGATTTTGTTAAAATCTTTAGGTTATTTATCATACAAAAATAAAAGAGACAGCTCTATATCTAAAAACAAACAATGGTTTATAAGATTGAATGGAACATATGCTTCTGATTTTATCACAGATATACAATATCCCAATTTAAATAAATTAATTAGTGAAATAACTCCATTTGTTGATAGATTAAGAAATAAAACTGGAACAGTTTACTATAGAAAAAAATACAATAATTATAGTGTTCATAGTTATAAAAACTGTAAATCTATATATCTTGGTTTAGTTAAAACAAAAGATGAAGGTTATTTAAAAATTAAGAATTTTAACGATAAGACAAAACTGTGTGTTCAAGTAAAATCTGTTAAAAAAATAAATGAAAGAAGTCATTTATATGATATATCTTTACCAAATACGCATAGTTATTATGCAAATGGCTTAGTTAGTCATAACTCAATTAACAGACAGGTTTTTGAAGAAGTTATGTCTGGATTCTTATCAGTCGCCTCTTCTCCAGTCGAGCAAATTAAGTTTAACGCCAAGAAGAATACTATGAAAATGTTTAATATTCCAATACCTAAATCAGATCAGGGAGATGGTGATTTTATGCAAAACCAGCTTATTCTTTCTGGAACCGCATATTATCAAATGAATCATTTTTATGCATACTTTAATAAGTGGCACGATATAATAATGTCAAAGCAAAACCCAAAACTTTTAAAAGACATGTTTACAAAGGATGAAGACGCGAAACACATTAATCCAGATGATTACTCAATAATTAGAATTCCTATTGAGCTGACAACTAGTGGATATATGGATATGGCGCAAATAAGTAGAATAAAAGCTAGTACAACAAAAGACGTCTATCTTCGTGAATATTGTGCCGTTTTTACGAATGATTCAGATGGTTTTTTTAGAATTAGTCTAATTGACTCATGTACATGTCAAGAAGGTGATCCTGAGATATTCCCTCCAGCGTTATATGGAAATAGAAAAAAGAAATATGTCTTTGGTGTTGACCCGGCCTACGAAGGGGACAACTTTGCTGTTGTTGTAATAGAGCTTAATGGTAATCACCGTAGAGTGGTCCACGTTTGGACGACTCAAGCTAGTGATCACAAAGCAAGATTGTTAAGAAAAATAATAACTGAAAATGATTATTATCATTATTGCGTTAGAAAAATCAGAGATCTTATGAAAAGGTTTCCGTGTGAGTATATAGCTATTGACTCTCAGGGCGGTGGAAAAGCAGTAATGGAAGCTTTTACAGATATAACAAAGCTAAAGGAAGGAGAAAGCATTATACTTCCTACTATTGAGATTGAAGAAAAAATAAAAGAAACAGACGTTATGTCTGGTTTACATATTATTAAAATAGTTAATTTTACTTCTGAGTGGATAGCTACAGCTAATTACGCTCTTAAGAAAGACATGGAAGATAAAACAATCAGATTTCCTTTTAGTGATGATGTTTCTTACGCAATCGCTGAATATTATGACGAATCTCTTGGTAAAAATAAGGAGCTTTACGATACTTTGGATGACTGTATATTTGAAATAGAGGAACTTAAAAAAGAACTTACAACTATTACAGTTAGCGAGACTGCTACAGGAAGAGAAAAATTTGACACACCGTCTGTTAAGGTTGGTATAAACAAAAAAGGCAGATTAAAGAAAGATAGGTATTCTGCTTTGTTAATGGCTAACATAGTATCTAGAGAAATAGATAATGATGGAGATCGTCTTGAAAATCCCGATTTATTGGATCTTAGTAGCTTTTGTACAAGAGTAGATACGGGCGTTTTATTTAAGGGTAATAGTAAGATTGCAAGCCAGTTGAACAAACTTTACGGTGGTTTATAGAAAAAAAGAAGAAAAAAGAGTAGTATCTAGTATAAGGTATTACAATTACTATTAACGTTAGGTACAATAATGAGCGATATTAAGTTAGCCAAATTGCAAAAAAGTATAGCTGCATACTCCGAAGGATGCTCGGCTGTTAGCAGAACGTCTACCGGTATAGATAATACTTTTAGCGCTAAAGGTGGAATGCTTACTCGTGATGAATATAGTAAAAGTAATTACGACTCAGCTCGTCCTAATGAAAGAGTCCCCACTGACTTCCTTAATTCTTTAATATTTTGTAATGACTCTTATTACAATGTGGCAATTGTCCGCAACGTGATAGACATAATGTCGGACTTTTGCATTAAAGGGATTGACTGGTCCCACGCAAATAGGGCCACTCAAGCATTTTATAGAGAGTGGTTTAGAACAGTAGACGGAATTGATGTCTCTGAGAGATTTTGTAATTATCTTATTAGACTTGGGAATGTAGCAATCGCCCCAGAGAAATCAAAAATCCCAGAAGGAATAGCTAGCAACTGGAAAAAGACAAGGGGTGATACCTTTAAAGACATAAAAGTTAATAATCTAGAAATTCCATCTAGTTATAATTTTATAGATATTACCGCTTTACAACCTGTTATTGACCAAAATACAGTCGGTCTTAAAAATAGAACCTATAGAATAGCGTCTTCCGGTGGGCTAATATCTAGCTTTACTAACTATAATCTTAGCTTTAGAACACAAGATAGTAATACTTCTAATTTCTCAGGAACACTTTTTCAATCGCTTCCTTATAGTATTAAAAAGAAGGTGGTTGACAACTCTGGAAATGTAATTATTAAAGAAGGTAAAGATATACTTGTCTATCATTACCGAAAAGATCACTGGGATACTTGGGCCCGTCCAATTATTCTCTCAATAGCAGAACCATTAATAATGTTAAAGAAAATGCACCTTGCAGACATGTCTGCTTTAGATGGTGTTATTTCTAATGTCAGGCTCTGGAGAATTGGATACATAGATCAAACAAATGTACTAAACTCTATCATTCCATCTGCGGATATGTTAACACTGTTCTCTAATATGCTTAGAAACAATATAGCTGGGGGAGTTTTAGACATAGTCTGGGGCCCAGATCTAGACTTTAAAGAATCCAGCAGTAACGCTCACCAGTTTCTTTTCCCAGAAAAATACACGCAGCTTATGTCTGAGATATATGACGGATTGGGAATAAACCCCTCTCTTGCTGGCGGGGCTAATGGGGGAAATAGTGGGTTGACTAACAATGCTATATCCATGAAGGTACTTGTGGAAAGATTGGCTTACGTTAGAAATAAGCTTATCCATTTTTGGAATGGTCAGGCTGATATAGTTCAAAAAGCAATGGGATTTCCTTCTGCCGCCAGAGTAGAGTTTGATGACGCTATATTCTCTGATGAAATTGCTTACAAAAAACTTCTTGTCGATATTTATGACAGAAATATAATCAGTGCAGAATCTGTGAGAGAAGAATTTAATCTAGTGGATAGAATTGAGTCTAGTCGAGTTAATAGAGAAGTAAAGAAAAGAGAAAAGGGGACAGTCCCAGCTAAATCTGGACAATTTCACGATCCAATGATTAAAGATAAGCTCAAGAGTGATCTTATTAAAACTGGAAATCTAGATGGTGATCATATGGATGTGGACGTAAATAAAGACGAGGTTTACTCTAAGAATCCGGGAGGAAGGCCGACTGGAGCTAAAGACACTGGAAAGAGAGCTACGAAACAAGGTGTTACCAAAAAGGTAGTTGCCTCCTCTTTCATAGAAACTCATGTTTGGGCTAGAGAATCACTTGATAAGATTTCTAGTATAATTGGAGATTCGTACTTACAGGAAAAAGCTAAAGCAAACTTTAGACAGCTTAGTGATGATGAATCAAATGAGTTTGAAGATCTTAAGCTTTCTGTTCTCATGGGAATAGAGCCATTCAGTCCAGTTGAAATAAATACAGTTAGTGCCTCTATATCTAATATTAAATCCACACATCAAGAACGAGTAATAAGAGATACATTATTAATGGAATTATCAGGTAAAATAAAGAGAATTTTAACAATTGATGACAAGCGAATAGCCTCTGCAGCAGCGTACGCTATATCTAAAATATCTGAAAACAACGATGAAAATTAGAAAAATAAACTAATTTAGAGAAGTATATTATAGAATGTTAATAAAAGCTTATCAAACCGAAATACTCGACGGATTAGAAAACAAACTAGAGAACAACACAGTTGCTTTTACTAGTTGTATAACGAAATCTATCGAACCAACAACAGAGACAATTAAAATAGTTGCCTCATTTGATAACTCACGTAATTTTGACTTGTACTACATTCAATCTATTTTGGCTAGCATAGGCCCTAATAAGAATGATGATTGGTTTTTACCAGAAGAGATGTGGGGAGCTAGACTAACCCCAGTTCATAAACAGTTAAATTACATGCATGATGAGAAAAATATTATTGGTGTAATTACTGATAGTATTACTCTTGATGCAAATGGTTCTACAATACTTGAAGAGTCCGCAAACGGGCAAGTTAAAGATATAGCTACTCAGGCAGTTATTTGGACAAATTGGGATGACCAAGTTGTTTCTGATAATGTTCAAAAGATTATAGCATCTATAGAAAAAGACGAACTATATGTCTCTATGGAAGCTTTATTCAAAAACTTTGATTACATGTTAGTAAATGGCAATGAAACAAAAATTGTTGCCCGAAACGAACAGACGTCTTTTTTAACTAAGCACCTCAGGTGTTATGGATCTAAAACCGGAGAATTTGATGGTTATAGAGTTTATAGAGTTTTAAGAGATTTTACTTTTAGTGGAAAGGGCATAGTAGACGATCCAGCTAATCCACGATCAAAAATGATTAATAATATTTTCGAAGTTAATAAAATAATTTCTACCAAAGCGGAGAACATAATGGAAAGTGATAAAATTGAAAAAGAAATAGCTGAATTAAAATCAGCACTTGTGGAGGCAAATAAAACTATTGCGTCCATTAAATCTGAAGAAGCAGCTAAGGTTGTAGCAGAAGTTGAAAATCTTAAAGCCCAAGTTACAGCTCTTAAAACCTTGGCTGAAGAAACTCAGAACAAGATGGACGAGGTAAAGGCTGAAAAAGATCAAGAAATTGATAAAATGAAGACTGAATGTGCGGTTAAGGTTGAAGAAGCCGAAGCCGAACTAAATAAAGTAAAGAGTGAAAAGATTGTTGCCGAACGAGTTGCTAAGCTTGTAGCTGCTAATCTAACTGAAGAAAAAGCAAAAGATGTTGTTAAAACCTTCGCATCTGTTTCTGATGAGCTCTTTAAAGAAGTCTCTGACCTTTACACAAAGTCTAATGCTAGTGTAAAAACAGAAACGGTAATTACTACGACCGTAGCGGACGCTGTTGAAACTGCAACAGCATCCAATAATGTAGAAAACGTTGAAGCAGAAGTAAAAGTGGAACAAAACCTACTTGATCTTTCTAAGGCTATCGCAAACAAATTGAACATAACTAAAGATAAGGGAGATAAATAATATGGCTATTCGAGGTCACCAAGTAGTTGATCCATACTCATACGATCTGTCATGCACAATGAACAGCGTTGGTGAGTATGGCGGGTGTGTTGTTCTTACGACTGGCACTTTTACTGCTGGAATGGATAATTCTAGTAAAACTGTAGACTATGCTTTAACAGCATCTGGTCGTAAACCAATGGGTGTATTGATGCACACCGTTGAGAATTATGACGTTTCAAGAGTTCCTACGAACTACCAAAACGCCAACCTAGTTCCACTTAATAGTAAGGTTACTCTTGTTCGTAAGTTCAGGGGTAAAGTAAATAACCTGCATCCTGCAACAACTGGAGCAGTTACTCCGGGTGCTACGATGTACGTTGGACCAAGTGGTAATTATACCACACTTAGCACTAGTGGCTACCCATCTGTAGGCAGGTTTGAATCTGCTGTTGATACTGATGGATTCTGTGAAATATCTGTTAATATCGACTAATCTAACCTAAATACGGAGTATAAATTATATGAACCTTGACCTTTCCGATAAATCAACTGAGGTATTAAAAGCTACAGCTTCAGTTGACCCAGTAATTAGAGCAAAAGCTATAACTGATTTTTTCAGTGCTATTCAGCTACCAGTACGATCCGCTATCTTTGATGGCGATAATACCAGCAATATATTTAACGTAACGCAGCTGGCTCCCGGAGTTTCTCCTGAAATTCCAACAGACGTAATTGCTCCCGGCCAAGAAGGCGACTATCGAGCATTTACAAACCCCGGCAAGGGATATATTCCTGCTGTGATGAGCTCTGGTGATAAGTTCACACTTGCAACGATTGGTGATGCCAACGCTGTTGAGTGGGATCTTGAGCATGCTCGTAATGCACGATGGGATATCATCGGTCGTTATATGGAAGCTCTTATCGCTGGTTTCACCAAGAAGCAAAACGATAACTGCTGGCATACAATTCTGGCCGCCGTTGCTGATAGAGGCTTGACCATCTATGACGCAGCTGCTCCAGTTGGAATGTTTACGAAGAAATTGTTCTCTCTGGCTCGTTGTAATATGGCCCGAGGCGGTGGCGGTAATACAACGTCCATCAAGAAAAGCAAGATGACTGATGTTTATATGAGCTGTGAAGGTATCGAAGAAATCCTTAATTGGGATCTAACTCAAGTACCTGATTCAGTTCGTTCTCAGCTCTACAGTATGAGCGGCAAAGACAATACTACGCTTGATATCTTGGGGGTAAAACTTCATGAACTTCGTGAGCTTGGTGTTGGTCAGGAGTATCAGAACTATTACGTTAATACTCTTGGTGGCGCATTGGTTCCAATAATTGGCTCTACTCACGTAGCTGCTGACATTGAACTTGGTATTGCTTTGGATCTATCTACTCGTGATTCATTCATAATGCTTGAAACACAAGCCCTACAACTCTTTGAAGATGGTCGCGAAGGCTCTCCTCTTCATAGAAGTCAGAAGGGTGGAGTTTATGGATGGAGGCGTTATGGGGTGGGAGTACTTGATTCAAGACGCTGCGCCGCCTTATCATATTGATCCTTGTTGATAAGTATAAGCTATTTGATTGTACATCTTACGTAGTATTTTGATAAAAAGACTTGGGGCGTGTGGTAAGTGATTATTCCGCCCCTTTTCTTATTTTTGTAAAATTTTTGATACGTTTTCTAGAAAATTCACCTAAAAAAGAGAAGTACTCTATAGGTGGAGACGATATAGTATAAAATAGAAAACATATAAAAATCGCTTCGCTCTGATAACTGCATGGGCCCTTCGGACAAATGTACTTAAAAGAAAGAAGTGAAATGGATCAGAAAACTATGGAATTTGTAGCATCAGCTAAGTCAGTTCATGGTAATAGTTACAATTACTCAAAAGTTGTTTACAAAAACAGCAAAACTAAAGTAGAGATTTATTGCCCGAAACATGATTTAGTCTTTTATCAAACTCCGGGTAATCATATTAATAAGAAGTGTAGGTGTCCTAAGTGTGGTAGAGAGTCTGGAGCTAAATTACAAACAAAAGATGTAAACTCCTTTATAGAAGACGCTAAAGCACTACACTGCGATACGTATGATTATTCTAAAAGTGTTTACGTAAATAAGTACACAGATTTAATTATAACATGTCCAACACATGGGGATTTTACCCAAACACCATCTGCACATCTTAGAAATGGATCACCTTGCGGATGTCCTCAATGTGGTTTTGTTAAGATTGGAGATAGAAGTAGATCAACTACTGAAGATTTTATTAAAAAATCTAAAGAAATGTATGGTAATAAATTTAATTATTCTAAAACTGTCTACACGATAGATAAATCACCAGTAATAATACATTGTAATGATTGTAATGTGGATTTTAAAGTAATTGCTGCAAATCACCTACGTAGGGCTGGTGGGTGTAAATGTTGTATAAGCATTGGTGAGAAAAATATTAGATTATTTCTCGAAAAGAACAATATATCATTTGAACAACAAAAACCTTTTGATGGATGTAAACTCCAAAGATCTTTAAAGTTTGATTTTTACTTGCCGGACTTTAATACCTGTATAGAATTTCAAGGTAGTCACCATTACTATCCTGAAAATTTTTTTGGTGGAGAAGAAGGTTTTAAAATTACTCAAAACAGAGATAAAATCAAATCAGATTACTGTTCCATTAATAATATAAAACTAATTTACCTTACTAAAGATTCCGACATAAATAAAACTTTAGATTTCTTATGTTCAAAATAGCCCATATAGCAAAAGGTTTCGTAGATGGAACATGTTCATAAAGCTGTTGAAACAATAAGTAGATCTAACTTACAATACTGGATTAATGGAGGCGGTAGTTGGAGCGATAGAATAACTTATACTTCCAGTGATATGTTGCTCATGTTTTGTAGTACGTCTATTTGTTTGATAATGTTATGCATGTATGTATTTTATTCTTTTCAGGTTTACACATTTTCTAAGATTGTAAAAGAAAAACATTATATAAAGCACCATAAATATTTATGTGCTGCATTTTTAATATGTGGATTTATTCATTTTCTTAATACAGTTGTGGCTTGGTTTGTCCCACTCTATTGGTTTTCCATATCACTAATGTTAATTAACAGCATTGTGATGTATAAGTTAATATTGTCAAAGTCTCATTTATTATCTATGCAAAATTATATAAATGGGGAAATTGCTGTTGAAAAGATCAACCACACTTTAGATTTAATAAGAAGTAAAGATTCAGAAAATATTAATGATATACTGACTAGGATAGAGGGTATAATTAAAAGATGAGTTTAAATATAGACCCATTATTTTTTAAATTACTTTGTGAGGATGCAGACCTTCCTTTCGCCGCAGTAGACGATGAATCTAAGTTTGTTTGGTTGAATGGGGCTTTTGAGAGGTTAGTTGGATACTCGATATTAGAGCTAATAGGTAAGTCTTGGATGTCAATAACGGTAAACGAGGATGTTGGGGCGGATTTAGCAAGCGTTAAGTCAGTAATTGACGGGAAAATACAATCTTATAGGATGGAAAAGAATTATATTCATAAAAGGGGACATAGGGTTCCGGTTGAGTTAACAGTTAGAAGATTTCCAATTGCTATGCACGAACCATTAATACTTTTTAGAGTAGAGGCTTGCCCAGCTAGAGCTACTCGCCCAGAACTTGAAGCTGTTCATGATGAATTGCTTCAGGAAATAATAAACTTGAAAAAGAGAATAGAAACTAATGAAATTATAGACAAGGATAGAATTAAAATAATTAATGGGGATCAGTGGAGTAATGGCGATAAAAGCGGAAGAGATAAAATAACTAATAGTGATACGGCTATTCGATATTTAATTATCGCAGTTGTGATATTTTCAGTAGTAATTTCTTGGTTAATTTATGATTTATCTGTTGTAAAATCTGGGGCCACTCCTAAAAAGCCCGATATACAAATTCCAATTAAAGGCTTAATAGAATGAATACAAGTGGATTATATAATCCCAGTGGTCTAGATAGAGTGTCTTCAGTGACTAGTAAAGACCATGCTGTTTATGTTGTAAATAGGTATAGTCGGCCTTCAGCCGCTTTAACCAATCGCAATATTACTGGGCAGACTCTATATAAGACTATAGCATCCACTGGGGGACTTACTGCTCTGGTGAGTGGCGTGTCAGATGCCCAATTAGAGGTTTTAAGTTACAATGTCTCTTCTAGCGGGGTTAACGCTGTAAGCTTCCTTTCTGGAACCGGTACTCTTCTTGAGACCACTTACTTAGCTGTAAATTCTTCGGCTGATGGCGGGCCATTTAAAGCTGCTATCGCAGATTCACTTTATGTCTCTTCTTCTGGTCCAGTCGCTGGATCTATTGCGTATCGATTGGTTTAAAATGTCAGATCCAATATACGATACTTTAACTTTTGTAAGAGTATTAATAGATGATGTAGAGTCCCCGTATGAGTATTCTGATGACAGACTTATTACTCTTATAATGGTTGCTTCTAATTATGTAAACATGGACACTTCTTCTTCTTACACTATAAACTTGTGTGGGCAGACTATATCTCCTACACCAGATGCTAATTTTATAAACCTAACCGCCCTCAAGGCGGCCTGCATGCTACTTCGTAGTAATCATACTAGCTGGGCAAGAAATGATTTTAGAGTTAGTGATGGACCAACAACCGTAGATCTAAAGGGTATAGCAGATAAAACTAAGGTTGCGGCGGATTCAATTTGTAATTTGTATGAAAAAGCAAAATTAGATCAAATTATGGGCAGAAGTATTTCTGGCTATATTATATCAACCCCTAGTTCGCAAGACTATTAAAGTATAATCAAGGTATTAAATGAGACCGGAAAATGAGCGTGAACTGATTGAATTACACCGGACAGAGACGCCGTAAGGAAAATAGATGGACATTTTCGGAATAATCTGGAAGCGAATCAGAAACCTCACAGGTCCAACACTGCTCGGTAGACTCACGTCAGGCGTTGGACCGGCGGAGCAGTTGAGCGATTCAGACGTACGGTCGTTTTTGGACGTGTACGATACATTTACGCTCGATACTGCATTAAATGACAAAGCAGCGACAAGTCATACCCACACGGCTTCGGGGATTACTGATTTTGACACGGCAGTGGCTGCCACACACTACGGAAGGTACAACGTACGTGATTACGGCGCTGTTGGTGACGGCACAACCGATGACACCATATCGTTGCAGGCGACGATCAATGCCGCAAATGCTGCTGGTGGTGGCGTAGTATTTATTCCGAAAGGAACGTACCTAACGACTGGTATAATCGTTAGTAGTAATAACATCAAAATTGAGGGACAGGGTCGCACTAGCATAATCAAGCACTCGACGACGACTATCGCACTCATGATTACGACATGCTCTGGAATCACTCTTTCAGATTTTGCAGTTGTCTGCACTGGCGGAAGCGGGACACAATCAGCAATCTATTGCAATGTACTTACTAATTCGATCATCAACAGACTGTACATTGATTCGCCGGGCTACGATGGGATACAGCTTTTGTCGAACTGCGTCGGTGTAACAGTGACCGATAACGTAGTGATTGGCTGTGGAGATGATGGAATCAATATAGGTGCTCAGCCGAGTAACCCAACCCGCAATTGCACTGTCTCTAATAATACGATTGCGAATTGCGGTAGTGACGGCATCCATTTCTCGGAGGATTCCGAGGACAACGCAGCCGTAGGAAATACGATCCGAGATTGCAATGGAGGCATCAGCCTTTATAAATGCCGTCGTGTATTGATTGCCGGAAATGCAATCGACAATTGCACCACCTACGGAATTTTAACCCCAGGTAGTGGCAATACTAATTTCACAATCGCCGGGAACATGATAAACGGAGGAACTCGCGGAATAGATATTCGAAACGCCTCCGTGAATTACGCGATCACCGGTAATATCATAGTTGCACCTGCAAACTATGGGATTGTAATCAGCGAGTACGCTCAATTATCCGTCAATGGAATTATCGATAATAATATAATCTCCGGAGGCTGTAGCGTAGCAGGGATTCTTGTCAGTGGATCGTCGGACGTAAACGTAAACAATAATACGATCTCTGGAGTGTCGGCTCTAGGTGTGAGCGTAGCTGCCGGAGGTACGTTGTATTGCCTGCGAATTAAAATTGACGGAAATCGGATTGCTTCGGCTGGGCGATGCTTCGAGTTACTTGAGTCATCGGCTACTCAGCATATCAGCGTCACGAACAACGTTTTGAGTACGACATCGGCACGCGGAATTTTTTACTCTGGCGGAGCGTATTTTAGCATTTGCGGCAATCGCGTCATCGGTGCTAGCGACATTGGAATAGTAATCACAGCTAGTTCATCAAGATCAGGATTTGGAGTTGTCACCAATAACTTAATAATTGGCGGATGCACTACAGCAGGGCTGTACTTCAACAATCATGATGATGTTCAGTCCGCCAATAACACGATCACAGGGGTCTCAGGTGCGCCGACTCTAATAGTCTCGGGTGCGAGGGTCGGAAATGCGATTGGTACACCAATTAGTGGGGTGCTTACTAATTGCACCGGGCTTCCAGTTACCGGAATCGTCGCATCAACAAGTGCAGCAATTGGTGTTGGCTCAGTTGAGCTAGGGCACGCTAGTGACACAACTCTAACAAGAGTGTCGGCGGGCGTGGTAGCTGTTGAGGGTGTGAGGGTAGTTACCGCGTCCACTACAGTTGCTACCGCAACAACCAGTGGGTTAACACTAAAGACTTCCGACGATAATGTCGCCAATCCATTACTTAAAGTTCTATCAAGTGCGAATGCACTCATCGCAAGTATTGGAGCAACGGGAATAGGGGTACTCGCCAGCTTATCATTTCCAATAGTTGGTGGCGGTATCACGTATAAGTCCGGCACAGGTCAGCGGGCAGGCAACGCGACCTTAATTGCTGGCGCGGTCACGGTCACAAATACGTCAATTACCGCCAACAGCGTGATAACCATGACACGCAAAACAGCTGGCGGAACGCTCGGAAATCTAACCTATACGCTGTCCGCCGGAGCATCGTTCACAATAAATTCGGACAGTGTCCTGGACACGTCAACTGTGTCATATTTAATAGTTGAGGTAGTCTAATGAGTGAAGTCATAAAAGTACGAATGCCAGCCGAAAAAGACGACGCTGGAACCTACACAGCCTTCCTGCGGTCACGTACTGCCGGGTTGCTGCTGAATTCCGGAGGTGATGCTCTTGTTCGCGTAGAGAATCCGCCGGGCACATACACACAGCTGAGAGAGTTCACGCTGGCAGAGACTCGCAGCGGTGACTATGACGTGATGATCTATTCCGGAACGGATGAAGACGACGATTTCTTGCTGTATAGGATAACGCTGGTGGCAGGGCAGTCGGTTGCAGGAGATGTCGCATCACCAGCTACAGCGGTAGCATCAGGAACGGCGCAGAGCGGTAGTAGTATAGGCATCACGATAGGAGCCGATAGTTCAGCCGTGACGGGGTTTTACCGTCGAAGTCGAATCACGCTAATTTCTGGGACAGGGGCAGGGCAGTCAAGAATTATAAACGACTATGACGGGACGACGAAATTCGTGACAGTGTACCCGATGTGGCTGACATCGCCAGACGACACAACAGGTTACCAGATTGACGGGGACTATGCACCGGTCGTAAACACGGATGGCGAAATGGCGACGTATCGCATAAGCGAAAACGCAATATCAAGCGTATCGGTATCTGATGGCGCGGTCACAAAGATTCAGGTGGGGCTTGCAACATCAACAGCACTAGCAGCCGCTCAGGCAGATTTGGATATCATCACAGGTGCGGATGGAGTCAAGTTGCTGTCAGGCACTCAGGCGAGCATTGACGAGATTAAGACTAACACAAATGAATTACAAACCAATCAGGGCGATTGGGCAACAGCCACTGGTTTTAGCACATTTGATCCAACAGTAGATACAGTTAAGGTGGGCGAGGTAAACGCAGCAGCGGTAGAAGATATTTTTTCTACCTATACCCTTGTTGAGTCTTACGCTGCTGTTAATACAATTGGGACCCCAGCACAACTACTCTACTTTATACAGCAGGTGTTTTCTGAATTTACTATTAGTGGTACCACAATTTCTATTAAGGCCCTAAGTGGGTCAGATGAGATTGCCACCTTCACTATGGATGATGCCACTACCCCTACCTTAAGAGGGCGGACTACATAATGTCCTCAAGTCCAATTATAACTTATGGATTTGGTATTTATGGATCTGTTAATTCGGTAGTAACATACGGTTTTACATCCTTTGCTATTATAACAACCCCCGTTGTTGACTATTTAGTTTTTCTTAACATCAATAGAAGTAATACATTCACTCTTAACATAAATACATTCATTCAATTTACTAGCAATATAAATATGTCTCTTCATTTTATTACGGATGTATAAGGAGTTATAGCTTGTCTGAAACAACAAAATTAAAAGTAGATGATGTAAATGTTCGTCTTATATGTGAGATACAAGAAGATGACGTAGTCCTAGATGTTTCTACCGCTTCTTCAAAGACCATAATCATTAAAAAGCCAGATGATACTAAATTGACTAATACTGCCACCTTTTTAATAGATGGTGCGGACGGCTTGATATATTATGACACTGTAGCTGGGGATTTAGACATACCCGGTCTTTATAGAGTACAGGCTATTGTCGTAATAGGATCGGGAACCTACCATAGTGAAATTAAGAGCTTTTTAGTAGAATGCAATTTATAATACCACTGAAGTGGTACTGGGAACAAAAATGGTAAATATAACAGGTATACTAAATAGAGCAAAAGAAGTATATGATAACACTCACGCACAGTGGTTAGCTAGTGATGTTATAGGTACTAATGTAAAGCTTTATTATCCACCAACTTATGAATCCTGCCCTAATTGTGAAATGGGGCCATATGGGGTTATTGCTAAGTTTGGTGGGCCTATTACTTTTGTATATGGACCCTGCCCTGTCTGCGGCAGCAGCGACTGCCTAAAAGAAGTAGAGGTTTCAGATATAATCCGCTTGCGGGTTTATTCTCTAGATAGTACCTCTTTTACTCGTTCTACCATGAAAAAGTTGGGAATAAGTATTGATCAGCCACAAGGTGAGCTGTTAACTATAGGGTCTGTTGATGACCTACAAAAAGTAAGAAGCTGTAATTATGCGACTTTTTACTCTGACGAAGAGAGCGTTGTGGGTTCTTTAAGGTACAAAATATCCACTGAACCCCAACCTCACGGCTTTGGTAAAGATAAGTGGTTTTTTTGTTTTTGGATTAGAACATGAAGATAATAACCCCAATTGGAGTAATAGAGAAAAGAATTATAGCGGCCCTTCAGAAAGATATTGAAGAAAATGGGCCACCGCCGAAACTCTATAAAAAACTAGATGGGCTTTACCTACTAATTGCGGACATTCTTCGGAACGCGATACTTAACAGTAACGAGTTTAGAAGTATAATGGGGGAGGCTGGGGGAAAACTAAAAGCTGACTTTGGTTTAACAGAAGATAGTTATTATATTTTACCAAGTATAGCTGCCGATTTAGTTGAAATAGATTATTCTGTTGATAAATCAACTGAATCCAAAACAGCGCTGTCTATTAGGTATACAGTTAGAGCTCGCCCAGAAGATGATCCTTATGTGCACTCCTCTATATTGCGTACTTCTTATGTATCTGAAAAATCTAATGAATTAATAGAGTGGCTTCGGTGGCTTTTGTTCGCCGGTGGTGATGTAATAAATGAATCGTACAAAGTAATATACAAAGACGGAAAAGGGCGTAGTGGATTAGCTATAATGGCTCAAGGAAATAACTTTTCTTTTAGGGTTGATGGAGAATTTTCTGGAATTCATGGCAGTAATTTAGTTAGTAGGTCAATTGAAGAAGCCAAGGGCTCTATAGAAACTACTATTAGGAATTATTAATGTTAAATAATGTGTGTAGTATTAGCAATATGTCTATAAGTGAAAAATTAGAGGTTAATTTAATCTCTCTTTTTGATTGGGGCTTTACGGAAAAGGGCGGATACATAAATGTAGACGCTTCAGGCGCTGAGGCATCTGGTGCCTACGTTGACAATAGGGGTATTTTAACTAGAGTAATAGATCCTAGATCTACCGGTGTTTTTTATCAAGGGCCCGAAAACTGGGTTTATGAGTCTGGACAAGCTTCTTCCCCTCTTCCTTATACTCCACCACTCGTTTATGTTGGCGCCACTCTAGATACAACTCCTATCATTAATTATAGAGACGGAAGAATAACCCCTAGTATTGCAACAACTACAACAAGTGTTGTTAAAGCAAAATTCTCTTATAAATGGGTTAAATTCACATCTGCTAGAAACTCCCCATTTAGGCGACAAATACAAAATAGACAAAATAGAACAGATATTGCCAATGGGAACATTAGTGTTTTGCCAGAGATCAGATTACCTCTCCCTACAGTTTGTATAGATGTTCCTCCTATTAGTGGTTCTAAGCCTTATGGCATAACTACCTACGGGGCAAGGACTTATAAGCACAGGGTCTTAGCTTATATAATTGGTGAATCCTCTTCTAACGTTTTAAGAATCAGTGACTACATCTCTTCTCAGCAAGGATCTTTCTTTTATACTTTTGATCCTACTTTAGTAGTTGCGGCAGATGATTTTCCTTTAAATTTTGATGGTACGCCCAATACTTTAAAGAATCATGAGCAATTGTCCGAAACATATCCGTGGGCAACTATAAGAATAATCGTTGCAAAAGGTCTTTGGAGCGGGTATTTAACCGAAAATATATATCAGGCCGTAGTAGAACTAGATACAGAAATAGTAGCGTGCTTATCATGCTAAAAATAGAAAAAAACGCAAAAAAAGAGAAGTATATAATAGAGCAATATGCTTTTAACATAAAACAATTTCAAACGGAGATAAAATATGGCATTTACTAGACAATATTATGCAACCGAAGGGCTTTTTGTAAAGCCAGTTGGGGATTCTGGGGTTTACGGCTTTGTACATGGTGTACAAACTGTTTCAGAAACCTTTAATAATAACATAACTTATATTAATGAGTGGGGTCAGATTTCCCCATATCAGGGTATTGAAAACCTACCAGAAGGTACTCTACAGGTTGAAAGAGTTCTTGATGGGTGTACACCTCTTTATCTGTTAGCAACTGAGGGGGCTTCTTCAGCATCTCTAACTGGACGACAAGACGTTAAGTCTGTGCTTTCAGTTGGTATGTATGACTCTTCTACCTCTTTTGTTAGTGGTGTTCCGGGTAGAGTTATTGAGTGGTCAGGTTTAAATGTTAACTCAATTGGGTATTCATTTAATACAGACGGAGCATTTAAAGAAACCGTCGGATTCGTTGGTAATTATAGGTTACCCGCAAACACTAGTTCTTTTGGAGCCTATCCAGCCAATCCAACTAATAGTGGCACAGATGAACCCTGTGCATTGACCGCTTGTAGCGGTGGTATTCAGGTTCGTCAGAACATTGATTTTTCTGGTGCTTATCCAACTTTGCTTCCTCCAGATATTCCCGGAATTTCATCTTCTGGAATAATGTCGTATGCGGGAGATTGTCCAGCAGTTCCAATCCAGTCTATATCTATAAATTGTGACCTAAACAGAGAAGCGGTTCTTCAACTTGGTTGCCGAGGAGCTTATGCTCGTTACGCCCAGTTCCCAGTTGACGTAACTTGTGAAATCAACGTTTTATCACAATCTGGAGATAATATCGTTATTTCTGAACTTGGTACCTTTGATGGTTGTAACTATACAAATGCTCCAGATAGGCGAATTAGAGTTGTTACTACTGACGGCTTAGTTGTGGACTGCGGGGATAAGTTAAAGCTTTCCTCAGTAGCTACTCAGTTCGGTGGTGCTGATGGCGGAAATACAACCTACACTCTTACCTACACTGGTAAGTCTGTTATGTCAGTATTTCATCCAAATGACCCATCTAGCTTTGTTTATGCAGGTACACCATAATATATGAGTAATGAAGAGCAGTTACGCTTAGTTGAAATAGCTAGGCGTAACACTCTTTTGTATAGGATTATTTCTGGTAAAAATGAGTATAGAGATAGCTATATAAAAGAGCCATCCTGTAAAATACGAGAAAAAGGATTTAGGATTTATTACGATGTATTAAAAGATTGCATAGATGTCTTGTCAGATAGAGATATCTATGTTTTTTTACTAGATACAAAGCAGTGGAAATTTACAGATCAAAAGAAATTAGATGAATTACCAAAAGATATTGAGAATGCAAAGGTAAGATATTTTTCTGATTATCAGAATCCAGCGGTAAGAAGAGAACATCTTTTCGAGATTAATTATAAAAAAAAACTTTATAGGGATTTATTTATCATTAGAAACAAGTATACTAATTTGACTAGTACTGGTATAGCCACCGGGGCAATGTGGTTTGAAATGATAAATTTTATGTATAATGGGACAGATAAATTGGCTGCTATAAATTTTTATCATTCAAATACAATACAAGAGGAAGATATGAGGCACATAGCCTTATCTGATGAGTGGATGTCTTATTGCGGAGCCTCTAGAAATACACTTGGAAAATCAGCTCTAAGAATGACTGAGGACCAAAGAAGGCTAATGACTTGGTCAAATCTTTATAAGAACTGTAGATCTAACATGGATGCCCCATCAGATGAGATCTTTCATGATCATGACGCTTTTGATGGATGGCTGATAACAGAAAGAAGAAAACATAAAATTACTAAGAAGGTTGAATCACTTAAAGGTATAGATCCAAAAGCAAGTAATGTTTACTTATTTGGTAAAAACAAAGAAGACTTTGAGGAGATTATATCTTTAAATACCCCTTCATCTTTAATGAAAATAGAAAATGAATTTAAACAGAAGTGAGGCTAAAACAGTTGAGACTTTATTAAGAACAACCATGATAGGCTCTATATCAAAAATAGAGGATTTGTTCGGGCGGTTTTGGGCCCACGGCACACCACCTGAAGAGAGAACAGAAAAACAAGAAAAACTTTACGAACTTTTTATGGAACTTAGGGAACAGATTTTAGACCTAGGTAATGAACAAATTAGAATACTAAGGAATTTAAATGAGCACTGAAGAAAAATTTGTAGTTAAGATTGGCGAAGAAGATAAGACCTTTATTGTTAAGTTTCCAACTTCTAGAATTGAAGCGGAAGCAAATATGCACGCCAGCCGTGTTTTTTCAAAACTTATTAGGGAAAAGCGGGAGGGTGATGATACTTTACTTTTAAGGAACCAGTTGGATGAATTCCTTAAGGATAAGAAGGTCTACACCGAAGACGATATTAAAGAGATCACTGAAACTAGCAAAGAAGTAACTAGATTAGAAGAAGTAATGGCAAAAGGGGGAATTAAGAAATCTGAAGGGCGGACATTTGCTATCGAACTTCGTAGAAATCGTTATAAGTTGTTAGTAATGCTTTCTAAGAGAATGGAGTATGATAAGAATACTATCGAGCATCATTCTGAAGGGGCCCGCATCAATTACATTATTTCTAAGTGCTTATGTTCTGATGATGGTGTACCCGTTTTTAATAATGTTGATGATTACGAGTTTGATGACACTGGCCTAAAGAACCAGCTCATAGAGCCTATTCGTAGGATTGGGACCATCTGTAGTTCTTATGATACTGACTTTGAAGCTAAATTGCCCGAGAATAAGTTCTTGGTAAAGTATGGTTATTGTAACGACAAGTTTAATCTTGTTGATGCTAATGGGAATTTAGTAAATGAGAAGGGCGAGCGTATCAATGATGATGGCGAACTCTTAGATGAAAATGGTCAAGTTATAGTTGTAGTTAAAGAAATCGGCGAATTCTTAGAAGACTAAAGATAAAATATGTCAGAATTTAATTTAGTAGCTCAGATTAATCTACAGCTTGCACAAGGTGCGAGTGCTAAGGTCATTGCGGAGATTAATAAAAATTTAAATAAAGAGTTTACGGTTAACCCAAAGGTTAAGCCTACGCTCGTTATGAGTGATCAATTAAATAAAGGCATTAAGGATCTTCAGGCGGCTTTTGCTGATAAAACAATAAAGGTGGACATCTCTCAGAAGTCACTAACCGACATAGATAAGTTAGTGGCTTCTTTGCAGAGCATTAGGGATGTGGCGAAGGACTTAGCTAGCATAAAGAACCTTTCTAGTGCTCTTAAGGGTGCGGGAACCTCTTCTACGCGTGTAAATGTTAATAGTCCAAAATCAATTAAATCTACTGAGAAAGCAAGGGCTAAAGAGCTTGAGGATTTACTTGCCAGATTTACCAAATTACAAAATGTATACAAAAGTAATTCTGGTTCTTATATCCCTTTTGCTGCAGAACAAATTAAGGCACTTGTTGATAGATATAAAACTCTAGAAGCAGTTTCTAATAGATTCTTAGCGGCTAATGGAAAGCCTACATCTAATTTAAGTGAGGCCCTTACACAAATACACTCTGCTATAAAGGATATAGAGACAAGAAGTACTTCTCTTGAAAGAAGAGGAATACTTAACGCCAATCCTCAGCTTGAAGCGACCCTAAATAATGCAAGAGATGCTGCTATTGGATTATTTAAAAATTTAGACTCTGCTTCTAAGATCCCTTTATCTGATCAAATTAAAGCGATCAAAGCTCCAATTAATGATGCTACTGCTGCAGCACGACAATATCACAATCTAATAAAAGCAACTAAAATAGATTTATCTAAGGCAGAATCAACCGGGGCTGATCAAGCTATAATAGATAATCTTAAAGAAAGACTTAGGTTATTCAGAGAGGCTAAGCGGGCTTCAACGCCAGTAGACACGTTTGTTAATTCAGATGCTTATCTTAAAAACATAGGATCTGGTTCTAATATTACTAATATAGATAAGGCAGCCAATAATGCCTCTAGATCTATCACTAAACTTGTTAATGATTTAAATAATAATGGTTTGTTCAATAGTACAGGGGCTAGTGCTTTACAAGCTAGTCGCAGAATTGAGATTTTAATAGCTATAACAAAATCCTACATAGATACTCAGAAGCAGGCCGGTAATGCAGATGGTGTTAAAAATATTATTGCCGCTTTAGATCGTCTTGCTAGTCAAACAACTACCGTAAAACAGAACGTTAAAGATCTTAGTAATGTTTTAGATAATCTAAATAATAAACAAGCCTATTTTGATGCTGCTGGGCTAACACAAAGCTCAGACAAGGTTAAGGAAGTTAGGGCTGAAATTGAAAGACTTGTTAAAGCTGGCCAAAACATTACTCCGAATAGCACTGTATTCCAGATAATGAATAACCAGATTGAAAACCTGTCTAAAAATGAGCAGAAGATTTCTAGATTTATATCTAGTATAGATAGACTTAAAGCTTCTATGGAAGCCTCTCTCGCTGGAAGAGAAGACTTTACTGGAGTTGGGGCAGATTTCGCTAAGCTTGAAAGTACGATAAGGGGGAAAGCAGTAGGGGGATCTTTTGATGAAAGAGATATTAAACAATCTCTAACCGAGTCTTCATATAAAATAAGAAGTAAGGGTAAATTAAACAAGATAATGAACGAGTCTCTTGAGAGACTTGATGAGCAAGTATTTAAGAATGGCGGCAAGGAATTCGAGCCAGCTAGACAAGCTTTTCAAACAGGTAGAGCCGAACTAGAGAAATTCTATAAAGGATTAGATCTAACAGACGATAGTCTTGCCGGAGTTGCAAAAAGCACTAAATTAGTTCAACAGCAATTCGACTTTCTATTTTCTAAAGCCAGCATAAGTTCACAGGGTGGTATATTAGGGGCTGTAACTAAGGGCATTGGGCTAGCTGTTAAAAGATTAGGATCATTCTTAATTGCTGCTCGTGGTATTTACGCTGTACAAAACTCCATAATAAACGCTGTTGTTGCGGCAGTACAGTTAGATACAGAATTCACTAAATTAGAGCAGCTTTTTGCCGGATCAGTAGATCTAGTGGGTTCTGTAGATGCTAATATGAAGAGTTTATCTTCTACTATTTTAACACTTGGTAAAAACTACGGTGTAGCATCTACGGAAATAGCAAAAGCAACCGGAGTTTTGGCACAGGCAGGTATAGTTGGTAAAAAGCTTGAAAAAACGATAGGAGTAATCACCTTAGCAAGTTTAGGCCCAACCTTCAAAGATGTTAATGAAATCAGCGAAACCTCTATTGCTGTAATGAATCAGTTTAATCTTTCTGCTGAGGACCTAAAAGACACGCTCGGCGGAATTTCCCAAGTAGCTGCCCAATACCCAGTAGAAGCTGATGGTATTAATAAAGCCATTAGAAGGGCCGGGGGAGCATTTGCTTCTGCTAAAAAAGATGGGCAGTCTTACGCTGATGCTTTGGGCGAGTTTATCTCTGTATTCACGGTCCTTAAATCTAAGACCCGCGAAGCGGATGAAACTCTTGCAACTTCTTTGCGTAACGTATTAACTAGAATTCAAAGATCAAAAACTCAAAAGTATCTTAAAGAAGCTTTCGGTGTAGACCTCTTAGACACTAATAATCAGTTCATTGGTTTTACTGATTCTCTTAAATTAGTTGCCCAAGCGGTTGAAAGTTTAGGAATTAAATCTGGGGACCCTAGATTTGCCAAGTTAGTTGAAGAGCTAGGTGGACAAAGACAGAACGCTAGACTTACGAAGATGTTACAAACTACCAAAGAATTAGACAAGGTTCTCTCCCAGTATAATCTTGGTGGTGGAGTTCTTGATAAAGATGCCGCTATTGCCTTTGGGTCCATACAAAATAAACTTGAAAGGGCTAAAAATGCCGTAGCAGAATTATTCTCAGAAATTAGCCGTAATGAAGGACTTAAAGCCCTCATAGAGCTTTTTGTAATATTAACTAATGCTGTGACCGGGTCTTTACTTGCTATTAAAAGACTTGCGGATTCTTTTGGATTTCTCGGTAATGTATTGATATCTTCAGCTATAGTTGGTAGTTTCTCTAGTCAGATTAGTAAGTTTGGTAAAATCGGAATTACTGGCTTTTTAAGAGGTATTGGGGATGCCCCGAGGTCCGGTGTGGGTATTCCGGGTTTTGCTACCGGTGGTCTAGTTCCCGGAAACAGTACGGGACCTAACGTAGATACAGAACCATATATGTTAGCTAAGGGTGAATATGTAGTTAACAAATATGCTGTAAATAGAGTCGGTAGACCATTTATGAAAGCCCTTAATTCTGGTAAAATAGGGTATGCTTCAGGAGGAAGTGGGCCGGGTGGATTAATAAGCTCTGCGGCCTCAGACAACGGTCTCTCTTTACTTCAGTCTATATTTAAAGACTTAGGATTCGACATAAAAGGCTTGGAGCAAGTTTTAACAAAATTTATAGTTGTTGAAGATGCTAAAGTAAAAGGGGAACCTGTTGGTGGATACTATGATCCGAACGATAAAAGCATAGTAACTGATAAAAAATATAAAGATAATAGCTTTGTACTTAGCCATGAGTTAGGTCACGCTGTAGATTTTAAAGATCCAGCTGTTTTTAAAGACTTGCAGATACCCGGACCAATTAAAGATTATACAGCTAAATATAATAATAATTTCAAAGATAATGATTTATATTCACATCCGGGTGCTATAAAAAATGAAGAAGTAGCTAATGCTATTAGCTTTGCATTTAATAGAGCCGTAGATAAAAGTATAGATGGTATTGAAAACTCACCAGAGCTAGATCAATTTGCAGAAACTCTTACCGCTATAATTGAGCATTCTTTTGGTGTTTCTGTTTCTAAAGTTAGTCTTCCACCAACAAGCATTCCCGACATCGTTAGATCTCAAGGTGGAGCAAGAAGGGCGTCTACATCTAGTAGTTCTGCAGCCCCAAACTTAGATTACACTAAAGGTATTTCACAACAGGATCTTGATTTTATAATCCAAGACCATGAAAGATTTGGAGAGTCCCCAATACCAGTTAGTCTACCTCAATCTCCTCTCGCTCCTAGACCGCTTAGTGGGTCAACAAGAAATTTTAATAAACAAGATAAAGTCTTGGTCGCAGATAAAACACGGGCTGCTATTCAAGCTAAATATGAAGAAGGTGTATCTATAAGTGAGTCTGGTGCTTATGGTAGAAGTATCGAAGTACAAGAAAAAATAGAAAATGAAATTCGTGATAAAAACCATAGAACTCTTGGAAGTGGAAGCAGGGGTAAAAGGGATCGAGATGCTCCTATTAGAACATGGAATAGAGTTGATAGATTAGATAAAGTTGAGAGACCCTACAATCCTGAAACGGGAGACTATAGATTACCTAAAAATACTAATTTTGCCGCGCCTGCTCAACGTCGTGGTACGCGTGGAGAAAGTTTGAGGTCTCCTTTTAATAAAGTAGATTCATCAACTGTCCAGTCACTTCCACCCACTTCAGTTTTATCGCAAAAAACTACTCCAGATAACGGCCTTCCTTTATTAGAATCCATACTTAGAGACCTTGGATTAGATGTTCAAGGACTAGAAAATGTTTTAAGTGACTTTAAACTTACTCAAAAAGCCGTTGTTCGTGGGAAGGAGGTTGGTGGATATTATCAACCCAAAGATTCATCTATAACAGTTGGTGAAAAATATAAAAACGACCTTAGCCTACTTGGTCATGAAGTGGGTCACGCTATAGACTTTAAAGATAAATCAGTTTTAAAAGATATAGATATCCCAGATTCTATTAAAGATTACACAGGTAAACTTACAACAAATAAAGCTTTATACCCAAATGCTAATGCCATAAGACAAGAAGATGTGGCTAATGCCATTACTTTTGCATTTAGTAGAGCTGTAGATAAAAGTATAGAGGGTATTGCAAATTCTCCAGAATTAGATAAGTTTGCTAAAGACTTAAGAGCGATAATTGAAGAACAGATCGGCGTATCTGTATCTAATCTTAAAAACCCAAAAGCAACCTACGATCAAAGTGCTGAAGCAGAAGCTAATAGTTATTTGGAAACTGGTAATACAGCCGATACCATTGCTACTATAAGAAAACAAGGGGGAAAAAGAAGTAGGTCACTAGAAACTAGTAGCACCTTTATACCGCCAAGTACTCTAGACACCATCAGATCTCAGGGTGGGTTTAAACCTCCAACTTTTAGCGGAGGAGGATCTTCGGGCTTTGGAGGTGGTGGGTTCTTTGACAAATTTGGTAAACTTCGTGGTGGTGGCGGCGGTCCTCCGGGTGGAGGCGGTCCTCCGGGTGGAGGCGGTCCTCCGGGTGGAGGCGGTCCTCCGGGTGGAGGCGGTCCTCCGGGTGGAGGGGGTCCTCCGGGTGGAGTGGGTGGAGACCTAGCCGCATCAGCTGGTGACCTCTCTGGATTATTTGCTAAATTGTCTGGCAACTTAGGTGGTATACTTAAAATTGTTGGCCCGTTGGGTATTTTCCTAGGGTATTACGCAAATGAGTCTAAAGAAGCTAGTGAGAAAATACAAGTACTTACTAAAGCTTTTGCTTCAGCCGCAGCTGCTGTTTTCTTATATACCACAGCTACTAATGCTATAGGTAAGAGTGCTGTAGGCGGTAATTTAAAAAACTTTTTTGATAAGTTTAAGAAGAACCCCATAACAAGTGGCCCAATTGGAACAAAACTTTCTGATTTATACAAATTAAGAGACGCAAAGGATTCTCGTAAAGCTACAGGATTTTTAGGCAATACTTTTCTCGGCACTAAGGATAAATTTTCTGGTAAAAGAGCTATTCCAGATATTTTAAAACCTTTTGAAGCAATTGGGAGTAAAGTTAGTGAGCTTGCTAGTAAGATACCAACCCCTAGCAGCATTGGTTCTGCTAAAGATGCATTAAATCCTTTTGAGAATCTTGGAGCTGGCGTTTCTAGTTTAGCTGAAAATATTGGCCCTCAAGGTATTGGTGCAGCTATAGTGGCAACCACTTTTGCATTACAAGGTTTAGCACAGTCCTCAATAGACGCTTCTAAGAAAATATTAGAATCTGCTACAACGGATGAAGATGTTTCCGAACAGTTAGCTAACATTAAAAAGAAAGAGGCTTTATCTCGTGCAGCTGGAGCCATTGGTAAGATAGGTGGTGCTACTGCTGCTGGTGCATATGCAGGAAGCTTTATCCCCATTCCCGTAGTTGGTACAGCGATTGGGGCTGGTTTAGGAGCGGTAGCTGGTATTGTAGCGGTTGCTCTAACCGAATTAGACGGGACTGGTCTAGGACAAAAGATTGAAGATTTTACTAAGTGGGTTTCTGAGTGGGCAAGTGCTCTTGGTGACGTGATTAGTGTAGGTATTGACAACACTTTTCAAGGTATTGATATTATTCTTTCCTCTATTGGCCTAGGTCCAGATAAAGCAAGATTAGACAAGGAAAATGCTTTTAATCAAAATCTATATGGATCTGGTAAGAACTTGAATGTATTCAATAAAAATGTAAAAAAGAATGGTGTATCAATTCAGGCTCAGGCTCAACTTCTTGAGGCAGCTTCTCAGATTCAAGACTTAACAACTGATTATAGTAAATTAGACGATGAGAAAAAGGCCCAAGTAAAAGATCAGGCCGAAAGACTAAAGTCTATGCTAGATTTAGCTGGACCATTGCGATCTGCTAAACTTTTAGAGGCTGCTAAATTAGCCGGTACGGATATAGCTCGAATATTTGATACTATTGGTATTGAATTTGATGAGGTAGAAGCTACTGCCGCTAGAGCCTTAGACGCTTTACCTCTTAGCTTCTTAAAAATTGAAAGCCTTAATAAAGATTTGACTAATGCTATAGATGGGGCAAATGTTAGTACTGAAAGTTTTTCTCAAATAGCAGCGGGAATAGCTGGAGAAGGTAATACTGGGGCAATCCCAAGTGGTGCGTTCGATATTTATAAACGCGGTGGAGATATACTTGGGCCAGCTAGAGATAATTTTGACGAACAGCTCGCATTGTTTAAAAAGTTTAGCCCAGAAGGTTCCTTTAATGCCGATGTAGAATCCAAGGGTGCTAGAGCAATAACTGGTCTTACAAAAGATGTGGTCAATGAGCAAATAAACTATGGGGATGGTGGTGCAGAAAATGTTCGTACAGCACTAATAGGGGCTTTTGGTAAGTCTATTGCTGATGCTCCCAAAGAAGTACAAGATAGGTTAGACAACTTATTTTCTGATTACATTCAGAATGTAAAGACCGATTTAAACGATGGAGAAGATACTGATAAAATATCAGGAGTACTAAGTGGGTTTACTGAAAGCTTAAATAAGGGTTCCATTGATCTTTTACAAAAGTACGCCGAGTCTAACAATCAATTCAAGCAAGCTATGGATGGAGTTATTAAGAGAAGAATAGCTTACGAGGATAGTATTACCAATTTGTTAAGTGCTAATATAGATAAGCAAAAAAGTCTTGTAGAATTAAGAAATAAAGTACAAGGTAAAGTTGATACAGATATAACTCTTGACCAAGCTAGAGGTTTTGATTCTCAAAAACAAGAATTATTACTTAGGGGTACTGGATTAAGCGGAAATTCGACTGTTGATGAATTACGACAAAAATACACTGATCTCGGTGATGTTGGCGGAAAGAATCCAGTAATACAAGGTTTTAAGGATAATATCATAAAAGCTCTTGAGGGCATGGCTAATGGCACTGATGCCTTTACCACATCCATGAAAGATTTTGAAAAAGCTGCAGAAAAGTCCAAAAAGGCTACAGAACTACTTTCTAACGCTTTACTGGGTACTGATGAAAATCTAATTAATACAGTTAAGGGGATTGCAGCACAAGCAGATATAACAAATTCTAGAGACCCAGTTGAAGCTTTTCTTAAGTTGCAAAATCTAGATGAGGGGACTAGGGCTGCTGTAAATCAAAATCTTCAAAATGATCCAGAGGGGGCAAGAGCTTTCCAGCAAAGACTTGGAATAGCACCTGCGGCGGTAGCTGTTCCAGAAGCTAGGATCGCTATAGGTGAGACAAATAACCAGATAGCTGCAAACAATGCTTTGGCTAGTATAAATCAAGATCTATCTAATCAGATGGGCGGCTTAGCTGGAGCTATGATACAAAATAGACAATCTTTCGATCAATTTGCTTTACAGGTTAATAATTTTGCTGGAGCCGCTAATAACCTAGCAAACAATCTAACCAATATTCCACAGAACATAGCTCATACACACACGTTTACAGTAAGCCCAATTCAGGTATCGTTTACAGGAGCGGACGGACTAGCTAATTTAACTGGGCCAACTAGAGAGGCTGTGGACTCAATAGTATCTAACAAGATTAATGAGTTTGCAAATAACTTAAGACAAGACAATAGGGGTTTGACAATTAGTACAATATCTCGTAACACGGCGACCGCTTAATATGTCAAAAGTATCATATGATTCAAGTGTAATAGCACCAATAGAAGCCGTAAGTATAGCTTACAATATTACCCATAACGAAAATGGTGACAGAATAAGTGTACTATACGATATAAACCTACGTGGTAAGCTTCTTTCTAATTATGGTTCACCTGATCCAAATGGGACGTTTTTAGAGCCAGCAACAGAGTGTCAGGTAATAGCTAACACAGGTGTAAATGATACTAATTGGCTGGAATCATTACTTAACAAGAGATGTGCTGTAAACAACCTATTTAAGAATGATTACAAAAAACTATCAATAGGTACAGTTAGCTCTGGTAGTGATCTCACTTGCTACCCTAGGGTTGTATCATTGTCTTTTGAAGAGAGTGATAATCCTCAATATTGGCCCTTTACAGTAAACTTGCAAGCAGACAATCTTTTCTGTAACGGCTCCGCTGTTGAAACTACTGGTGGACCAAGACTTAAAACTTTTAGTGAGACTTGGGATTTTAGTTATGATGACGGGGCACTTACTAGAGAATATGGTGACAATAGATTATATAATGTAACTCATTCAGTTAGTGCTCAGGGTCTTAAGACCTACGGTAGTACTGGTAATATATTATACAGTGGTATAGATGCTGCCCGCCAATATGTTGCTTCTAAGATAGGGGTTAACGCTACCCAACCAACTCTAGCAATTAGTGGTTTTCAAGCTTATACCACTAAATATAATTATGTAGACGTACACAATGTAGACACACAAGCCGCCATCTATGGCGTGAATGAAAGCTGGATATACCACACTGGTAATTACACTGAAGAGTACACAATAGAAAGTAATACATCAAATAGTAAAAGTTGTCCGACAGTTTCTATTAATGGTACTATTACTGGGTTGGGCGAAAGAAGCTTGACCAGTGGAACAATGATAAGCTCTAAGTATGATAATGCTAAAACGTATTGGGATACACTGGGGGCTTCTGGTTTAAAAAGTAAGATAGTTGCAAAATTAGGCGGTACTTATTACGATGTTCCAACGTCTACTAGTTTTACTGCCGCCCCAATAGCTGGAACTATTAGCTACAATTATGAGTTTCAGGGCGGCCCTACAAAGCAATTACCCGAGGCAAACTGGGAAAATATAACAGTTTCTAATACTTTTAGTGAAGACATTTATGCAACCGCCACTATCTTGGGCGGTGGAGAAATAATACAAGTAGTTAATGGAGGCGGGTTTTATAAGCTATATAAGACTTCTTTAACAATAGATGCTACATATCCTTGTAGCACTGGTATACATAAATTAGGACCGAGATTTACCCCCTCTTTAAGTAGTAGTATTCAATCTGTGGTAAATTCTTATAATCCCCTTCTTTCAATTAGTGGCGTAGGATATCAAGTGGTAGATTCTCAGAATGAGGCATGGAATGCTTATGACTCATCTTATAATCTTAGCATCACTTGGAACTGGCAATATTTAGGAGTGTGTTCTTGACCAAATTTATGAATTCGTCAATAGTTAGCTATTCTCAGGCTGGTAATTTTGAGGGGTCTGAGTTAACCTGTGAAGTAAATCTAGTGGATTGTGCCATAGAAGGGGATTCTTTTACTCCCCCAAGTATAGGTACGCCAGTGACTTTTACTTACGACGGTGTTAGCTTCATTGGTTTACTAGATAGATATTCTAGATCTCATAGTACTTCTGGATATCCAGAGTACACCGTGCATCTTACTAATGGGATTTTCTTATTAGAAGGTGTAAAAATAATACTAAATGATTATTTCGGAGCCACTAGCGCTGTTCCCAATCTTGTAAATGTTTTTGGGTACTTAGAAGACCTATCGGGATTTGGGGGATCAGAAGTAAATAGTGCGGGTATATCTTGGTCTTTGATCGCCTCCTCTTTAACAACCTTATTAAATGATTCAACTGGCACTGATTACGGTGGGGCTATTTTACATAAATCTTTTAAGTATGGTATAGATATATCCGCACTTCCGGCTATCCCAGCCTACTACAGAATAAATTCAGAAAGTATTTCTTTACTGGAGTTTATATCTGAAGTTTGTGAGGCTGGCGGGCATAATTATTTTATTAGAATGGAATCTGCTCCATTGCTTAGCGGGTTAGATGCTGTGTTCAAGCTTTATACAATAAGTAGACTAAATGAGCCAGTAGGCGGGGCTGTACAGTCTTATATAGAGTCTGCATCATGCGTGACTCAGAAGGAGGTTGGTGAAGAGCTAAGAAAAGACTCCACAAGTAAATTCGTGGTTGGGGCCAATGTAGAAAGAATGTGGTTTGTTGAAAATGACCTAGATTTAAGTAGCGTTATTTCCGGTGGTATCACAAGTGATGAGTACGCCACTTTTAACGTATTACCATACTTTGGAGTGGACACAGATGGTAACTATATAGTCGGATACACACAAGAAGAGGAGCCCGATGAATATTATTTTGATATAGATATTCGTGATGTTGGAAATGAAAACCTTGGGGACACCTATACCACTTGTTTCGGAGAAATGAAAGCCGCGAAGAACGGCAGAGAGTCTTGGGAGAGATATCTTTCTGAAAGATCTTGTAATAAATATCTACTTTTACCAGAAGCTTTTTGTGGTACTAGCCCTGTTGTAGCACGCCCCTTTGTAGTCCCAGTTCCAACAGGATCAGCTTTTGTTGGTGGCCACGCATTACCATTCAGTGGTGGTTCAGAATACGGTGATATTTATAACGGGTTTCAATTAATGCCTGTATCAAAATTCGGGTACTCACTTGCTGTAAGTAAGGTACAAGCTAGCAGTTTTGGGATAACTACTCCAATTGGCTTCAATATTGATTTGTATTACGGAGAAGAGGGAACTGTTAGGAATGGTAACACAAATTCAATTCCAGATAGCTACACATCTGTGGCTAATTCATGTGCTGTAAATTCTTATCCATCTGCTGGAACTATCCCATACTTTAACCTTTATTATCCGTCTAGCAATACTCCAAATTTATATTTTTTACGAGCATTTCAGATAGGTGCCGTGTCAGCTTGGTCTGTTCCATATGCCAGAATGTTTGAGTCTGATCTTTATGATTTAACAGTTTTACCTGCAGCTCCAGCTGTTGATAAAGTGTTTTTCCAAAATATATATAATAGATTTAAAACAAGTCTTGGTGGTAAGGATGGTTTTGCGACAGCCGTCTCCTCTTTATATAATGCAAAATTATCTAATAGGTTCGAATACGTAACCAATGATGTAAACAAAAAAGCTAACTCACTTTACAAAAAGATAAAAGATCTAGCTGATAACTATTATGGCAAAAGATACTTGGTTACAATACCATCAACCTATGCTGCGTACGAACCAGAGTCTAATCAGTTAAGATTAAGTCAAGTGCCTAGTGATGCAGGCTACATAGATGAGAGTGTGTGGAGTACGGCATATGCAAATGGTTTAATTCCTGAAATAAGTGGATTAAATGTGCTTCTTACTCCAGACGAAAGGTTTTACCCATTTGTTAAATATGAAGATGCTGTTACATTAGATCCAAGTGGTAACCCACGTAATGTGCCGTATAATTATAGCAGCATTTCAGAATCTGATAAATATCTTGGTAATCCTATTCCTGCTATTGGAGATGGAACGCCAACCGCAACCGGTGATTATAGGGTTTTAGATTTATGGGTTAAGTGTTCAGTTTCTGACAATATACTATATAGAGATAATACGACACTGTTAGGCCCGCGTGCAATCTTAGATATTCCCGGATCAGTAACCCATGACCCAATAGGTAACTATGGCTCAGTACAAGCCTTGTATTTAGCTGTCACTAGATATGCAAAGGGTCCAGCGGGAGCATTTGCTGCAGATGCCGGATTTACAAATACTGCTTTAAGTAATCTATTAAATCAACCCGGAATAGACATTCAGGACTTGGGAGATGGAAGTACGCCCGTAGTTGCTAATTTATTTTCTATTCCACTTAAGAGTAATGTATTATGTTATGGCCCGTGGTATATAGCTGGTGCTAATGGGCCTGTGCAATACGAGAAGAATAACGATTTAGCTCCGTGGAATTATGGAGGATACACAGCATTAGACAGTGCCGGTTTTTCCCGAGTAAATGATGGGGTTACAAATCAAACTTTTGATGAAACTGGGTCTGTAACTGTGGCTGGCTCTCCAACCTTTTCAATTGGTGATCAACTTATAGGCGGTGGACCATACATAACAGATATAAATGTTAGTGTAGGAACCAATGGTATAAATACACAGTACAGCTTCCAATCTTGGTCTTCTCAGCGTAGATTGTCAAAGTTGAGTAACTTTAACTCTGAGCGAATCAAGAGGCTCTCAGACACAAGTAGGGGCCTTAGAAGGGCATACAGAGAAGGAGTGTCAAACGGGATATGGAAAAATCCGGGGCAGTTTTACAATGATCTAAAGGGTAGATTTGTCAACCTAGAAGAACTACCAAGAAGAGACAAAGGGACCACCTCCCATGATATTATTTCCGGGACTACAAATGGGTATGGATCTAATGTAGTGATCCAACCAGCCTACAATGCTGGTGTTCAAATGGACGCTGATTATGAGAATAAGGCATTTATGAGCTTAGATGGATTATTTAGGCCATATTCCAATTTGCCGAATGATAAATTGAGTAGTCTTACTTTTCCAGAAGATACTGGTGTTATAAATAGCAGCTATGACCTATTCCCACTTAGGGCTGGCCATGACATAACTATAGTTGCGGGGTCTACTGGTACTCAGGCCGGTGCAGATGGTATGGACCCAGACATATTCGTAAATGAGAGTGGTGTACCAGAGTATCGAGGTATGGCCCTTAAGGGGCCGGTCGTTATTCAAGGATGGGGTAATGATATAAATGATGATCCAGTGCCAGCCCTAGAGGATGAGGATGGTCAACTTATTTTAGACGAGGATGGTAATAAACAAAGAGCTTGGGATTATCTTTATAACCCTAAAAAATGGAAGACTGGATTACTTGATATTAAATGGGATGAAGGAAGAGGGGTTTGGACCGGAGGTGCTGCTGGCGGAGGAGAGGAAATATGGTTTACAATAGATTCAGTTGATTGCTATGATGACGGGTCTATGATTCTTACCGTGGTAGCTATTTGGTATACTGGCGGGTGCGAAAAGGCTATACCCGGAGAAGACTCATACGGCTTCATACAGGTTGAAGATGTGTGTTCTATTTTAAGCTTTTATACGGCTGATTTTTTAATAGGTAAAACAGGAAGAGCTACTTATATGTATCCAAGAGATGGTTATTGTGAGCCTAAATGGCTTATTGATACTTTGTGCGGCAGCCCTCAGTGTGGGGGTAGCTAATGGGCCCTATTTATTGGCAACCTCAAGCAGACACGCATTTACAGAAGTGCTCAGAAACCAAACTTGATTCTTGTGGTGGGAATTCTACTGCGGAGTGTTGTGCGGTGGTTTTATGCAACCTATGCCTCAGACTTGAAATCTATGGCGAAGATGACGAACTCGGAACAGCAACCCTAAACAAAGAGTCTGGGATTTGGGTTGGCTCAGTTGGAGGATTTGACTTTGAAGCTTGGTGGGAGAAAAACCTTTATTCTGACCAGTGCGAATTTATAGTTGAATTTAACGGAGTAGAAGTTTATAGGAAATCTTGTTATGAGGGCCAATCGTGTAGAGATTCTAGCGATTCCGCCGGAGTTACTATTGGGTATGATGAGGGCACTTTAACTTGGAGTAAGCTTGAACCCCGTACGTTACCCTACGTCGTTCCAGAAGGTGAATGTCGGACATGGTTCTGCGGTGACTGTGAATGCACCTGTGAATGTCTTTGCGTCACGATAACTTCTCCAGATTCAGTGATCTGCAAAGGAGAAGCCTGCGTTGGGTCTTATGACGACACTTGCGTTGGGCCGGTCTGGTCAACCGAGATCGAATGCGACGGCGAGACTTACGATATCAGTATTGCGTTGGGCCGGAATGAATACGGTCAGTGCATTTTGTACGGAACCAGCGGGTACGATGATCTGGAAGAAATCGTCGTATCGGATTGCCAATCGCTCGCGGCGTCGTGGCAGATTGGGTATGCTACGATCGAGGTGAAGTGCAAGGGGTGTGAGTGTGAAAAAGAATCGCTTACAGGTTGCTGCGTCGAAAAACGATCATGTAACGTAGGCGATCCGCCAATCAAATTGATGATTCAGTTGACTGCATACTACCCATCTAACCCACCAATCGCTCAGTCGGACTGCTTCAGTGCCACATTTCCGCTTGAGGAGGGGCTTACCTGTGTGGATGTTTCTGGGACTGGGGCTGGGACTCCGGGCTCTTGGGGTACTGCTACACAGGGAGTGTACGGGCACGCTTGTAGTTGGTGTGGTTTCAACTACAAGACTGCATTCACTGTTGCGCTCACTTGCGGGGATGGCACCCCCGGAGAAGATGGCGGACCCAGACCGTGGCTTTTACACTTTAACAACACACAGCAGGACATTGGCCAGACGTGTAATTTTCATCCGAACGACAACCAGCCAACCTACCTGCGAGCACTTTCGTGCGATCCGATATTGCTGAGCGGCGATTTCTCACCGTGCCTCGATTACCCCAACGACATGTGCATCATCCGTTGCATCAACGGTGACTATTCTCTACATGCACCAGTGTGTCTCCACATTCTGGTCTACGAGGTGCCATGATGGAAATTCCAGACGCATGGCGAAAGGAAATCGAAGCAGGAACTGAATTTGGAAGGAGGGCTGGAAGGGCGATTGCAAAGGTTGAAGTAGAGATTGCAAAAGGACCAAAAAAGCATCCGACATCTCGCTCCCCACTCTACCCTGCAAGACCACGCGAACCAGTCGGCACCGCACTCGCCGCAAAGATCACCGGCCTACTCGGCATCAAAGCGGGCAGCGGGTGCAACTGCAAAGACCTTGCCGCCAAGATGGACGATTGGGGCATTGAAGGTTGTGATAAAAAGCATCGCGGTGAAATCATAGACGCCTTAGTAGCCAATAAAGACATGTTAAGTGGATCTTTAGCTAAAGCTGCAGTAGTATACACTAAAGACGTAGGAATTATAGAGGCGGCTAAATTATCTACTGGATTAATTTGGTCTTGGCTAAAAAGAGAAGACGCTGAGACCGAAGCTTTAGCCGCAGGGGCCAATTGGTTGTTAAATAGTGCTATAGAGGAAGTTAGGTCGTCTATCGCCTTAAACCCGCCAGTTGAAAAAGTCAAGATTAAAATAAGTGATAATAAGCCGATTAGATCAAGTAGTGGGTCTAAGGGTGTAAAAGAACAACAGGCTAAACAATCACGCCCAAAAGCAGAAATTATTAGAAGGCATGGTGGAGGTTCCGTAAGGGCTGGTGGAGGAGTCAGAGGGGCGTTTACACAATCAGAACAACCTAGGTTTGTGAGTTCTGCTCAGTTACAACAAGACATATTACTTCTATTGTCTAAGATTCCGTCTGACGTAACTGCTATAGCAGGAGTGGCAAGATCCGGATTAAGCGTAGCCACTATGCTAGCCATGTATCTTCATTTACCGATGATAACAATTCGTCAAACGATGAATGATATCGTACCTACAGGTAATGGATGGAGAATCGGAGGTAGTAAACACGTCAACCCAAAACTTGACAAAATTTTAGTTGTTGATGATACAGTTATGACTGGTAATTCCCTTAAGGCGATTCGCCCATTAGTTAAAAGAGAGCTAGGCAATGCTATTTACGCAGCTGTGTATGTAAACCCTTTAGCTCTAGTAAAGCCCGATATTTGGGCGGTTGATTTGCCGTGGCCCCATATATTAGAGTGGAATGTCTTTAACTCCATTCTTTCGCCCTCTGTTGCGGTAGATTTTGATGGAATTTTATGTAGGGATTGCCCTGCTGGATCAGATGATGATGGACCTAAATACTTAGACTTTATTAACAACGCTAAACCTCTTTATGTTCCTCGTAGAACTACTATTCCTATGATTGTTACAGCTAGAATAGAAAAGTACAGAGGCCCAACTATGGGATGGCTAAATAGGCACGGAATAAAAACACATAATTTAGTGATGCACCAAGCTAGCACTCTTAAAGATAGAGAGAAATGTGATATACCAGCTTATAAAGCAACCCATTATATGAATTGGGCAAAAAAACACAAGGCTTCCCCCGGACCTATAATGTTTATGGAATCTGAGGACTGGCAAGCGAGAAGAATAGCGGAAATTTCTAAATTAATGGTGGTGTGCCCTCATACAGCGAAAGTATATTAATGGAAGACTTTGGTGTAGCCTATATTCATTCTGGTGGTGTATGGTCAGATATTTGCGAGATTAGTAAGTCAACACTCCCTAAGGGTACGTCTATTACTACAATTTTATCTAAAGACCATAAAGATCATTTAGTCAAAAGGTTAACATTGTGTGACAACTTACCATACAAAAGAACATTATATTTAGATTGTGACACTGTATATTGTGCCGACCAATTTCCGGAGTGGGTTTTTAACATGGAGTTACACACAGGTGTTGGAATGTCGGCTTGGCTTATAGCGAACCAACTGTGGTCTTGGCCATCATCTTGGGGGCAATATTTAGGGGCTAGTATTTTAGAACTACCCCATTGGTTTAGGGTGCCAAATGCTGGGTTGATGTTAATTGAGGGCCATTCATCCAGTATGTTCAAAAGATGGTTAAATGAATGGGAGTCTTCATCTATTCCATTGATTGAGCCTACCTATATTGGTGCGTTTGGTGGTGAGCCCACACAAATGTTTGATATTATTCCGCCGAGCTTTCATATCCCCTCAACCAACGTAAAAGAGGAGTGGGTAAAATTGCCCAATTATTACTTCATACATGCTATTACTAATTCGAACAATAAAACCAAAGAAATGGAACGAGTTTTATCGTTTTTAAGGGAAGTTAAATGACTAGAGAAGAAATTATAGGGGCATGTTACCAAATACCCGGAATGATGTGGCCCATTGAGCTTGGGTGGTTATATGATACATTTAAAAACTCTAAAACCCATGCAGAAATCGGTTCTTATTGCGGGAAATCCCTTATTGCGTCTATGGGGTCAATGTCTAACGCAAAAGTATTGAGTGTGGATAATTATAGTATATTAAAAAATCCGCAGTGGGGGAAAGATGTATTTAAGGCGACGGTTAAAGCCTTTAAGCCACAAGGTGTAGAGATAGCTTATTACGAGGGGCACTCTATAAACTGCTCTAGAGAACAGTATAAAAACGGGTTAAGATTTGATTCTATTTTTATTGATGCGTGTCATGAATATGCTGAGTGTAAAGCTGATATAGAGGCTTGGATCCTGCTAGTTAAAAAGGGGGGTATTATTGCTGGACATGACTATTGGGCAAAAGACGTCGGTGTAATGGATGCTGTAAATGAGGTATTTGAAGGTAAAGCAATCATATTTGAGGGATCTAGAATATGGAGCTATAGACTATGAGTGAAAAACCAACCTTTGTACAAAAACTTATATCTTTTAGTAAAGCTATTAGTGTTCATACATTATCAGGACTTAAAACAGCCTCTGAAGAAGAACAGGTTAAAAGGGCGGAGGTATGCGGGGCGTGCCCCGAGCTAGATGAAGAGAAGTACGAGTGTAAAATTTGTAAATGTAGATTACAATTGAAAATATCATGGGCCACGAGTAGTTGTCCAATTGGGAATTGGAAAGAGGAAGTTTAAATGATAAAGAAGTGTTACGGCCTAAAATCTTCAGTAAGATCTAAAAATAAATTAAAGAAAACAAGAGAAGAAAAAGAGTGATAAATATGACAACTAATTTTACAGAAGCTAGATTAATAATTTGTAATGCTTGTCAGTTCAACATTAACGGCGACTGTGCCTTTTCAGGAAAGGAAGTCTTAAATATAACCGCAACAGAAGAGGAGACCTGCCCTGCTGTGCCCAGCAGGTGGGGTAGTTTATCTACTCCAACAACTGGGCAAATCGTAAATCAGGGAATTTGTATACCGTGTAGTAAGAGGTAGTAATTATTTACCCTGCTGATAATTATTTACAAAAGCAAAGAAGAGTCGCCCTTCCGACATCGGTATCTTTTCCAGTTTATTACTTAATCCAAACTCTTTACTAACAGTATCTAAATCTAGCTTTAAAACATTTATTTTTGCACTTATGAAATTACAGAGCTGAGTTGTTATTTTAGAATTATCTGCGGCTGGTTCTTCACCTTTTTCGTCATATCCGCTAATTCTCTCTTCTGCGGATAATACATTTATACAGAGAGCCTTTTTAAATGCTCTGGAGGCCGCTTTTGTTTCAGCTGACGCCGCAGGATGGCGTCCATACGGGCTCTTAATATCCTCTATGCAATCTGCACATCCACCAAAAATTCGGTATGAAGCAGTTGAAGGTGCGTTGGGATTAAACCAAATTGGCCTGTTAAGCGTCCAGTCGAACGTTACCTCATAGACTATGGTGGTGGCCCTACCCTCATTTGTTGGTATCACAGACAACATACTCGGGCCAGACTTTACTATTGGTCCCAGTAGCAGTTGAGCCACTCTTCGTAGACCGTGACACCTAGGATATCCATCTAAGGTTTCACTTGGTTCCATTAGGCTTATCACATATTCCTGCCACTCTGGTGAGCCGTACTCGGGCAAAGCATCAGCTACTGTAGTTCCTTGCTCAACGGTTTTTTCTTCACTTTCTGTAAACTCGATATCAAAAGAAGAGGTTTCAACGGCCCTAACCTTTTGTTCATACACAATCTTTAGCTCCCCTTTAGACAACTTAATCACCTCTTCTTCGCTCATCCCCATATCCAATAATGACGAGCGTAGCTCATCGACTTTAGTTGGTACAGCCATTTACAATCTCCTCTATGTTAACTTCTGATATAATTAATGGTCTTCGCCCACTATATTCTTCAATTTTATCAGCATGTGATTTGCTCCTACAAAGAAGCACGTCCGCTGAATTTATGGCGTCCAATGAGAATTGGTAACTCATTGATTTAGTGTGCCAATTTAAATCATATAAGTAAAATATCTTTTTATGATTTGTAGTTAAGTTTTTAAGATAAATAAAATCTTCAAAACAAGTGTATAATATTACATTATTCCATTGACTCCATAGGTTCATCATTGGGAACACTGGTAACTTTAGGTTGTGGGGTTGTAGTTGCGGACAAAAGATGGTTGGGTTCAACTTTTTTAGTAGATTTGTTATCTCTAATAGCTTTTGGTGTGGCTTCAGGTGTCTTAATATTAGGCAAAACATGTTCTACTTCCATTGAAAATAAGTTAATAATTGATTTTTTAGCAAGCTTTTTGGCCAATCCAAGATTTCCCGCATTTCTTAGGATGACGTGATCATAGGATGGTTTGTCTAATTTAATACTTGATGCATCAATATTCCAAGGTGTAACTTTAGAATTGGGAACAATGTTTCTTCTAAAAGAGAAAGCTAGCCTATTCACTTCTTGTAGGGTAACCTTACAGCCGTGATTTGCCAAGTGCTCAGACACCAGACCAATTCCACCATTTAGATCTAATACAGTTTCATCTTCGTTAATATGATCAAGTAAAACTAGATATTCTTTTTCTAATGGAACACCTCCAGCTAGTTTAGTCTTTTCAATTTCAATTCTTGGTATTGGTTTTTTCATGGTTTTCTTTCGTGAAGTTTATGACACCCTTTAAGGCGTCGGATAGTTCGTGTTCACCAATTAGGGTGAGTATTTCTGATAAAATGATTGTGTGTGAAAAATCCCAAGCAAGAGATACTTGCTCTGCATGTGGAAATATGTTCGCGGTAATTGTTTTAGATAAAGGATAACACTTTGGAAATTCTCCCTGAATAATACAAGCTTTACCCATGAATAAACCCTTTAGGGCTTCTTCTATTGAGGTTGTTGCCACCACTTTAGCATGTGAATAAAAATAAGGAGTCATTCTTTGCGGGAAGAATCTGTCTAATTCATCAACACAGTATCCCGGTCCCATAATTTTAGTATTACCAAGACAGCGTAGCTGGTTAATAAAATGGATGTGTTCATTGTGCCCATTATTAAAGTAGGCTATATCGCAAGCCGGGATTTTTATCCCGGTTGTTTTATTTAGTACTGACATTTCATCTAGTAGTGCTACTGGTAAGGTATACGCGTAATTAGGAAAGGAAAGATCTGGAGCAACAAATTTAATATCCGGGTATTTTTTAGAAGCCTCAATTGCTTCTTTCGTATCACTTGTTATGATTACATCTGGCTTACCGTGAGATAATTGAAACACGCTGAGTTTTTTATATACAAACTCTATTCCGACATTGTTTAGATAATCTCCAGAAAATCTAAGTTTATGCTCATTTGTTGCTATAGTTAATGATGTATTAATATTGATGTACTTTCGTCTAATATTGCTTTTGTTTTAATATCAGTGAATAACTCAAATGTGAATTTATTCTTATTAAATACTTTAGTAGTATTTCTTTTTCTTATTCTATAAATATCGTTTGTATTTATGTAATACATACCAGTTAAAGAGTTTTCTACATTGAAGCTAAAATCTTTTATTAGACCCTTTTCTAGGGTAACTCCTACGTAATCTTTATATTTATTATTTTTTATGAAGATTTTGCTATACTGATTTTTCTTACTTAAAAGGTATTTAAAAGTATCTATCGTCGGTATGAATGCGGTGTCTATAAATACAACGTGGGGTGATCTTAGGGCGTTTAGACACAAACGTAGATCCTCTGATGAGTTACTGAATTCGTATAAAGTATTTTCAATAATAGAATACTCTTCTTTTCTTTCATGTTTAACAAAATCATTATGATCAATTCCAGTAGATATTAATATCTCTGGATTTTCACACACTGAATTTATAACATCTAATTGGTATTCAAGTATTTGTGATCCGTTAAAATTGGCTAACAAGGGAGACCCGTTTACTTTAAATCCGCCCACTGGATGGGACGCCACTAAGATAAAGCCAATATTCTTAAAAATTGGTTTAATTTTATTCTTCTTGGGCTGCGGATAGGTCTTTTGCTTCCCACTGTATATATAGCTATGCATTTATTCCTCACAGTAAGAGTATAATGATTCTGGTACGTGAGAGAAAATGAGATTGTTCTTGTACACTATATCTTCTAAAGATTTACAGTTTTTGATTGGTGAAATCTTAAAGAATAAGTTTTTGCCAATATTTACCCTTGCGTCTGTTATTGAAGCTAAATATTCTAATCGCTTATCATGTAGTTGTATATTAGAAGACACAGTATAATCAGAGTAATATCCATTGTTTTCAGTTTCTAAAGGTATTTTATTTATTGTTGTTTTAGGGTTCATAAAATAAATAGAGGTAAACCCATTTGATACAGCATATTTAATGCATGACTCTATTTGTGTTTCTTCTTCGCACACTAGGGTATTATGGGCTCCTACGAGCTCCGTACTACAAAGGATATAAGGAAGACCGGTTTCCGTAACAGATTCGAGCCCTATTGGTTCGTTGCCAAGTATTGCTATTAATGTTTTCAAATCTTTTCCGCCTCAATTGTAAATCGTACTTCATCCTTATCAATGTAAATGTGGTTTATTTTCATACCCAAGGATTGAATAATTGTTTTTATGATTTGTAAAGAATGTAGCGATGTAAATTTGGGATCATAAAACAGTAGAGTGTTAATCTCTTTTTCTGTAAGATTTCTAGCCGAAACCTCTTTTGCCAACAAATACACATCCACACCACCAATAATTAGTTTTCCTCCCGGAGAAAGAAGATGGGCGTACCCTTTTATATTATCTGCTACTTCTTCTGTTTTTAAGTAGTTTAATCCAGTTGGTGTATAAATTTCATCCACTTGTCCAGCGTAAGCTGTGTGTTCTATGTTACTGGGATCGGTATATGTAAAACCCGGTAAAGTTGCAGTTTTTTCTAAGTTTATTCTCAACTATATTCCTTTATTAAAAGGTTCCATTTATTAGTGAAACTTGCATGCGAGAAGTTTTCTACTATTATTCTACGGCTATTTTGCCGTAGTATATTTAACAGTTCTTCATTAGCTAGTAACTTTTTAACAACCTCCCCCTCTTGCTCGGGATAATTCTTGTTATAAAGAACACCATTATACATGTGTTTCACGATATTATTTACCTCATAAACATTTGGGGACACCACGCAAGCACAAGATGCCATTGAGTCTAAAATTGGATAAATACAGTTAAAATCATAAGATCTATTTATGTATAGTTTTTGTTGCGGTTTACCCTCAAGTCCGCAAGGTTCTATTATAGTTGGATCTATACACTCCCATGAGTTACTATGATCCCTAGAAAGAAATATGTCTACTTCTGAATAGGTCCCGAACAATTTATCCAAATCCCCCCTAATGGGGGTTTCGTGATATAGTGAAAAGAGGGGCTTATTATACTTCTCAGACAGTGCTTTTAAAATGCCATAGTGGGCTTTTTTATTTTGAGAAAGAATAATATCTGGGCGAATATCTGGGGTTAAATCATGTAAAATCATATGATTATCGGGTAATTTACGATTTACCTTTTTTGATCCATTGCACGCATATATGATAAATGTGGCGTCAACATCTCCCAACCTAACCTGATATTCTAGATTCTCAAAAATGGTCAGAATAACTGGTTTTTGATTAAATGTTTTCACTACAATCCTTATGCTTAAAGGGTTTTAATTGCCCTGCTCTTTTCCCAAATTTAAAAGTAATGCCTAGATTGTTTGGGCGATTCCTTAAGGAAAGTATGGGGGCGACCACCTGCTCACCATTTTTATTTACTGTGCTTCTATTTAGTCTAGTTTCGGTACATCTCAAATCTTGCATAACTTCTCCATGTAATAAGTAATTAAATCTTCTTGGTAATTGTACGGACACACCTTGGTTCTATTTTTAAAATTCATTCTCATAAGGTTTCGTAGAACACTTACTTGGGACCCACAAGGAATATATGGTTTATTTAAAAATAGTGCATTACCAATTTCAGGACCAATATAGCAATCCCCAGTATAATGAATCTGCCAAGTATTAGCCAGACTCATGCTGGTTGTAATTACAACGTGTTTTTTATAAGTTTCAAAAGATTTATACAGTTGGGTAGATTGTTTAATAGAATGAATCTCTTGGTCAATATTCCTATCTACCTTAATGAGTAGATTAACTGGCTCTGCCGGATCAAATTCTAATGTGAAAGCTCGTATTATACTTTCTATATTAGAGGTTTCATATTTTTTAGCTATGATATAAAAGATATAATCTCCGTCTAAATGTAGTATATTTATTCTTTCATTTTTAACTGGTCTTAAATTAACATAGGGATAATCTGTCCACACTTCATCCACTACGTGATCAAAAGTAGAAGGAGAATGTTCCAAAGAGACTGCAATATTCTCACAATTGGGAATCCGCACATAGTCTTCTTTTTCTAAAAATTGAATTACCGTTTTATATTGTGTAAAATCTATGTTCTTATTTATATCGCACAACTCAACACTAAGAAGCCCATTAATTTTGTGGGCAGATTTTAGAGCTAAGTCAGTTAATTCTGTATCTTTGTTAAGATTAGTTAATAGGGCTATTTTTAGTATCTAACTTCTCCTTAAAAAGAAAGGTGGGCAGAAATTGCCCACCCTTTAAAAACACTCTATACAGCCACTTCTTCTTGCTTATTCTGCGTTAGATATGGTTTAATCATATTGACATAAGCCGCATCGGCGTCACCAGAAAGCTCTAGGGTAAGATCCTCAGTAGTAAAGGTCGGCATATAATACAACACCTTACCCTTCTTCTGTTGTTCACCCTTTACAGCTGTCACCAAAGACTTGTAAACCTTGAACATTTGGGTTTCCCCAGTAAATTCTGTCCAAGCAGAAAGTGAGCTCTTAGAAAACTGAATATTTACTATTTCCCACTCTCCATTAATATCTGCCAAGGCAAACACGTTGGTCTGGAAATTCCCGCCAGCAGCCTTAATCTTCTCCTTGTCTTCGTGGAAACTTACATCTGTAAACAGATCCTTATTCCCCGCTCGAACATTGATCTTATCTTTAGTGCTGTTGAAGTAGCCAGAATAAATACGTGCCTCGCAAGCATCTGACCATCCAGCAATAGACATTCTAGTGTCCATTACAACGAATTCTAGCTTATCTACTGAAACCGCCTTTGCTCCATCCCAGTAACTAAAAGTACCAGTTTCCCCACTAAAAGAAATGTAATACTTTACTGGACTTTTCATTCTATTACTTGTGTCTGTTCTACCCATTTTAATTGCTCTTTTCTTTTAAAAATTCTCTTAATAAATTAATTGCCCCGCTACCAGAACCCTTACCTAAGTTTTCTAAATAGTAAGCGAAATCAAACAATAATCTATAATTCTTTTCTTCTGCTGTCATTATCTCATCTAGTTTTGGTTTTTCTTTAACGCTTTTCTTTGGCCTTCCCATCTATTGGTTACCTCTCGTATTTCTCTAAGCCTATTGTAGACATATTTTCTATCTATTGGCATTACCATAGTTTCTGGCCCACTTATCATCATACAGCTGGAATTTAAATTATCCAATAAGGTAGTGTGTAAATAAGACCCGAGTAAATCTGGCCTACAAGCAACATACAAAATACAAGTTATAAGATATTTCTCATTATCGTGACCAAGCTTTTCAAGCTCAGCAAAGCTTAATGCTTGTTTTATTGCTGGCGGATTTACCCACTTATTTTTGGGTTTTATAGTATTTACTAGCTCTACCCATTTTTTATTGGTCTTTTCCCAATTGTAATTTTCTTCATATATTTTTGCTATATCCCTACGGTTATAGTTATATGTTTCTGGGTCATTTAAAAGCTTAGTTAATTCTTCTACGTGAATTATAGCCTTTTTTGTGCCATCATTTATATCAGTTACAAGTGTTAGTGGGTTAACTAACGTTCCTCCTACGTTAGGTATCACGGTTTCTAAAGCAGAATAATTAGTACCAACTACTCTTAATCCACACTTAGCGGCTTCTAATACTGGTATACCTAAACCTTCATTACTTGCAGGTTGCACATATAAGTCTGATGCCCCATATATTTCACATAGCGCACTATTACTTATACCCATTTTAGCTGATGAAGTTTCCATCCTAAGCGTTTTACACTTGTTGCAAATAGGATTTCTTCCATTGTATAAACTTACCTCGTAATGACCACAAGAACACATATAGGTTATGTATGTCTTGTGTTGTATGTTATTTTGTAAAATAAGGTTAGGAATATCCCAGCCCTTATCTGGGTAAGCAGTATGGATATGGAGGTAAACTCCGGGAGCCTTGGCCACCGCTTCAAATAGCTCTGGGAACCTTTTTCTTGATTGGTTTCGCATTACTGTTGTAATTAACTTAATATTTTGTGGAATACCAAGCTTTGCCCTACAGGTCTTCTTATCTAATATCTTATAATCAGAAGATGCTGGAGAGGTGATATAACCTACAGCGTTTTCACTTTTGCATTGGACCTTAAACCACTCTTCGCTCCATTGCGTATAAAAGGTAACAACTTCTGCTCGCCCATAAGTGTCTACCCAATCTCCCTTGAGCGGTCTACTGTCCACGGTTGGAGAGAGGAGGGTAACAAAATACGGTGAAGCTGGTGAATCTATGATAAATTTATCGTACCAATGATCCCTGATAGCTAGGACTACATCCGGTTGCTCTTGGGAACATATAGAGTCAAATGCCCAAGCACCAAACTTTGCATCCCCAAATCTTTTCTCACGCTCGTCATAAGTTTTCATATCTGGGGAATTTTTATTTGGCACATTTAGAATCACTTTCCACTTGCACCTTCTTTGGTACCTAACGTGGGCCGGGTTATTGCAATCGCCATAGCTGGCTAGCTCCACTACGTGGTGTCCGGCATCATGAAGAGATTCGGCAATTTGCTTGTAGTAATTGGAGTAGCCAGTTGAGCCAAGCCCGGTAAATTCCGAAACTATTAAAATTTTCATTAGCAAGTACTCTGAATGATAGTATAATCAACGTACGCTGGTGATAACTCACGATTTAACCGTTCTAATGTGTCATCATCGTACGTGGGTGTCACCTTTTTAAACACTAGATCTAGGTGATCTTTTATAATTTGCACCTGTTCTTGCCCGAACGTGTCCATTTTTGAAAGCTCGACATACCCCTGCAACCAATAACAAAAATCTCGCTCATTCATGTTTTTCTCCCAAAATATCAAAATGCTTTGCTTTAATTTCTAACTTAGTTCCTCGCTGTCTTATTTCAGCCTCGACGAATATGTAATCACCAACAGACGCCGCATCATGTATAATATCTGCTCCGGTTGACCAAAACTTAATCGGGACAACATCCTCTTCTGTTATTTGGTTACCTGAGCTAGCCTCCTGTCTCCTGCGGGCGAAACTAACCAAGAGAGTTATATTCTTAACCCCATTAAAATCTAGTAGCTCATTCTTTTGAATAATTTTACCAGTACCTACGCACATCATTCGTGTTCTAAAATCGCCCATATTTAAGCCTCTTCATAATTAATAAAGGATTCGTCCGCCCCATGTATTTCTGCCACTGTTTTAACTAGGGTTTCTGCCATTGTTTGCATAAAAGCTTTAGTGTCTAAATTGTGTCTTCTTATTTTTTCACTTAAATCCTTTTTAACTAGGAGTTTTTCTTCATTATTTATTACCTCGTATAATGAGCAAAACTCATCGTGATATTTGATTATGTATTTTGTAATACCTTTTTTCATTGAAAATCCACTACCTACGGTAATTATCAATATATCATTCTCTTTATTATGAGAACACAAAATATAATACCCGCTTTCTAGTGCTAGTTTATTCATATTTCAAAAACCTCTTCTATTATTAATCCACCTCTATTGCCCTTTTTACCATTAATCATAATTACATTCCCATCATAAAGTGATCCTTCATAAAGGTTTAGTTGTTTTGGGAAAACCACACAATCACAAGAACCCGATTCATCAAGTAGCTGAAAACTACTCATGGTCTGGCCCGCCATTTTCCCATTCTTAATTTTAATTTCTCTATATTCTGTTATTTCACCCACTAAAATAAAGGTGGAATTATTATTACCACCATCCACATCTTTACAGTTATCTCTTGTATCTGGGACAGATGCTAAACTAGTAGTTGAGCAGCTTACATTTATACCCATTAAAGCTTTTTCGTGGGCAATTATATTTTCTTTACTGTCATATATTGAATATGGGGGATTGTCTAATGAGTCCTTAATAGCCTCTACCGAAGACAGTCTCTTTGAGGTTACAACACCCAATATAGAATCGAAAAGCTTTGTGAAGGTTAGAGGGGTTTCCTGATTGTGTATTGCTTTAGCTTTAATCTTTTCTGTATTATTAAGTTGTATCCAATGATTGTATTCATGTTCACATGTAGATCTATCTATTCCCGTATAATCAAAACATCCACTTCTTATCATGCCTACCATTTGGGTTTTATTTACTGAATCACTATATAAAACTAGGAAGTCCAGCCAAGAACAATCTTCAAAATCTATGTTTAAATCTATTAACTTTTTAACTCCCTTTTCCCCGCACCCTTTAATAGAATCTATACCAAAGTAGACATTAGAGTTTTTAATAAAGAAGTTGGTGGTTGGCAGATTCTTAATTGAGGGCGGTAGCACTCGGACTTTTAATCTACGAGCTTCTGATATTACTGCTCTAATTTCTTCAAGGGGCTTTTGCTCATTTTTTGCGTTGCGAAGCCATGCACATATGTAGTGTTTTGGAAGATGGGCCTTTGCCCACGCTGTCCAATATCCAGCTACTGCGTAACCCACTGCGTGCGAATTACAACTAACAATATTTGAGGAGGTAACATAATTATGATTTGGGGCCTCCATTGTTATATCATATGTCATACCGATTGCACCAAGTGTAATTGATTTAATTTTTTCAGTTAATCTTGGATAACCTTTTTCTCCCCTTTTAACTCGACCAACCTTATACTCTTCTTTTTTGTGACATGAAGGACACAGTAAAGCTAAATTAGAAGTTGAATTATTTAATCTGTCTCCATTTATATGATGAATTTCAAGTCTACGGTGTGTATTATTACATGTTTGGCAATTTTTACTTTCTCTTATTTTTTTACTATTTTTCATGTACAAAGAATAGTTTCCATGAATAGTTTTACCAACACCATTTGCTCTTAATGTTTTTAGGTCCGAATTAGTATAATTAGAAAATTTGTATTTTCTACTATCATTTTTTTCGTACTCTCCGCATATATAAATTTCTTCACCAACCACTAAATCTTTTAACTGTTTATCACCGTCGGGTGTTGGAAATTTATGATTATCTGTTATTTGACAAGTTTTACCAGACTCAGTTTCTAATATATAACACTGTCTAATACCAGCTTCTTGGATATTTTTTATCTTATTTTTTCTTATCCTACCGTCCTCACACATAGATAAAGCATAACCAAAACATTTGTGCATTTTGTGTTTTTTGTATAACGAAAGATGTCCCGTGCTTTTGGCGTAATTAATATCGGTGGTTATTTTGTACAATTCTTCAACGGATGCATGGAATTTATTGGAGCCCTTAGATGCTTGTTTTAATTTTTCTGTTCCTAACGCGCAGGCGTTGAACGCGTACCTAGCCGAACTTTCTATATTGTCAAAAATAGCATTTGCTTCTTTTTCATCTACTTTTCCAACCTTAATGCATCCTGCAACAAATTCTTTACGCAAAGAAAAAAGAAGATCTGCTAGTTTTTTTCCTATGCTTTTTATTAGTTTCATTGATTGAGACCCGTCGAACCCAGCTACTTCAGAAGCTAACAACATAGAGGTCTCTTGAAAAATATTCAAGCCATGAGTTTTAACCAATAGGTTGTCCAATATATTTCCCTCAGTAGGTTTCCAACCATTATTAGCCCTATTGCAATAAACTTTAGTTAAACTATCTCCATTCTCATCTTGACTTTGTAGGCAAGACGGGCGAATTATAGCTACTAACGCCGCCGCATCCTCTATATTCTTAGGCTTTAACTTCTTACTCCAATTCTTACCTAGGTAAGACTCTAACTGAAATATAGATTGTGTATACCCATCTTGGTAAATCTTCCAAGTTTTCGGGCAGTCTAAGTTAAGGGAATAATAATCTACTCTAGGGTGCCCATTTACTATTGGGATTTTACATCCGCAGTCGAAAGCGTAGACTTCGTCTACGGGAGATTTATTCATGCTTATTATCCTCAAGAATTTGGGCTATAGGTAACACTGTTTCACCCTCAACATTAAAATCTGTATCCAAATGTACCTTACGCATTAACCTTAAGTATCTCACAAGTATTTCAGCAGAAAAAAGTGTATCAGTAAGAGCATTATGTGCCTCTCCTTCCTTAAACCCAAAATAAGAACGTAAAGCTGTAAGAGAAAGTCCAGCTGGCTCTCTACAATTTTCAAAAAGGGTAAAAGCTAGATCTTTAGTATCAATGGTTATGGCTGGGTGCCATATAGCACATGACCCAAATTTCCAAGGTTCTTTTAAAGGGGTTAAGGCCCTATATGCTTCCGCAAGTTCTTTTTCACTCTTCTTTTTAATATTGGTTTTATTTATAAGTTTTTCGGGCAATATAATCTTCCCACCCAAATGCCCATAATGTACTCTATTAGCTATTTGGAAGTCGTAGGGACAATTATGTCCGCAAAATATTGGGGCTTCCCAAACATCTTTTTTAGGCATGTGGAACTTTACCCAATTCTCAAAATTATTCCACACTGTTTTAAGTGGCGGACTTTTGCTGATTTCTTCTAGGGTAAGCTTATTAACATCTAGGGCTTTCTTTTCTACCATATTCAGGCCGTAGGCTTGCACTTCCTCATCTGGTATTATATTAATCATGGAGTAGAAGATACCCTGATTACACAGGGATAATTTTCGCCCATCTATCATTACAGCGGCCATAGATACTGGCTGGTTCATGGATGGGTCAAGTGAGGCAGTTTCGAAATCCACCACAAGATATTTGCAATGATTAATCAATAAAAAGCCCCTTTAGTTGTAGTGTAAAAGTCTTAGTAAGCTGAGTGGAGCTTAGTAGTCTATTAAGCATGGGGGTCTTAAGATCAAATTTCACATTTGTATACCTTGGAAGCCCCGCCGCTATAACCTTTTTTGGCTGCAAAGCAACCACTTCTTTTTGTACCCAATCACAAGCTAAAAAATCTGCTTTGCGATAAGCCAACCCAGAAGGCTGGCACTTTACGCCAAAAGTAATAGCGGCCCCAATACCAAGGTCCGTTAATATCTGTGTCAGCAGCGTTTTATTTATTGTTGAAAGCACTTCTTGGGCCTCATCATTACTTTTCTTAACAGTGTTATACGTAACTATTAAAATGTCAACCTTTTCACCAATAATCTCATGGGCAACTGGGGACACTTTCATGTTACAAAATAATGGGCACTGTTTACATGCTTGTATTTGGGTTTTTAAATTAGACATTTAATTCCCATCGCTATTTTTAAGATTACAAATTTCGTCTTCTAGATAGGTCACATAGCTATTTAATACGCCAATATTGGCTTGGACATCGTCCAATAGCATATCTTCAGATTCTAGCTGAAGTCTAAATAAATGAAAACAGCATAAAAAGCCGGTTACAAAAGATTCCATGTCTATATCAGAATTACCTTCTTCTTCCCCAATTGTTTTCATAGATAATTTTAAGTATGAAAATACAGGTAAGTAGTTATTATTTATATCTTTTTCTTTAAAAATTTCAGATACGGTTTTTGTAAATCCGTCCCGGTTACAAATATCTATAAAGAGTTTAATTGTCTTATTATTTGGGAACAAACTTGCCTCCGGCAACAAAAGGTGGGCAATCTCCATGTTTGCGTTCAGATGATAAATATTTACCATGTAATTCTACATATTTAGCTACAGCTTTTCTTGCGACTGTAGTCGGGTACATATCAGAAAACTGAAGGTCTGTTCTGTCACAGTGTACCTGTATAAATTGTTGTCCATTGAATCGGAATGATCCAATGGATAGTTGTTTATAGGATATTTCATGTCCATCAAATACAAGTTTTAATATATCATTCATATACTCACCTCTTCTAATAATTTGTTAACTTCTGTAAGACAATCCAAACTTTTGATCCCAAGCATATCAAATTTCGCTAAAGAAACATCTCCGAATGAATCCATGTCCAAGCCAACAAGCAGGTCATCTGAAGATTTATCCCTAATTAAAGGGGCCACATCAACTAAAGGATTAGAACTAATAATAAGGGCTGAGGCGTGTTTAGATTCACTTTTTATCGCCCCCTCTAAACCAATAGCTATTTTAAAGTATTCCGCGTAATCCCCAGTAAAATTACCATCCTCGTCGAGGACGCAATAATTTGCAAGTAGCCTAGGCTCTTCTTTTAATAAGTAGAAGAGGACACTATCACTGCCAGTCTTTTCTTTGAAAACTGCTAACAAATCTGATATTTTATCTCTGGCAGGAATCAATTCTGTTATTTTATTCATTGATTGAAAATCGCAGGCTGAATAAACTCTTAACACATCTTTTAGGGCGTTCCTACCTTGTAGAGTTGAAAAGGTTACTACGCCAGCCACTTTGTCGTGGCCATACTTATTCTTTATGTAATTGATAACGTCCTCTCTACGAGAGGCCGGAAAGTCACAATCTATATCGGGTAGTGTCCCGGAGATAGCCCTATTTTCATCGTAAAATCTTGAAAAGAGTAGATTATACCTAATAGGATCTATCGTAATAATATCTAGTAAGTAAGACACAAGGGAGCCTCCGGCGCTCCCTCTACTTGGACCACATAGTATCCCTTGGGCCTTTGCCCAATTCATATAATCACTTACAATAATGAAATAATCATAAAGGTTACCTAATTCAAGAATAGATAGCTCATAGTTTAATCTTTTAATATATTCATTGTTATATAACTTTAAGCTTTTCAACTTCTTTAGGCAAGTATTATAAATAAATTTACGGGGATTTTTCATATCACTTTTAGGAATTGCTTCTTTTAGCGTTATATCGTATTCTTCTACTTTATCTGCTATTTCGTGCGTAGCAAGAATTAGGTCTTCAGGATAGCATCTTTTTGCCCACTCATTAGTTATTACCCCATAGTTACCAGACTGAAAATATCCGATGTTGGGCAAGTCTTTAACTTTACTATTTTGCTTAATTGCACAAAAGGTCCGATGTAGTATTGCATCTTCGGAAGTTAGGTAGTGGCAGTCTCCAGTTCCTACTGCTTGGAAACCGTGTTTCTGAGCTAATTCTCTTAATATCATTCCACTAGCTTGTTGCCACATTTCTGTTTGATCAAAAAGTTGGCACTCTACATAGAAATCCGAGCCGAAAACGGCTTGGAATCTATTCGCCACAGCTAAGAACCTATCTTCGTAGTCTGGGTATAAATATTGACGGGCGCAATCGATACTCTCGCAATCCGCGAGAGCGTCAAGATGATAGAAAAGTTGATCGTGTATGCTCGTCTGGATGTGGCCGTTCAGGACTATTAATCCTTCAGAATGAGCGAATAGTGTCTCCTCATCTATGCGGGGTCTATAATAGAAGTTTTCGTTGCTGATTTTGTGTAATCTTAATAGGTTGCGGTAACCAGTATAATTTTTTGCTAGAACTACCAAGTGATTTAAAAGCTTGTTATCTGAGTCTTTTTGCTCCTTCGGAGCTTGGTTTTTGCACGTGTAAAGTTCACAACCTATAATAGACTTTATGCCTGCCTTTTTACAGGTTTTGTAGAATTCAACACAGGAACTCATATTACCATGTTCGGTTAGTGCAAGTGCTGTCTGCCCATCCTTTTTAACGAACGAAACTAGATCTTTAATTTTGGTTATTGAGTCATGTGACCCGTTACTATGAACATGGAGATTTATCAATTACCTTCTCCTCAAGTAAAACATCGTCAATATCAAGGTAAAGGTTCTTAATCATATATGTTTCCTACTTTTATTCCTGTATTTTCCCAGCGCCAACACCATAAGCATTCAATTTACTTAAATCCGCGTAAGTTTCAATGGTTTTTAAAAGCCCGTCCTCTTTAATTTTCTCATGATAAAAAGCACAAACACTTTTTCCTCCAGTTTCTGGGCCGGGCTTACTATATGCACAACAATGTTTGCATCTAAAATCCCTATTCGTAGCATCTAAAAGAGTTGGGTATTTAACTTTAGTAATTTCCCTAAAGGTGCTCTTAATCATAGATTCTGCATCTTTAAGCATCTCTTCATTTCCGGGCACACTAAAGATTCCTCCGGCGTTAATGAAATAAAGACTCATGATGAAGCTTTTATCTGGGTATAATTTTTTAAGGGCATAATAATAGAAGAGCAATTGGTGGTCGGTTTTAAGGTAGTCTAGATCTTTTTCTACACCAGTTGAGAAGCAGGCTCTTTTAGCTCCACTATTGTGCGTAGGTATAAAGCTTTTTGTACAAAGATAAGTTTTGTCTGGACTATCTACCGATATACACTGTGTTAATTTCGAGCCTATTTTTTCTATTTCAGTGATCCTTCTAAATTCAGACTTACCCGGTCCCCAATTTGGATCAACTTTATTTGCTTTAATTGGTAAAAGAAAAGGATTTATATTATTTGGCCTAAATGAAACTGGCCATCCAACACCACTTATACCAGAACAACTGGTTTTTGTTCTAGATATTAGTGGTCTTTGTCCCAGCGTTAATAATAATTCGCTAACTCCTTCAGATAGCTGCTTGGTGCAGTTAGTAAAGATGCATTGTTTTCTTAAAACGTTACACAATCCATCACTATCCATTAACCCACGAAGTAAATCCAATCTTTGTTTATGGGAAGCCCTAAGGTAGATTGGTGGTATGTGTTTATTGTTCAATAAACTTAGTGTACGTAAATATTTTGTAGAATCTAATACTGTTTTTGTTTCACAGTTAATATCTCTTTTTTTTTGATTGGTCCCTAGCTTATAGCCTCTTCGTTCAATTTCTTCAAAAACAAATTTATCACCAGATGTTATTTCAAACCCCCTATTCCTTCCATCTCCTAACCAAATACCCAGAACATAAGGATCTATTGGTAATTCTTTATCTTCACAGTCTATTGGTAAAGCCACATTAATTTTATCATTTATTTCTAAATCTTCTGTTAAAACGACATCGCCGTCCCACAATGTCCAATAATGATCAAAGTCGCATTCCGCCGTGGATGTGTCGTCAAAGGTAATTTTATAACAATTTTTTGTTTTTATTTTAGATTTAGCTTCTACTGTTGTTGTTGCTCCATATTGATCATACACAGTGTCACCGACCCTAAGGTTCCCCATAGTAGACCAACCATCTGGCGTTGGTATTGGAGCTTCTAACGGAAGACCCTTGTAGTCAAAGCATTCATATACACCATTACCCAAGTCTAATATACAATCTATGGTTCCTTTAAGCCTTAGATTACCCTCTATTAATTTCCCATTTATTTCCGTAGAATATGCCGCCCACTTTTCTGTTATTTCAATATCAAAATATTGCTCTACCTGTATTATATTGAGATTTACTGGATCGTATTGAGGGTAATCAGTTATCGCTTTCTTGGCCCATTTCAATACTTTGCTTTTGGGCATTTTTTCCCACTTAATGTGGTTGTCTACCGTCTGTTGATGGGCGTATACCCTATCTATTGTTTGATCTATATCTTGGGCCCACTTAGAATCTACCTTTCCCCAAGTGTCAAACTCAAATTCTTTATTCCCAAGTTTTTCATTTATAGAACCAAGAGCCCTAAGCTCAAGTATCTTATGGACACAACTTCCTCCAGAGGCTGCGGCCCCAGCTTTATTCTTAAAACCAAAGGTATAAGTAAGGAGGGTTTGTAGCTCGCACAGCTTCCAATTATTTATTAAAGATGAACGAATATACGTACATAGCATGTTTTATTTATCTAGAGCAAGTTGCTCATTTGAATTACTGTGGCAACAGCCGCAGCATATTGTTTTCTTTAAAGAATTCTCTAAGACTTCTTTCTCCGTCATGTTCAATTCGTAAGCCATAATTCGGTTTAAGGTCCCGTACTTCTTGCGACCTAGTCCCTTTATACGTCGCCTCTTTAGCATCCAGTAGGTCGGAATCAGTCATATGAGGATATGCTGCCCGTAAACGAACCCAATCCTCAGGACGTGTTACGTTATCAAAAAACTGATTTGACTCAAACCAAAAGGTTTTCCACATAAAGCCCCTTTATTTATTCACCCTAATACTACCTGAAGATAAAATTCCACGCTTAATAAGGAAATTAATTACCATATTATTCTTTTCTTTTAGAGTGGCGTCCTCAGGTACAACAAGGTCGAACTTATCTAACGGTATGTTCTCTAAGCCTTTTTCTGACTCTGAATTAGACTTAAAGGGATTGCGAAGCAATCTTATTCGTAATACGTCTGGATTGTTTTGAAACTCTTTAAACTCAAATTCGTTCTCAAACCTGCAATCTGTTATAAGTCCAATATCTGGATTAAGCTCTACCAACTTTTTATAAGCTGATAAGACATGACAATCACCATAAATGCTTCTACATATGTCCGTTCCAAAAGTTTCTAGAAATTCCCTATTTGTCATAGGGCCCTTCTTATCCTTGAAAAGCTTCCTTTTATTACCGGGTAATACTTTTAACATGTCTTCCCACTTTATGTGGGAAGCTTCATTCTTTTGGTCATTCGTGCCTGTTATTTTGGTATAATCTAAACCAAATAGATCGCAAGCGACTCGCTTAAGCTCGTCGGCAAATCCTACGTGGTTAATGTGTTGGGCAGTGTGCTTATTCTTATAATCGAGAAACTCTGGAGATTTATCATCTATATCAAAATAAATGCCCTCCTTGGTTGACTCGTTGAACATTATGCTCATGCGTCCCAATTCATCTATTGAGGCGTTGGGAATACTACCTATTTGAGTGAGGTGGTAGCCGTATATGGCTGTAGCGGCTGTTGTCTTCCCACTTGATTTTGAACCTGCAAGTAATACTATCTTCATGCTTTATCCTTATGTAATCTATCGTTTAAACACATAAACTCTTTTATTTCATTAGACTTAGTAATTGGGAATAATCCATCACATGCACCGGAATCATCATTTGAACAAAATTGCCCAATTATTTCTTTTAGGTTTATATATCCGCCAGCTTTGATGTTTGCAACTAAAAATTCTTCTAAATCTTCTATTGTAATATATTTTTCCCAATCAGCCGATTCATTTATTGTTTTAAGCCATTCGTAGAACTTCATACTTTCCCCTTTACGGCCTTAGCCGCTTCTAATTCACATTCACGATAACCCAAATCAGCCTTAACGCCCTCAATACTTATACCATAATACGCCTCTTTATCCACAGAGATACTGGTTACGGTTCCTACTGTACCCGTTTCCATTCCATTAAGTATTCTTACTTTATCTTTTACTTTAAATTTACTCACATGTTCTCCCATTTTTTAACTATACTATCTTTAATATCCGCATCGTTCATCTCTGATATATCTTTCTTTGTTAAGTTAGGAAAATATATACTAAAATCTTTACAATAAGAAGATATGAATCTGTTTCTAAACTCTAATCCGGCCTCATCATTGTCCGGGGCGAAAAGAAGTTGGGTTACACCCAAGCTTTTTAATAAATCTACTCTAGTAGAGTTAAAGTCTTTGCCCAAAGCTGCTACTGCCGGTATCCCATAATCAAACAATTTCCAAACACATCCCGGCCCCTCAACTAATGCCACCTTATTACTTCCTTTGGGAAGCTTATGTATACCGTACAAAGTGCGACTTTTCTGCAATCCTTTACTATGATACCATTTTCTGTGCATAAAGTGAAAATCTTGATCACTAGATATACACGTAGAATATTTCCCATGATGATACGCGCAAAGCGCGCAAAGCGGAGCGTGGATTCGTGCGGAAAACCCCATGTACTGACCATCTACGTATCTTACGGGAACAATAGCCCTATCAGCTAAATAACCTCTTGGGCAATCCCCTACTTCAAAAGCTCGCAAAGAGTTTTCGCTGTATCCCCTAGTTAGGAAGTATTTTGAAGGAAGAATCACTTCTGGCTTACTTGCTTCATCTTTAAAAAGGGGCGTAGCCTCCCGGCTCCGTAAGGAGACGGGCACCACTTTATGTGAAGTTTCTTTTATTACGGATACCACATCATTAAAGCTCGTAAAAAGTCCCTTAGCTTTAAGCGTCCCCGTAATTAACCCTATAACACTTTTCCCATGAGTATCACTGCACCCACCAGAAAAACAAAGCCAAACACCACTATCTCTATAAATGATGGAGTTACCTATGCAGTCACTACCATGAATAGGGCAAACTATAGAAATGATGTCATCTCTACGAGTTTCGTATTCTATTTTTAGATAATTAAGTATAGACTCTATTCTTTCTAGAGCTAACTTATGTAAATCATCTTCAATTCGGCCCAAGGTTGCCACCCTTTGTGTCGCAAGACACTTCTTTTAGACTACAAATAGCACCCTTAAGGTCCATTGAGATAAAGTCACCTTGTCCTTGAGCTTCGCCCCCGTACCTACTTTTGAGGGTGATCATCTTTCTATTACCACTTGACCATCCATATTTTTCCATTTCTTCTGGGGATTTATTCTTAAATATAGAAAAAGAATTACAAAGCCACAATAATCTATCTGATTGGGCGATTACATCAGTGCCCTCTTTGGCTACCCCATCTCTATTTAACTGTACAAAACTAAGACAAGGAACATCATAAATCTTGCAAAAATCTGTTAGTTTAGAAATTTGAAAGCCCATAGCTTGATATTCTTGCATGTCCGAAATGTCACCAGAATCCATAATCTTAAAATAATCATAAATGATTAAACATTGTTTAGCTTTACCAGACTCAGTAAGTCCTACTGAGGTATATACCCATCTACGTATTGTTGATAATATTTCATTAAAAGACTTACCAGACACACTTTTATAATGAATCGGGAATTTTTCGAACTCAGATATGGCTTTTTCCAAAGCCTTAACTTCAAAGTCTGACTCTTTAAATGAGCCAGTTTCTATCTTATTTATTTCTACCTCTGAAATGTTTGCCAACATTCTAGGTATAATATCTTTATCTTCCATTTCCGTGTCTAAGATAAGTACAGGAATGTTAGCTCCTGCTAAGAAATTTGCACACATTATTGCGATATTAGTCTTACCCAATCCGGACCTAGCTCCTATTAAAGTTACCCCAGTTCTCATCCCGCCCCCTATAGAAGCATTGAACTTTGGCCACGGTGTAGGGAGCCCAACATTTTGACTGGGATTATTTCCGTAGTAATCTACTAAAGGGCGGGCCTTATCTCCTATCTTAATTATTTCATCATTGTTACTTGAAAACTTAGATATAAGATCAAAAAGGGTGGATTCGGAAACTGAAAATATGGAGTCTGTGGATGTTGTTGCGGACATCTGAGACAGCTTATCTATCGCAGCCCGGTGTAAGTTAACGCTTTCTTTTAATATCAATCTACTCTTAAGCTTCTGAGAAAACGGGCGTATTGTACCCAGACTAGCAGGATCAGTTTCAGTTATAGATTGCAAATCTACATCTAGTCCAGATTCATTACATTTGGATATAACGTTTACTAAATTTATCTCTTGGTTTGACTCGAATAAACTGGAGCAAGCTTGATAAACTATACGATTGTCAACTGAATAGAAGCTTTTATCTGTTAGAACATCCAATGCTTCAATATAGAACTCTTTTCCGCCCTTAATAATAGCTGATAAAATTGAGCTTTCTTCGAAAGCAAGATCTTGGGACATGTCATCTCTTTTTTTAAGAACACTTGGGACATATATATACGTTATCTCCATCTATAGATTTCGTAACTACAGCTGGGCTTACAGAGCTTTCTACTTTACATTTTCTACAATTTACTTTCATGAGATTAGCCTTACGATTTCTTTCTACTTTGGTTTTACCCTCGTCGCCGTAAGTATCAAAATCCCTAAAAGTAGGCCGAAGAGGAACTTTATCGCCATTTAAAACCTTATGTGCCTTTTCGGGCGGTATATATGTGTATGCACTTTCAGTGCGTACGGGGATTGTGTTTATTACCTCAGCATCTTCGGACACTGAGTCTGAAGAATTCAGAATCCACATAGATCGTAGATCACTTATGGTGTAAGACTTAATGGGCTCTAGTTCTAGCATTGAGGATAGTTCTTTGTACAGCTCCACCTTTTTAGCTGTTGCTGGGTTGAAGGGCGACTTAACCGGCTTTACTACCGGAGGCTGCACTTCTCTACCAGTCATCTTTTTAAAGCTGGCGCAAACGCCAGCCCAATCTCCATCTTTAATGGCTTTTTCTAATTGGTCTACAAGTTTACTCAAGTTACCTCCGGTAATATAACAACTGCTTCTATTGTTACCCTAACATTTTCATCTATCGAAACATAAGTTGCCCAAGATTGAATTAAAAATTCTCTACCATCTTTAGCGTATAATTTTGCTGGAACTTCCATAGCCTTATTGGTTTTATAAATTGGATCAGAGCCTCTTATAGCCTTATCTATGTCTTTGGAATTGATCAAGTTTGTTGATTTAATAACTTTCATATTACTCCTAACCTCTTTTGTTGTTCTGGATTTAACCCATACCTAATAGCATCTTCTAAAGAACCGGCTACACACAATGAATTACTTGCCTGACAATCCCACCCTGTGTAATCACATCCGCCTTCAGCAATTAGAATTCGCCCATCTAAAAGAAGAAAAACTCCAATCCAATCTTTTACATCGTTTTCCCCGTTTACTGCGGCAATAATTTCTACTACCATAGCTCGTGAAATAGGACCCGAATCTACTTTTGCTCCCGGAGGAATCACTTGTATGATGCCGTTGCAATTACCACCTGTTCCTTCTCCAAATACTTCTTCCCAATCATAAGAAGAGTTTAATTCTTCTAAGTCAATTTCTTTAATCAAGAGCTTCGCTCCCTTCTTTCTGACGTAGTCAGTTCTTACTAAAACTTAAATCACGAAAAACTTGGGCCAATTTATCGACTCTCGCAGATAATCCCTCATACTCTTGTAGAAGAGCTTCTAATTTTATAATTTCATTATCAATATCTCTTAAGTGAACGTGTTCTGCGCAAGCCGCCCCAACAATAAGTGCATGACCCATAAAGCTATTATAAGAACCGTACACTTGAGACAAAGCTCTTTCGAAGAATTTCTTATTCATCATAAGTCCACCTCTAGTTGAATTTATCTTTTGTGACATACTTATAGCATATTGTAGTATGAAATATTGAGCACGAACACAACCTTCCTTATCGAGATCTGAAAGATCTGCTTCTGTCATATTGAAGTACATGGATACGTCGTTATGTATATGATCTACTCCCACATCACCAATTAACGCTTTTGATTCGCTGACAAAGTCAGCTACTTCTTTTTTTAGCATCCGGCTGGTCTCCCAGCCGCTTGTAACCAATAACAAAAATCTACTGTAGCCAAGGGCCGCCTTCCTCCTTTAAAATTGATAAAGCCCCACTTGGGCACTCGCCCACTTGTCTTACAATTTCTTCTGTTGTTGCCGCATTAACATTTACCCAAGGTCTTAGACTTGGATTAAAGACCTGAGGAAGTCCTTTGTAACACGTCTCACAGTGTGTACATAAATCTGATTGCCATAACACTTTAATATCACCATTATCATAAATACGTTCTGCCAATTGTCTTCTCCTTTAAACTTCTATCGCATCAGCGATTATCTTTTTCCAACTTTTGACCTTATTGTAAGGTAATTCTATAAACACAAGTCCATTTAGTTCAGCCCACTCCCTCTTTATGCTGTCATTTTTCAATGACAGTTCAAAGTTAGCTATACAACTATGGAAATGCGAGGTAAACTCGTAATGTTGTTTACCATGAACTTCTATAATTATTCCCATGTTTGGTATAAAAAAGTCCGCCACTAACGTGGCGTTTTTGTTACCACGACATCCCGTTAAGGACACTTCCTCATATATTATAGCATTGGGTAAACAAGAACTTATAATTCCACGGGCTTTTAAATGTAGGGAGCTTTGGCTACCATCTTGTATGTCTCGGGCATTTTTGTTCGGATTCAGTATGTAGATTCTACCATCAGTTCCTATGGTCCTCATTTGACCACAGCTTCATTCGGATTGGGTATAGGTAAAATATCCTCACAAACACATCTTGTTAAAAAGTACTTGTAGGTAAAGGTACGTCTTTTTCTATATTGATCTGTTTCAAAAAGGGTAACATACTTACTATTATCCCTTATTTCAATTATTGAATATCTTCCAACGATTTCATCATCGGCTTCTATATAGCTCATAGTATGACTAGTAATTTTTGCCCAGTAATAGCCGTCCTGAAGTACGGGTTTTTTAACTTTCTTCAAGGTTTAGTCCCTTTCCTAATAACAAAGCCACTAACATCCTTTAATGCCTTACCTTTGGCTTTAAGACCTATAATAACCCCTTCGGGGTCTAGAAACCTTAGATCTGTGTCATCCCCACTTACTACGGGAAACCCTTCGTAAGTGGGTGGGACCGCGTCGAATACTGCTGCCACACTCTTTCCTGCTTGCAGGACTTCTTTGCAAAAGGTCCAGTTAGTCTCAGACCTACTGAAGGTGAGGTGATAGTTAGTGGGCAATTTTCCCGCTATGTATTCTCTCATCCTCTTCTCTTCTTTGCTGTAGTCATAGAATTGAATGTCTGGGCGGGACTTAATGACGGGCAAAAATTTACCCGTATCACTTGTACCATTCAACCTAACGCAAGGCTTCACCTGCTTCGCAGCACACTGTGCTACAAGTTTATCAAAATCCGCGACTAAAAGCCGAGTAAACTCGGCGGGGTCATTCATTAATAGATTTGTTTTACGAACACGGGCTTTCTCGACAGAGGACATGGCTCCACGCCCAGCGCTAAAGAGACAACTCGCTTTACACCCAACGCTTGCACTTGGACACATTTGGTGACCTGAAGTCATAGCTGGGGCAAGATACATGATGGCCGACAAATATTGTCCCAATGCATCGCCTTTTATTGTCTTAGCATTATTACCAACGTTTAAAAGATTGTACAAGATAAATTCCTTTTACTAACTTAAATTGAAACCTTAATGAAGTACATTATGAATACTTGATGTATTACCCGTTTACGTCTGGCTCACTTGTTCCACATTGGCCGAAAGATCTTGAGGAATTGCAGGTCTATTGGAATCATTTGTATGAATAAATTTTGCGTGTTGGCTCCAAGGCTTTAAGACATCGTTCATCTCTTTAACAACCCCTTCTTTAAAGTAATCTGGCCTACGCATCAAGAAATTCACCACATTATTTGTGGCTTGTTCGCTTACTACATCGTTGTAAAATGTTTGTGCGTCTTCATCAGTGTATCCAGCGGCCTTTGCTCGTGATAAAAAAGCAGAACAATCGCATGCACCGGAATGCGGCAGTTCGGGTTTTTGAAGTGGATCATCGTCTCGCCGCATCCGGTGATGCGGGTCGTTAGCCACTACAGTCTTATCTTCTTCTTCTCTCATAAGTTTCTCCAAAAAATGCAATATCCTTCTCTTACAACTACACCACCGTGGATCAGACAGATACTCAAGCGATCTGATCAACATGTACATCAACTCAGACTTGAATGCCCCAAAGTGTCATTACATCTATACAAAGAATTTCTTGATAAAACCCACACACCATACAGTGTTGATTTGGCATACTCAAACCATTTATTGATTCCGTTTCCGGCTGACGAATCTGGTGACTCGTTCGAACAAATGGGCAACAAATTTATGGCACAATTTGAGACTTATCTGATTGAGACATATGGATCTGTAAGTCCTCTGGGTGACAATTAATGTCAAAACCTGCCTCATAGGCATCGCCCAATATCGCTTGATAAGTTCCAACCGCATCCGCCTTTCTCTGTTTAAGTGATGTTTGGCTAAATAACCCATAGTCACTTTCGCATATATGTTCTGAATGGATGGTGCCGTCTTTATTTAGACGTTGTAGACTTACTATGCGTCCAGCGTGGCTAACAATCGCGTGAACCGGAGCCGCCGAGGTCGGTTCCTCACATGGCGTATCTTTCGCGGCGTCCCGGTTACGCTGGTCGTTCGCCACCAAAGGCGTTTGCACTGTTTCTTTTAACATAAGTTTCTCCTAATGGTAAAAATTACATGGTTTACTGGCTATTACAAAAACGGACAGCACTATTGCTCCCATATTCTTGTTGCCGAATTAAATTTGGCTGATCAGATTTCAGGATGGTTAAATGATAATGGTTTTGCCTCAGAAGTACGGAATATTAATGAGGTTCATTTCATTGACCAACCACCCCTCAACGAGGCTATTGCTAAATTAAGTAGTTGTCTTCGGGCCGTATTCGCTGAAGATTGAAACCAGACTCCCGCTCTCAAAGTTATATTTGAACGCTTGTCCTAAGCAATCAACAGTCACTGATCCTGTGATATCATCTGGTATTACAACCAATTCGGACGCCTTCTCCGAATCATCATTTATCACATTGCGACAGGGCGGCGAACAAAGCGATGCAGCCGAGTCACGGGGCATCGCTGTTTGAAGTGGCTTGTCGCTAGCCGTGCCCGGCTGATCTGGGTCGTTCTGCGATAACATCCCAGCTATGTCGCTCCAATCAAATTCCCCTACTTGGCCGTATCGATTTTTTGTAACCATGCATACGCTTCCGTTTGATTTTGCGACTAAGCCCGCAATATTGGCTACCTCCTCTGGAACGGGTGTGTTGTCTGAAAAAATGTAAATTTTGCTCATAGAAAGATCCTTAAAAAATGAATACAGTTTGTGTAACGTATAGCCATAAACAGCAGGCGTTTGACGTTGTGGATATTAAAGAATTGCTGGAATTAAATGTTCGCAGCGTGATAGAAGATAAACCCATTGATTGGATCATCTTGGCATTTGTTGGTTCTCGTGTGGACGGTTCAGAATTCGTTGCAGCTTTTGAAGACAAGCATGGTCAAAAACATAAATCTTTCGGTTAAGGAAACTGTATGCCAGAAACAATAGTTGAAGTCCACAGTATATCGTCCGCACACGGATGGTACGTCCGAAGTAGCGGTCATGAGCAGCTGGACGAATTTTCAAGTGCTGAAGCGTTGGAAGATTTAGTCTTTCATGATCCGGTTCTATGTTTTGCACTTGTGTCGGTTATTGACCCTGATTACCTCGATCTTGGGTCGAATAAACGAGTAATTGCTATTACTAAAAGTATGGACCATATTGTCGGTGAAGTAATTGCAGACTGCCATACTGACCTAATGTTTATTCGCTCAAAATAATCGCAGAACAATCGCATGCACCGGAATGCGGCAGTTCAGGTTTTTGGGGTGGATCATCGTTAGGCCGCATCCGGTGATGCGGATCGTTATGCGAAACACATCCTGTCTTTTCTTCCTTCATAATTTTCTCCAATGAAACTCAGAATTCCAAATCCACCATCGTGCCCATGTCAAAAATGCGGAGACCCGCACACTGATTACATTGAATCAGAAGGCACTACCAAACCTAATTACTCTTTGGGTAATGTTGCTGGAAAAGATGTCTTCTACCCAACTACCCACAAATACAAATGTGACGCTTGTCAAACTATCTTCAAAACTCCCGCCTCACCCTTATGATAAGACAAGATAGTTTCTCTCTACGCATTCCCTGTCAACAACAATGTAGCTTTCACTTCTGTATTCCTCTGGGGCAATTTCGGTAACTACCAACTCACACAAATCCCCAATTTCACCTGCATAGTCCGGATACTTTTCTTGCAGTGCGGCAAGTAGGTCCGTGTAATGAATAACGACAGTTTTGCCTAAAGTGTTGTTGCAGATATTAATTACTTCACTGGTAACCATGTTCGCATAACAATCAGATGCAGCCGAGTCACGGGGCTCCGCTGTTTCATGTGGTAAATCGTTCGCCGTGCCCGGCTGATCTTGGTCGTTCGCCACTATAGGCGATGTTCTCTCTTCTTCTAACATAAGTTTCTCCTAATGAAATTCATTGAATTCGTCGTCTACAACGGCAAGCTTGCCGGTAAAAGAATCGTGGTTAATACCAACGCCATCACTCACATTGAAGAGAATGATGATTTACATGTTGATGTTTACATCTCTACAAGATCTGAGCCGTTTACCGTTAATGGATCGGTTGTTGATGTGGTTAAACTAATCAATAATTGATAAGCGTCCTCACATGATTTACATGATGCTGGTGCTGCTAGCTTGCTACCATCTGTCATTACATACCAAAAACCGCTTGGTCTCGGCACGGGCACTCCATTTGGAACTATTGCCACAATTTGGCTTGGATCGCCAATCCATAATATGTACTCAAACGGCCCCGTCTTAGTGCCGTCTGCTTCGTGCAACATCGTTGTGTCCTTAATTGCCACCCAACGCGAAAGCGGCGAACAATACGCTGAACCCGAGCCGCCGTCCTCCGTTTCAGGTGTAGGAACCGTTTTCGCGGCGTCCGGGTTAGCTTGGTCGTTCTGTGCCACCTTAGGTACATTACTTCCATCCTCCATGCAGTCTGCCCACATATTTGGCTTAAGTGTAAACCCATCCCAACCTATCGGGCGTTTATACCCTGTCTCTGTTTTTACTAC